>Ga0196971_1000055_pt1 | contig 118122 bp, 109 predicted proteins | sample S1v_1013CmetaG_FD_148660 | JGI IMG/M metagenome (GOLD analysis project Ga0196971, IMG submission 148660) | Soil microbial communities from Anza Borrego desert, Southern California, United States - S1+v_10-13C | ecosystem: Environmental > Terrestrial > Soil > Desert | place: USA: California...
CAGGTGTCGCCGCTGATGGGTTCCAACCTGATCATCGTGGTGTTCGCGGTGGTGGTGATCGGCGGCATGGGCTCGATCATGGGCTCGATCATCACCGGCCTCGGGCTGGGCGTGATCGAGGGCCTGACTCGCGTGTTCTATCCGGAGCTGTCGGCCACCGTGGTGTTCATCATCATGGCGATCGTGCTGATGCTGCGTCCGGCCGGTCTGTTCGGCAAAGAGAAATAAAAGGAGCAAGAGGATGAATAAGAAAGTCGGATACGCCATTGCACTTGCAGCGGCACTGGTGGCACCGTTTGTGGTTTATCCGGTGTTCCTGATGAAGGTGCTGTGCTTCGCTCTGTTCGCGTGCGCATTCAACCTGCTGATCGGCTTCACCGGCCTGCTGTCCTTCGGGCATGCCGCCTTCTTCGGCGGGGCAGGCTACATTGCCGGCCACACCATCAAGGTCATGGGCTGGCCGTTCGAGCTCGGCCTCATTGCCGGGGTGGCGGTGGCCGCGCTGATCGGTTTGGTGATGGGCGGCCTCGCCATCCGCCGCCAGGGCATCTACTTCACGATGATTACCCTGGCGCTGGCGCAGATGTTGTTCTTCGTGTTCCTGCAGGCGCCGTTCACCGGCGGCGAGGATGGCTTGCAGGGTGTGCCGCGCGGCAAGCTGCTCGGCATGATCGACCTGGCCAGCGACATGACGCTGTACTACGTGGTGCTGGCGATCTTCATCGGCGGCTTTGCACTGATCGTGCGCACCGTGCATTCGCCCTTCGGCCAGGTGCTCAAGGCAGTGAAGGAAAACGAGCCGCGCGCGATCTCGCTGGGCTATGACACCGACAAGTACAAGCTGCTGGCCTTCGTGCTGTCGGGCGCGCTTGCCGGCCTTGCGGGTGCTACTAAAACCGTCGTGCTTGGCTTCGAGACGTTGACTGATGTGCACTGGAGCATGTCCGGCTTGGTGGTGCTGATGACGCTGGTCGGCGGCCTCGGCACGCTGGCCGGCCCGATTGTCGGCGCCGTCGTGATCATCGCGCTGGAAAACAAACTTGGCGAACTTGGCAACGGCATCGCCATGGTGACCGGCATCGAATGGTTCCGCACGCTGGGCGAGTCGGTGACCATCGTGACCGGTGCCATCTTCATCGTCTGCGTGCTGGCCTTCCGTCGCGGCATCGTGGGCGAACTGGTGGCATGGAGACAGCGCGCGTCGGCTCGGAATGCGGGCGGCGCGGCAGTACCTGTCGCCCAACTCGGAGGGCAGCAATAAGGACACATCGTCAGTAGCAGCAACCGTTGTACTTTTTAGGAGACAAAGAATGAAAACAATGAAAAAGCATTTCCTCGCAGCCTTGCTGGCCGGCGCCCTTGCCGGCAGCGCCTTCGCCTACGATGGCATCGTCCAGAAGAACAGCTTCAGCATGCCGGCCTACACCACGGTCGGCGGCAAGACCATCAAGGACCTGAAGGTCGGCTGGGAGAGTTATGGCAAGCTCAATGAAGCGAAGGACAACGTTATCCTCGTTCCTCACTTCTACTCGGCCAATTCCCACGTGGCCGGCAAGTACAAGGCAGACGACAAGCTGCCCGGATACTGGGACAGCATCATCGGATCAGGCAAGCCGATCGACACCGACAAGTATTTTGTCATCAGCGTCGATTCCCTGGTCAACCTGAACTCCAAGGACGGCATCACGGTCACCACCGGCCCGGCCAGCATCAATCCCGACACCGGCAAGCCGTACGGCCTGGACTTCCCGGTCGTGACCATCTCCGATTTCGTGCGCGTACAAAAGGCCTTGCTTGATTCACTCGGCATCCGCAAGGTCAAGGCCTCGGCCGGGGTATCGATGGGTGGCCTGCAGTCCTACGAATGGGCGGCGGCTTACCCGGAGATGGTGGAGCGTGTCATCGCCGTCGACGCGACGACCAGCCAGTCGCCGTACTCCGTCATTGCCCTGGAAAACTGGAGCGGCCCGATCAAGGTGGACCAGAACTGGAAGGGCGGCAACTACTACGGCGGCCCGGAACCGGTTACCGGCGTCGCCCAGTCCTTCTTCAACGTGCTGGTCGGCGCACGCCATCCGGAATTCATCAAGACCGCCTTCGGCCACAAGTGGGGCGACGAATCGAAGAACCCGATGGATGCGCTCAACAACGACTTCCTGGCAGAGAAGGCGCTGAAAGCCGCTGGCATGGCGCGCGCCACCACGACGACCGATGCCAACAACATGCTGTACATGACCAAGGCCAACCAGTTGTTCGTGGCCGGCAGCAAGGGCAGCTCCGTGGATCCGGACCTGAAAAAAATCAAGGCCAAGACGCTGGTCATCCAGGCGCGCACCGACCTGCTGTTCCCGCCCGAGGACGCCAAGGCCGAAGTGCAAAAGCTCAAGGCCAACGGCACGCACGCCGAATACTACGAGCTTGACTCCCCGGGCGGCCACCTTGCCGGCATCACCGACATCGCCAAGGCAGGCGAGGTCATCCGCGCGTTCCTGAGCAAATGACGTGAGCGGTGCAGGGGTTCCTCCGGGAGCCCCTGATTCACCGCCTGCTTCGGTTGCGCACGTACTGGCATCACGGTATAAAGCGTGACGACGCACCGATTTCATACAGGAAGCTAAATACATGCTCCGCCAAGACTCTGATGCTGCCGCCGGGAACGACACCGCCGAAAAGGCATTCGCCCCAGCCGTGATCAAGGCCGCGAAGGTACTCGACGCGCTTGCCAAATCGCCGGACCCGATATCGCTGGCCGACCTCGCCCGGCAGGTTGAACTGCCCAAGAGCTCCTTGCATACGATTTGCGCAACGCTCGCTCACCTGCGCTTGCTCACCCGCCTCGACACCGGGCAGATGACGCTAGGCCCGCACGTGATGACCTGGGCCAACGCCTTCGTGGCACGCAGCGAGATCACGCGGGAATTCTTTGCCGCCTGGGACGAGGTCAGCGTGCTGCCGCAGGAAACCATCACGCTGTCCGTCCTGGACGGCACCAGCGTCGTGTACATCGCCTGCCGCAACGGCGACCGCCCGCTCGGCGTCACCTTCCGTACCGGCATGCGCCTGCCCGCGCCCTATACCGCCACCGGCAAGGCGATGCTCAGCACCTTCCCGGACGACGAGATCCGCCGCCTGTTCGGCGCCTCCTGGCCGCCGGCGCTCACCCCGGACGGCACGCCAACCCTCGATGCATTCCTCGAGGAAGTATCCGGCGTCCGCGAACGCGGGTATTCGATCGACGATGGCGAGGTACGCCAGGGCATGCATTGTTTCGGGGCGCCGGTATTCGATTCCTCAGGGACTCGCGCCGTTGCCGGTGTCGCAGTCAGCCTGCTGGCGCAGGAAACCACACCTGCCATGCAGGAAAAGGCCGGCCAGGCAATCCGCAGGCTGGCCGACCGCTTGTCCGAACGCATGGGCGCGCCGTCCTTCTAGGCCCCCACGCCCGCTTTCGAAAGGGCAATACGAAAATACCGGCGCAGGCTGCCCGCCTTTATCGACCATTGGCCAGGCGAGGGCAATATAATGACCCTCGCAATGACGTGAATTGCGACCGATCATGCAGAGCAACCCATAAGGAAGCATCATGATTTTCCGTCAGCTTTTCGAACCGCTCTCCAGCACCTACACCTACCTGCTCGGCTGTGAAGAGACCGGCCTTGCGGTCCTGATCGACCCGGTCGTTTCAGCAATGGAACGCGACCTGCTCGAAGTCAAGCACCTCGGCCTCACGCTCGCCTACACGCTCGATACCCATATCCATGCCGACCACATCACCGCCGCGCGTCATTTGAAAGAAGCGGTCGGCAGCAAGATCGCCTCACCCGCCTGCGACCGCCTGCCCTGCACGGAAGTCGGGATCGAAGAAGGCAAGCCATTCCAGGTCGGCAGCGTCACGCTCCAGCCCTTGCACACCCCCGGCCACACCGACGGCCACTTCGCCTACCTCTTGAATGACCGCGTCTTCACCGGCGACGCGCTGCTCATCGAAGGATGCGGGCGCACCGATTTCCAGAATGGCGACACCGACGCCCTGTACTACAGCGTGCGGGAAAAACTGTTCAGTCTTGCGGACGATGTACTGGTGTATCCGGGACACGACTACAAGGACCGCCGCGTATCATCAATCGCGCAGGAAAAGAAGCGCAATCCCCGCCTGGGCGGCGACAGGACGCTCGAAGAATTCCGCGACATCATGGCGAATCTGAACCTGCCGTATCCGAAGTTCGTCGACTACGCGGTGCCGGGCAACCGGCAGTGCGGCGTCTGCCCGCCGAACCTGCCGGAGAACATGGCGAATTACTGCAGGCAGATGACGGAGAGCAGGCAGGGGTGAGGGCGAGCGGTATCTGCACAAACCGGACGCGATGAATCAAGGATCGTAGGGTGGGTAGAGCGAAGCGAAACCCGCGATGCGCTCTGCAGGGGGCTGGAAAGGTGGGTTTCGCTGTCGCTCTACCCACCCTACCGTCCTTTATCCATTCAACTCCCAGCCAACCCGCTTCACGGCACCGCAAGTTTCAACACACTCGTCCCATCGCTCACCGCCAGCACGTTCGCCCCAAGGTAGGCAATGCCCCCCAGACTCGCAAAATTGCCCGGCAATTCCCCAAGCCGCGCACCCGTGTGCTGTGAACTGCCGGCGATAGTCGTCACGACACCCTCCGGCGTGATCTTTCGCACCGTGCCGGTATCAATGACGTACACATTGCCCTGGGCATCCGCGGTCATGTCCTTGGGTTTGTTGAAGCGCGCTGCCGCTCCCGTGCCATCGACCAGTCCGCGTACCGACGACAAACCTGCAACGGTTGTGACCGCGCCGTCCGGAGCGAGCTTGCGTATCGTGGCGTTGTCGGTATCGGCGATGTACAGATTGCCCGCGGGGTCGAGCGCAATGCCGCTGGGGAAATTGAAGAAGGCGGCCGCTCCCTTGCCGTCGGCGCTGCCGCCGGTGCTGGAGCCGGCCAGTGTCGTAACGACCCCGCCCGGTGTGACCTTGCGTACCGAGTGCGCTTCGGCGACGTACACGTTGCCGTCGTTGTCGGCGACCATGCTCCGGATCGAACTGAATGTCCCGTTCCTGCCGACGCCGTCCTTGTCGCCGAACGTGTTCGGCTCGCCGGCATGAATGGTGAGGACGCCGGTTTTCGAAAGCTTGCGAATAGTCAGGAAATCGCCGATGTAGAAAGTGCCGTCGGGTGCGACCGCTGTCCCGCGTGCGTACATCCACACGTCGACGCCGGTTTCGTCTACATACGCTGCCCCGTTGCTTAAGCCTGGTGTGCTCACAGTCCCATCTGGCGCGATCTTCCGGATACGCCTGTGGTCCTCGAGCACGTAAAGGTTGCCTTCAATGTCCCTGGTGATGTTTGAGATGTTCGTGAACAGTGCAAGCTCGCCTTTTCCGTCAACTGATTTGTCGATTGCTGGCATGCCGGCAGAAATGCTGAGGGTGCCAGCGGGGGTAAGTTTCTAGACGGCATTACGCCCACTGATACCAAACAGATTGCCGGCGCTGTCCCGCACAAGGTCGCTCACGCCGATTGCGGTAAAGGGCGGTGGGAGTCCGAGATTCGCGCTCGAAAATTCAGCAAGTTGCGTCATGACGCCCGAAGGCGCAACTCGGAAAACTTTGTCGAGTGCGAGTGCCAGTAGCGAATTATCCGCGCCGACCACCACCTTCTGTACCCTGCGGCTCTCGCTCACCGCGGGATCCGCCGGGAGTGTCGTCACGTCCCCGGAAGGCGAAATCCTGCGGATCGAACCGGAGTCGGTAACAAACAGGTTTCCCTCGTTGTCGACGACTAATCCCGACAGCTGAGCAAAGCGGGCTGCCGTCCCCGTTCCGTCGGCGGGTACAGCTTCGACCCTGTCGACGATCGCGCCCGCGATCGTCGTCACCACGCCTGCTGGGGAAATCTTGCGTATCACGCCGCCTTCGTTGATGCAGTAAACCGGCTTCGGCATCGGGCACGTGAACTTGGTATTGGTGACGTACAGGTTCCCCGCCAGGTCGGAAGCCATGCTGCCGATACCGCTAAACCGTGCATCGGCCCCGCTGCCGTCGTTCAGTCCGCTTGCATTCAGCACCCCCGCCAACGTCACGGTCGTTCCGTCCGGTGCGACTTTAACGATAGCGCTCCCGACTGCGATATACCGGTTTCCGGCGCGGTCGAATGTACTGTGCTGCGAGCCCGGTGCAGAGGAAGTGGTCACGACGCCACCCGGCGTGATCTTGCGCAGGACGAGATCGGTCGGGGATGACCGCTCATCGGTTACGTACAGATTGTCCGCCGCATCGATCGCTATACCGACGGGACCGGTAAAGCGTGCGCTGGTCCCTGTGCCGTCCAAGGTCCCCGATCCGCCGGTATAGCCGGCAAATAGTGTGAGCCCGGGCGCCATGTTGCTCATTACGACTGCGGGTTGGGCACGGCGAACCTCGGTCTGGCCGGCGGGAGTCCCGGAGCTGCCGCCGCCTCCGCAGGCGGTCAGCGCGAGGGCTGTAACGGTCGCGGCCAGCGCGAGCCTGGTGATGCTGTTTTTTTGTAGAGCCATGTCCATCGAGCTTGTTGTGTGCAGAAAAGAAACGATACGGCTCGCATGTTGCTGACGGTGGATACGCCGGTCAATACCCAATTCTTGGTAGTGGCGCCCGCATGCAAGGCGCCGTGCATTGTCATTCAATTAACGCAGCCGGCGCGAAAGACTAAAACAATTGGACCAAAACCAAATACCAACAGTTAATATATCCATGAAGCAGCATTCACAACGGGGTGGAGGCGCAACCATGGCAGGAACTTTCGCACTTTTTCCCAGGGACGAACCGGAGCAGCGGCTCAGGCTGAGGCGCTTTTTCACCGCCGCCGGCGCGTACGCGATGAACAGCTGTTTTGTGTTTGCCTGTTGGGCCCTCGACTATTTCAGCGCCGGCATCGTCGCCAACTATCTCGGCATCGTCGCGACCATCCACGTCTGTTTTTACGCGCTCATCCGAAGCGGATGGAACAAGCGCTTCGCCGATCCGAGCCTCACCAGCGCGCAGCTGGTATGCGCCACCTTCTCCGGCCTTTACCTGATGTATTACGCGCAGGACGTGCGCGCCACTTTCCTGATGCTCGGGATGGCCATGCTGGTGTTCGGCATGTTCCGCTTCCGTACGCGCGAGTTCGCTTATTTCGGCGCCTTCCTGCTGTGTGGGTATGCCGGGGTCATCAGCCTGCTGCTGGTGTTCCGCCCGGATGAGATCCTGTTGAAGGTCGAGGTCTTGCAGTGGATGGCGCAGTTCGTCACGCTGGCGCAATTCTGTTTTCTCGCCGGGAAGATCGGCGGGCTGCGCCACAAGCTGCGGGTCAATAACCAGGAGCTCGAAAAGCGGAACGAGGAACTCGAGGCCGCACTCAAGCGCATCGGCGAGATGGCGATCCGCGACGAGCTCACCGGCGTATACAACCGGCGCTACCTGATGGAACGCATCGAGGAAGAGACGCAGCGCTGCCTGCGCAACGGTTCCAGTTTCTGCGTCTGCGTGATCGACGTCGATCTCTTCAAGAAGGTGAACGACACCTACGGGCACCTCGCGGGCGACAAGGTGCTGCAAGGCGTTTCGGCGGCGGCGAGCGGGTCGCTGCGGCAGACCGACTTCTTCGGGCGCTTCGGCGGCGAAGAATTCGTCATGGTCCTGACGGACACGACGGCGGCCGGCGCGATGGTGTCGGCGGAACGTGTCCGGCAACGGGTGGAGCAGATGCGGTTTGCCGACATCCATCCCGACTTGAACGTCACGATTTCCATCGGCATCGCAGAGCATGTCCGCGGCGACCGGCCGGAGCTGACCTTCAAGCATGCCGACGAGGCGCTGTACCTTGCAAAGGAGGGTGGGCGGAACCGGTCCATTGCAGCGCTGGCGGCACCGCTCGTGCAGAATGCCGCTGCGTGATGCATGTAATTGCACTCTGCCTTGCCGGGGCGGCATCGTAAAACTTTGGTACCGGAGCAGTCGGAAAACTTTACAGTTGCCCCGCTCCTTTCCACCGTTCTTATCGCAGGTCTTTGATTTCACACGATGGCATGACGCTTGCTTCAAGCAGACGTCTTAATTCCTACAGGAAAATTCCGCTGTCCTGCGGCGCCGCTAATTTGGATCGCCCAGGCTGCCGGGCATTCATGCGATGCTGATAGATGGAAGATCATTGACTCCTGCCACCTCGCTACGGGCGCACACCTGTATCGTCGGTACCGGCATGGGCGCGCTTTCCGTCGCCCGGGTTCTCGTTGCGGCCGGCATCGATGTGATATTGATTGAGGCTGGGCCGATGACAGCGACACGGCGTGGCGAACCGGCCATCGAAATCGACGAAATCGGCCGTGCGTTTCGTCTGCCGCGCAGCCGTGGCCTGGAAGTGGGTGGCGGCACGACCTACTGGCATGGCGTGTGTGCTCAACTCGATGAGATCGATTTCCAGCAGCGCGACTGGGTGCCCCACAGCGGCTGGCCGATCCGCGGCGGCGATCTGGCGGAGCACTACAAGAAAGCGTGGGATTTTCTCTGCGGCGGAGACCGCTCCGGACTGCCAACGGTAGCGGCAGGGCTGAAGCAGCAGCCTGCGGCGGCCGACATGCTGGAAAACAAGGTGTACCAATTCCGCGCGGCGCCGTTCCGAGGCAAGGACATGGTCATGGACTGGTGCAATCAAGGTCGAGCGCGATGTGTGATCCATGCCGTCGCCCTGAAATTGGTCGTCGATGAAACGGGGACGGTGCGTCATCTGCTGGTCGGCAGCGGCGGCCGCGCCTTCAAAGTGCAGGCGAAGGACTTTATCCTCAGCGCGGGCGCCCTGGAAACGCCAAGGCTGCTGCTCAATTCCCAGACGGGAATGGAGCCCGGATTGTGCAAGGATGCCTGGTGGCTGGGACGCAACCTGATCGACCATCCGGCAGCGTACATATCGCAGGTCGTATTCCGTGAACGGGTTCCAGGCCACCGGTTTTCGGGCTTTGACATCGGCGGCGCCGTGAAGGCGCTGCCCGGTTTTGTCACCGGCCCCGGAACCCAGCAGGAACGCGAGCTGCCCAACCACACCCTGTTCATCCGTCCCGGGTTGGACGGCCGCAAAGTGCCCAACCTTGCACTGATGAAGTTTCTGGGAGTGCGCGGCGTGCGCGACCTGCGCGCCTGCCACTGGAAGGCATTGCTGTCCGACCGCTATATCCGCTGGCGCGTCGCTTGCCAACGCTTGCAGCTTGAATGGCGGACGCATTACGGGGACCTGTTTTTCATGACCGAACAATTGCCCAACCCGGCCAGCCGCGTCGATCTATCCGAGCACAAGCGCGATCGCTACGGCTACCCGGTGGCCCGGGTCAATTGGCAGCTCAGCCGGGAGGATATAGACAGTTTTGGCAAGACGCTTGATCTGGTCATGGACAGCTTCCAGCGGCATCCCGAGGTGAAATCAGTGCGCAAGGACCGGCTTGAGGACTGGCTGGGCTCGGTAAGCTCCGCCGCTCACCACTTGGGAACTGCGCGCATGGCCTCCTCGGCGGCGAAGGGTGTGGTGGATGCCAATCTCAAGGTTTTCGGGGCCAGGAATGCGTGGGTGTGCGATGGCTCGGTGTTTCCGACAGCGGGCAGCGTCAATCCATCCCTGACGATTTCTGCGTTGGGTCATCGGCTTGGGACCCATCTGCTTGCGAGGGCGGGCTCGTCGGCACAAACACTTTCCCAGTAATTGCAGGATGAGGGCTGTGAAGCGCCGAGAGGCAACCCCAGCCGCCGCGCCCGGGTACCCTTCGGTGCAGTACAGCACGCGGCGGCACTTCTACATCAACGAACCCTACGGATACCGCACCTGCCGGCTGCACCCCGCCAGCGTGACCGTCAGCGGCCCATCCGTATCCACCACAAGCTGCGCATCGCATCCCACCTTCGCGCGTTGCGGATGCACGGTGACGGCACCGACATTGCGCGCGACGATGTCCAGCCGGTTGGCAACCGGCGTCAATGCCGGTAATCCCCAAGTGCGGAATTGGCTGACATAAGCCTGGACGCCGAGATTGCCCACGACCGCACCGGCCCCCGTCTGCATGGGAGAAACCGCCGGATCACCCTGGCCGAATCCGCGCGACAGCGCATCGATCGTGCCGCGCGGCGCGCTGCTGCCCGTGTCGCGCACCGTGATCCCCGAGAGCCAGTAGGCGTGGTTGCCGACCAGCCCGCGTGCCGGCACGTCCATCGCCGGGTTGGCGACGTAGGTGACATGAGCCGGATTGCGGTCGACCCGCGCGTCGCCGAGGAAGTCGGCGCTTTCCTGGTACTGGTCATGCAGGGCGAGCGTGAGGTGCTCTCCGGTGGTGAAGGTGTCGAAACGGTAGCGGTAGCCGAGCTGGTCGAGGCGCTGCGCCTGGGTCGCGGTGCCGGTGTAGGGCACGAGTTCGTCAGCGGCCTGCACCCACATCATGATGGGGATGTTCCGCAGTCCCGGCAGCAGGTGGTAGGTATTGGTGGCATCGCCTCCGGTCGGCTCGGCCGGCGGTGCCCAGATGCCGAGTGCCGGCGGGCCGACGACGGCGTGCGCGCGGGCGAAGAGGTCGGGATAGCGCGTGGTGAACTTGTAAGTCGCGTGTCCACCCATCGAGTAGCCGCTGATCGCCGTCTTCTCCGGGTCCAGCGGATAGTGGCGCGCGACGTCGGCCCACATTTCGAAGGTGTCCGCCGCGGCGTCGTCCACATACCAGCCGTCCGGCCCGCGCCCGAGCGCGGTAGCGACGACGTGCCCCGCGCCGCGTTCGCCGAGCTGCGACTGGTTGCGTGAGTTCAGGTACTGGTTGTGGTTGCCGCCGAGCGAATGGAGCAGGAGGGTGAGCCCGTAGCCGGCGGCCGGCACGGGCTTGGCGGGGACGTAGAGGGCATACGGCTGGAGCTGGCCGCGGTATTCGCCCTTGCAGGTGGGCGCACTGCCGCATTCCACCGAATAGTCGACGCCTTGCTTCGTCTCGACCGCGCTGGCGAAGATCCGGTTCATCGGTCCGCTCTGCGGCACGCCTTGCGGCTGGCCGGGCATGTCGTCGTTGGTGCCGGTGGCAAGCTTGCCGAAGTCGATGCGGGCAAAGAAGGCGCTGATGTCGCCGGCGGCCAGTGCTTTTGCCTGCGCGTTTTCACGCCAGTAGGAAGTGCCGGACGTCGTCTGTCCGGGCCCGAACATGGGTTCGTTGAAACGGAATGCGACGTTGAAGAAAGCGGCGGGCGCCGCGAGCGTACCCGAGCCGCCCGGCGCGGCGGTGCTGGCGGTGGTCTGCGGTACGAGGTAGCGGTTGTTTGCGCGATCCCAGAGGCCGACGCCGGCGGCTACGCGCACCGCGCCGCGGCCGGGGTTCCAGGCCGAGGTAGGGATGCGCATCTCGAACTGACGGCGGGTCATGTCGACGGTGACCGTGGGCGGGGGCGATATGACGGCACCGGTGGCCGCATCGGTGAGGACAGCCTGGTTGCCGTGCACCGTGAGAAAGAACTGGGCAGGGGCGACGACGTTGGCGCCGAACGGGAACGCGCGCGGCGCCGCCGACTCGCCGAGCGCAATGGTGAAGCCGACGCGCTCCGGGTCGATGAGCGAATTGAGCGTGACGCGGAACGCGGTGTACGTCGATTGCGGCTTGATGCGCAGTTCGACGATGTCGGCGGCGTTGCCGGCATAGGCCGGATCCGAGGGGTAGGTATAGGTGCCGTTTGCGCGCGAAAAGGTTTCGCTGCTGCGGCGTGCATCGGTGGGGTCGAACAGGTTGCCGTTCGCGCCGCGGTCGTCGTAGAGGAAATCCTGGTACAGGTATTCACCGCGCCGGTAGGCGCTGGCGCCGGACACGAGGATAGGCGCGGCGCGCCAGATGCCGGTGTTCTCCAGTTGCGGTGCGCGCGGGGGCGGTGCGTACAGGATGTCCGGTCCCGGGCGGGGGCCGGGACCGTTGTACAGCGAGCGGCTGCGGTGATCGATTTGTGCGGTGTCGGTGCCGCCGAGGTCGGTTTCCGGGGCGAGCGGGTCCAGCAGGCCGAGGATGATCTCGGGCTTGACGGTGGACTGGGCCGTTCCGTCCGCGCTACCGCCGCCGCATGCCGCCAGCAGGACGGCAGACGCGCTGCAGAGGGCGGGCAGCCATGCGCATGTTGTTTGTCTCATCGATACTCCTTCTTGTTCGAATGAATCGGGACGAATGTGCGAGCCGCCGCCGGCTTGTGGGAAAGCGGCGTGACGCAGGAAGGCTGGACGCGGCGCGCTTTTGGCGCGCGCGGTGCAGCACTACAAGGGGATAGGGAATCGGCCCGTCAGCGGGGCGGAGGAGGTGACCGCCGTGCGGTCAGGGAAAGGCTGCGAATGCGGTGTGCAGTTCCGTATCGACGCATTGTTGTCTCCTCTTGTGATGCCCGGTGTGGTTCCCGGGTGTGCCGATCTGCCTGTTTGATTGCACGCGGCAACTCCGGTTCCGAACGGTCGTGCTTGTTCAGGGGCACTTTGAGGAAAAGCTGATGATTATCAACCCATCACTTCCCCGGCACCAGGGTCAACGCCGGCCCGTACGCCTGATCAATGTTCTGCTGCTTGAAGGGTAGCGTGTGGTAGCGGCCCTCGAGGAACATCGCAATGCTGTCATCGTAATTGCGGCTGCCGGGATTGCCAGACTGCCCCGAGCTGTTGATCGCCAGCATAGGTTCCTCGCGCGAGAAGTCGACAATCATGCGCATCGTCGGCACCAGCCAGGTGTCGAAGTTCAGGCCGAGGTTGTACGACGACAGGTTCAGGGTGGTGTGGTCGCCGCCCGCAGGGAAGGGGCCGCGGTTGAGTACCTTGTCCATCGATTCGATGCCAAGCCGCTGCCGCAGGCTGAGCATCGGCGCCATCTTTGCCGCCTCGGTCTTCCAGTGGTAGGTATGCAGTTTGCCCCAGTTCCAGCTCTTCCGGTCCAGTCCGATCCGGCCTTCGAGGTAATTGATCGTGTCGACGAGGGACTGGGCGATGATGCCGGCCTTGGTTTCCTTCGCCGGCGTTCTGACGTCGTCCCAGAAGGGGCTGTCGTCGCCGCGCACGATCAGGTGGTCCATTGGCGCCGAGTAGCTTGAGTTGGCGAGGCGGACGAAGGCTTTCCAGTTTTCTTCGCTCTCGGGGCCGAGTTCGTCGAGGAAGGTGCGGCGGATGAAGCTGTGCAGGAACACGCCGTAGATCGCGGCTTCGCGCGAGTCGTGCTCCAGGGTGCCGTCCAGCGCAAGGAGTGCCGACAGCGCCTCCCGTGCCTTTGCCCCTTTCGACTTCCCCAGTGCCGCCATGGCCTCCTCCAGCGGCGTCCGGTTCTCATCCTGCTTCAGCCATTCCTGCAGCTTGCCCACGACAGGAGAATGCCGGTCGAGCTGCATCTTCATGCTGTCCTCGGACGAATGCGGTTCGTTCTTCGACAGCATCTGCTTGATCCTTTCCGAGCGTTCCGGGTAGAACCAGGATGAGCTCAGCGTATGCGGAAAGTCGCGCGCAACGATGCGTTCGTTGGCCGTGCCGATATATCCCGGGTCGGGGTTTTGCGAGGAGGGGTGCTTGGCCGGGTCGAGATAACCATCCCAGTCATAATCGCCGTCCCACGCCGGGGAGGGGAAGTGGCCGTTGCCCTTCTTCCGGATCGGGTAGGTGCCGGTCACCTGCCACGCGATATTGTCGCGGTCGCCGAACACAACGTTGAGCGGCGCGCCGCGGGTACGCTTCAAGATTTCCTGGGCTTCCGCGACCGATTTCGCCCGCACCATGTCTGAGAGTGCCAGCGGGCTGCTGGCGGGGTCGTGCAGCGCGTGCCTGAACGCCAGTCCATAGGTGGTCCGGAGCTGGGTCGGGGCGCTGACCAGCTTGCCCGGCTGCCTGAGCAATGGATTGAGCAGGGCGCCGTTGCGTGTCGAATAGTAGGTCTGGTACTCGGTGCGCCCATCCTTGACGCGGAACGCCTCGCGGCGCGTGTCGCAGGGCACCCATTTTCCCTTGTGGAGGTAATGCAGCTTGCCGTGGAATTCCCACAGTTTTTCCAGGAAGATGTCCTGGTTGTCCCCCATGACCATGGTCGCGCCCCAGGCGACGTGGCCGTTGTAACCCATCAGCGGCCCGGGCACCCCGGCAATCGAGACCCCGGCCCAGTCAACAGCCGGTGTCCGCGCGTGGACGAAATGCCAGACCGAGGGCAGCGACAGCGGCAGGTGCGGATCGTTGGCGATGATGGAAGCGCCTCCCTTTGTGCGCGACTTGTGCACTGCCCAGTTGTTGGAGGCAGCGATGCCGCTCAGGCCCAGCACGTCGTGCTGGTTCTGCGCGTGGAGAAGGCGCTCGACCGTCTCGTGGACGGCGTTCAGATCCACCTGGCCGAGCTTGCGTGCTTCTTCCAGCGGCAGCGGCTGGTCCGGATACACGGGCACCAGCCACGCCGCCTTTTCCGGCCCGAGCGACTGCGCCAGTTTCAGGTAGGCGATTTCCTCCGGCGCATTGGTCGACAACATCAAGGTGTTCAGTGCGACGATCGTCAGCGAATCGGCGGGTTCCCACTGTTCGGGGCGATAGTCGGTCAAGCGAAAACTGTCGGGCAGGTTGCCGGAGGCGATATAGGCGTTCACGCCGTCGGCGTAGCGCTGCAGCAGTTTTTTCTGCTCCGGCGTGGCCGCGTTCCAGTAGACGAGCGCGGCGCGGCGCAGGTCCATCGCCCGCATGTAGCGGTCGATGTCGAGCACCGGTTCACCCATCCATTCCGCCAGCCTGCCCTGCGACACCAGCTTCGTGCCCACCATCTGCGAAAGCCGGTCGGCTGCGGCGACATAGCCGAGCGCGAAATGCAGGTCCTCGTCATTCTTTGCTTCGACCAGCGGAATGCCGAGCTTGTCGCGGCGGATATTGACGGGCGCATCGATCCCCGAGATCTGCCGCTCGAAGGGGACCTGCTGTTCCACGAACTGGCTCGTCGGCGTACAACCGGCCAGGACGAGCATGACGGCAAGCAGCGAACCGGACAACGGACCACGCGACAATTTCATTTCTCTATCCTCTCAAGGCGGAATTGCCGAGGAGCTTATGGCGCGGGAAACGCGCTTCGGTTGAGAAAGATCAATGCGCTTATTGTTCGGCTTTCAAGGTATGAATTTGGGCGCGCGCCGCAGGGAATCATTGGCCGGGATAGCGGTATTGTCTTCATTCCTGGAAGCGTGAAGGAAGGGGAAATGAAGATACTTGTCACTGGCGCGGCGAATGGAATCGGCGCGGCGATTACTGCCGCTGCCGCGCGCCGCGGCGACACGGTGATCGCGGCCGACCTCGACAAGCCGAAGCTGACCGAGCGATGGAACCGCAATCGCAACGTGATCTGCGAGGGGCTGGACGTGTCGTCTGCCGAGGATTGGGCCGCATTGGTCGAGCGCTTGAATCGTGCCGGGCACGCCATCGACGTGCTGGTCAATGTCGCCGGCGTTCTTCGCAGCGGCAAGACCGGGGAACTGTCGCCGCGCGATGTGCATCTCATGCTCGACGTGAACACCAAGGGCGTGATCTTCGGCGCAAATGCCGTCGCGCCGGACATGATCCGCCGCCGCTCCGGCCACATCATCAATATCGGCTCCACCGCATCGCTTTTTGCGACACCGGGTACCACTGTTTACGCTGCGAGCAAGTTCGCCGTGCGCGGATTTAGTATTGCGGCAGCGGGCGATCTTGGAAGGCATGGAATTGCGGTCACCCTCGTCGGGCCGGGGCCGGTGAAAACGGACATGCTCGAGCAGCAGCGCGGCGACCCGGATGCATCGCTGACATTTTCCGGCAGGCGTGCGCTGACACCTGAGGAAGTTGCGGCGGCTGTGCTTGGGCCTGTGCTGAAGACGCGTCCGCTCGAAATCTACCTACCGGGGAAGGACGGCATCCTCGGCAAGATAAGCAATGTCCTGCCTCGGTTTTTTCTCAGCCAGCTCGACAGCGCCCGAAGGCGCGACGAGAAGAATTTCAGCTCCAGCGCGTTTTGAGGGAGCGGACAGGCGACTTCAGGATGCATCAGTGCACACCGATCACCCGCTTTCACGGTTCGCGCGACGCCAAGGGGCCGCAGGCGCGGGGGGGAGATACGCGCGCGGGAGCGGCTGGCGGAATCGACAAGGGTATGGAATCCGGTGCGCTTTTAGATAGTCCCATGGTCCCCGGCTGACAAGGCGTAAAGATCGGCGGCCACGTTTTAGAAGCGTGCCAGTTTGAGCAGCGTGCCGTAGACGTAGATTGCCTTGTCGATCAAATCCCCTTCAAGTTCTCAACAAACATGTGAGTCCTACTTATCGCAAGAAACTTAACATTTCAGCTTAGCGGTGCGGGAGCGCGTTGGCAGAATGTTGTATGTCACGCACGAAGTCTGCTACCTCGCACTCCGATCGCAACCTGATACATGGTCCGTCGAAGGCATCGAACATCGCCTTGTGCGCTTGGAAGGAGCACATATCGAAACGGCCACGATAATTTCCAGCCCATTCGACCAAGCGGCACAGACCTTCCTGGGATTGTTCTCGATCCAAATGCTTCTTGCTTTCCGACCCACGCCTCAACAATCGGTCTCGACAGATCAACCATTCCAGATCAAGCCAGATGAGCTGATTCGCATCAGAAAGAAATTGCTGAGCCAATTCACCGAACACGCCTTCAACGATCCAGTGATCCTGCTCCTTCGCGCGAGCGATCAGCACGTTAACCTCGTCAGTATTCCGGCGGCGGTTAAACCCTCCTGGCTCCCAGAAGATATCGTCGAGGTGAACGACAGGAGCGGCAACAATGCCAGACATTGCATGTGCGAGCCACGTCTTGCCACTCCCGCTATTCCCAATGATGACTGACCTCTTTGACATGCAACGCCACGGTAACTAGCGCGCTTGCGTGCCCGTGTTGGGCAACAAGTCAAATAGTGTCTCCACGCCGCTGAAGCCTCTTGGGCCACGTGGGCTACGAATCGTAGAATTTTTAGCGCGCCTCACATCAACTTGGCGTTGAGCTGACTTGCACCAAGTGTGCTTGTCGATTTCCAAGTTAGATTTCATCTTGTTTTCGATACGATCCAATGTGTCCCCCTCCAACTTCGATTAGCAGGAAAAGCGATATTGGGACGCAAATCCATACCAGTAGCTGACACCAAAACAATCCAAACCCAAGCGCCGGCAGTATGTTTATGCCTCCCGCAAAACATGGCTGGAGGTTCTTGAGATTGCCTTGGCATCCGAAATAATCGTACGCCGAGGCGGCCATTTTCCACCCGCCCACAGTAAGGATCGCGGGGAGCAATGCCAAGAAATATTTGGTAGGCAGCATCATTTGGAATTCAACCTTGCCCTGATCAACGCGTAGCGGACCCGGTCGTGAGGCGGGTTATGTGTCACCATGGTATTCCTCCAGAAGTTCGAAAACACGTTGCCTGATTTGTAGTCCCTCGTGATCTGCTAGCTGCTTCAGGCAAATCAAGGCTCAGTATCAACGCTGATCAGCGGTATTCCGTCATTTGTACCACTGAAGACCGCTGGCATCCTGTATTTCGCATTTCGCACTAGGCAAACCTGGTAGCGGGTGGCGATCGTTCGTTCGCTCACGTTCGTCCAGCGCCTGATAGGGACGATGCGGCAATTCTAGGCCATTCCGGAATCGCCCCAGGTTCAGCAGAGCAATAGACCCCCGCACTTCCGTCCGCGCATGCAGGGCAACTATAAAACTTGATCAAACTTGATTGCATGAGCAAAATCCGATAGAATCCCCAAACTATGCAAAAAAACCTTCAGGCAGACGCGGTAAGAGCAGCCCTTGCCCAAAAAGGGTGGGACCAAAAGCGCCTGGCCGCCGAGGTTGGTGTAAGCGCGACTGCGATTACAAACTGGCTAAAAGGAACAGATTTTCCGCGTCCGCCAGCCCTACTCAAACTTTCTACACTTCTCTCACTCAAGTTTGATCAACTGGTGGGCAGCAGTACGGCTGCACCTGTCATCGCCTTTCGTAAGCGTGCGGGGAAGAAGACCGGCGATGCCGACATTTTGCGAGCCAAGACCTTCGGTGCTTTGCTTCGTGTCCTGGCACCCTATCTCGCGATCAAGAATGCACTTAGAACGGAGATTCGATCTCCGTCCCAAGATTATGACGCGCTCCAGAGCGCCGTGGCATCAATTCGCATCAAGCTCGGCGTGGGAGAGGAAGCGCAAATACATCCCTCGCATTTGCTCGAGGAGTTCAAGCAGAACGGCGCCACAATCATTCCTGTCATGTGGGGGAACAGGCTGGCCCATGAGAATGCCATTCACATCCTCTTGCCGGACGAAGATGTGACGTTCGTCTATTTGAATCTCGATACGCATATCGAAGACTTCAAGTTTTGGATGGCACACGAGCTCGCTCATGTTTACACACCTTCCATTGCCGGCAAGGAGGAAGGTGAGGACTTCGCAGATGCCTTTGCCGGTGCATTGCTTTTCCCTACGGCAATGGCGGAAAAGGCGTATTCCGAGTGCCAGAAGAAGACGTCCGCCTATTCAGAGATCCATGTATTGAATCGGTATGCGAATCAACAGCTGATCTCGATTAACACAGTGTATTTGCAGGTCAACGCCTACGCTAATGCACGCGGTCTTATGCCGCTGCGAGCTAAGCCGCAAGGATTGCACGCGGTCCGGTCACTGAACCGTGGGGCCCTGATCAGCGAAGACTTGTTTGCGCCGATTCCTCCTTCGCCCGACACTTACCTTGCCGCAGTCAAGAATCAGTTCAAGTCCGATTTCTTCGAGGCTGCGAAAAAAATGCTCATCGAGCGGCAAACGGGCATGGGTTTTCTCCAACAAGTCCTCGACTTACCTGTTGCTGACGCCCGCGCACTTCACGAATCCTTGACGCGTTGATACAGGTTCTCCTCGACACGAATGCCTATCTGCGTTTGGCGAAGCGTATTCGGCCGCTGTTGGGGAGACCTTTTGGTCAGAAGGACTACGTTCTGATCATTCTCCCAGCGGTTGAAGAAGAAGTGCGTCGGCAACCGAAGCTGAAATTCCGCAACCCGTGGTTCAGTGATCCCGAACTTGTGGCTGAGCGGTCCGCGAGCAAGATCAGGTTGTCATTTAAAGAAAAAGAGACGATCTTAAGTACACGCGACTTCCTGTTAAGCCACGTCGCATCAGATGCTCTTCGTTTTACAGAAAAGGGAAGATCTCCGCCTGGTATTACGGATTGCTGGCTGTTGGCATTTGCGATGACGAGATCGGCGATCGTCGTGACTGACGACTTAGGCATGCATTTGCTTGCGGCGGATTTCGACATACCTGTTTGGCACGGCTACGAGTTGCTAAAAAAAATGCACAGCGCAAAGATCATCGATTCAGCTCTTGTGCGGGAGATCTACGGTGCACTGGAGGTCAACGGAGATCTGACGCAAACATGGATCGACGCCAAAGCGACTACCTTCGCAAAGATCCTTCGTTGAACGCGATCCGTGTGCCGGACGCACCTACAGGAGCTGCTGCGGAAAGGAAAAAACGATGGAGCAAAGGGTTAGCGAACCTGGCCGTTTCGGGCGTTGGCGAGGAGCGGAAGCATGAATGATCCAGATGCGAGAATATGGGAGCTGGAAGCTTTTGCCGATGCCGTTCATCTCGCCGTCTTCCCATCCCTCGTCGACAAGGCCACGCCGAGCAGTGCCGCCGTGATCGCAACGAGATCCTTGCCGCCGAATGGCTCGCCCAGGAACAGCGCGGCGGCGGCGACGCCCACCACCGGAGTCAGCAAGGTCGACATGGAAGCGGTCTCCGGCGCAAGCCTGCGCACTGCCGCAAACCAAGTGATGTAGCACAGCCCCATTGGGACTGCGGTCATATAGGCCATGATCGCCCAGCCGCGCGCCGAGAGCGCGAGCAGTTGCGGCCGTTCGACGAGCAAACCGTAGGCGACCATCGGCAGGCAGCCGATGCACAGTTGCCAGGCAACGGAAGCAAGGGGGGGCAACGCGGGCGCTTGCAATGCAGTGGTCCCGAACGCGAACAGGATTGCGGCGCCAAGTGCAAACAGGACACCCGGAATCTGGTCCGCCGCGATCGACATCTCCTGCCCGCCGAAGAGCAGGCCAAGCCCGAGAAAGCACAGGCCGAGCCCGAGCAAGCCGTTGCGTGTCGGGCGGCGCCCGAGCACGGGCCAGGCAAGCAGGATGACCCACACCGGCATGGTGTACACGAGAAGCGCGGCCTGTCCGGCCTTGAGCCATCGCAGTGCGAGGGTGGAAAAGCCCATCCAGACGAATACGTTGATGAATGCGCTTGCGGTCACGCGCCCGATCTGGTTCAGGGGGGCGGCCAGGCTTTGTCCCGCAGCGCGCGCAGCAAGGGCGATGATGAGGGCTGCGGCTATCCCTGCCGTTCCACGCGCGAAGAGCGGCGGCCATTCGGTCAGCAAGACCTTCATCGCTGGCCAGTTCAGTCCCCAGCCGACCGAGGTCACGACGAGGCAAAGCAGCCCCGTCGTGTGCGGGCCAGGCCGTAGGGATGACGGGACCGGCTTCACGACGTCGTACAGCACATCGCCTGATCAGGCCGCAACTTTTGCCGCGCGTTTTTCAACGAATTCGCGCAGCCGGGATTGCACTTCCGGGCTGGTCTGCACCAGGGCCGCCAGCAGCGACTCGGCGTACAGTCCGTCGGTGGCCGACATGTCCCAGATCTTGTTGATGCCGGAGACGATGGAGTAATTCGACAGCGGCGCGTTGGAAGCGATCTTGTGCGCGAGCGACATGGCCAGCGCAAGCGCGCCGCCCGGTTCCGCAAGATAGTTGAGGAGACCGATCTGCATGCCTTCGTCGGCAGTCAGCACGCGACCGGTCAGCATCAGTTCGATCATGCGGTTCGGCGTGATGAGGCGTGCCACGCGTACCGTTGCTCCGCCCCCGGTGAAGATTCCCCACTGCCCCTCGGGGAGAGCGAAGTAAGTGCTCTTGTCGCCGATGCGCACATGCGCTGCGCTTGCCAGTTCCAGTCCGCCGCCGACCACCGCACCCTGCAGCGCGGCAACCACCGGGATGCCGCCATGCTGTATCCGGTCGAACGCGCGATGCCAGCCCTGGCACACGCGCATGAAATCGGCCGGCGCGCGCTGCTTGACGTAGTGCTCCTTCAAATCGAGCCCGGCGCAGAAGTGCGGTCCTTTTGCCGCCAGCACAATGGCGCGCGCCTCGGCGGGCGGCCGGGAGAAAAAGTATTCGATCTCGTCGACTGCGCGCTCGTCCAGCGCGTTCCGGCGATCGGCACGATCCAGCGTGACGACGGCCACGCTGCCTTCCATACGGGTTTCCAGGGTTTGATAGTTCATCGCACGCTCTCCACGTTCGTCCAAGAATATTTCCATTTCACGCCGCGTCGTTACGAGAAGTGTAGGCGCACGATGCGCGGAGAGTTCGCGGACTGCGCCAAGCGATATGCAAAATGCGCCATAATCTCGGGCATGCCCAAGACCCCTCCACACGGCTCCGTCACCGTGTCCGCGCATTTCATGCACGACATGCTGGCCTTCATGCGAGGCCGGCATGGCGATGCCGCCGTGAGTGCCGCGATGACCGAGGCTGGCATTCCTTTGGTGCTGCTCGCCCAGCCGGATGCGCGGATCACCCGCGCCCAGTTCGTTGCGCTTTACAAGAGCGTGGCGGCCCAGCTCGACGACGAGATGCTCGGCCTGTGGTCGCGGCCGATCCGGGGCGGGACGCTGAAGTACCTGATGCTCAGCTTGCTGGATGCGCCCTCGATTCTTATTGCGCTGAATCGCTTCGTCCGCTTCTGGAACCTCTTGCTCGACGATTACCGGCTGCACATGTCGCGCAGGAATGATTGGGTGAGGATTGCATTGCTGAAGAGAACTATGGATGCCCCCATGCGCCAGCTCGGCCACGAGCTGATGATGAAACTTGTCCACGGCGTTGCTTCGTGGTTGCTGGGACGGGAAATCACGGTGCTGCGTGTGGAGCTGGCATTTCCTCGCCCGCGGCATGCGGACGATTATGTATTCCTCTATCCCTCGGAAGTGCGTTTCGATGCCGGCGAAAGCAGCATTTGGCTCGCGGAGCGTGACTGCGCATCGCCGTTCAAGCGGGAAAGACACCAGCTATGGTCCTTCCTGAAGCGAGCCCCGGAAGACTGGACCTTCAGTTCGCCCAACAGCGGTTCCATCAGCGCCCGGACGCGCGAGTATCTCGAACGGCGCATGCACCTTTCCCCGGCGATCGGGGACCTTGCCGCGGCTTTTCATCTTTCGGTACGCACGCTGAACAGAAAGTTCGCGGCAGAGGGCGTGCATTTCCAGATGGTCAAGGATGCAGTGCGGCGCGACATCGCCATCCACCGTCTTACGCATTCGGACACCGCGGTCTCCGCCCTGGCGCTCGACCTCGGATTTGCGAATCCGGCTGCTTTCTGCCGCGCATTCAAGGAATGGACAGGCAGTACGCCCACCGCGTACCGGAAGGGAGCCCGTCCCTGATTTGAGCTTTCGCAATCCAGCGGGACAACGCGCTTAAAGCGAAGCGCCGCGACTTTTACACTGGTGTCGCAGGCTTATCTTCTATGGGAGCAGCAAATGGCTAACGGAATGATGAAAGCGGCTGTGTTCGTCGAACCGGGCCGCATCGAACTGACCGAGAAACCGATTCCCGACGTTGGCCCGAATGATGCCTTGGTCCGCATCACGACCACCACCATCTGCGGTACCGACGTGCACATCCTCAAGGGGGAGTATCCTGTCGCCAAGGGACTGACTGTCGGCCATGAACCGGTCGGTGTGATCGAGAAACTCGGCAGCGCCGTTACCGGCTATGAAGAAGGCCAGCGGGTAGTCGCCGGCGCAATCTGCCCGAACTTCAATTCCTATGCCGCGCAGGACGGATTTCCATCGCAGGACGGCTCCTACCTTGTCCCGAGCGGCCGCTGCGGCTGTCATGGCTACAAGGCGACGGCCGGCTGGCGCTTTGGAAACATGATCGACGGGACCCAGGCGGAATACGTGCTCGTGCCCGACGCACAGGCCAACCTCGCGCCGATTCCGGACGGGCTTACCGACGAACAGGTGTTGATGTGCCCGGACATCATGTCGACCGGCTTCAAGGGCGCGGAGAACGCCAACATCAAGATCGGCGACACGGTCGTCGTGTTTGCGCAGGGACCGATCGGGCTGTGCGCTACCGCCGGCGCGCGCCTGCTTGGTGCGACAACAGTGATCGCCGTCGACGGCAACGAGCACCGGCTGGGCATTTCGAAAAGAATGGGAGCGGATGTGACGCTCAACTTCAAGACGTGCGACGTGGTCGACGAAGTCATGCGGCTGACCGGAGGAAAGGGCGCGGATTCGGCCATCGAGGCACTCGGCATCCAGTCGACATTCGAGTCTTCGCTGCGCGTGCTCAAACCGGGCGGCACGCTATCCAGCCTGGGCGTCTACTCGAGCGACTTGACGATACCCTTGTCTGCATTCGCCGCCGGTCTCGGCGACCATACGATCATCACCGCGCTCTGCCCGGGCGGAAAGGAGCGCATGCGCCGGCTGCTTGCAGTCCTCGAATCGGGCAGGGTCGACCTGGGCGTGCTGGTCACGCACCAGTACAAGCTGGACGACATCGTTGCCGCCTATGACCTGTTCGCCCATCAACGCGACGGTGTACTGAAGGTGGCGATCAAGCCCGGATAACCCTTCCAAGCGTTACAAGTGGTACTGCCCCATCGCTTCGGGCTGGTACACGATGTCCAGGATGCGCAGGTTGACCTTGCGCCCCGACCTGCCGTACCAGAAAATTTCCTGCCCCGACCTCAAGCCGAGCGCGGCCGCGCCGACGGGGGCGAGGATGGAGACGTCGCCGACGCAACTCGTTGTGCCCGGGATCACCAGCCGGAAGCCGTATTCGGCATCGGCCGCCGAATCGAGCACGCGGATCCGGGAGTTTAGTGTGACGACGTCGGACGGTATCTGGTCGGACCGGACGACCGTAGCGAGCTCAAGCTTCTTTTCCAGGAGCGCCATCACAGGCGATAAGCGCCGGGCTCCGTCGGCGAGCAAGTCCTGGATGCGAGCGCGATCCGTTTCAGAAATCAGGATTGCGCCGGCGGTGCGGCGATGCCGAATCAATTCAATTCTCCTTAACGCGTAAGAACGAATGCCGGCCTGATGACGCGGCCGTTTATCTCATAGCCCTTTTGCTCGGTGCAGGCCACGGTCCGCATGTTGTCCTCGGATCCCAGCTTGACCAGCGGCTTGTGCTTGTCTGCATCGAAGGGCTCGCCCGGCTGAGGACAAATCTCGCGCAGCCCGTGCTTTTCCAGCGCCCCTTGAAGTTGCCTGAGACTGAGCTCCAGCCCCGCCTTCATCGCGGCGGCGTCATTCGTTTCAACGGCGAGGGCCATGTCGAGTGCATCCTTGAAGGGCAGGAGCGCCTTGGCCAAACCTTCAATTCCGAATTTGCTTGCGTGCACCAGGTCTGCTTGCGCACGCTGCCTCGCGTACTCCGCGTCCGCGACCGCGGCCTCGACGGCAAGATGCAGCGCGTCGATTTGCGCGTGGATGCGTGCGAGCCGGTCTTCCGCCGGGATGTGATCCGCGGGGGAGACTTCGCGCATGATGAGTGATTCAGCAAGCACATCCTTCTTTGACATAGTCTGCTCCATGCAAGAGAACTTCAGTAGATATCGCAGGACGACGGATGTTTCTCCGCCATCCCTCCCTGAATGAACTTACGGATACAGCGCAGCCCTCGTGCCGCTGCGTTCGGCCCGTTGATCGCTCAGCTGTCTTACGCCGGTGATCTCCAGGTACTTCACCCTGTTGAACGGCAAGACGACCTCTGCAACGCTTCCGACCGGGCGGCCGATCAGCGCCATGGCGAGCGGTGCGAGGATGGAGATGCGCGCGAGCCCTTCATGCGCATCCTGGGGACAGACAAGAAAGACCGTTTCCGAATGCTTCGTACCCACTTCGCGGAACGTGACCTCCGACTGCAAGGACACGCAGTCATGCCGTTGCACATTCTGCGGCAGGAGAATGGATGAGCTGATCAGCTCGATGAGCTGTTCGGCAAAGTTGAAGCTGACCTCTCTCATGCGAAGGAGGTTTTCCGCGAGGCGGCTGAGCACAGCCGCGTCTTCCTGCGACAAGACGCGTTCGATTTTCATGGCAATGGCTCCCCTTGGCCGCGGCTTTATGCACGTGGCCTGGCAATGGACGTGACGCGTCGGCGCGTGCTGACACATCGATTAAGTTGTTGGGAGTGGGTGGCTCGGCAGGGCGGGGAAAACCGGAAGGGCTTCCCAGGCTTCCGCCGAGCCTAGGAGAGCCGGGCGAGGTCTCGAGCGGACAACTGCGCGTGTCGGCCATGGACGACGCGCTCGATGGGCAAGAGGAACTGAAGACGTACCGGACAAGACAAGGCAGTCACGGGCGCATCTCCCTCTATCAGGGATGAACTGCTGCGCATCAGGGAAATGCCGGACTTGTTCACGGTGCGATGAAAGGAGAAAGGATGTCACGGCCGAGTATATACGCTTCAGATGTTTCGTCAACTCGGCCACTATGAGATCGAACAATGGTCAGGTGTGTCGTTGACGAAACGCGCAGAATGCATATACTCGGACCTTCGAGAAGCACAACGTGAAAGCCAACGACGTGAAACCGGTTTGCATTCCCCAGAACTGCAGCGAGCCGCTCCGCATGGACCGGGGCGCGGGCTTGTTCGCGCTGGCTTCATTCTCTTCGCTTGCGCCGCGTCGCGTGCATCGCGATGCTGGCGTCCTCCTTGCCCGAATTCTCGCCCGGCTTTCCTGAGCTCGGCGAGTGTGCGGGGCCTGCAACAGTCCCTCCACCTCCCGAGCATCCACCTAACTGATGGTTCGACCTGCCGCCGGCTGCAGTCCGGCCCGGCACTTGTCGCGCCTGCATCAGCTACTGAAGTGGTCCGCATGAGGCCGACACCGTTCAGCGGTGTTCGGCAAGGACGCCTTTTGCCTCCCGTCTTGGGGAGCAAGCTAACGACCATGGGTGAACGAAGATGGATCTGACAAAAAAATCTGTCAAAGCGAAGCGGCCGTGTGAAGACGGGTATCGGTGGTTTCTCCGCACGCATCAGGATGGCGGGGATTACCAGGCGGTGCTCGATGCACTGGTAAGCGCCGGGAGAGTGAACGATGCCTGCTGGCTTCTCAAGCAGTTCGGTCCTACCGATGCGGTACTGCGTGTCGATTCGATCGACGCGGATGCCGTGGTCTTCGCCGGGTCGCTCGAAGTGCGCGGCAATATCGAAGCTGCATCGACAGTCTGCGCAGGACAAGCGATACACGCCGGTGGAAGCATACGTGTGGACGGGATGCTGAGTGCCGGGGAGGGCATACGTGCGGGTGGCAGCATCCGGTGCGGGGATGCGCTCAGCGCCGGAGGCGACGTTCGCGCCGGGCACGGCATCGAGGTACAGGGCGCGGCTTCCTGCGATGGCAGCCTCCGGTCGGAGTGGGACCTCATGTGTTTCGGCGATCTTGCCGTCGGCAGCCAGCTTGTCGTCGGAAGCGACCTGTTCGTGCACGGCCTGCTCAAATGCGGAAAGAGCGTCCGTACCGGCGGGGCCATTACGGTGCTCGATGAAGTGGATGTCGGGCACGGGATCGAATGCGGTGCGGAACTCTACTGCGACCGGCACCTGTGGGCGGGCTGGGGAATCAAGGCGGGACAGGGTATTGTCGCCAATGGTGCGATCACGGCGGGCGAGAGCATCCTGGCAGCCGAGTACATACGCTCGGGGGACGGGTTTGGGGTGTATGCAGGCATCGCGGTCCAGGCGGATGCCTGGGAATCAAGTGCGCGGGTATGCGCGAAAGCGCGACCGACGCGATTGATGAGTGGATGGTGGGCAGGGGCCTGATTTCCGCCTCGCTCTTCCGCCTTGAAAAGGAGATTCCCTTGTACTCTCTTTCCTTGCCTTTCCCTTTCTGGATGGAACAACAGCCGAAGGCGTTGCGGATTGACGTGGAGCTTCCGCAGGAAGACGTGCGATCCGAGCTGTCGCGCATCTATGAGCGGCTGCATTGTCCAAGGAGCCCTTTGTTTGATCTTCCTGTCGTCCGCATTGCCGATATTCCCGGCCTGGTTTTCCGGTACCGCGTGGCGGACGGAGAGCATTATGTGTATGTGGAGGACCTCGCCGAGAAACGCCTGGCGGGCTACACGGTCTTTAACCGGCTCATCGAGCTTGACCGGCGTGCCGATCGCTACCTCCGCGCTCCGCACTCGCGCTATGCGCCCGCCTACCAACGCCGCGGGATCACGACGGCAATCTATTCGTGGTGGTTCAGGACGAATTGCAGTCTTATTTCGGGAGCGCGGCAATCTCCCGGTGCACACGCGTTGTGGCATTCGCTTGCGAGGCGGCGCGAGATGTTCTTCGTTGAACTGCGGAACAAGGAGCTGACCTGTCTTGGCCGCACGGTAGAGCTGTGTGTGCAGGAAGACCTGCACACACGGATGATCATGCTGGCCGACGGGTGGGACCTTCGGCGGCTGGCGAAAGCGACACGCATGAAAGCGCGTGTCGCTTGACCGCCTTAACCGACCTGGGCCTCGTCCATCAGCAGTTCCTCGGCCGGAGTGACAGGCACACTCCTGACTGCTTTGCCGGCGACAAGCACGACGGTGTGTCCGTGCTTCGCATACGCCAATCGCTTGGCGGCCTTCGCCGCAAAGAAATCGCGTGCGCTTCTTACGCGCAGCAGCCGGCCCAATACTTTCCCCGTCAACGACTGGTTAATGAGCGCGGGTTTCCTCAGGCCTAGCTGAACGAAATAATGCTGGGCCAGCGTGTCCTTGTGCCATTCCTCGTGGAAATCGGCGACTGGTTCGTGCCACAGGTTGATGACGGAAAGGCCTTCGCGTTGCGCCAGATTCCGCAGGGCACGATCCGACCAGCGAAGGGCATGGTGGGGCGGCATATTGAGATGTGCGTCTTCGGCCACCCCGAGGAAACTGTCCTCCGCAGGAACGGCGAGAATCAACTTGCCTCCCGGCTTGAGCGCCTGCACGCACGCATGCACGAACTCGCGCGGTTGCGGTACATGCTCAAGCACCTGAAAGGAACAAACGACGTCGTATTTTCCCGGGGCGATCGCCGCATGGGCTTCGACCGGCTGTTTGAGCACCTGCAGGCCCGCAGCTCTCGCCTTGCGGACGGCCTCCGCGTTGAACTCCAGCCCGGTGTATGCAGATGAGCCGGGCAGCCATGCCGCGAACGCGCCCTTGCCGCAACCGACTTCGAGCACCTTGTCCCCGCCGCTGACGAAGCGCCGCGCGTACTCGTATTCCGGTTTTTCGCTCTGGTAATACCAATCGAACTGTTGCAACTTTTCATAGAAGAGATCATCGCCGGCGCAATGCGGCGTGAAGAAGCCGAGGTCGCAAGAGACGCACTTGTTCAACCGGATTTCATCGGTTGATGCGAGATACCGCGACACATCCAGGCCTGCACGGCCATACAAGGCCTGCAGATGCTCGGTTGCTATGCGATCGACCGTCTTGATTTCCTTCCCCAGACAAGCAGGGCATACCTCTTTATGCATGACCACTCCCTCCCAGTGTTGTGGGTCAACAATTCGCTTCGAAGATGCTTCTGAAAAAGTGCGCTACCGGAAACAAACATTATGTGAATGTTGGTATTTGCAAAATTGACTTAGGTCAGTTGTTTGATGCAAATAGAATTCTCGCGCGGTGATGCACTTGAAAGGTAGTTGTTTTCATGCAGAAAAGGAGGGCGATCTTTCGGTGAATCTCCGAAAAGTGCCGGTAGGAATTAAGCCGGCGCGGACTTTTCCGTCTGCCGCACCGGGTGGCCACTAATGCAAAGGCAAGAACCGCTCCACTTCGTTCGCAGAGACAGGTCGGCTGAAGTAGTATCCCTGGAGCTCGTCACAACTTGAACGGGTAAGGAAATCCACTTGCTCTACTACCTCAACTCCTTCTGCGACCACCTTGAGTCCCATTCGATGTGCAAGCCCAATCAATGTAGTAACGATGAACTCATCTTCAACATCATTTGGCAAACCTCTTATGAATGATTGGTCGATTTTCAAGGTGTTCGCCGTCAGTTTCTTCAAATAACTCAGGGACGAGTGGCCCGTACCGAAATCATCAATAGAGACGGTGACGCCTATCGCATGCAATTGCTCAAGGATGGACACAGTCGAATCAAAGTCCTGCATGGCTACAGTCTCTGTGATTTCAAGATCGAGTAGCGATGGGCTTACCAGGTATTTCTGAAGCGTTTCCTTTACAAATGCACACAGACCTGTCTGGGTGATTTGATGGGCAGATAGATTGACAGAGACTTGGACTGGCCGGTAGCCGCGTTGCTGCCATACTGCCAACTGCCTGCACGCCTCCTCAAGCGCCCAATCACCAATTTTTCTTATCAAGCCGGTTTCTTCGGCAACAGGAATAAACTCTCCAGGACCCACTATATCGCCACGGGGATGCTTCCAGCGGATAAGCGCTTCCAGTCCCGAAATCTTTTGGGAAGCAGCATGGATTTTTGGCTGGTATAGAAGAACAAACTCACTGTTGTCGACTGCCCTGGCCAAATAGCGCTCAACGGAAATGCGTGTCTGTACCGCCTGATCCAGCTCCTGATCATAGAATCGGTAGAGTCCTGTTCCTCCTTTTCTGGCCTCATGCATGGCCAGCTTCGCACGTTGAATCAAAGATGCTGCATCATCTGCATCGCGTGGAAAAACACTTGCGCCTATCGACGCTGACATAAAAAATGTCTCGCCATCGATCTCGACCGGTTTTCCAATCTGGGCCGCCATTTTCTCCATCAGGTGGGCCACGATGTCTATTGATATGTCATGTTCCAGAATGATCAGGAAGGAATGCGCGCCGGAGCGGAAGGTGGTGTCAAATATCCGCAATGAATGAGTGATTCTTCCGGTGACGACTTTCAAGATAAAGTCACTCTTCTCCTGGCCGAGGTGATCGCCAATAGAGTTAAAACGATCAACATCGACAAATAAGGCCACGACGGTTTGATTTCTCGCTGCTGCAAGTGCTATCGCCCGCGAGGCGTGGTCATTGGCCAACACGCTTAATGGGAGCCCCGTATTTGAGTCATGCGTGTTCAAGTACGCTAGCCGGGCCCGTTCCTCGATCAGCTTTTGCGAGCTTAATTCATCCCTGGCAGGGGAAGAGCGAATGGTGAAGGCTCCTTTTCTTCCCTGCCATTCTGCGAAGACCGGATAGGGCTCTCCGTTTTTTGTGAGCATTTTTGTTATGCCCGTCCAGCTCGCAATTTTCTCGTCCGGTGCAATGTCGTTGTCAAAGCCTGGACGCAGCCATTCCATTATATTTTTACCGATCGCTTCTTCCGCGGTAAAACCCGTAATGCGCGTTGCCATTTCAGACCAATACATGATGATCGCTTCATTGTTCGTGATGGCTAGAAACTCGCCGGCTTCGGAGGAACTATGCACAACCTCTTTTCTCCCAACGGGGAAATCGGTTTTCGGAACCTCTCGAATCATCCCAAAAAAATAGTCTCCTTCCGGCAAACATAAGGCCGTCACCGTAACTTCGACATTGATTAATTCCCCGCTCCGACACATTGCCGGTAGCTCTGCCCGACGCTTGACGGCGGGCGGCTCAAGCTTGCAATTGAAGTTCGACACGCCACGGTGGTGACAGCTCGCAAAGCTTTTTGGCACGATGAGATCCGTCAGCTTTCGTCCGATGGCTTCCTCGCTGGCCCAACCAAACATCCGCTCGGCGCTTGGACTCCAAAAAACAACCCGATCCTGTTGATCGATTACGGTAACCGCATCGGCGCACTTCTTGAGCAACTCGGAAAAAAGCGCACCGGACAGTTGTGCAGGAATATCGGTATCCATATTCTCGACTTTCGCTGATACGAACTGATGGCATCTGAAATGGGGCTGGCTGGTCCTTATAAATGTGCAATCAGCGATTGGCGTTTAGCATTTATCAAGCGTTTGACTATAGCGAAAAGAAGGAGATTTGAAGTCGGGCGCGGGGCTTTCTTTGTTCTGCCTCATAAGGCTTCAAGGCAAGTCAGGATATCGAAATCATCATTGGCATGAGGAAATTTCACTTGGGTAAGTGCCGACAGGGAAGCAGGTGAGGGAGGCTGGGACGCAATCCCAGCCTACGTCCATGACATATCAGACGCTGTAGCGCAGCGCGCAAAGCCTAAACGCTCGAGGCGAGTAGCGGCGCACAACACGCTTCCCATTTCGTGCGCGAGCGGTAGCCTGGCTTGACCTGGCTTTGCCGGAACACGGTTGCCGCGAAGGTGTCGGCCTCCGCCTGGAAGCGTGCATCCCGGGCCTGGTTCTGAATGAGTCTTGTGAATGACAAGCGCACCCGCAGGAATGCATCAGGAAGTGCGAGCAAACGCTTTTCGTGCTGGAGCAACAAGAGTAGTGCGTAGATTTCGAACACCAGCTGGCGAGGATCCGACTCCGGCTTCAGTTGGCCAAGCCGAATGGCACTTTGCAGTGCTTCGAGGAGAGCCGCGCGGAATTCGGTAATGCAGCTCACCAATTCATCCCTGACCGGTCCGCGGCGGTCGTCGTACTCCGCAGCGCAGCTGATGTAGAACATGCCGCCCTCCGTGTGCGTGGAGATGTGGTGGATACAATGAAAGAAGATAGCCTGCAACCGGCGCAAGCCGTCGGGCACAATCCGCGCGGGTTGCAGTACATCCCGCTCGAAGCGCTCCCTGTAGCACCGAAGCACACTGGTGCGGAGCGATTCGATCGAGCCGAAATGCGCGTATACACCGCTCTTGCTCATGTTCAGCCGGTCTGCAAGGACGCCGAAACTGAGGCCTTCCAGGCCTTCGCGGCTGGCGATTTCGTATGCCTGCTGCAGGATGTTTTCTCGCGTAAGTTGAGCTTTTCGCATATTGCCCCTTTCGTCAGAGCCACCGTTATTCGCTCAGGAGCCCTTTTCCGATTCTCGCTCGTCCCTCAAGGCGTGAAGTGCCGCGAGGGCGCCTTTGTTCAGCCCGTTTCCATCGGAAAGCAAGGCATGTTCAAGAAGTTGAGCGCGCATTTGCGGTGCCCAGAACTTCTTCAAATGGAGCGAGATCTCTCGTGCCGCTTCTTCCTGGTCCGGATGCGACTCGAAAAAGTCACTGATCTGGTTTGCCATGTTGATCAAGTTGCGGATGTTCATTGCGACCATTCCCGTTGAGTTAGACCGGCGTTCGAATAAACGACGAGGCGCTCGGCACGCGCGAAGCCGACCAGCACCATTCCGCACGCGTCTGCCGTCCGCACCGCAAGTGCTGTTGGCGCAGACACTGCAACCAGGGCAGCGATTCCGGCGGTCGCTGCCTTCTGCACCATTTCCACGCTTGCCCGGCTGGTGATCAGCGCAAATCCGTGTTGAGCATTGAAGCCGCGTCGCGCGAGTGCGCCGATCAGTTTGTCGAGCGCGTTGTGGCGTCCGACATCTTCAAAGACAATTTCCGGCTGCCCGTCCGCGGAACACCAGGCTGTTGCATGCGTGGCTCCGGTGAGGCTTGCGATCGGCTGATAACCGGCAATCAGGCCCACCGCTCGCCTGACCGCCTCGGCAGACAGGGAAGGGATGGGCCCGACTCTCGGCAATGTCCGTACGACCTGACTCAACTGCTCCACGCCGCACAAACCGCAGCCGGTCCGCCCGGCCAGTTGCCGCCGTCTGGCCTTCATCGCGTCAAATGCGGCGCCGCTGACGGTAAGGCGGATGGTGATGCCGTTCAGCGAGTTCGCTATTTCCATGTCGTAGACCTCCGCCGCCGACGCCACAATCCCTTCACTGAGCGAGAACCCGAGCGCAAACAGCTCAAGGTCGGCGGGCGTGGCGAGCAAGACTGCATGCGCAACACCGTTATATTCAAGTGCAACGGGGACTTCCTCGGCAAGACTGTCTTGCGCGTCCAGCCCGTCGCTGCAATGAACCCGGTACACCGCCCGCCGTGCGACCGCCGGCGGCAGCTCGTCGCTCTCAATGGCATCCGGCATTAGCGAACCTTTTCCGTGAGAGGAGACCGCCCCTCCATCAGTCTCGCTTGCGTCTCGCTGAAGCGGGCGTATTCCTGTTGCCAGTTCGACGGCTGGGCAACAGGCATGACCTGCACCGCCGTCACCTTGTATTCGGGGCAGTTGGTTGCCCAGTCCGAGTTATCGGTTGTGATCACGTTGGCCCCGGACCCGGGGAAATGGAAGGTCGTGTAGACGACACCGGGTTGCAGCCGATCCGACAGCCTTGCCCTCAACACCGTACTGCCGGCGCGGCTCTCGATGCCGACCCAGTCGCCGTCACGGATTCCCCGTTCCTCCGCATCGTGGGGATGGATCTCCAGGCAGTCTTCCAGGTGCCAGCGAACATTTTCGGTGCGCCGGGTTTGCGCACCCACGTTGTACTGGGACAGGATGCGTCCGGTGGTGAGGATCAGCGGATACCTTCGTGTGACTTTCTCTGTCGTCGGTATGAACCGGGTGACGGCAAAGCGCCCCGTGCCGCGCACGAACTGGTCGACGTGCATGATCGGCGTTCCTTCGGAGGCCTCGTCATTGCATGGCCATTGGATGCTGCCAAGCCTGTCCAGTTTTTCGTAGCTCACGCCGCGGAACGAGGGGGTCAGCCGGGCGATCTCATCCATGATCTCGGAAGGATGGCCGTATTGCATGTCGCAGCCAAGCCGCCTGGCGAGTTGCATCGTCACTTCCCAGTCGGCATAACCCGCCAGCGGCGGCATGACCTTCCTTACCCTTGAGATGCGCCGTTCGGCGTTCGTAAAGGTGCCGTCCTTCTCAAGGAAGGACGAGCCCGGCAGCAGGACGTGCGCATACTTCGCGGTTTCGTTGAAAAAGATGTCCTGGACCACGACACATTCCATTGCCGAGAGTGCGGCGGCGACGTGCTGCGTATTCGGGTCCGATTGCACGATGTCCTCGCCCTGGCAGTACAAGCCGCGGAAACTGCCGTCCAGGGCCGCATCGAACATGTTCGGTATGCGAAGCCCGGGTTCGCTTTGCAATTCCACGCCCCATGCCTCCTCGAACAGGGCGCGCGTGGCGGCATCGCCGACATGCCGGTATCCCGCCAGCTCGTGCGGGAAGGCGCCGATGTCGCAGGATCCCTGCACGTTGTTCTGGCCGCGCAGAGGATTGACGCCCACGCCTTCGCGCCCGACGTTCCCGGTGGCCATCGCAAGGTTTGCAATGGCCATCACGGCGGTCGTACCTTGCGCGTGTTCCGTGACGCCGAGCCCGTAATAGATTGCCGCATTGCCGCCGGTGGCGTAGATGCGGGCCGCTTCGCGCAGCAGCCGGGCCGGTACCCCGGAGACGGCTTCGGTCGCCTCCGGTGCGTTTTCCGGCTGCGATACAAACTCGCGCCAGGCGTGAAAAGCCTTGTCCTCGCAGCGGGCAGCGACAAACGCTTCGTCCAGCAGGCCTTCGACGACAATGACATGCGCGAGGGCGTTGAGGACGGCGACGTTCGTTCCGGGACGCAGCTGCAGATGGCAGGCCGCGCGCACATGCGGCGACTTCACCAGGTCGATGCGGCGAGGATCGATGACAATCAGCTTTGCGCCCTGGCGCAGCCGCTTCTTCAAGCGGGACGCAAAGACCGGGTGGCCGTCGGTGGGATTGGCGCCGATGAGCATGATGACATCGGCACGTTCCACCGATTTGAACGTCTGCGTACCGGCGGATTCGCCCAGGGTGTGCTTGAGCCCGTAACCGGTCGGCGAGTGGCATACCCGCGCGCAGGTATCCACATTGTTGTTGCCGAATGCCGCCCGCACCAGTTTCTGTACGAGGTAACCCTCTTCGTTGGTACAGCGCGAGGAAACGATCCCGCCAACCGAGTCGCGGCCGTATCCGGCCTGGATTCGCTTGAATTCGGAAGCAGCAAAATCGAGCGCCTCGTCCCAGGACACTTCGCGCCACGGCTCGGTGATCGCGTTGCGTATCATCGGCGTGGTGATGCGGTCGCGATGCGTCGCATAGCCCCAGGCAAAGCGCCCCTTGACGCAGGCATGGCCCTCATTGGCCTTGCCGTCCTTGTAAGGCACCATTCTCACGACCTGGTTGCCCTTCAATTCGGCTTTCAGTGCGCAACCGACGCCGCAGTAGGCACAGGTGGTGACGACGCTGTGTTCGCCCTGGCCGAGCCAGATTACCGACTTTTCCTGTAGGGTTGCGGTCGGACAGGCTTGAACGCACGCGCCGCAGGAGACGCACTCGGATTCCATGAAGGTGTCGGCCTGCCCCGCGGTAATGCGTGATGCAAATCCGCGTCCCGAAACCGTCAGCGCGAACGTTCCCTGGGTTTCCTCGCAGGCGCGGACGCACCGGTTGCAGACGATGCACTTGGCGGGATCGTAGGTGAAGTAGGGATTCGACTCGTCCTTTTTGTCGGCGAGGTGATTGGCGCCGTCTATGCCGTACCGCACCTCCCGCAGTCCGACGACGCCCGCCATGTCCTGGAGTTCGCAGTCGCCGTTTGCCGGGCAGGTGAGGCAGTCAAGCGGGTGGTCGGAGATATAAAGCTCCATGACCCCCTTGCGCAAGGATTGCAGCTTCCCGGACTGCGTGCGCACCTTCATGCCTTCTTCCACGACGGTGGTGCAGGATGCAGGGTAACCGCGCCTGCCTTCAATTTCGACCAGGCACAGCCGGCACGAACCGAATGCCTCGATGCTGTCCGTCGCGCAGAGTTTCGGAATATTGATGCCGCTTTCCGCCGCCGCGCGCATGACGGATGTGCCGGCTGGAACCGTGACCGCAATGCCGTCGATCTCCAGGTTGACCTGAATCGCCGATGAGCGCGCCGGGGTGCCGCAGTCTCGCGTCAGAACCGTTTCTTTCATGGCATTCGCCTCTCCATGTCGCGCCCCGAATCATCGCGGCGAAAGTCATCGGGAAAATGGTCCAGCGCAGAGAGAACCGGCAAAGGCGTCATGCTCCCCATTGCGCAAAGCGAGCCGTGCACCATCGTGTCGCAGAGATCGCGCAGGAGTTGAATCTGCTGCATGCTGCCGTTGCTGCCGTTGCTGCCGTTGCTGCCGATGATCTTGTCGATCACCTCCACGCCGCGGGTTGAGCCGATGCGGCAGGGCGTGCATTTGCCGCAGGATTCGATGGCGCAGAATTCCATCGCATAGCGCGCCAGGCGCCCGAGGTTCGCGCTGTCGTCATGGACGACGATGCCGCCGTGGCCCAGTACGGCGCCGATGGCGGAAAATGCTTCGTAGTCGAGCGGTGTATCCCAGCGCGATTCCGGAAGATAGGCGCCGAGCGGGCCGCCGACCTGCACCGCCTTGATGGGGCGGCCCGATGCCGTTCCACCCCCGTATTCGTATAACACCTCGCGCAGCGTGACACCGAAGGCTTTCTCGATGAGACCGCCGTGCTTGATGTTGCCGGCAAGCTGGATGGCGATGGTGCCGCGCGACCGGCCCATCCCGAAATCACGATAGAAGTCTGCTCCCCGGTGCAAGATGACCGGGACGCTCGTGAATGAAAGGACGTTGTTGACAATCGTCGGCTGATTGAACAAGCCGTGAACCGCGGGCAGCGGGGGGCGCGCCCTGACGATTCCGCGGTTTCCTTCCAGGCTTTCCAGAAGCGCTGTTTCCTCGCCGCAGATATACGCGCCGGCGCCCTTGCGCACCTCCAGGTCAAACTGCTTGCCTGAACCCAGGATATCGTCACCCAGGTAACCGGCATGTCTCGCGGTCTGGATTGCCGCTTCCAGCGTGGCCATGGCATGCGGATATTCGCTGCGGACGTAGAGGTAGCCCTTCGTGGCGGATACCGCCATGGCAGCGATCGTCATACCTTCGATGAGTGAAAAAGGATCGCCCTCCATCACGAGGCGGTCTGCGAATGTGCCTGAGTCGCCCTCATCGGCGTTGCACACCACGTATTTCCGGTCCGCGTTCGTATCGAGGACGGTTTTCCATTTGACGCCGGTTGGAAACGCGGCGCCCCCGCGGCCGCGCAAACCGGAGTGCGTCACCGTCTCGACGATGGCGGCCGGGGGCATGGCAAGTGCCGCGCGCAATCCCCGGTAGCCGTCGTGCCGAAGGTAATCGCTGAGCGAAAGCGGGTCCACCACGCCGTTGCGTGCGAAGGTAAGACGCTCCTGGCGCTTCATATATGGCAGCTGGTCTACCAGACCCAGCGAGAGGGGATGGCGTGTGCTGCCCAGATGAAAGCCGCTCGCGAACAAGCCGGGAACATCGGTCTCGCGCACCGGTCCGTACCCCGCGCGACCGGCGGGGGTGTCCACCTCCACCAGGGGTTCGAGCCAGAACATGCCACGCGAACCGGTCCGCACGATTTCCACGGGCACACCCAGGCGCTGTGCCTCGGACACGATCGCCTTGCGCACCTTCTCCGCGCCCAGCGCGAGCGCCGAGGAGTCGCGCGGCAAAAAGATTCGTACCGTCATAGGGTTTCCTGTCTGGCTTGGTCGAGGATTTCGGCAATGCGGTCAGGGGTGACGCGCACCCAAAGACGCTCGTCGACCGTCAGTGCCGGCGCAACGGCGCACTGCCCGAGACAGTAGACGGGCTCAAGCGACATCGAGCCGTCGGCAGTTTGTTCATGCATCCGGCAGCCGAGGATGCGTTCCGCTTCGGCAAGCACGCCGTCGGCGCCCATGCTTTGGCAGGCCTCAGCCCGGCAAATCCTCAGTTGATGTTGCGCAGGCGGCGTTGTCCGGAAGTCGTGATAGAAGCTGACGACGCCATGTACTTCCGCGCGCGAGCGATTGAAGGCGCCGGCAATCGCCGGAACGGCTTCGGGCGGTATCCAGCCGAGTGCTTCCTGGACCGCGTGCAAGGCTGGAACGAGGCCGCCGGGGATCGCCGATTTGTCCGCGGCGATGCGTACAACCGTTTTGGCGACAGGATCGGCGACAGTGCAGGGGAGTCGGCTATCCATGTCGGTCCCCGCCAGTGATATATGCATGAAAAAGCATATGAAATCCAGTTGTTGATTTGATTGGCCGCAGGCTAACATGCTGAAAATTCAGCTTCAATATGATTGAAACAGCATATGAAAATCGAAATTCGACCGGAATGGCTGCTGCGCCACGGCGACGGCACGACGATTTCGCTGCCCTTGCTCCTGCGGCTGTTGACGGAAATCCGCGACCAGGGAAGCATTGCCAGCGCGGCGCAGACAGCCGGACTGTCTTATCGCTATGCGTGGGGCTTGCTGAAAGAGTTCGACGAACGGTTCGGCGCCGCATTGGTGCAAAAGTCGCGCGGACAGGGCACGCGCTTGTCGCCGCTTGCCGAGAAGCTGATCTGGGCCGACAAGCGGATTGAAGCGCGTCTCTCGCCATTCCTTGAAACCCTGGCTTCGGAACTGGAGCGTGAACTCGCGACCGTGCTTGCCGAGGAAAGCCCCGCTCTCCGGCTCACCGCATCTCATGGGTTCGCAGTCGACGCCCTCGTCAGGAAGTTCAGTGCGGGCGATATCGTGGTTGACCTGAAGTACCGTGGGAGCACGGAAGCGGTTGCCGCGCTCGCCCGCGGGGAATGCGACCTGGCGGGATTCCACCTCCCGGTCGGGGAATTCCGGAGAGCCGCCGCACAGCAGTACCTCAAATGGCTGGATCCGAAGCGCCACGTCCTCGTGCACCTCGCATACCGGACGCAGGGCCTGTTCGTCGAGAAAGGCAATCCGAAAGGCATCACGTCGCTTCGCGATCTTGCGCGGACCGATATCCGCTTCGTGAATCGCCAGGCCGGCTCGGGCACGCGGGTACTGCTCGAACTACTGCTGGCGAAGGAGAAAATCAGGACGGCCCGAGTGCCGGGCTATGAAAGCGCGGAGTTTACGCACGCCGCCGTGGCTGCATTTGTTGCGAGTGGCATGGCAGATGTGGGGTTCGGTGTCGAGACTGCCGCACGCCGCTTCAATCTCGACTTCCTCCCGGTGGTGCGCGAACAGTATTTTTTTGCGGCCGAGCGCAAGCAGCTGGACGACCCGCGGCTTTCCCTTGCGGTGAAACTGATGGCAAGCGATGAAATCCGTCACGCGATCAGCGCTCTGGCCGGTTACGACGGCGCGCTGTCGGGGACGGTGATGGAGCTGGACGATGCGGCCGCCGCAGCATAGGACAGCACCGGGCAAGGCCGATGAATGCCCCATGTGCGTGGTACCATTTTCGACCGGGTTCGGCAACGCTGCACCCCTCCCGGTGCGGCGAACCTGACTACTTGAGCGCGATATGAAACTGCCTCCCCTGAACGCATTGCGCGTCTTTTACGTACTGGGCCAGACCACGAGCCTGCGCCGCGCCGCGGAAACGCTGTGCGTGACCCACACGGCAGTGGTCCGGCAGATCAAGGAGCTGGAGGCATGGTTCGGCGTCAAGCTGGTATCGACAACGGTACGCGGCACCGAGCTGACGGCGGAGGGGCGGCGCCTCTACACCTTCGTCGCTGAAAGCTTCAAGCTCCTGGCGCAGGGAACGGAGGAGATCAAGCCTTCCCGCCAGACCAAGGAGCTGCGGATCTGGGCGATGCCCGGTTTCGCCACGTTCTGGATTCTTCCGCGGCTGGGATCCTTGCAGGAGGCCTTGCCAGGGGTGGCGATATCGCTTCTCCCGACCGAACAAACGCCCTCCTTCTTCGACAACGAGGTCGATGCCGTGGTGCGTTACGGCTGCCCCACCGCGCGCGATCTCTCGAACCACCTGATCCTGAGACCGCGCCTGATCGCGGTGGCGTCGCGGGCGTGGGTGGAAAAGCATCCGGAAATACGCCAGCCCAAGGACCTGCTGTCCGTGCCTCTCATCCACGAGCGTTACCAGGAAGACTGGCAAAACTGGTTCGATGCGCTGGGCATCAAGAACTGCGGCCACTTGAACGGGCCCCGCGTCGGCGTGTCGACCGCAGTGCTCGAGGCGGTGCACCGGGATCAGGGTCCCGGCCTTTTTCCCGACGTTTTCAACGTGCAAAACATGCGCGGCGGCCTGCTGCAGGTCGTTCCCGATGCGCCCCGCATCGGCGGCTACTACTTCGTCACCAGAAGCGATCGCGAGAATGAGCCGCGCATTGTGCGGCTGCGGGAGTGGCTGATGGAAAATCTCAAGGACGCCTGAGTCCTCTCTGCATTTCCCCCTCTGCATTTCCCCCGAAATCGTCACCTCGATTGCCCCGCCCGCACTGGGCCGGGTGTGGTGACTTTTTCGTTCGTCCAAGCCCCTCGGTGGAAACTTTTTGAGACCGCCCGGGTGAGAATTTTGTGCCTTACTGACACATCTTCCTGTTGCTAGCATGGTCTTGCTGCAACACGACTGGCGAATGAACTTACTGCATTTTCAGAGTTGAGGACGACACGCTTTCGATTCATTCCCGCGAGTGTCGTGATTGCGGCGAGGCTTCCGATAAACCAAATAATCCGTGCGCCCGGCGAATGCCGCAATGCGTAACGGAAAACAACGATTAAAGGTGAATCCATGCGAAAGCTTGCTTGCTTGCTCCCGCTATTGCTTACTTCCGGGGCAGCTTCAGCGCAATCCAATGTGACAGTGTATGGCCTGCTCGATGTCGCCGTCAGCGTGACAGACGCCGGCGGCGCCGCGCTCCGGCAAAAGGAAATGACTTCCGGGGTAGGGCTCGGGAGCAGAATCGGATTTCGGGGCACCGAAGATCTGGGCGGGGGCCTGAAGGCGAATTTCGTTCTTGAGAACGGATTCAACCCCGACACGGGAACGATCGGCCAGGGCGGCGTGCTGTTTGGCCGTCAGGCATGGGTGGGCCTGGCATCGTCCTCGCTCAGTGTTTCGTTCGGACGCCAGTACTCGCCCATGCTGCTGACCCTGGCAACCACGGATCCCGGCAGCCAGGGCTACTGGGGCAACAATCAGGGAACGGGCAACGCGCTGTATCAAAGTCCCGGTTCGGGCGCCGGATCAGGCGGACACCAGGCGACGGGGCGCATCAACAATTCGATTCTCCTTACCGGCACCTCCGGGGCGCTTTCCGGCCGCTTGATGCTGGGGCTGGGCGATGAAAACCCCGCCGGGTCGGGCCGTCTTGTCGGCGCCAGCGGCAACTACGCATCGGGCCCGGTCCTGCTGTCCGCCGCCGTTACCCGGTTCCGCCAGTACGCATCCACCATCGTCGCCGGCGCCGAGCCGGACTGGCAAACGGAATACGCGGTCGCCGGCACCTACAACTTCAATGTCGCGAAGCTGTTTACGGGTTACTACAACTATCGGCCGTCGGGTGCGAATCTGGTCCCCGCGGCAACCACCGCGACCGGCCTTGCCCTCGATCCGCGCTTCACCGAGAACAAGACGTTCTGGATCGGCGCGCGCGTTCCGCTGGCCGGCGGCACCGTCATCGCCAACGCCATGCGCACCACCTTTGAATATGCCGCGCTGCCGGACGGCAAAAGCACTACCCTCGGCCTGGCCTACGAATACCCGCTCTCGAAGCGGACACTCGTCTACGGCAGCTACGGCCAGGTGATGAACAACGCGACAGGACGGGTAAGCCTGCTGGCCGCCATTCCTGCAGTCTTCCCCTCGGCCGCGGGCGCCGATCCGAAGGCGCTTTCCGCCGGCATCCGTCATACCTTCTAAGGTCATGACGGGCGCGTTCCATCCAACGCTTATTCGTCAGGTATCAACATGAATGCAAACGAATCGATCGCCGCCATCGGCGCGGCTTCGTCAACGCTGCACGGCTTCGCGGACCTTCGTGCGCTCCAGCACAGCGCCAGCCTGAAGCTCATCAAGGGCGGCCGCGGCGTCTGGGTCTATGACGAGGCCGGGCGCCCGCTTCTTGAAGCGGCTTCCGGCATGTGGTGCGCAAGCCTCGGTTTCGGCGATCCCGAACTGGTCGAGGCAGCCATCGAGCAGTTCAAAACCCTTCCTTACTACCATACGCTGGGAGGGAAATCGGTGGTGCCGTCCGAAGTGCTGTCGGAACGGCTGCTTGCAAAGTCGCCGATCAGTAAAGGCAAGGTCTACTTTGCCTGCACCGGGTCCGAGGGCAACGATTTCCTCGTCAAGTTCGTGCGCTTTGCGAACAACGCCGCCGGGCTGCCGAAGAAAAAGAAGTTCATCTCCCGCACCAATGGTTATCACGGCGCCACGCTGGCCGCATCGAGCCTGACAGGCATCGCCGGCAACCACAAGGGCTTCGATCTGCCGCTGCCCGGCTTCCTGCATACCGCGGACCCGCACTACTACCGCAATGCATTGCCCGGCGAGTCGGAAGACGACTTTTGCCAGCGGATGGTGCGCGAACTCCGCACCTTGATCGAGTCCGAGGGACCGGAAACCATCGCCGGCTTCCTCGCGGAACCGGTCGGCGGAGCAGGGGGAGTGGTGATCCCGCCTTCCGGCTACTACAACCGCGTCCAGGAGCTGCTGCAAGGTTTCGGCATTCCGTTCTTCTCCGATGAAGTGATTACGGGCGTCGGGCGGCTGGGGGACTGGTTCGGCAGTGACACGATGGGCATCAAACCGCGCGCCATCGTGATGGGCAAAGGGCTTACCAGCGCCTACTTCCCGCTCTCCGCCGTCATCCTCGAGCAAGAGCTGGTCGACCGGATCACGGAAGGCAGCGACAGGAACGGCCACTATTTTGCCCATGGAGCCACTTACGCGGGGCATCCCGTCGGTTGTGCAATTGCGCTTGCCGTGCTCGATATCATCGAACGACGTAATATTCTTGACCATGTAAAACGCATGGCCGAAGTATTCAAGCGGCGATTGCTGGCGCTGCAGGAGCATCCCCTCGTGGGCCACGCCCGCTGTGTCGGACTGGTCGGCGCCGTCGAGCTGCGGCCCGCGCCGGGCAGCGCCGGCGATCCCGGGGGCGAGCTGGTAAAGAAGGTACATGCGATCGCGGAAAACAGATATGGCCTGATCTTCCGGAAGCTTGCGAACAACGTATGTGCTTTTTCGCCTCCCCTCGTCATCACCGAGGAGGAGGTCAACGAGCTCTTCGACCGTTTCACAGCAGCCCTTGACAGTGCAATGGCCTCTTGAACCCAAGCGAGCGGCCGTAATTCCGTAAATTGCGGCCGGTCTGCCCAACTCACCCATTAGGAGTGAAGATGAATACAGGATTTTCTGCCGGTTTGTCCCAGGATCTGGTACGCAAGATTTCGTGGAGGATTACCCCCGTCCTGATGCTCATGTATTTCATGTGCATCATCGACCGGGTCAACCTGGGATATGCCTCCCTCACGATGAACAAGGAGCTCGGCCTGACGGCGGCCCAGTACGGATTTGCCGCGGGTCTGCTGTACATGACCTACATTCTGTGCGAGGTCCCGAGCAACATTCTTCTCCACCGCACCTCGCCGCGCATCTGGTTTACCCGGATCATGATTACCTGGGGCCTGTGTTCCGCCGCCACCGGCCTGATCCAGAACGAAACCCACCTCTACACCGCGCGGCTTCTGCTCGGCGCGGCCGAGGCGGGTCTTTTCCCCGGCGTCCTGTACTACCTGACCCGGTGGCTTCCGCGCGAGGAACGCGTTTCTGTCGTCGCCATGTTCATGATGGCGGCGCCGATCGCCTTCGTTGTCGGCGCACCGGTATCCGGCTACCTGATCGACCATGCGTCAGTCTTCGGCTACTCCGGATGGCGCGCCATGCTGATCATCGAGGGCCTCATTCCCGTGGCACTCGGCCTGATGCTGCCTTTCATCCTGACCAATACGCCTGAAGAAGCAAAATGGCTGAGCGCGACGGAAAAGAGCGCGATTCGCAGCGCCCTGGCAGAAGAGGAAAAGTCGGCGATCGCCAACGACCACGGATTCCTCAAGGCCTTGGCGGACGGGAAGGTCTGGGCGCTGGGCTTCGTATTCTTTGGCATCAACGTCACGTTCTCCATCCTGTTCTGGTTCCTGCCGCAAATGGTCGCCGGGTTCAAGTCGACGATGGGCGGGAACCTGACGACCGGCCAGATCGGCATGATCTCCGCGTCGCCGTTCGCCACTGCCGCCATTGCGATGCTTGTCTACGGCTTCTGGCTCAAGGGAAAGGCCACGACGGTGGCGCATGTGAGCGGGCCGATTGCGGTCGCCGCGCTGGGCACGGTCATTCCGGCGATGTCGGCTTCTCCCTACGTGATCATGGTCGGTCTGTGCATGGCTGCGGCGGGCGCTTTCTGTGCGATGGTGTCGTTCTGGCAGTTGCCGCCGATGATCTTCAAGGGGCGGACGGCGGCAAGCGGTATCGCGATGGTCGCCGCGATCGGCGTGTCATCCAATGCCGTCATCCCCTGGATCAATGGCTACATCAAGGACATGACCGGCTCGCTCGACGGTGCAATGATGTTCAACGGCGGCGTCATTGTTCTCGCACTGATCACCGCGATCGTCATCAGCTTCAAACTGACGCGTCAAAGCCGCGCGCCGATTGCCGAGGCTTCCGGCATTCGCGGCACGGCGCGCAGCTAGTTTTTGTTCAATCAATCAGGCACAAGCATGGTTCCTATCATCGGATACACAAACAGGTCGTCGGCACGCCCCGGGGAGCAGGTCGAGGTCAAGGTGAGTTGCGATTACGACGGCACCTACGACGTCGACTTCGTCCAGATCCTCAGCGCCGATCCGAACCCCGACAGCACCGGGGTCCGGTACCGTGAAATGGCAGCGCCGTTCAACGGCTCATACCCGTCGCGGAAGCAACAGATCCGGGTCGGCTCATACGGCGTCGTCGACGTTCCGGGCGGCACCGGGCTCGGCAACCGATGGACCTTTTCGGTGCGCGTCCAGCCCTGGCTGCTGGATGACAAGTACCAGACCGTCGCCGCGCTCGTCATGCAGCAACCGATCTCGATGTCGGTCTCGGCGCGCGGCACGGTACTTGCGTTGCCGTCCGGGCTTGAAGTGGCGCTCCCTCCGATGCACAGGAAAAAGTGGTATGAGTTGCGCGTCGTGAGCGACGGGGCCAAGGTTTCCTTCCACCAGATCCCGCTCCACCGGCGAGACGGGGCACCGGTCCACAAGACCGTGGTGGGAGGCCTGCCGCCTGACCTCGCCTTGCAACGTGTCGTACTCGCTGCGGCATGGGATGCGAGCGCCGGGCAGTATTCGCGGTTCTTCAACGGCCGCCTGGAAGACCCCGCAGTCCTGACCTCGGCAATCGACACGCCTGAATTGCTCGACCTGGAGGACGCCGTGCAGCGGAGCGGCGACGTTGCCCACTGGTGGGATTTTTCAGCCGACATACCGGGGCAGACCTTGACCGATCGCGGTACCCGCCGCGCGCCGGGCCACGTCGTCAACCTGCCCGCGCGCGCCGTGTGCGGCTCGCGCTGGTCAGGCAGGGAAATGAACTGGACGCAGGCGCCGCGCGATTATGCCGCCATCCATTTTCACGAGGATGACCTGTACGACTGTGGATGGGAAACGGACTTCGTGGCAAGCATCCCCGAGGATCTTGCCAGCGGCGTGTACGGCTTCCGCTTGCGTTGCGGCCGTAGCGAAGACGTGATTCCGCTGTACGTGCTGCCGGCCAAAACCGCGTCGAAGAAAGCAGTCGCGCTGCTTGTTCCGACCTTCACCTACCAGGTGTATGCCAATTTCGATCGCGCCAATTTCGACGATGCGTACCGCGCCCGCCGCGCAGAGTGGGGAGGGTACCCGCACCATCCCGCCGAGCACCGCGAGTACGGCTATTCGACCTACGACCGGCACCGGGACGGAAGCGGAGTGATCTACTCGAGCTCGCGCCGCCCCGTCCTCACGGACCGTCCCGGCTACATCTGCTATGTCGACCTGAAAGGATCGGGCATCCGCCACCTGTCGGCCGACATGCACATCGTCGATTGGATGCGCGCATCGGGGATCGAATTCGATGTGATTACCGACCATGATCTCCATCGCGAGGGCCGCGCGCTCCTCCAGGATTACCGCTGCGTGCTCACCGGAACCCATCCCGAATACCACACCGTCGAGACCCTGGATGCGCTCCAGGCTTACATCGACGATGGCGGGAAGTTTGTCTACCTCGGTGGAAACGGCTTCTACTGGAAACTCGGTATCAGCAGCAGCGTGCCAGACGTCCTCGAAGTGCGGCGGGCCGAAGCCGGTACGCGCGCCTGGGCGTCCGACCCCGGGGAGTACTACCACGCGCTGGATGGCGCGTTCGGCGGCCTCTGGCGGCGCAATCGCCGCCCGCCGCAGGCACTGGTCGGCGTGGGGATGACCGCGCAAGGGTATTTCGAGGGGACCTATTACCGCCGGCTCCCTGAATCGTACCGGCCGGACATGGCATGGATGTTCGAAGGGATCCAGGACGAACTGCTCGGCAACTTCGGCCTTTCCGGCGGCGGCGCCGCCGGCTTCGAGCTCGATCGTGCCGACATCGAACTCGGCACGCCCGTGAATGCCGTCGTAGTTGCACGTTCCGAAAAGCACCAGGCGCATTTCGGCGTTACGCCGGAAGAAGTGTTGTCGACGCTTCCGCACATCGGCGGCGGCGGCTCCGCCGACCTCATCCGCGCAGACATGACTTACTTCGAAAGGCCCGGCGGAGGCGCTGTTTTCTCCGTTGGCTCGATCACGTTCTGCGGCAGCCTCTCGCACAACAACTACGAGAACAACATCTCGCAGCTGTTAAGGAACGTCGTCAGGCGGTTTGCGGCACGCGCAGAAGTGCGAGGGGAACGATGAGACCGTCGATATGAGCCGGGACATGCAAGCGACAAAAGAAGACATACGCGCATGGATCCTCAGCCGATATAAAACCCGCATTCCGCTGCCGGATATCACGGATATCCAGCGCGCGGTGGGGTGGACAAGGCCGAGCGACGCTTCCAGGCAATCGAATTCCGCGTTTGGCGGAAATCTCTCATTCCAGCGACAGCCCAGGAGAATCTGATGTTCCAGTTTTCGTCGAGCCCCGTAGAGGGACAAATGATGAGCGATCCGCTGCTCATTTCGTCGATCATCGAGTATGCAGAGCGGTATCACCCGGACACAGAAATCGTGTCGCGCCGGGTCGAAGGAGACATGCATCGCTACACCTATCGCGACTGTCACAAGCGGGCGCGGAAGATGGCGAAGGCGCTTGCGGCGCTCGGCGTCCGCCCGGGTGAGCGGATCGGAACGCTGGCGTGGAACGGCTACCGGCATCTCGAGCTGTACTACGCGATTTCAGGTTCCGGCTCGGTGATGCATACCATCAATCCGCGCCTGCATGCCGACCAGGTCGCCTACATCATCAACCACGCGGAAGACCAGTACCTCTTCTTCGACATCAGCTTCCTTTCCCTGGTGGAGTCTGTCGCGCCGCAATGCAAGGGGGTAAAAGGCTTCGTGATGATGTGCGGCCGCGAGCACATGCCAAAGACAACGGTGCTCTCCAATCTCCTCTGCTACGAATCACTGCTTGAACAGCATGACGACGACTACACATGGCCGGTGTTGAACGAAGCGGCCGCATCGAGCCTGTGCTACACGTCGGGAACCACCGGGAACCCGAAGGGCGCGCTGTATTCGCACCGGTCGACGTTGTTGCACTCGTATGCGACTGTACAGCCAAACGCATTCGGCCTTTCTTCGCGCGAGGTTGTGATGCCGGTGGTGCCCATGTTTCACGTCAACGCATGGGGACTTCCCTACTCGGCGCCGATGGCCGGTGCAAAGCTGGTGTTGCCCGGTCCGTCACTTGATGGGAATTCATTGTTCGAGCTGATCGAGGGGGAGGGCGTTACTTTCTCCGCCGGCGTGCCGACGGTGTGGCTGGGAGTGCTCGACCATGCGGACAAGGCTGGAAAGCGCTTTACCACGTTCAAGAGGATCGTCATTGGCGGATCGGCTTGCCCGCCGGCGCTGATGAAAGCTTGGCGCGAGCGGTACGGCGTCGAAGTGATCCACGCCTGGGGCATGACGGAGATGTCGCCGGTCGGCGCGGTATGCAGCTTGCACCCGCGGCACGCAGTGCTGGGTGCCGAAGAACAGCAGCAACTGCGAGAAAAGCAGGGGCAGGCGGTGTTCGGAATCAAAATGAAAATCGCCGGCGACCTCGGCGAGGACCTGCCCTGGGATGGAAAGACGCGCGGCAACCTGCTGGTAAAAGGGCCTTGGGTGATCAGCAGCTACTTCAAGGGCGAAGGGGGCGAGGCGCTGCAGGATGGATGGTTTCCGACGGGCGACGTGGTCACGATCGACAACGATGGCTACATGCAGATCACGGACAGAAGCAAGGACGTGATCAAGTCGGGAGGCGAATGGATCGGCTCGATCGATCTGGAAAACATCGCCATGGCCCATCCTGCCGTCCATCAGGCGGCGTGCATCGGCGTCTACCACCCGAAATGGGACGAGAGACCCCTCCTGGTTGTCGAGAAGAGACCGGGCGCGGAGCTCGACAAGCAAAGCCTGCTGGCCTTCTACGAAGGGAAAGTCGCCAGATGGTGGCTGCCGGACGACGTGGTATTCGTCGATGCCCTGCCCATCGGGGCGACAGGAAAGGTATTGAAAAGCGAGATCCGCAAGCAGTTCAAGGACTTCAAGTTGTCGGCCGAGCCGGCGCGGAACGGGTAACAGCCCGGAGTTGACGATTACAGCATGCAAGCACCACACACAATCGAAGCATTCGATGCGCGCGCACGCGCGCGGTTGGATGCGTATCTGTCCGAACATGTCCCTGACTTCGATGGCATACGGGAGTTGAGCAAGTTCGAAGGCGGGCAGTCGAACCCGACCTACCGGTTAAGCACTGCAACACGGAATTACGTGCTGCGCACCAAGCCGGCGCCGGCTACGGAGCTGCTGCCCTCGGCGCACGCCATCGACCGCGAGTACCGCGTGATCAGCGCGCTTGGACGGGCCGGGATTCCGGTTCCCGAGACCTTTGTGCACTGTGAAGACGAGGGGATTATCGGCCGCCAGTTCTACCTGATGGGTTTTGTATCCGGCCGCATCTTCTGGGACCAGGCATTGCCGATGCTGCCGGCGTCGGAGAGAGCGGCGATCTATGGCGAAATGAATCGCGTGATCGCCGCGCTTCACAGCGTTGATCCCGCCAATGCCGGACTCGCGGATTTCGGGAAGCCGGGCAATTACTTCGGCCGGCAGATTTCGCGCTGGACGAAGCAATACCGGGCCTCGCAGACCCAGGTACAGCCGGCGATGGAACAGCTCATCGAATGGCTGCCCGGGCATATTCCGGACGGCGAGGAAACGTGCATCGTCCACGGCGACTTCCGCCTGGATAACCTGGTGTTCCACCCCACCGAACCGAGGGTGACCGCGATTCTCGACTGGGAGCTCGCCACCCTGGGCCATCCGCTAGCCGATTTCTCGTACCACTGCCTCGGCTACCGGATTGCGCCGCACCAGTTCCGCGGCATCGCAGGACTGGATCTGCCGGCGCTCGGCATACCGTCCGAGCAGGCATATATCGCGATGTACTGCGACCGCACCGGCCGCAACCGGATCGACGACTGGGAGTATTACATCGCGTACAACCTGTTCCGGCTTGCGGCCATCCTTCAGGGAATCGCCAAGCGCGCCGAGGATGGGACCGCGGCGGCCGCGGATGCGGCGCGGGTGGGGGCGCAGGCGCGCGAGCTCGCAGAACTGGGTTGGGCGGCCGCATTGCAGTGCGGGAAGCGCGGGTAGGCAAGCCGAACGATTCGGTTTGCCGTCGCCGAGCGCGGCAGGCGGCGTGTCACCCGGAATGAAGCAAGCCGTATTGCGACGGAGTCATGTCGAAGCGCCGCCGGAACACCCTCGCCAGATGTTCGTCCGATGTAAATCCCGCAGCCCGCGCGGCGGCCTTCACCGATGCGCCCGCTTCCAGCTTGTTGCGCGCGACCTGCAGGCGTAGTTCTTCGATGAACCGGGCCGGCGTGAGCCCGGTCTCGTCCCTGAAGTTGCGGTGGAAGCTGCGCACCGACTCGTTTGCCGCTTCGCTCAAACGCTGCACGTCGAGCGGCTCGTGCAAATGCGTGCGCATCCAGTCGACCAGCTCGGCATAGCGGCCAAGCTGCGAATCAAGAATGAGCGAAAACTGGGACTGGTTGCCCAGCCGCCGTGTCGACAGGATGAGATGCTTGGCGATGCTCGCCGCCATCAGCCGGCCCAGATCTTCCTCGATCATCGCCAGGCACATGTCGATCCCGGCGGTGACCCCGCCCGATGTCCATACGCGCCCGTCGCGGACGTAGAGCGCTTCGGGGTCCACGTCGATCGCCGGAAAGCGGTTCGCCATGTATCCCGCGGCCAGCCAGTGAGTGGTCGCCCTGCAGCCGTCGAGCAGTCCCCATTCCGCAAGCGCAAGCGCACCCGAACAAACAGACCCGTATCGCCTGGCCACCTTCGCGGCCTGCTGTGTCCAACTCTTCAGGGATGGATCGTGCACCAGCGCACGAAGGCCTTCATCGGGGCCGCCCGCGAGAATCAGCGTGTCGAGCGAAGACGGCCGTATGTCTTCAATCGACGCACTTGCTATTTCGAGTCCGCTCGAAGTCCGGATCGGGCCGCCGCCGGCGGACAGCACAACGATATTGAACGGTGGTTCGGGGCTGAGGCGATTGGCAAGGGAAAAGACATCGATCGGGCCGGCAAAGTCGAGAAGCTGCACGGAAGGGAATGTGACGAATGCGACGGTGCGCCGTCGGCCGGCCTTGCGCTGTTTTGTTGCGGGTCTGCTCATGCGCAAACTGTAGCAGAAATGCGCAGGTCTTTGTCATTGCTGCCAACCTGCACGGACACGATACTTGTGATCCAAGTTGTCGATCAGGCGGCAACGCAACCAGGAGGAAATATGAAACCGTTGAAGATCGGAGTGCTGCTGTTTCCGCATGTGACAGCGCTGGATTTGGTCGGGCCTGTGCAGGTGTTCGCCGCCGCCACCGGCGCCGAGGTCTACCTCGTATGGAAGGACCTGGCGCCGGTGCCGGTCGATTCAGGCTATAGCATCACGCCGACCGCGACGCTGGAAACCTGCCCGCAAGTTGACCTTCTGTGCGTCCCGGGCGGACCGGGACAAGTCCCGCTCAGGGACGATGCGGAATTGTGCCAGTGGCTGCGGCGCCAGGGAGAAGCCGCAAGCTGGGTCACCAGTGTCTGCACCGGCTCCTTGCTGCTCGGCGCGGCAGGCTTGCTGAAGGGGTATCGGGCGGCAAGCCACTGGAACTACAGGGAGCACCTGGCGGCGTTCGGAGCGATTCCCGACACGGGCAGGGTGGTGCACGACCGCAACCGCATTACCGGTGGAGGATGCACGGCCGGCATCGATTTCGCACTGCAGGTCGTGGCGCACATTTTCGGAGAGCAGGAAGCCAAGGAAATCCAGCTCTTCATCGAGTATGCGCCGCAGCCTCCGTTCAACTCCGGCCGCCCGGAGGATGCCGATGCACTGACGGTCGATCGCGTCAAGAATCGGCTTGCCAATCTGAGAAAAACCCTGGCGTGAGCATTCCCGCGTCCTCGCGGTAAAGCAAACGCCACAACGCATGGCGTACCTATAACAAGGAGACATGACAATGATGGATCGTCGCAATTTTCTGAAACTCTCTGCAGCCGCACCGCTCACCGCTGCTTTCGGCAAGGTACTTGCCCAATCCGATACGATCGAGCTCGTTTGCCCGGTGCCCCTGTCGGGACCGTTCGCCGCAAACGGAAAGTTTTCGGAAATGGGCGTGCGCCTGGCCGTGGAGAACTACGGCAAGCTGCTCGGCAAGCGCGTGACCTACACCACGATGGACACGGAAGGAAAACCGGCAACCGCGGTGCGCAAGGTGCAGGAAGCGGCACAGCAGAAGGGCGCCCGATTCTTTGTCGGCGGCATCCTGTCGTCCGAGGCGCTTGCCATGAGCAAGGAAGTGGACAAGGCGGGAGGCGTGTACATGACCATCGCCGGCGCCGATGAAATCACGGGCAGCGATTGCAATCGCTCGACGTTCCGCTGGTCGGTGCCGACCTACGGGATCATCGACCAGACCGTGCGCCAGGTGGCGGAGAAATTCCCGAATGCGAAGCGCTGGTACACGATCACCCCTCAGTATGTCTTCGGCGAAGGCCTGCTGCACTGGTCGAAGGAAGTCTTCAAAGCCAAGGGGATCGAGCACGTGGGCAACAGTTCCCACTCGCTTGCCGAGAAGGAGTTCAGCGGCTATCTCACCAACGCCATGGCGGCCAAACCCGATGTATTGCTGCTGTTGAATTTTGCCTCGCAGTCGTCCGACACGCTGCGCCAGGCCGTGAGCTTCGGCATCAAGAAAAACATGATCGTCGTGGTGGCGCAGTCCGCCGGCCTGGAACAGTTCGAATCGCTGGGTCCCGATATTTGCGACGGCGTGTATTTCGGTCTGCAGAACTGGCACGGCGTCGATACCCCGTTCAACAGGGAATTCACCAGGCTGGCCAACGGCGCGACCCGGAGCGATCCCAATTTCACGGTCACCAGTACCTATACCTGCGCCAAAGTCGTTCTCGACGCCATCAAGAAAGCCAATAGCACCGACCCCAAGGCTGTCATCGCGGCGATGGAAGGCATGCAGTATGAAGGGCCGACAGGCATCGAAGAGATCCGCAGGGGAGACCATCAGGTCATCAAGGATTTTTATCTGCTCAAGGGCAAGCCCAAGGCTGCGATGAAAAACAAGAGTGACTACGGCGATATCGTCTCCTCCGGCAAATCCTTCCTGCCGGTGGAAAAGACCTTGTGCAAGATGGCCTAGCGAGGCCCGCCAAAAAAAAGCAGCCGCTCATGCGGCGGCGGCGGTTTACCGTCGCCGCGGCCGCCGGCTGTCCTACGCTCGAAGCGCCCGGCTTGAAAAGATGAACATCTACCTACTTCAGATAATCAACGGCATCGGCATCGGAATGCTTTACTTCCTGATGGCCGTGGGGCTGAGCATCGTCTTCGGACTGCTCGGCTTCGTCAACTTTGCGCACGGTGCATTCTTTCTGCTCGGCGCGTACGCCTGCTATCAGTTCGCATTGGCCGGCCTCGACTACTGGCTGGCATTGGTGCTCGCGCCGGTCATCGTCGGCGGCTTTGCCTGGATCACCGAGAAAGCCTTCCTGCATCGCATTTACAAACTGCCGCATGAATTTCATATCCTGCTGACGGTCGGCGTCGCACTGGTCTTGCAGGAGGCGGTGATCCTGCAATGGGGCATCGTGGGCCAGAACGTCGCCGTGCCCGAGGCACTTGAAGGCGTGCTGATACTGGGTCAGTTCGTTTACCCCAAGTACCGGATCTTTGTCATTGCATTCACGGCCGTCATTGCACTGTTGCTCTGGTGCTTGCTCGACAAGACACGTCTCGGCGCCATTGTCCGCGCGGGGAGCGAGTCCACCGAAATGGTGTCGCTCCTGGGAATTCACGTTACCCGGATCTTCAGCTTTGTCTTTGCGCTCGGCGGCGCCACGGCCGGACTGGCGGGGGTCCTCGCTGCGCCGCTCCGGGGCGTGGAGCCGTTCATGGGCGTCGAGGCGCTCGGTATCGCGTTCGTCGTTGTTGTCATCGGCGGCATGGGGAGCTTTGCCGGCGCGCTGGCGAGCGGGCTCCTGGTCGGTGTCGTGCAAAGCCTGATGAGCACCCTTTGGCCGGAGGGGGCCCGGTTGATGATCTTCGTCGCGATGGCGGCGGTCATGCTGTTGCGCCCGAACGGGCTGTTTGGAAGAACCTAGGAATCCAATGAACGCAAGCTTTCTCTGTCAATATCGCCACCTGGCGATGGCGGTAGCCACGGTGGTCGTGCTGCCTCTCGTCCTGACTTCCGGTTCGCTCGCCACCGAAGTCCTCATCTTCGCGCTCGCGGCGCTGGGATGCAATCTGCTGCTCGGCTATACCGGGCTGATGTCATTCGGCCAGGGCATCTTCCTTGGACTCGGCAGCTATGCCGCCGGACTGGCCCTGCTGCATTTGCGCATCCCGCTGATCGCCGTTCTTCCGCTGGCGATGATTGTGGGGGCACTGGCGGCCGCGCTGGTCGGCTGGTTCTCGATCCGGCAGCGCGGAACCTACTTTGTCATGTTGACCCTCGCGTTCGCGCAGATGTTCTACTTTCTCGCTTACACGCTGCGCGACATCACGGGCGGCGACAACGGCCTGCTCGACATACCGCGTCCTCCTCTGGAAATCCTCGGGCAAAGACTGCTCCCGACCGCAGGGCCATGGGAATACTACACGCTGGTTGCCGTCGTATTTGTCGTCGTGTTCTGGGTATTGCAGCGGATTGTCGATTCCATCCTCGGACGTACTCTGCTGGCGGTACGCGACAATGAAGCGCGCGCCGCGGCAGCCGGATACGACGTGCGAATGCTCAAACTCATCGCCTTCATGATATCCGGCGCCATCACCGGTCTCGCCGGCGCGCTTCACGCAATGCTGACCGGAATCGCTCCCCTTTCCAACATCGAATACGGGACGAGCGAGTCCATCCTCATCATGACGGTGATCGGCGGAACAGGAAAACTGTTTGCGTCGGTGCTCGGCGCGGGCTTCTATGTCCTCGTCGGGGACTGGCTTTCCACGCTCTGGCCGCGCTGGCTCATGCTTCTCGGGATGCTGCTGATTGCCGTCAGCCTGTTCATGCAAAAGGGGTTATGGGGTGTGGGAACGGGCTTGCTCCAGCGTGTGCGTCGACAGGGGCGGGCTGACGACACCGCAACGCAAAGGAGTGCCGCGTATGACTGAGCCGATCCTCCAGGCACGGAATATCGTCAAGCGGTATGGCCGGTTCACCGCGGTAAACGGCGTATCGATAGACGTACTTCCACACACGGTGCATTCGGTGATCGGGCCCAACGGCGCAGGAAAGACGACCCTGTTCCATGCATTGACCGGCACCGTCCCCCTCACCTCCGGCCAGATCCTTGTGGACGGCGTGGATATTTCAGCGTTGCCCGGATTCAAACGCGTCCGCACAGGCCTCGCGAGATCGTTTCAGGTGACCAGCCTGTTTCCGAACCTGACGGTACTCGAGAATCTGCGGCTGGCGGCGCAGGGCGTGGATGCGGTGCAGGCATTCCATCCCTGGCGGCGCCCGGAGAGTTTCAAGGCCGCATGCGAGACCGCGGCGTCTCTTGCCGAGCGCTTGAATCTCACGCTTGTTCGCTCCCGCCTCGCGGGGGAGTTGTCCCATGGCCAGCAGCGCAGGCTTGAGGTCGGCATGGCGCTCGCGGCCCGTCCCAAAGTGATTTTTCTCGACGAGCCCACGTCAGGAATGGGTGTGGATGACATTGGCGACATGAAGCAGCTGATCTTCAGCCTGCGCAGTGACTACACCGTGGTTTTGATCGAGCACAACATGGATATTGTCATGGACATCTCCGACACGATCACCGTGATGCAGCTTGGCCAGGTACTGGTCGAGGGAGCGCCCGACGCGGTGCGTTGCGACGACCGCGTACGCTCGGCGTACCTCGGAAGCATGATCACCGGGGGGCGGAAATGATTCTCGAGCTGCTCGATGTCCACAGCTATTACGGCAAAAGCCACATTATTCAGGGTGTTTCCCTTCACGTTGAAAAAGGCGAGGTGGTTACCCTTCTCGGGCGGAACGGCGCCGGCAAGACGACGACACTCAAGACCATCATGGGCGTCGTGGCGCCGCGCAGGGGGGCCATCCGGTTCGATGGAAAAGAGATCGCCGGGTTGCCACCCCATGCCATTGCCGGGAAAGGCCTGAGCCTTGTTCCCGAGCATCGCGGGATATTCCGCCTTCTGACGGTTGAAGAGAACCTCACCATGGCCGCGCGCCGCGATTCTCCATGGAGCCTGGAAGAGATATACCGCATCTTCCCGCGCCTGCGCGAGCGGCGCCGGAATGGCGGCAGCCAGCTGTCGGGCGGCGAGCAGCAGATGCTTGCCATCGGCCGGGCGCTGATGACCAATCCGAAAGTGCTGATGCTCGACGAGCCGGTGGAAGGGCTCGCGCCGGTCATCGTGGACGAGATCGTTACCCAGATCGGAAAAATCAAGGAAAGCGGTATTCCCATCATTCTGGTCGAGCAGAATCTGGCGGTGTGTACGCAGCTGGCCGATCGGCACTACATCATCGAACAGGGTCGCGTCGTCTATACGGGAAGCAATGCCGAATTTCTCGCCGACGACGGCGTCAAGGACCGCTACCTTGGCATCAATATCGCGGCATGACAAGAACCGCAGAATCTGCATGCAAGGAGGATGTATGACAGGGCACCACCAGTACACGCCGGAAGAACTGGAGCGGCAGTACAACGTGCGTTTGGCACGCCCCGATTTCGAGAGCGTGGTGATTCCGGGATGGACGGCGCGAAGTGCCGGGTTTCGCGCAGGGACGAATGCGAAGCTTGACCTGGCGTATGGTGCGCAGGCGCGCGAGCGGCTCGACGTCTTCTCTGCCGGCGGTGCTGCAGCCGCTCCGGCGATTGTGTTTTTCCATGGAGGGTATTGGCAGCGATTCGACAAATCCGTGTTCAGCTTTATTGCGGAGCCCTTTGTCAGACGCGGCGTGTCCGTCGTCCTGCCGAACTATGCGCTTTGTCCCACGGTCCGCATCGGAAAAATACCGGAGCAGGCCAGGCGAGCGGTGGCCTGGGTTTGGCGGAACGCAAGTGAACTGGGCATCGATCGAAACAGGATCTTCGTCATGGGCCATTCTGCCGGCGGACACATTACCGCCATGCTCATGGCAACCCGGTGGGCAGCCGTCGCGCCGGCTTTGCCAAGCGATCTCGTCAAGGGGGGCATTCCGATTTCCGGTCTGTTTGAGCTGGAACCGCTGCGCCACACCTCGATCAACCGGGGTTTGGGCCTGGACGAAGAGGAAGCGGCGAACCAGAGCCCGATGAATCACGAACCGGCGACCTGCGCGCCGCAGCTCGTCGTGTGCGGCGGCAAGGAGTCCGCCGAATTCCACCGCCAGTCCGACGTTTATGTGCAGGCCTTCGCGACGAAAGAACGGCGCATCGAGCGCTTCACCGTTCCATGGCGCGACCACATGGACGTACTCGATGACTTGTCGGATGAGAACGCCGCGTTCTTTCAAAAAGTGCATGCCCTGGTTACGGCGTGAAGCGATATTGACGTTGTTACTGACAAAAATGAGGAAATCATGACTGTTCAAATCATCAATCCGGAGACGATATCCGCGCCGCTCGGCGCCTATAGTCAGGCAATCCTGACCACAGGGCAGGGCCGGACACTGAATATCTCGGGTCAGATCGGCATCCGCGAAGACGGTCGCGTGGCCGGCGGCTTTGCCGAACAAGCGGACGCGGCATGGAAGAATATTGTGGAGATCCTGGGTGCGGCCGACATGGATGTCTCGAACCTGATCAAGATCGTGACATATTTGACTGACCCGGCCGACGCGGCCAGGCTTGCGGAAATCAGGTCGAAGTACCTGGGCAACAACAGGCCGGCGTCGACAATGGTCGTTGTCAAATCGCTACTGAAGTCCGACTGGCTGATCGAGATTGAAGCGACGGCGTTCAAGCTCGGTAGGCCGGGATGAAATCCCAGCAAGCGTCCCATCGTTAAACTGCGCTGGGATTGCATCCCAGCCTACGGCCTTCGCACCTCTCTCGGCCTGCTGCCAATCGGCCTCATTTGTACGCAACCGCTGCACTTGCCGGACCAGCCAAGGGGATGATCTCCACCTTCCGGAAGCCGACGTCGCGGCACCATCCTTCAAAGTCGCGGCCGGTGAAGTCGAAGGCGTCGCCGAATTCAATGAGCATGTTCAGCGACATCATCAGGCCGAAGGCGTTCTCGCGGCGCGCGTCGTCGATCAGATTCTCGATGGCGACGAAGGCGCCGCCTTCGGGCAATGCGTCATATGCGGCACGAATCAGGTGCATCTTCTTGTCGAGATTCCAGTCATGCAGGATCATTCCCATGGTGATGATGTCGGCACGCGGCAATGGCTCGGAGAGGAAATCGACGGAAGCCGCCTTCACGCGGTTTTCCATATTCGCCGCAGCGATCTTTCGCCGGGCGATGGGCGTTACGACCGGCAAGTCGGCCGTGGTGCAGCGCATGTGCGTGTGTTCCCGGGCCACGATGAGCGATAGCTGGCCGGTGGCGCCGCCGATGTCGCAGAGGGTCGTGTATCTGGAAAAATCAAACTTGCCGGCAAATGCCTGAAAATTCGCGAGCGAAATTCCGGTCATGGCGTCCATGAACTGTTCGAGGCGTTTGGGATCGCGATAGAGCTCGTCGAACATTGGCTTGCCGCTGTGCTTCACTTCGTTTTGCGGGCGCCCGGTCCGCAGCGCCTCCGTCAGGTCGCCCCAGAAGGGGTAGAGCCTTGCGTTGGCCATCTCCAGAATCCCGCCGATGTAGGAGGCGCTCTCACGATCGAGGAAGCGGGCGGTGTCGCTTGTGTTGCCGTAGCGCGCGTCCCTGCCTTCGCCCTCGCGGGCCAGAAGCTTCAATGCCACCAATGCGTCGAAGAAGTCTGGATTGGCCCGCGGATGCAGATCGAGCGTGTCTTCCAGCTCCTTTCCTGTCATGGGCCGTTTCCGGAGCACGGTAAAGAGGCCGATTTCGACGGCGCTGAGCAGTATCTTGGATGGCCAGAAACCGAAGCCGATGTCGAGGATGCGGGCGGGTGATTCAGTGGCGGTACTCATGATGGTCCTCTCAAGCAGTTGAACAGGGGGCTTGCTACCAAAGCATGAAGATGGTGATTGCGGTGAGGATAGCGACGCAGCGGTTGAGTCTCCGTAACGCGAGCGGGTCGCGCAGGATATGCCGTATGGCTGCGCCGAACAACACCCACGCGAACAGGATAGGTGCGGAGAAAAGCATGAACAAGGAGCAGAGGACGGCTTGGCCCGCATAGCTGGTCGCGCTTTCCGCGAACGCGGTGACAACAGCAATGGCAATGAGCCATGCCTTCGGGTTGACGAACTGGAATACCAGCGCTTGCGCGAGCGGTATTGGCGTCGAGCATGCGGCCTCGGGCGTGCTTGCCGCGTTCCAGAGCCGGCGTGCCAGCCAAAGGAGATAGACGGTGCCCGCCAGCCGCAGCAGCCAGAGAATGCGTGGCTCCGCAAGGATCATGGCTTGCAGGCCGGCGGCAATGGCGGCCAGCAGCAATGCGAATCCCATCAGGATGCCGGCGAATTGCGGCAGCGAGCGTCGCACGCCGAATGCCAGGCCGGAAGCCGCCAGCATCACGGTGTTTGGCCCCGGCGTGGCGGTAATGAGCCCGGCAAATGCCGCCAGCGAGAGTACGGTGCTTGTTTCCATCTTGCGATGCCTCCTTCCGGAAACTGTTGTGGATCGGATAGGGGAGCGGGGCAGGCAAAGCGCCGGCCCGTAGGAACGAACAATACGGAATCGGGCGCCGATGGACATCGTCAGAAAGAGCCATTTTGCAATGGCTCTTTGGGCGCGCCGGTCAGGCGCCGAGGGTGCTGATGACGGCCGCTGCGGCGGCGCGGTTGGACAGATCGAGCTTCAACAGGATATTGGCGACATGGCGCTTGACTGTGTGCTCGCTGAGATGAAGCCGGTCAGCGATCATGGCGTTAGTCAGGCCGAGCGAGATCAGCGTGAGAACTTCCTTTTCACGCGCGCTCAGTGATGCGAACTTCACCCTCAGTCCGTGCGAGCCATTGGCGACGGGGCCGGCAGTGCCGGCTGTGAAGACGGGAATCTGGCGATTGTCGAGTTCCAACACGGTCCTGGAGTCCATATAGCTCAGGCCGGACCCGACGGTGAGGTCCCGGACGACGCCGGTGACGAGCACTTGCGAGGTGGTGGAGGCGAGGGCGAGTTGTCGTGCGAGCTGCACGGTCACGCCGCTGACTTTGTCGTGGCGCTTCTCGGCTTCTCCGATGTGCACGCCGCAGGCAAGCGGCACGCCATGCGCTGCCGCGTCTTGCAGTAAGGCTGCTGCGCATTGCACGGCGCGCACCGGGCCGTCGAACCATCCGTAGATTTCTTCGTTCGAGGAAAAGAAGGCCACGCCACGGTTCGCGGAAATCACGTTCATGGCGCGCTGGCGGAGCTCGGCGCGCTTGCGTTCCCACTCGGCGTCGCCCCACTTGATCGCCTGGGCGACAGGATCGACGATGGCGGCTGCCACAACGGTGACGAGGACGGTGGCGTCGCTGGGGGCCGGACGGTTTCCGGTCACGAATTCCTGGATTTCGTTGGTGATTGCGTCGACGTTGCCGGTGAAGAAAAGATGGTCGCGCCCCTCCAGTTCCGCATAGCGCGCGCCGTCGATACTCTCCGCGAGGCGGCGGCCGGAAGATACGGACACGCGGGTATCGTCGCGCCGATGAAGGATCAGCGTGGGGACCCTGATCGATGGCAAAAGGTCGCTGACGTTGATCTCCGCGTTCATCCTGACCAGCGAGACGGCGGCGGTTGGGCTCGCGGAATGGCGTTCGTAGCGCGCCCACCATTCGACCATGCGCTCGTCGTCGCTCAGGCTGGGTGCGAAGTAGCGCAGGCTGGCGCCTGTGCCCCAGCCATTTTCCATGGCGTCGATATAGCCGGCCAGCCCGGAACGGTCCAGCACATCCGGGTGGAAGCGCGAGTAGGTGCCGTATAGGACAAGCGCGCGGGTGCGATGCGGGTAGGTCGCAGCAAACAGCATGCTCATCGGCCCGCCTTCGGAAACGCCGATCAGGACCGCGCTTTTCATGCCTGCCGCGTCCATGACGGCGCGCACATCATCCATCCGCGCCTCGAGCGTTGGCAGGGCATTGCCCGGCACCCGGTCGCTCAGGCCGGTTCCGCGTTTGTCGAAGACGACGAGCCGGGCAAAGCCCGCGATATTTTCAAGCAGGCGCCGGAATCCGGAATGCTCCCATTGCAGGTCCACATTGGAGACGAATCCGGGGACGAGGACAATATCGATCGACCCTTTCCCGATCACCTGGTAGGCGATGCGATGGGTTCCGCTCTTCGCGTATTGCGTTGTGGGAATGGTCATCGGAAACGTTGAGCTGACGCGACAGCGCCATTGTAGAGTTGGCGGCCGTGCGGCTGCAAGGCGGGATGTCCGGACGACCCAGGCGGCCGTTGCAGGCTGAACCTGAAAACAGGAGACGCTGCAACGGCCCAATGCCTCAGTAGCCGAAGTTGATGTTGTTGTTTGCGGTCTGGACCGGCGACACGGTGGACGTGATGCCGCTGGCGAAGGCGACGTTGTTGCCGTTGTTGTTCTCCACATTCTGCGATTGGCCGATCATCTGGGAAGCATCGAAGCTCATGTTGGCCGGCTTGCCGTACAGCTTCGGCATGTCGTACTTGGGCGGGCAGTACGAGCAGCCGCCGCGCACTGCTGCCATGGCTTTACCGTCGAGGTCGGCGGCGTTGGAAAGGTCTTTGATCAGAAGCGTCGTCATTTTGGTTTCCTCAAGTGTGTGAAGTGTGAATGCGAGTGGGTCGCTTAGTACGGGGCGACGCCGCCAACGAATGCGGCGTTGTTGCCGTTGTTGTTCACGACGTTCTGGCTCTGCCCGACCATTTGCGAGGCGTCGATCGAGAATTTCTGGAAGTCGAACTTGGGCATGCCGAAGAGCGGCGCCCAGCCCGGCAGGCCTTGGCCGCCACGTACGGCAGACATCGCGTCGCGGTCGAGCTCCTTGGAGACGGACAAGTCTTTCATCATCAGGGTTGTCATTGCGGGGGTCCTAAAAAGTAGTGTTGAGTTGGTGAAGAAGCGAGCATTTCTTGCGCTCGACAGACCTATTGCAGGCGGCGTGCCAGCGCCGGGGACGCATGCGGTCGAATGCCGCAAGCTGTTGAATTGATGGAGAAAACCTTGTGATGAGGTGTGCTTGATTCGGCAGGCAAGCCAGGTGGAGCCGGGGGGATGACGGCTTGGCGCCGACAGGCCGGCAGCATTGGTTCGGGCGCGGCAAACAGAATGGCCTGTTGGCCGCCCCCGGGACACTGGGGTGCCGGGCTTCCTCAGAGCGGTGAAGGCCGGGCCTTGAAGTCACCCTCTGCGCGAAGATGAAGGATGCCGTCCGCGGCAAGGAAGATCAACGCGCCCCAGATCGGCGCATACGTGAACCACTCGCCCTCGGAGATTCGCTCACCGAGAAGCAGCGATACAACCAGCATCAGGATGGGTTCGACGTAGCTCAGCAGTCCGAAGAGGCTGAAGGACAGCAACATGTTGGCCATGCTGTAGCTCATGAACGCGGCAGCGCTCATGATGGCCAGGCCTGCAACCAGGAGGTAGAGGCGAGGGGTGTGGGAAAACGCTTGAAGCGCGTCCGCATTGCCCGAAACGAACCAGGCAGCAATGGGAAGCGTGATGGCCATGTCAAACCACAGGCCGCCCAGGCTGTTGGTATTCAGCTTCCGCCGCAAGGTGAAATACGCCGGAAAACCGATGGCCACGGCCATGGCTTCCCATGAGAATCCTCCGACACGCAGTACTTCATGCACCACCCCGAGGCAGGCGCTGCACGCAGCGGTGGTTTGCAGGGCGGTCAGGCGCTCTCCATACAGCAGCCGGCCGATGATGAGCATGGACAGGGGCATGAGGAAATAGCCGAGGGACACTTGGAGTGCCCGCCCGTTGACGGGCGCCCAGAGGAACAGCCACTGCTGGCTGCCGACCAGCGCGCTGCTCAGGATCAGGCCGGCGGCGAGCATGGGCTGTGCACGCACGCGCCTGGCGATGCCGCGAACCAGATGCCATTGGCAGGTTGCAATGAGAAACACGGTCACGCACGGCAGCGTGAGCAGCATGCGCCATCCGAAGATCTGCTCGCCGTTCAACGGATGCAGCAAGGTCGCGTAATAGTAGAGGCCGGCAAACAGTGCCGACGAGAAGACCGAAAGAACGATGCCTTGCTGCATGGATGAAGCTTGCATCGCGTCAGGCGTATTGCGCTACACCGTTGCCGAGCGACCAGTTCTCCTTTGCCACCTCGACCAGGCTCACGAATACGTCTTCCGGCCGGATGCCGGGACGGTCGCCGAGCAGCTCGACGAGGCGCCGGTACAGCGCTTTCTTCTGTTCGGCGGTGCGGGTGTTGTTGGCGGTGATCTGGATATACACGACGTCGGCGCTCCGGGCGACGCCGAGATAGGTCGGGCTGTAGCGGAAATTCGCCGCTTCGTGCTCCGTGATGGTCATGAACTGGTCGTCTTCCGGCACGTTGAATGTTTCGTGCATCGCCCGGTAAACCCCGTCGAAGATCGCTTGGCGGTAGGCTTCCGGCTTTCCTGCGCGCATGGAAATGTGAACGAGTGGCATTGCGGCTCCTTTCGATTTATCCGGACTTCATGGTAAGCGCCGCCGCATAATTTTGATATGCTATAGGAATTAATTTCAATGATAACGGTTTGAAATGATAGAGCGTCCTCTTGACCTGGATGCCGTCCAGGCTTTCATCCGTGTTGCCGAGCTCGGCAGCTTCACCCGCGCTGCGGAAGCGATGCGGACGACGCAGGCCGCGGTCAGCCTGAAGCTGAAGCGGCTCGAAGACAGGCTCGGCTGCCGGCTCGTCGAGCGCACGCCCCGTTATGTGCAGCTTTCGGCGCACGGCGAAGCTTTCCTCGACCACGCCCGCGAACTCCTGGAAGCGCACCAGCGCGCGCTCGGCGTATTTGCCGCCAGCCGCCAGCGTCTCACCATCGGCATCAGCGACCACGTGGCGGGGCCGGAGCTTCCGGCCCTGATTGCGCGCATGAACGCGCAAGACCCGCAGCTCTTGATCGAGATCCGGATCGGTTCTTCCGGCGACCTGCTGCAAAGCTTCGACCGGCGGGAGCTGGACACGGCGATCGTGCGCCTGCACGCCGGGCGCAATGACGGCGAGATCCTTGCTGAAGAAAAGTTCGGCTGGTTCGCGGCGCCGGGCTGGCAGCATCGCACGGGCGAGCCCCTGCCGCTCGCCACGCTTGCCGAGCCCTGCGGCGTGCGCGCGCTGGCCGGACAGCTTCTCGATGCGGCTGCCGTGCCGTGGACGGAGATCTTTGTCGGCGGCGGGGTTGCGGCCGTCTCCGCTGCCGTCATGGCCGGGCTCGGCGTCGCTGCATTGGCGCCGCGCATGGTGCCGTTTGGCGCGGTTGACGTCGGTCCAAGGCTCGGGCTTCCCGATTTGCCGCGCTTGCCGGTTTTGCTTCATTCAAGGGTCAAGGGCGGCCGGGCGCGCGAAGCGCTTGCCGCGCTTTCGGCGGCATTCAGGGGCGCGGTCCGGGGTTAGGCGCCGGACCGAAAACTTCCATACCGCTTCGCTGAAAGAAAAGAAGTGCCTGAAGCCGGTAGAATCGTCCGCTTTCAAGAACTCGGGCGGACATGAGCATGGAATGGACAGGCTTCCTTCGCACCTTCGGATTATTCTTCGCTACTGCAATCGCCGAACTGCTTGGGTGTTACCTGCCGCTGCTTTGGCTGACGGGTAAGGCAAGCATCTGGCTGCTCTTGCCTGCGGCACTCAGCCTGGTAATGTTTGTCTGGCTCCTGACGCTGCACCCGACGGCCAGCGGCAGGGTCTATGCGACCTATGGTGCGGTCTACATCGCGGCCGCGCTGGGATGGCTCTGGCTGGTCGACGGCGTGCAACCGAGCTGGAGCGACGTCCTGGGTGCCGGCCTCGCGCTCTGCGGAGCAGTGGTCATTGTGATGGGGCAGCGAGCAGCCTGAGGCCTGAGGCCTGATTCGAGAGGCGGCGCGGCATGGCATGACGAGCGGGACATCAACGACCGCGCCAGGGGCGGCGCTGCATCGCGCTGATGGACGGCCCATGCGGGGCCGGAATGAACAGGAGGCGCAAGGGAACCGTGCGCCTCCTTTTTCAGTGCCTGATCCGCCGGATCAGAAGCGGTAGCTGACGCCCACGCGAAGAACCGGATAGGCCTTGAAATCCTTCACTTCATCGCGCAGACGAACGTTTTCCGCGGCGACGTCGGCCGCCAGCTGTGCGCAGACGGGGGCCGGCGCGGTGCAGCCATTGTTGGCGAGCGAGGTCCGCGGGGAGCCCTGGAGGAGCACGCCGAGGTCGGCATTGAAGCCGAAGCCAGCCTTGTCGCCGGCGACGGCGTTGCCCCAGCCGATGCCGAGATAGGGAGCGAAATTACGGAAGTCCACCTGGCCGTTCAGCGTCCCTGCCGACGCGGCGGTATACGTGTTGCCGTTCAGCGTATAGGTGCCGGCTGCGGTCGGGCGGCCGTTCGCGGTGATCTTGTTGCCGTTGTAGACCACGCCACCGGTGAAGCGGAATGCGCCGCCGGCCGGGTACCAGTCGAGCAGGGCGTCGAGCGTCTTGAGCTTGAGCTTGAAATCGTAGTCGACGTTGGACGTCGAACCGTCGAAGGAGTAGTTCAGCAGGCTGGTGCCGATGCGGGCATTGAGCTGCTTCTGTACCGGGACAACGGCGTGGATGCCGAGGCCGGTGGTTCCGGCTTCGACGGAAAGACCGATGTCTGCTGCAGCGGCGCTCATCGATGCCGCGCCGGCCAGTACTGCCAAGTAAAGCTTCTTCACGTTTTGTTTCCTGTATGTAGTTGCGGATGCAGTACCCCGCGCGCGCGGTGGCGCCTTGGGTTGACTGGGGGGGAAACTGCGGGCCGAACTCTAGCAGCGCGTGTTTCAGGGCGACAATCCCATAAATCGGGGAAGGAAAACCGCCTACACGCAGACTCCCCCGGACTCGGACACGTTGCCAGCCGCCGTGCCGGGGATGCGTTCAGCAATAAGTGAACCGATTCCAGCGGATGCCGAAAGGTTCAATACTGCGAAAGGGAATGGGTTGCATCCCCCGGCATGCGCAAGGGGATGCAGATGCGCACTTGCTTATAGCGAGGGACGGATGGCGACATTCAGTACCGCGCTTGCTTTCACCTTGTTTGCCGACAAGGTCTGCGGCTGGCCGGCGGCGACGCCGCAGTACGCGTCCTTGCCCGCTGCGGCCACCCCGCAATACGCGTCCTTCCCTGCCGCGGCTACGCCGCAGTAGGCGTCCTTGCCTTCCGCAGCCACCCCGCAGTAGGCGTCCTTGCCTTCCGCAGCCACACCGCAGTAAGCATCCTTGCCTTCCGCAGCCACACCGCAGTAAGCATCCTTGCCCGCTGCAGCGACGCCACAGTACGCATCCTTGCCTTCCGCCGTCACACCGCAATAGCCCGGCGCGGTGGTGCCCGGCTCGCCGAATTCTTTCTCATACAGCCCGCGCGTCGTCTGCCCCGCTGTAGACAGGTTGCGCGCGTCGTCCTCTCCGCGCATGCCGAAATAGGGGAAATGGTGGAGGAAGTAGCCGAATACGCGCTGGCAATCCTCGGCGTACTTCAGTGTGTCCAGGATGTGGCCGTGCCAGAATTTGTCCACGGCCTTGTTCGGTACGATCGTTTCTTCGGGGTACTTCGCCAGCAAGGTCAGGAAGCGTTTGTACTCGCGTTCCATCGCGTCGGCATGCTGGCGCGACCAGCCGTACCCTTCTTCACGGTCCATCAGCTTGAACTTGATCGGGCTCAGGTCGAGTGCGTCAATGGCCGCGACGATTTCATCCTTCGTTTTTCCTGGCAAATTCGCTTTCATGTTGAATCCCCTATGACTAAGATTAAACGCCGCAGGGCAGCGATGCCCTGCGGTTCGACACTCCACGCTCCACCGAGTCGTGATTGTGTTGGAGTAGGGGTGTGATGTCTTCGCCGCACATTGGCTTGCAAAAGTAGAACCCCTGTATCTGGTCGCATCCGTTCATCTTCAGGAACTGCAGCTGCTCGTCCGTCTCGACCCCTTCCGCAATGACCTTCAGGCGCAGGCTGTGGCCGAGTCCGATGATGCCCAGTGTCATGGCCATGTCGTCGGCTTCCTGCGGGATGTCCTTGATGAAGAAGCGGTCGACCTTGACGCAGGTGACGGGCAGCCGCCGCAAGTACGCAAGTGACGAGTAGCCCGTGCCAAAGTCGTCGATCGAAAGCTGGATTCCCATGGCGCGCAGTTCCGTCAGCACGCGGATCGCGTGGTCGGTGTTATGCATCACCATGCTTTCCGTGACTTCCAGTTCCAGCCATTCGGGCGAGATGCCGGTGGCGGCGAGCGCATCGCAGATGTCCTTGACGAGGTTCGCATGCCGGAACTGGCGCGCCGACAGATTGACCGCGATCGGCGTCTTCGGCAGGCCCTGCTGCTGCCAGGTCCGCACCTGTTCGCACGCTGTTTTCAATGCCCAGTTGCCGATCTCGATGATCAGGCCCGATTCCTCGGCGACGGGAACAAAGTCGGCCGGGGATATCCAGCTCCAGTCCGGATGGCGCCAGCGCAGCAGCGCTTCCACGCCAGCGATCCTGCCGGTATGCAGGTCGAGCTTGGGTTGGTAGTGCAGTTCCAGCTCGCCGCGCGCAGTGGCATGCCGCAAGCTGGCCTCCAGTGCCAGCCGCTGGAAATGGCGTTCGTCCATCTGCGACGAATACAGCTTGTAGGTATTTCCCTCGGCCTTGGCGCGGTACATGGCCGTGTCCGCGCTCGTCAGCAGGGTCTCCACGTCGGTACCGTCGTGCGGATAGCGGCTGATCCCGATGCTTGCGCCCACCAGCAGTTCCTGCCCCTCGAAGGTGAACGGTTCCACCAGCGCCGCCAATACCTTCCGCGCGATGGTGAGAACATCGCCGATATCCGCGAAGCGTTCGATGAGCAGCGCGAATTCGTCGCCGCCGAGGCGGGCGACGATGTCGCTCTCGCGCGTGCATGCGGTCAGGCGCCGGGCGCACTCCTGCAACAGCCGGTCTCCCGCGCCGTGGCCCAGGGTGTCGTTCACCAGCTTGAAGCGGTCAAGGTCGATGAACAAGACGGCGAGCCCGGCGCAATGGCGGGCGTCGCGCGCGATCGCCTGCGTCAGGCATTGATTGAACATGCACCGGTTGGGCAGGTTGGTCAGCGAATCATGTGCCGCAACATGGCGCAGCGTGTTCTCTACCGACTTGCGCAGGAAATACTGCCCTACCTGGCGCCCGATCGAGTCGAGCACCCCCGCCACCGCATCTTCCTGCTGGTTCAGGGCCGGCACCGTGCACACGATGACGCCGAACAGGTTGTCGGCGGATTGGATGGGGAATGCGGCGAGCAGCGTTCCGATTCCGTCGCCATGCTGTTGCGCAAAAACCGTGCTGCGCAGGCGAGCGGCGCGCTCGGAAACGCCGGCCGCGTCCGTCTCGGCCGACGAGCCGGGCCAGCGCAGGCACTGCGTCAGGCGCTTGCCGCGCTCATCCATGCGATAGAAGACGCCATTGGTCCAGCCAAAGCCGGTGCACACGATCTCGATCACCGCCGGCATGACCTGCTGCGCGTCTTCGGTGGCCGACGCCACATGGCGGGTCACCCGATGCTCCACTTCGGCCCGTACACTCGCCAGCTTGCGCTCGGTGATGTCCATCACGATGCCGTCCAGGCCATTTTCCTTGTTGCGGCGGCATACCAGCTGCGCCCAGACCGGCGCGCCTTCGTTTTGCGCGATGCGCAGTTCGGCCTGGAACTCTTTGGCCGAACGCAAGACACTTTCGAATCCGGCCTTGACGGCGGCGGCGTCGTCCTCATGCACCCGCGCAAGAAAATCCTGGTAATGCATCGGCCGTCCGCCCGGCGCCAGGCCGAATATGCGATAGGTCTCGTTGGAACACTCCATGCGCCCATCGGCCGGGTAAAGCTTCCAGTTGCCCAGGCGCGCGATGCGCTGCGCCTCTTTCAAGTTCGCCTCCCGCTCGGAGAGATCCTTGGTGATCTCGCGGGCGATCTCCAGGGCCCGGCTGCGCGATGTCGCAATCGAATACAAGAGATAGAAGAGCGAGGCCGTCAGCAGAAATCCGGTAGCGAGCGCAAGCCAGGGCGCCACGCGGTCGAAGCCCAGTATGTAAGCATCCTTGCGTGCGGTGAATTCGACATTCCATGTACGGCTGGCGATGACCATCGGCAGGCGCGCGATGAACTGGTCGTCGTCCACCTCGTGCGGTTCGACGGCCGGCGAGGGATGCAGGTTGTGACTGTCGAACAGGAGGCGCGGCACGTCGCTGCCGGGTTGCGGCCGGCCGGCTGCCGGTCCCATATCCGACAGGCGGAAGCGCACGTAGTTGAGTTTCTCTTCGTCGAGCACGCCGCGCATCAGATTGCGGACGTTGAAACCCGCGCCGAGCGAGCCCAGGTAGGCGGCGCGGCGCTCCTCGACTGAGGCGAGCGGCATTCCGTAGCGGTACACCGGCAGCCGCATTGCCAGGCCAAGATGCGGGTTCCGGCCGTCGACCTTGATCAGCGTGCCGGAGGAGGTGAGGGCGCCGGTGTCGCGCGCTGCTTCCAGCGCCGCCCGCACCGGCGGATTCGCCGCAATGTCGAGACCGAAGTTCGGTGCGCTCTGGTCCATGGGTTCAAGATAAGTGAGGACCGTGTACTGGTCCCGTTCGCCCGCCGGTTTGACCGCAAAGCCGGGATAACCCGCGGGCGTCATGCTCGTGTCTTGCCGGACCTGACTCTCGAATGCCTGCTTGCGTTCATGCGGGACATGCTCGGCATAGTTGATGCTCTGGAAGCCCGGATAATGCGTTTGCAGGTTCAGGCCGGTGACATAATCGTGGAACTGCTGGCGCGACACCGGCACCGGTGTGTTGAAGCGCGCGGCGAGGCCGTGGATCACATCCGCGTACGACTGGATGCGCCGGTGGATCGCTTCCTGCCCCTCGTATGCCATGCGTTCGAAGCGGAATCCGGCCTGTTCCTCGATCTGGCTTTTGACGAAAGAGAAGAAGAAAACCGAGAGGACGATGCCAACGGTGAGCACACCCCACGCGCTCACGAGCGGCCAGACGGAGATGCGGCGGTCAGGCGAAGCGTCCTTGTTTCCTCCCGTGTGCGGCGCTAGGGCTGTCGCCCTCGCCGGCGCCAACGGAATCAGCCGGCGGTCCGCAGCGGCGGGGGATCTGCGGGTGGACATCATGCGCCCGGCCCCTGCCTGTGCAAGCCGGCGGCACTGCCCTTGTCCGCCGGCGGCAATGACCGGCGAAGGCTGGTGGTTCTGCGCCCGAGACACATGATTGCGGAATCCATCCAATGAGAGTAATTGCGCCGCAGCGATGACATGGCGCCGTGCCATGCCGCCCGGGGCAAGCCGTGCAAGCGCCTGTCCTTAGGTCCAAGCTAATGCCATCCTTGCCGTAAGGAAATTACTGTTAAAGAATATTAGTTGCCGTTTTGCTCAGTGCGTCTCTGCAAAAGGGCAATGCGAGGCAGGCGGCGGCTCAAGCCGGTTCTTTTTCTACCTGGTAGGTCGACTGCACAAAGCCGAACGGGTAGGACTTCGACGAGGCGAGCTTGAGCGTCACGTCACGGGAGAGTGTTCCGAAGAGGGTGCGGCCGGCACCGAGCAGCACCGGAATGGTCGTGATCGTGAGATCGGTGATCAGGCCGTCCCGCAGGAACGCCTGGATGAGCTGCCCTCCATCGACATACAAGCGCTGGTGACCGCATTGCCCGGCAATGGCGACGATCTCGCGTGGCGAGTCGTTCATCAGCCGCACTTGCGGCGGCAGTGTCGCGGGGAGACTCTTGAGCGTGCGGCTGACGACCCAGACCGGCTTGTCGCCATACGGCCACGCAGGAAAGGACAAGACGGTTTCGAAGGTCCCCCTGCCCATGACCAGCACATCGACCGATGACATGAAAGCGCCGTATCCGCAATCCTCGCCTTGCGTCACCGTTGCGTTGGCCGCCTCCAGCCAATCGATGCTCCCGTCGGAGCGCGCGATGTAGCCGTCGAGGGATGTGGCGATGAAGACCGAGCAGCGAAGAGACATTTGACGCACGCAATCCTACATGACGATGGCGAAGTTGAACTTCGCATGCATTGCCGCCGCTTTTCTTGCGAACGCGAGGCTTTCTTGCAGTTCGATCATGACATTGTCATGGTCGTTCCTAAGGAGGCCGAACCTTGTCTTTTTTGCCTGGATTTCGGCGAGAAGCGCCTCCAGCAAGCGAACCGCATCCTGCGACGCCACCCAGACGCCGTTTTGCGCCATGAGCTCGTTGGTGGACTTTACGCCGTCCGGAAGTTCATCATCCCGCAGGTTAAACTGCATGTCGGTGGAGTCGCAGAGGGAAGAGAACGCCTGCAGCTTCGTGGCGGCGGCGACGCTGTCCAGCTTGTCCGAATACTTGTAGAGGGCATGCTTGTCCGCCTCATCGGATGTCACTACGCCGTCCAGCAGGTAGTTGGCCCAAAGGACTGTGCTCATCTCTCACCTCCCTATTGTTTTCAAGGTCCCTGGTTAAGGTGCCGTAAGTTTATCGTCAAATGCCCTTCAAAACCGAACTTGCACGCGTAAGCCTGGCGGCATTCCTGAGCCTCATGGCCTGTGCACTTCTGTACTTTTTCTATGCACTCGCCTGGCCGCTGTTTTCGGGGGCGGGGACATGGGGGCTGGATCTGTTGTCCCGTGCCGGCGCCTTGTCCGCAGTTTTTCTTTTCTTGGGCGCCCTCGCCACGTTCGGATATGGCGCTCCGGTTTATGCCTGGAGCAGGCGGCGCAACGCCGCGCGGTGGTGGACAGCCGCGTTGATCGGTGTGATGCCCGGGGTGGCCGCCGTGGCGCTCGGGAATTTCTGGGGTGTTTATCTCGTCGCAGGCGGGACCGCGGTTTCATTGCTCACGCATGGAATCCATGCGCGACTCTGGGGCGGCCGCGACAGGTGACAGCGCGTGGCGTTCATCGGGTTCATCCCGCCACGCGCGCCTTCTTGCGTTCAAACATGCGCTGATCCGCCTTCTTCAACAGCGCATCGATATCCATGCCGTCGCCGGGATATTGCGCCCAGCCGATGGAAGCGCCGACGCGGCAAGCGATGCCGGGCCCGACTTCGACCGGCGCTGCGATCACTTGAAGCAGCTTCGCGCGCACGGCACCGATATCCTCGGCGGAATACATCCCGTGCAAATACACCACGAATTCGTCGCCGCCGAAGCGTGCCACTTCGTCGTCGGCGCGCAAGGCCTTCTTGAGGCGGCCGGCGATTTCGATCAGCACCTTGTCGCCCGCATCGTGTCCGTGCTCGTCATTGACCTGCTTGAAGAAATCGAGGTCGACAAACAGCAGCGCAAACTTCAGCGGCATCACTTCGGAAGCCGTCGAGGCGCGGAATTCGATCTGCGAGACGAGGGATTGCCGGTTGAGCACGCCGGTCAGCTTGTCCGTGCGCAGGTTGCGCTCCATTTCCTGCAGGCTCTTGGCAAGCACGCCGATCTCGTCGGCGCGGCGGATATCGAGCGGCGCCAGGGGGCGGCCTTGTCCGATGCTTTCGGCGGCGTTCGTCAGCTTGCGGATGTCCGTCAATACCCAGTGCAGCAATCCTGAGCCGAGCGCGAGCAGGAGCAGGACGGCAATGAACGCAATGCCGAAGCTTTCGTAGAAGACGGTCGAGACGTTTCCGATGAAGTCGGCGCGGGGAATGGCGACAACGGTGATCCATTCGAGGCCGGCCGTGTCCCGCAGCAGGCTTGCGCCCACCTGGATGACGCCCATGTCTGTTTCGAACTCGCGCGATACGGGCGTCTCGAGACGATCCCCGTCCCGCTGCCACTGGAGCACTTGTTCGTACGCCTGGCGCAGCAGCGGCGAGACGCTTTCGCCGGCCATGAGCCGCACCAGCGCATCGTTTTCAACCCGGTAGGGCAATTCATTGGTCGAGGTCGCGATAATGGCGCCCGAGCGCTCCACGACGAAGGCAACGCCATGACGGCTGACCGATAGCGAGCTGAAAAAATCGGTGAGCTGACTGAGCGACAGGTCGGTCGCTGCAACACCGACGAGCTGATGGTCGGCGCCGTAGGCCGGCTTGGACAGGGTGATCGTCGGCTCGCGCGTGGTGAAGTCGGTATAGACCGACGACCAGCTTTCCTGGCCGTTGACCAAGGCAGTCTTGTACCAGGGGCGCGTACGCGGATCGTAATTGTCCGTACGAAGCAGGCCAAGGCGCTTGCCCGGCGCTCCGACGCTGTACACCTTGCGGGTGTTGGCACCCGGCTCCCGCAGGCGCAGCTCGATGTGGTCCACCGCGCGCAGGATGCCGACGAAGCTGCCGTCGGCGCCGCCGAAATAGGCGTAGTTGTTCACGGCCGGGAAGAATCCGGTCGCGACCCAAAGCTGGCGTTCCAGGTCTTCGACGGTGGATGGGATCAGGAAAGGCGTGGTCGTGTAGTCGGCCGGCGAGTAGATCGGGTTGGGAACGACCGTGTTGAGCGCAACCCTTGCCCCGCTGAGGTGGCTTTCGGTCTGGGTCGTGACGCGGCCCACCATGTCGAGCAGGACACGCTGCGAGAATTCCTGCCCGGCGTAATCGGCGGAGCGGTGCGAGGCCCAGTAGATCACTACCGCCAGCGACAGCACCAGAAGGATGAAGGGTACGACTAGTACACGTTTCAAAGAGGTCAGTTGCATGCGCAAACTCTTTGTGGAATCACTACCCGGATACACATGCTGTTGTCATGACGCTATCCGGCGGCCATTCTCCTGACCGTGGTGCGCAGGAGGAACTGGATAAGGCGCACACCTTAACATAAATTAAGATTGCCTATCGGCAATGCTACTCCAGGGCCGGGTTTTACGCGGCAAAAGGATGAGGAGTGTGGTGGGGAGCAGACAGCGCCGAGGAAGAGTGTGGATGTCAGAAGAGACAGGCCGGGCGGCGCGCGGACGCTTTGTGCCGCCGGCAAAATCAGTGCAACGAGGCTCAGCTGCAGCTGCAACCACCTCCGCCTCCGCCGCAACCGCCTGTGCGGGCAGCGGTCTGCATTGCATACCCGGCATCCGTCAATACGGCTTGCAGGCTCTGCCTGGATGCAAGGTCGGCATTGAATTGGACGTTCAATTCATTGCGCAGGAGCGAGGGGGTGACGGCGATGACGCCTTCGACACCGCTCAACACCTTGACCGCCTCGTCCATGGATTGCTGGGTCGTTGCTTGTCGAAACTGAAAAATCTCGGATTGCATGGTTTTTCCTTGTATTGCTGGGTGACAAATTACGGCTTGGCAAACCGTATTGTGGCATAAGATGGAAAACGCATGCATCTTTTAATCCTCCTTGCGCAACATCATTTACCAGAACGGGTTCAGACAGCACTTGTCAAACTACTAGTTGCGGCACGGCGGACTGCTCGCCAGTAGCGGGACCGCTCTTTTATCGAGGAGGGCTTCATGAAGGTTAAGACAACCTTGGTGCTCACCGGACTTGTGCTTGCCATGTTGTCGGCGTGCCAGAAAGCGCCGGAGCCGAAGACGACGGGCGCTGATCCGACCAGCGGTTCTTCCCCGGCTGTTTCACCGGCACCGCCGGGTGGATCGGTCGCGCTGCCGGCAGAAAAGACGCCGCCGTCGGATGCGACGGTTCCGCCCTCCGCCAGTGCGGGAAGCAAGGGCAATAGCGGCGATGCCAACACGCCGACCCAGGCCAATCCGGCCGCGCTGCAGAAATCGCAGGAGCAGGGGACCATGCCGCATTCCGGGCAGGTCAACAATCACTCTGTGCCGGAAACGACCGGAACCACGGGAACCAAGAAGTAAGACGCGTCAGCGCTGGGCTGCCGTCGGAAAGAACAACTGCTGTCCGTCGACGCGGAAGGCAGCGATCCGCTTTTGCCCGGCTTCCGACGTGATCCAGCGGATCAGTTTCATCGCGCCCTCGGCATTGACGCCTGGGTGCCGCGCCGGATTGACGGCGATGATCCCGTAGGGGTTGAACATGGCCGGGTCGCCCTCGACGGCGATGGCCAGTCCTGTCCTTGCCTTGTAGGCAACGTAGGTGGCGCGGTCCGTCAGCGTGTAGGCCTGCAGCTCCGCCGCCATGTTCAGCACTTCACCCATGCCCAGGCCGGCGGAGACATAGGCGCTGCCGGCCGGCTTGACGCCGGCGGTCTTCCAGTACGCCTGTTCCATCTGGTCGGTGCCCGAGTTGTCGCCGCGTGAGATGAAGCGCGCCTTTGCCTGCACGATCTTGCGGAATGCGGCGTGCACGTCCTTCATTCCCTTGATGCCGGCAGGGTCGGCAGACGGACCGACCACGATGAAGTCGTTGTACATCACGTCACGCCGCTCCACGCCGTATCCCTGCGCGACGAACTGGTCTTCCGCAGCCCGGGCATGGACGAGCGTGACGTCGACGTCGCCGTTCTTCGCCAGTTCAAGCGCCTTGCCGGTGCCCACCGAAATCACCTGCACCTTCAGGCCGGATTCCGACTCGAAGGGCGGCAGCAGGTAGCGCAGCAGGCCGGAGTTTTCGGTGCTGGTCGTTGTCGACAGCTTGAGGACTTGCTGTGCCGGGGCGGCCGGCGCCAGCCAGAGCAGGGACATTGCCAGCACAATGTTCAGGAATCGTTTCACGTTGTTCACTCCTTGCTTGGTTCAGAGAACCCGCCGCAGCCGGTTCTGGCGTGCCTGCAGGCGGCCGTCGCGCAGCTTCAGGCGTTCCACCCGGGGCAGGGAAATCAGGTCGCGGTCGTGGCAGGCCATGACGACGGTGCGTCCTTCCGCGACCAGCGAGGGGATCAGCGCAATCACCTGCTCGCGGGCGGCGCCGTCGAGGTTCGATGTCGGTTCATCCAGCAACAGCAGTTTCGGCTGGAGCACATAGGCGCGGGCCAGCGCGACGCGCTGCTTTTCGCCGCCGGAAAGCGTGGCCGGCTTGCTCTTGCGCAGGTGCTCCACGCCCGCCCATTGCATGGCCGCGTCGACGCGGCGTACGATCTCATCCCGCTCCAACCCGCGCGCGCTCAAGCCGTAGGCGATGTTTTCCGGCACCGAAGTGGAGAACATGACCGGGTGCTGGTGCACATACACCACGGCATCGCGCAAGGCCCTGGGATAGGGGGCGAGCGTCACCGGCGCATCGAGGAAGCGCACCGATTCCACCTCGGCGCTTTCCAGTCCGGCGAGAATGCGCAGCAGGGTGCTCTTGCCGGTGCCGTTCAGGCCGGTCAGCGCATAGGCCGCGCCCTGGCGCAACACGAGGCGGTCGATGTCGAACAGGAGGCGTTGGCCGAAGCACTTTTTCAGGCCGGCGATGTCGAGCATCGGGCTCATGCGCCGGCCCTTGCCGTCCGGGTATCGCCTTGCGCCAGCACGAGCGCGGCATTGATCAGCAAGGCAATCGTGACCAGCACGATGCCCAGCGCGATGCCCTGCGCGAATTCTCCCTTGCTGGTCTGCAGCGCAATGGCGGTCGTCATGGTGCGCGTCTCGCCGACGATATTCCCGCCGATCATGATGGCGCAGCCGACTTCCGAGATGACGCGGCCGAAGCCAGTGATGACCGCGGCCATGATGCCGAAGCGGACTTCATGGAGCACGGTGCGCATTGCTCCCCAGCGCGAGGCGCCGAGCGTGACGGCGGTTTCCGCGATGCGCGGATCGGCGGCCTGGATTGCCGCCAGCGAGAAGGCGGTCAGGACCGGCAGTGCGATCAGTACCTGGCCCGCGATGATGCCGCTTTGCGAAAACAGCCAGTGCAGCTCTCCCAGCGGGCCCTGGCGGGACAGCATGAGGTACAGCAGCAGGCCGATCAGCACGGTGGGCAGCGACAGCGTCGCCTGCACCAGCCAGATCACGACGCGGCGGCCGCGAAACGAATGGGTGGCAAGGCCGTAGCCGGCCAGGACGGCCAGCGGCGTCGCGATGACCAGCGCGGCCAGGGTGGTTTTCAGGGATACCCAGATGACCTGCCAGAGCTCGGCATCGCCGGTGAAGAGGAGGGAAAAGGCGGCGTGGACGGCGTCGGACAGTTGCATGTTCGGTCAGGCCACCCGGAGGACGTCGGCCAGGTGAGTTTCCATGATCAGCCTTTCCTTGCCGGAGAGGGCGAGGAAGTGCTTGCCGGTGCAGCGTGCAAGCAGGCACATGCCCAGGCGCTCGGCCACCATGTGCCCCATCTGCGTGGTGCCCGAGCGCGACAGCAGGAAGGGAATGCCCATCTGCGCGCCCTTGATCACCATTTCCGAGGTGAGCCGCCCGGTGGTGTAGAACACCTTGTCTTCGCCGGTGAAGCCGTCCAGCCACATCAGCCCGGCGATGGAATCCACGGCGTTGTGGCGGCCCACGTCTTCGATGAAGTACAGCAGCTCGCCCTCGCCGGTGAACAGCGCGCAGCCGTGCACCGATCCCGCCTGCTTGTAGATGGACTGGTAGGTGCGCACCGTGTCGACCACGCGGTACAGCACCGACTGCCGCAGGCGCGCGTCGGGCGGCAGCACGATGCGGTCGATCTCGTCCATCAGCCCGCCGAACACCGAGCCCTGGCCGCAGCCAGTGGTCACGACCTTGCGTGCGGTGCGCTCCGCGATATCGGCGATGCCGCTGACAGTTTTCACGGCAACGGCATCGACGTCCCAGTCAACAGTGATGGACTCGACATCCTCGATCGAGTTGACCAGCCGCTGGTTGCGGAGATAGCCGAGGGTCAGGGCTTCGGGCGCGGCGCCGAGCGTCATGAGGGTCACCAGTTCCCGTTTGTCCACATAGACGGTGAGCGGCCGTTCCGCCGGGATCGAGATCACGGACAAGCGCCCGCGCTCGTCCATCGCCTCCACCTCTCGGGTCAGGGGGGCTCGGGCATTGGTCATGGTAGGCCGACGAGACATGGCTGGCTTTCGACGCGTTGAACAAATTCACTTCTTCGGCGCTGCTGCCGCTGCTGCCGGTGCAGGAGCGGCAGCAGCAGCGGCAGGGGCCGCCTGCGGTGCCGCGGCAGCGCTTCCTGCAGCGGGGGCAGCGGGAGCAGCCGCAGCACTCGGCGTATAGGGGCCGGGATCGGTGCAGGGCGGCGTTTCCACCGTCTGCTTCGGCGCCCCTTCCTTGGTCTTCCGGTATTGCTGTGCCACACGGTCTTGCGAGAGGCAAAGTTTGTAGGCGGCGACTTTTTCAGTCCATGCCGCCTTGTCTTTCGCGGCGGCGGCCGCGGCGGCGGCTTCGGGGGATTGCGGCGGCAGCTTGGCCACGGCGCTGCCCGCGCAGAGCGCCAGCAGGGTCGTCAGTACGAGTACTTTACGCATCGAGCTCTCCTCCAGATCAGGCCTTGACGGGCGATGGCGATCCGCCGGAACGCGGCCGCGTGCGCACGCGCGGCACTTCGCCGCGCTGCACCTGCTCGTACCACAGGTCGTGATGTTCCTTGGCCCAGCTGTCGTCCACATAGCCGTGGCGCATCGCGTCGTAGGTGCCTTCCATGCCGACGGTGCCGAGATAGATATGGCCGACCGCGCCGGCCAGCATCAAGGTCGCGCCGAGCAGGTGGACGATGTGGGCGAGCTGCATGTTGCCGCGGGTATAGGCGATGCCGGGCACCAGCATGTCGAGCACGAAGCCGGAGGCGCTGATGATGAGTCCCAGCAGCACCAGCCCGCCCCAGAACCAGATCTTTTCGCCGCCATTGAAGCGGCCGGAACTGGGCTCCTTGCCGCTGAACAGGCCCCCGGCTCGCATCAGCCAGCGCACATCATGCTTGCGCGGCAGGTTATCGCGCACGTACAGCACGAAGAAGACGATGATCGAGATGGTAAACAGCGGTCCGACGAAGTTGTGGACGTTTTTCAGCGCATAGGTCAGCCAGCCGAACAGCGTATGGCCGATCAGGGGCAGCAGCAGGTAGCGGCCGAACAGCATGACCAGGCCGGATATGGCGAGCACGACGAAGCTGATGGCAACCGTCCAGTGCACGATCCGTTCGGCGCGGGTGAAGCGCTCGATACGGCGCCCGGTCGGCGCTTCCTTGGTCCGGATCTTGCCGGCGACGAAGTAAAGGATGGCCACCACCGCCAGCGCGGCAAGGATGAGGCCGGCGCCAATCGCGGTCATCGGTCCGTTGCGGTACTGGCGCCATGCTTCGCCTGCCGTGGTCGCGCGGTCCTGCCCGATGAAGCGGCTCATGGGCTGGATCAGCACGCCGGCTTCCGGGTCAGGGAGGCTGGAATAGTGCGCCGTGCCGCTATTGACGGCACGCCACACCGGCGCGTTGTTGCCCGGCTGGTCTCGCTGCCGCTCGGCCTGGTTCTGCTTGAGGATGTCGACCGACTCCACCTTGGGCAAGCCGGCGCCCGGATTCTGCGCCGGCGCCGGCTGCGCATCCTGTGCGGACGCCGAGGCCGCCAGCATCGCGGAGAAGACAAGGGTGGCAATCCATCTGTTCATTGCGTCGTCCCTCCCTGTGCAGGCGGGTTGCCTGTGCCCGTCCTGATGTACTCGTTCTGGAGCTGGCCGCGTGCCCTGATCTGGTTTTCCCAGCTCGCCTGGTTGCCGGGATTCCAGCCTTTCGCCACATGCGGGTTGTGCGCGCCTTGCCAGGGAACGACATCGGCCCGGTTGGTGTTGCCCGCAGCCTTGGTCTGGTCAGGCTCGCCGCAGGCGGCAAGCAGCGCTGCAGCGGAAAGGAGAAGAATGGCGGCCTTCATGATTTCTTCCCGTTCGGCGAGGTTGCCTGGTTGGGGGCCTTGCCGTAAGCGGTGCCCCATCCCCACACTTCGCTGCCCTTGCCGCGCTGCACGACACGGGTGCGGAAAATATCGGCCACCACGTCGCCGTCGCCGCCGAGCAGTGCCTTGGTCGAGCACATTTCCGCGCAGGCCGGCAGCTTTCCTTCCGCCAGGCGGTTGCGGCCGTATTTCTCGAACTCCGCGGTCGAGCCGTTTTCTTCCGGGCCCCCGGCGCAGAAGGTGCACTTGTCCATCTTGCCGCGCAGGCCGAAGGTGCCGCTCGACGGGAACTGCGGCGCGCCGAACGGGCAGGCGTAGGAACAGTAGCCGCAACCGATGCAGGTGTCCTTGTTGTGCAGCACCACGCCCTCGTCCGTGCGGTAGAAGCAGTCCACCGGGCAAACCGCCATGCAGGGCGCGTCGGAGCAATGCATGCAGGCCACGGAAATCGATTTCTCCTGCCCGACCACGCCATCGTTGATGGTCACCACGCGGCGCCGGTTCACGCCCCAGGGTACTTCGTTCTCGTTCTTGCAGGCGGTGGCGCAGCTGTTGCACTCGATGCAGCGCTCCGCGTCGCAAATGAATTTCATCCGTGCCATGTCGTCACTCCATCAGGCGGTGAAACGTTCGATGTTGCAAATCGTGGTCTTGGTTTCCTGCATCATGGTCACCGAGTCGTAACCGTAGGTCGTCGCCGTATTGACGGCTTCGCCGCGCACCACCGGCGCCGCGCCTTCCGGGTAGAACTCGAGCATGTCCCGGCCCTGCCACCATCCCGAGAAATGGAAGGGCATGAAGGCCGTGTCGGGACCGACGCGCGGCGTCACCAGTGCCTTGACCTTGAGGCGTGCGCCCGTCGGCGTGGATAGCACCACGTACTCGCCGTTGCGGATGCCGCGCTGGCTCGCTGCCTGCGGATTGATCTCGACGAAGGAATCCTGCTGCAGCTCGGCCAGCCAGGGATTGGAGCGGGTTTCCTCGCCGCCGCCTTCGTATTCGACCAGCCGCCCGGATGTGAGGATGAGCGGGAATTTCTCGTGCAGCTTGGCTTCCACGTTCTTTTGCTGGACCGACTTGTACAGCGTCGGCAGGCGCCAGAAGGCCATCTTGTCGTCATGCGTCGGATACTTGGCGACGAGGTCCGGCCGGGTGCTGTACAGCGGCTCGCGATGCAGCGGCACCGGGTCGGGGAAATTCCAGACGACGGCGCGTGCCTTGGCATTGCCGAAGGGATGCACGCCATGCACTTTCAGGCAGACGCGCTGGATGCCGCCGGACAGGTCCGTCTTCCAGTTCTTGCCTTCGGCCGCCTTCTTTTCCTCCTCGGTCAAGTCGTCCCACCAGCCGAGCTTCTTGAGCAGGACATGGTCGAATTCGGGATAACCGGTCGTGATGTCCGAGCCGACGGAATGCACGCCGTCCTCGGCCAGCAGGTTGACCCCCTCGCGCTCCACGCCGAAGTTGGCGCGGAAGCAGCCGCCGCCATCCATCACATGCTTGGTCGTGTCGTACAGGTTGGCCGAGCCGGGGTGCTTGAGTTCGGCCGTTCCGTAGCAGGGCCAGGGCAGGCCGAAGTAGTCGCCGGTCAGGTCGTAGCCGGTGACCGGGTCCTTGCCTCCCTTGCAGCGCAGCGTCTTGACGTCGAACAGGTGCATGTTGCGCATGTGCGCCTTCAGCCGTTCCGGCGACTGGCCGGTATAGCCGATGGTCCAGGTGCCGCGGTTGATTTCACGCAGCATCGATTCCGGCTCCGGCTCCATCATGCCGCCCTTGCCCGGCACCAGCTTCAGCTTGGCCACCAGTTCCTTGCCGAAGCCGAGCTTCTCGGCCAGCTGGTACATGATCATCTGGTCGGTGCGCGACTCGAACAAGGGTTCGATCACCTTCTCGCGCCACTGCAGGGAACGGTTGGACGCGGTGACCGAGCCGGCGGTCTCGAACTGGGTCGCGGCCGGCAACAGGTAGACCGCGCGGTTGGGGTTGAGCTGCTGGCCGTCCACGGTCATGGCCGCCATCGCCGCCGTCGCCGACGGATAGGGATCGATCACGACCAGCAGGTCCAGCTTGTCGAGCGCCTTCTTCATTTCCAGGCCGCGCGTCTGCGAATTCGGCGCGTGTCCCCAGAACACCAGGCCGCGCACGTTCTGGTCCTGGTCGATCAGTTCGTTCTTTTCCAGCACCGCGTCGATCCAGCGCGAGACCGTCGTTCCCGACTTTTCCATCATCGCCTGCGACACGTACTGTTTCTTGATCCATTCATAGTCCACGCCCCACACCGCCGCCCAGTGTTTCCAGGAGCCGGTCGACAGGCCGTAGTAGCCGGGCAGGGAGTCCGGATTGGGGCCGACGTCGGTCGCGCCCTGCACGTTGTCATGGCCGCGGAAGATATTGGTGCCGCCGCCGGAGATGCCGACATTGCCCAGCGCAAGCTGCAGAATGCACGAGGCGCGCACCATTGCATTGCCGATCGAATGCTGGGTCTGCCCCATGCACCAGACTACGGTCGAGGGCCGGTTCTTGGCCATCGTCTCCGCCGCCTTGCGCATTTCCGCCTCGGGCACGCCGCAGGCTTCCTCGACCTTGTCCGGCGTCCACTTCATGACCTCCTCGCGCACCTTGTCCATGCCGTAGACGCGGTCGTTGATGTACTTCTTGTCTTCCCAACCGTTCTGGAAGATGTGGTACAGCATGCCGTACAGGTAGGGAATGTCGGAGCCGGAACGGATGCGGATGTACTGGTCAGACTTGGCCGCGGTACGGGTAAAGCGCGGATCGACGACGATCACCTTGGTGCCGGTTTCCTTCGCGTGCAGCATGTGCAGCATCGAGACCGGGTGCGCCTCGGCCGCATTGGAACCGATATACATGATCGCCTTGGCATTCTGCATATCGTTGTAGCTGTTCGTCATCGCCCCGTAGCCCCAGGTATTGGCGACGCCGGCGACGGTGGTCGAGTGGCAGATGCGGGCCTGGTGGTCGGTATTGTTGGTGCCGAAGAAGGAAACGAACTTGCGCAGCAGCGCCGACTGCTCGTTGTTGTGCTTGGAGGAACCGATGAAGAACATCGCGTCCGGGCCGCTGGCCTTGCGGATGTCCAGCATGCGGGCGGAGATTTCATTGAGCGCCTGGTCCCAGCTGATGCGCTGGTACTTGCCGTTGACCAGCTTCATCGGATACTTGAGGCGGTACTCGCCGTGGCCGTGCTCGCGGATCGCGGCGCCCTTGGCGCAATGCGCGCCCAGGTTCAGCGGTGAATCGAAGACCGGCTCCTGCCGCGTCCACACGCCGTTCTCGACGATGGCGTCGACCGCGCAGCCGACCGAGCAATGGGTGCAGACGGTGCGCCTGACCTCGACCTTCTTGCCGTTTGCCGGTTTCTCATCCGCCGCCTGCGCCTTGCGTATCAGGTCCAGTTGTGAGACGGCAACACCCGCGGCGACGCCGACGCCGGAGCGTTTGAGGAAGGTCCGCCTGTCCATGGTCGGCAGTGCGCGCGACAGGCTTTCGACGAGGCTGCTGCTGAAGCGATCGGGCGAGCGCGGCCCTGACTGCCCTTTGCGAGTCAATAGCATGTTCATCTCCGCGTGCGTTTAGATGGTGGTGGTGCGGTAGTACTTCTTGATGTGCTCGGTCAGCCGGTAGCCGTTGCCTTGCGGTTCCTTCGCAGGCTCGGCGGTGGCGGAATCGGGGGATCGGGAAGCGAGCTTCGCGGCAACGCCTGCGGCGGCAGCGCCGCCCAGCAAGGTGAAGAAAGTCCTTCGGGCGATCTTGGGCTGTTGGGACATGATTGTCTCCTTGGTGTGAAACACCGGCGGGTAATCTGCGTTACACCTGCATCGATTCAAGTTAGCACAGTTGTGGTGCATGCGATTGATCGGTCGCAAGCGTCATGCCATGTCGAAAGCCTGCATTTCGACGTCGAAAAAATGTTTCGCCAGCTGCGCCACCTCCGAGTAAAAGACGGCCTGCGGGTGGTGCATGATGACGTCGCACATCTCGCCCGCCCACGGCTGCAGGTGCGTGCTGAAAAATTGCTTCTGGGTCGCGAGACTGTTCTGCGCTGGATCGTCTGACTCGATCAGGTAGCGCATGACTTCGCACAGCGCAGAAATATGGTCTTCGCTTTCCGGCATGCTCTCGCTGCGCTGCAAGTCCAGCGCGTCGAGGTCGCCGCGCAGTGCCGCCAGCGGCTTTTCCATCAGGAACCCCGACAGGTAGTACGAGGCATACAACATGATTTCCGGCTTGCCGACGCCGATGAACAGCGATTCATACTCATCCCGCACCTTCTGCGCATCGGCTTCCTCGCAGGTGCGCGCGAGATCGTTCCACGCCTGCTGCAGCGCGCTGTCGCCGCCCGCGGGCGTGTGCGCGATGGCGTCGAGCAAGTCCTGCGACGGCGGGCCGTAGAACAGGCCGGCCAGCAGGCCGTAGAGGTCGGCGCGCGCGGTTTCTTCACCGCGGTCGGGTGCTTCGAAACGTAGAGTATGGGTGCTGGCGGCAGTCATCGTCTCTTTCGTCAGATCAGCGTTTCAGTTCGAGGATGCTTACTTCCTTCTTGTTTTCCATCATGTCCACCACCCGGCAATCGCCGCACATGCGGATGCGGTCGAGATTGCCGGCAAAGGCGCCGTGAGTGGAAAGCTTGGAGAGCATGTTTTCCACCATCTGCAGGGTGCCGAAGGGCTTGCCGCAGCGGATGCAGTGGAAAGGCTGCGCTTCGTTCAGCACCACGCGTTCCCGGGCGCGGCTGTCGAGCAGGAGGCGCGGGCTCAGGGAAATCGCGTTTTCGGGGCAAGTCTTTTCGCACAGGCCGCACTGCACGCAGTTCGTCTCGATAAAGCGCAGCTGGGGCAGGGACGGGTTGTCGATCAGCGCGTTTTCCGGGCAGGCCCCGACGCAGGACATGCACAAGGTGCAGGCCGAGGTGTCGACGGTGACGGCGCCGTAGGGCGCGCCTGCCGGCAGCGCGATCTCGGTGGCAGGAGCCGGCGCATGCGCAAGCAGATGGTCGAACGCGAGGCGCAGGGTGGCACGCTTTTCCGCACTGATGTGGTAGGTGGCGGGAATGGCCGGCACGGCGGCCGGGCGCGGGCGCTGCAGTTCGCTGTCGAGTTCGAGCGCGCTCGCCGCCCGCAGCAATTCGATATGGCGTCCCTCGTAACCGAGCGCGGACAGGATGATCTGCGCAATGTCGATCTGCTGCTCCAGGGCATCGATATACGCGGGCGCCTCCTTGCCGGTCGCCAGTACCAGCACATTCGTTGCGCCATAGGCAATCGCGCTGAGCCACACGTCGATGCCGACGGAGGCGACATGATGCAGGTCGACAGGAATGACGCGCGCCGGAACGCCGTGCGCGCTGCGCGCGCCGGCCAGCCGCCCCAGCGCCTCGATCAATGCCGCGCCGTGCTCCTGGTTGTGGAACAGCAATGCCGGTTGCCGTCCGCCCGCCCTGGCGTGGGTGTTGAGCATAGTCCGCAACCGCAGGCCGAGATCGGCGGGGCGCGGATAGGCATAGGTCAGGGCGCCCGACGGGCATACCGTGGTGCACGCACCGCAGCCCGCGCACAGGTGGGGATTGACCTTGATGTGGTCGCCGTCGTGGCTGATGGCAGCGGCCGAACAGATGTCGATGCAGGCGTTACAGCCGGTTTGCTTGTTGCGGCTGTGCGCGCACAGCTTTTCCTTGTAGGCAAAGAATTTCGGCTTGCTGAACTCGCCCACCAGTTGCGTGAGCTGCAGCGCCTGTTCCGCCTGCCGGGCCGGGTCGGCGCCCGGCGCGAAATAGCCTTGCGGCGGCTGGTGCAGGCGGATGGCGGGCTGGTCCGACAGGTCGAACACGAGGTCGAATTCCTTGTCGCGCTCGGTTGCGGTGCGCGTAAAGTCAATCGCGCCTACGGCATCGCAAGCCTTCACGCAATCGCGATGATTGGTACAGGCCGCCATGTCGATCTGGTAGCTCAGGTCGATCGCGTTTTCGGGGCAGGCGGCGAGACAGGCATTGCAGCGCGTGCACAGTTCGAGGTCGATCGGATTGTCCTGCTGCCAGCGCACGGTGAATGCGCCCAGCCATCCTTCGACCCGTACCCGGCTGCCGGAAAAGGTCGGATAGCGCCGCTCCATCAAGGGCTCGCCGCCGTGCCCCGAGGTCAGCAGGAGGCTGACGTCGAGCTGCGCCGACAGGCGCTCCGCCCACGGCATGACGCGCGAGGAAGGCCCGATCAGCAGCACGCTGCCGCCGGATGCATATTCGACTGATGGCACCGGCTCCGGCGCGGGCAATGCCGCCGCCGCGAGCAGGGCCGCCATCTTCGGCAGCGAGTGCTTCGCTTCCGCGCCCCATCCGCCGGTTTCGCGGATGTTGACGAAGCGGATCGGCGCTTCCGTCTGCCGCTGTTCGGCGAGTTCGGAGAACAAGGCACGTTCCTGTGTGCAGGCAACGACGACCTGTTCGCTGCCGTCGATCGCATCGAGATACGCGCCGGCCTCCCGCCGGCAGAGCACCGAGGCAACAGGGAGCGCCGGCACGCCCAGGGCGTTCCCCAGTGCCTGGCCTGCCGCCGCGTCGAGCGGCATGGTGCGATTGCAATTACATATCTTGTACCGGGTCGTCATGGCGCGGCGGTTCCTCTGCGGGTGGTTCATCCTGTACGGGCGCGTCCTCGGCGGCATCTTCCTCCGGTGCGGGCATCAGTTGCGCCAGCGGGTCGAGCAGCGTCCTGGCGTGCGTGAGCGCAGCCAGCATTGCCGCCGGGATCGGCTTGAAGCTGTGGTAGTCCTCTATATAGACATCCAGGCCGTCCATCACATTGAAGCGGGGATCGGCAAACAGCTTTTTCATGGCGGAGCGGCGCACGTTTTCATCGACGCCGGAGGCCACGAAGCGGCGGAAATCGGAATCCGGGGTGAGCATGGCGACGTCTTCCAGCGAAGGCGGCGGCGCCTCCTGTGCCGCTGCAGGCGCCTCGGCGCGCCGCTCCGCATTGCGTTTCTCCCAGCGATCGAAAAAGCTTTCAGCGTCCATGCGCGCCTCCTTCCGCGCGCGCCATCTCCTCGACGGCGGCGCCGCCTTCGAAGGAAGGCTTGCGGCGCTTCTTCTTCGGCTCCGGACGGTAGTGCTCCTGCACGTACGCGGCCAGGCGTTCGACCACGGCGGTGGAGGCGGGAAGGGTGTCCACCTGCTCGCCGCCATCCATCAGGCGGGCGGCCTCGTTGTAGGACAGGGTGACCTGCTTGGGCACGGCGATGTCCTGCCCGTCGCGCTCCTCGATGCGCCACATGACGAACCAGCAGGGAGCAGGGGAAGAAACGTTCAGGAAATAGCCTTCGGCTTCATCCGGATACAGGCTGATGTCGAAACCGCCGAACAGCCAGCGGCAATCGCTGTTGTCGTTGCGCAAGCAGCGGCATCCCGCGGCCGAGAGGACGGGATCGGCCGAGATCTCGAACGCCTTCCATTGGAACGGCTGCCATCGGTTCGCGAGGGATGTCCGTTGCATCAGCACTGCAACCGAGAGGAATGGTGTCTCCATCTGCTCCGCCAGCGCTTTGTGCGCGCTTGTACTATGTGGTTTTCATAGTGCGACAAAATTCGCAGATGTACAGATTTAATTTGCACAAATTTGATGCATGCCGAAAGGCATGCGTCCGATAGTTGTTCTATGTCATTTGCGCGTGCCGCTTCAATCGACAAGCGCAAGGCGCGAGGTCTACAATTTTTGAACCTCGTCACGGGAAGCAAGGATGTCCATCGCACCTTCACAGATTACCGGGCTGGTTCTCGCCGGCGGCCGCGGCTCGCGCATGGGCGGGGTCGACAAGGGCCTGCAGACGTTTCGCGGCGCGCCCATGGTGCTGCACGTCATCCTCCGCCTCAGCCCGCAGGTCGGCACGCTGATCATCAACGCCAACCAGAACATCGGGCCGTATGAAGGCTTCGGCTATCCGGTGTGGCCGGACATGCTGGGCGGTTTCGAGGGGCCGCTTGCCGGACTGCAGACCGGCCTCTCGCGCTGCGACACGGCCTTTCTTGCCACCGCGCCCTGCGACTCACCCTTCCTTCCGGAAGACCTTGTGGCCACCCTGGCCGATGCGCTGACGGCTGCCGGTGCCGACATTGCGGTTGCGGTGACCGAGGAGGGCGGGCGCCGCACGCATCCGGTCTTTTCCCTGATGAAGACCACCGTGATTTCCAGCCTCGATGCCTACCTGCAGGGCGGCGGCCGCAAGATCGAAACCTGGTATCGCTCGCTGCCCTTCGTCGAAGTCGCGTTCCCCGATGCGGACGCCTTTCGCAACATCAATACCGTCGATGAATTGCGCCGCTTCGAGCAAACCTGAATACATCCCATGTCCTTTCCGCGACTCTCCGAGCTGACCGGCTGCTTGGCCGATTACGACCCCCACGCCTTGCCGGTGGAAAAGGCGCAGCAGATCATCCGCGAATTCGTCGCGCCCGTCGCCGAGGTCGAACACGCTGCCTTGCTTGGCGCGCTCGGCCGGGTATTGGCGGACGACATCATTTCGCCTATCGACGTGCCCCAGCACGACAACTCGGCGATGGACGGCTACGCGTTTTCAAGCGCCTGCCTGTCCGGCGCGGAACGCGTCTCGCTCGACGTGGTGGCGACAGTCCTTGCAGGCGAACGCTGCAACGACGAAATCCGCGCCGGCCAGTGCGTTCGCATCATGACCGGCGCACCGATGCCGCCCGGCTGCGATACCGTCATCCCTCAGGAATTGACGGTTGCGGCGCCGGATGCGGTGAGCTTCGATGCACGCGCCGTCAAGGCCGGCGACAACCGCCGGCTGCGCGGCGAAGACCTGAAGGCGGGCGTGCCGGCGCTGGCGAAAGGTCGCGTGCTGCGCCCGGCCGACCTCGGCCTGCTCGCATCGCTCGGGATTGCGGAAGTCCCTGTGCGCCGCCGCCTGCGCGTCGCCTTCTTTTCCACCGGCGACGAACTGCGCTCCATCGGCCAGCCGCTGGAGCCGGGCTGCGTGTATGACAGCAACCGCTACAGCTTGCATGGCATGCTGAGCCGCCTCGGCTGCGAGCTGGTCGACATGGGCGTGGTCAAGGACGACCCGGTCTCGCTCAAGGCAGCCTTCCTTGCGGCCTGCGAATGCGCCGATGCGGTCGTCACCACGGGCGGCGTCTCGGTGGGCGAAGCGGACTACACGAAGCAGATCATGGCGGAACTGGGCGATGTCACGTTCTGGAAGATCGGCATGCGCCCGGGGCGGCCGATGGCGTTCGGGCGGGTGTCGTCGAACGGGAAAAGCGCCTGCCTGTTCGGGCTGCCAGGGAACCCGGTGGCCGTGATGGTCACCTTTTACTTTTTTGCCCGCAACGCATTGCTGCGCATGATGGGGGCCGAGGATGCGCCCTTGCCGCTGCTGCGCGTCGCATCGCAGTCCGACATCCGCAAGAAGCCGGGGCGGACGGAGTACCAGCGCGGCATTCTTTCCCGGGATGAGAACGGCGTCCCGCAAGTGCGCATCACCGGCGCGCAGGGCTCGGGAATATTGCGCTCCATGGTCGAGGCAAACTGCATCGTGGTGCTGGGCGACGGGCAGGGGACGGTGAAGGCTGGGGATATGGTTGATGTGGTTGTGTTCGAGGGATTGATTTAGGCCAGCCGCGCATCCACCATCGGCCGCAGCCGCTCGCCGATCTCGTCGACGAGGCGCGTACGTCGCGAGTCATGCCGCGAACCTTGCGTTGCCCATTCGGGATGGGCTCGGCCGGCCTGCAGCGCCGCGAGCAAGGGTTTGAAGTCGCCGTGACTGCTCCCCGATGCCGCCTTGACCTTGCCCTCTGCGGCGTGCCCGCGCAGCTCCAGTGCGGCGAGCAGGTCGATCATGTGTACCGCCAGGACGTAGAGCACTTCGTTTTCCAGCGTCAGTTCCTGCATGCCGCGGACCTTGTTGGCGAGCCGGCGCCCGAACTGCGCCCAGCCCTGGCTGGCGATCCCGCCGATGGCCGCGCCCAGCGCCGTGGCGGCGCCGAGCGACAGCCCGGCAAGCGCCAGGTCGGCGGTGAAACCGATGGCGGCCCCGACCGCAGCGCCGGTGCCCAGCTTGCGGCTGGCATCGAGCAGGGTCTCGGGGTCGAACAGGTCGTCTTCCCATCTGCCGTCGAGCAAGGGGATGGTTGCGGCCTCGGCGTCGTCGGGCCGGAATCCGTATACCGACAGCAAATCGTCGACGGCTTTGCGCGAGGCCCGTAATACCGCCGCCCGGAGATCGGCGACGAATTTTTCGCGCCGGGCAGGATCGGCAAAGTCTTCCTGTGAAATCGGTTGGCGCAGGGCGGCCAGCGAGACCAGCAGGTCGGCGACAATGGCGCGCGCTGCGTGCTGCCGCTCGCGCCGCTGCTGCTCCAGGTGATCGACGATGCGCGCAAGGTCGCCGCGGCGCTCGCGCAGCAGCGTCGCCATGTCGTGGTAAAGCAACTGCTCCGAGCCGACGAAGGGCGCCACGGCATCGAACTGCACACACGCGTGCAGGTTGTACGCGGCCAGCGTGCCAAGCCATTCCTCGCTGCGGCTGGCAGTATCGCGCACGAAGTTCAGCACCGGCATCACGGGCCTGGCGCACCAGGTGAGAATCTCGATTTCCGCGCGGAATTTTGGCAAGACGGGTTCGCGCGTGTCGATCACATACATGCCCGCATCGACCTCCAGCATCTTGCGCAAGACCTTGGCTTCCTGTTCGAAGACGCCGTGCGCCTCCGGCCCCTGCAGAAAGGCGCGCACCCGGTCGGGCGGGGCCGCGAACTCGCCCATTGCCCGCATGTTGTCGAGCAGGGTGACGGCATCCTCCAGTCCGGGCGTATCGAAAAAACGCACGGCGCTTTCGCCGTTCACCTTCAGGTCCACCTGCTCGACGTGGCGAGTGGTGCCGGGCTGCGCCGATACTTCGCCGAACGCTACCCTTCGCGTGAGGGTGCGCAACAGGGAAGTCTTGCCGGCATTGGTATGGCCGACCACGGCGACGCGGATGGGATCAGCCATGGGCGCCTCCCAGCCAGCCCGCCGCGCTTGCGTCATCGGTGAACAATGCCATGCCGTCGAGGCGGACATGTGCCAGCCACTGCCGCCAGCGCTGCACGTCAAGCTCATGTGAGGCGGCTGCGAGCAGCAATCCGGCGCGAGAGGCGTGCACCGATGCTTCCCGCAGAAAGCGCTCCGTGCCGCGGTCCGGCGTCGACGCGGCATGGCAGACAAGGAGCAGGCTGCCCGGACGGATGCGGCACAGCCTGTCCAGCAATGCATGCCGTTCGGCGCCGGTACCGGCAATCCGCTCGACCAGGGCCAGGTTGGTTGGCAAAGGCGACGGCGGCCAGGCAGCTTCCGGCGGCAATTCGAATCCGACCACCGCGCCGCCGTCTTCGAATGCGGCGGGCACATCGCCTGCCGCCTTGTCTTGGGCAGGCAAGACTTGCTCCTTGTCCACGACAAGCGACTCCTCCATTGCGCCAAAGCGCACGAGCAGTTTGCGATAGTAGGGATTGGCGGTATCGAGGCGCATGCGCTGCATGCCGCGGTGCCATGCGATCCAGCTCGCGACGGCCAGCACGATGCGCGGCAGCAGGCCATAGGTGAATGTGCATCCGATCAGCCACCATGCAAACGCTCTGTGGTCGGCCGAGGGGGATGCCGGGTCGCGCAGGGTGGCTGCATCGGGCAAGGGGAAACCGAGCCAGTGGGGCGGCGTCCCGGTGAGAGTGACGAAGCGGGCGAAGAAGCCGGGATCAAGGATGGTGGTTTCCCAGGTGAGGCGGTAGGCCTGGAAAGAAAAGGCAAAGGCCAGCGCGGCCAGGACCAGCACGAGGGCGCAGGCCCATGTCGCATGGCTGATCACGCCGAAGGCCCAGGGCAGCAGGCGTTCGCGTTGCAGCAGGCCGTGGGCGGCGGCGGCCATGGCCTGCTGCGGACGGCGTTCGCCCGGCAGGCGCGCGAGCAGCCAGAGGAGGATGTTGCCGAACGACAGGTATCCGAACAGGCCGCCGCCGCGGGCGAGGACAGCCACGGCCCACACTACGAGGGTCAGCGTGGGCAAGGCGAGCAGGGCGAAGAAGGCGGTTACGGCATTCAGCGTACGCCCGCCGCCCACCACCGCTGCGGCGGCGCCGCTGGCGGAGAGGAAGGCCAGCACGGCCAGCAGCAGTACGACCAGCCACGCCGCATGCCGCCATCGCACGAGTTCATGCTCGAACTGCAGGCGCCGGCCGAGCAGCACGCCGCGCGCCAGCAAGCGTTCCTCGTCGCCTGCCGCGCCGATGAATGCCTGCCGCATGGCGTCGTGGTCCTCTAGCGGGCCGTCCTGCTCGATCAGGCGTACGGTTTCCGCAAGTAGCACGGCGTCTGTGCGGTGGCGCGGGGGCAGGGCAGCAAGGGAATCCGTCATGCACAAATATTAGCAGCGCTGCGAATTTGAAAGTCGGCCACGGTCAAGGATGGGTTGGCGCTCCAGGGTCAAGAGATCCCTTCCAGGCGCGTCTGTCGATTTGACATGCGTCAAGACCGGGCTTTCCTCGCGGATCATAGTTGTACCCCTGCACAAGTACCATGGAGGAATGGATGAAGGGGAAGCTGGGGTTGCACGTCTTTTCGCTTGCGTTTGTATTTGCGCTCATTGCTACGGCCAACGCCGCGGCAACCGGCACGGCGGAGCCGCGCATACTGGAACCCTTGCCGCAGCATGTGCAGGCCGCGCAGCTTGCCACCAGTATCCTCAAGCGCTTCCCGTATCGCCCCATGCCTTTCGATGCCGCCGGCTCCGAACGCATTTTCGATCGCTATATCAAGACCCTCGATCCGCAAAGAATCATCTTCCTCCAGGCCGACCTCGACGCCTTCCGCGGCGCCCGGCGCACGCTGGGAGAGGAAACGGAGCGCGGAGACTTGCGCGTGCCGTTCCGGATATTCAGCGTATATGCCCAGCGCGCGGCGGAGCGTGTCGCCTATGCCCGCGCATTGCTGAAGGAAGCGTTTGATTTCACCAGCGATGAGCGCATTCCCATCGACCGCTCCGGCATGCCGTTCGCAAAGACGGACGATGAGGTGCGCGACTTGTGGCGCAAGCGCGTCAAGAATGACTGGCTGCAGCTGAAGCTGGCCGGCAAGGATGCCGAGACGATCCGTGCCGAGCTTGATCGCCGCTATAACGGCCTGGCGCGGCGCATCGAGTACACCAACAGCAGCAGCGTATTCCAGCTCTATATGGACGCGGTGGCGACGGCGGTCGACCCGCACAGCGATTACTTCGCGCCGGTGGAAGCCGCGAACTTCGATATCGCGATGAAGCTGTCGCTGTCCGGCATCGGCGCCGTGCTGCAGGACAGCGACGAATACGTCGCGGTGCGCGAGATCATGCCGGGCGGACCGGCCGCCCTCTCCAGCCTCAAGGTGGGGGACCGCATCCTGGGTGTCGGCCAGGGCAAGGATGGACCGATGAAGGATGTGGCCGGCATGCGCCTGGAAGAGGTGGTCGAACTCATCCGCGGGCCGGAGAACACGGCGGTGCGCCTGGATGTGCTACCCGCGGGCGCAGGCACGGACCGCAAGCCGGCACGGCTCACGCTGATGCGCGGCAAGATCAGCGTCGAGCAGCAAGCGGCCAGAAAGTCGGTGATCCCGATCGGGGAGGGCGCAGGGAGCAAGCGGGTCGGCGTGATCTCGCTGCCGGCCTTCTACCAGGATTTCGACGCCCGCCGCAAAGGGGAGAAGGACTTTCGCAGCGCGACGCGCGACGTGCTCCGCCTGCTGACGGAGCTCAAGAGCGAGAATGTGGACGGCATCCTGATCGACCTGCGCAACAATGGCGGCGGTTCGCTGGAGGAAGCGGTGGCGCTCACCGGCCTGTTTATCGGCAGCGGCCCCGTCGTGCAGGAGCGCAGCGCGCAAGGGCTGGTGCGCGTCGATACCAGTACCGCGCCGCAGCCGGCGTGGGACGGCCCGCTCGGGATATTGATCAACCGCGCATCCGCCTCCGCATCGGAGATTTTCGCCGCCGCCATCCAGGACTACGGCCGCGGCGTGATCCTCGGCGAGCTGAGCTACGGCAAGGGGACGGTGCAGACCATCGTCGACCTCGACAAGATCGCGCAGAACGACCAGCCGCAACTGGGCGAGCTGAAGATGACGATCGCACAGTTCTTCCGGATCAATGGCGGGACCACCCAGCTGCGCGGCGTGACGCCCGACATTGCCTTTCCTTCGTTGTCCGACCTGGAGCGCTTCGGCGAGTCCAGTCTCGACAATGCCTTGCCGTGGGCCAAGGTGAAGCCGGTCGGCCATGCGACGATGGGATCCATGGAAAGCGTGCTCCCCGAACTGAAGCGCCGGCATGCGCGGCGCATCGCGCAGGATCAGGACTTCCAGTCACTCGCGGAGGAGGCCGCCGCTCACGAGGCGCAACGCCAGTTGCAAGGCATCAGCTTGAATGAAGCCGAGCGCATGAATCAGCGCAAGCAGCGCGAGGCCCGTGCCGGGAAGCCGGACGACAAGAACGATGCCTGGTTGAAGGAGTCCGCGCGTATCGTCGCCGAGAGCGTGGAGCTGCTCGGTCCTGCCGCGAAGAGCGCGGCCGGCGCGCATGCGCCTGCCGGCACCTGAGCTCCTCGCCGGGAATTTTCGCCATACACGGCTGTCTACTTGTTCAATTGACAACGGCAGCCGGTGCCTGCGGACCGGTCCTGCAATCGGGGAGGCTTCCGGTATGCGCATCCTCCAAGGCTTTCTGTTGGCGTTTGCCGGCCTTCTTTGCCAGGCCAGCGTCGCGCAGACTGCCGCTCCGCCGGCCCCCAAAGGCCCTCCCGATACCATCGAAGAACGCGTTCGCGCCTGCGTGGGCTGCCACGGGCAGCAAGGCCGCGGCATCAACAATGTCTACTTCCCCAGGCTTGCGGGAAAACCGGCCGGGTATTTGTACAACCAGCTCGTTGCCTTCAGGGATGGCAGGCGCAAGTATGCGCCGATGAACTTCATGCTTGCCTATCTTCCGGATGCCTACCTGCTGAAGATGGCTCAGTATTACGCGGGACTCCAGCTGCCATATGACACGCCGCCGCCTGCCACCGCCTCCCAGGACGTCTTGCAGCTCGGCCGCAGCCTCGTCGAGAACGGCAACCCGAAGCGCGAAATTCCTGCCTGTGCTTCCTGCCACGGCCCGAACCTCAGCGGCCGCGAGCCCGGCATTCCCGCCCTCATCGGTTTGAGAGCCGACTACATCACCGCGCAACTCGGCGGCTGGCGTTACGGGACAAGGACAGCCATCGAGCCCGATTGCATGCAGCTCATCGCCGCGCGCATGACGGAAGCGGAAGTGGCGGCCGCCGCGGCATGGCTGTCTTCCATGCCGATACCGGCCGATACGCGCCCCATCGCCCGGTCATCAGCAGCGCTGCCGATGGCCTGCGGCAGCCAGAAGTAGCGAAGGAGAAGGACGGTGGCATCCATCATCACATCGAGACCGGCCAAGGTTGTTGCCCTGGTGCTGCTTGCGGCCGCAGGCATCGGGATTCCCACGCGCTCCTATACTCAGTTTGCACAAGCGGCATGGTCGACAGGGCCGGTATTCGACACTCAGCTCGAGCGCGGCAAGTATCTCGCGCAGGCCGGCGACTGCATCGCCTGTCATACCGTCCCGGGCAAACCCATCTTTTCCGGCAACCGCCCGCTGCCGACGCCGTTCGGCACGTTGTACGCGCCGAACATCACCTCCGACAAGAAAACCGGGATCGGCAGCTGGACCGCGGACGAGTTCTACAACATGATGCACACCGGCCGCGGGCGCGATGGGAAGCTGCTGTATCCGGCGATGCCCTTCGCTTCCTACACGAAAGTCACCCGCCAGGATTCGGACGCCATTTTCGAGTACATGATGTCGGTGCCGCCGGTGCAGCAGGAGAACCGTCCGCACGAACTGAAATTCCCCTACAACAACCGCAGCCTGTTGATCGGCTGGAGAACGCTCTACTTCCAGGAGGGCGAATACCAGCCGGACAAGACCAAGTCGGCCGAATGGAACCGCGGCGCCTACCTTGTGCAAGGCCTGGGACATTGCTCGATGTGCCATACGCCGATCAACTTGCTGGGCGGCTCCTCCGAGGCCAAGGCCTTTCAGGGCGGCCTGATCCCGATGCAGCACTGGTACGCGCCTTCGCTCACCTCCAACCGCGAGGCCGGCCTCGGCGAATGGGACATCAAGGACATCATGGACCTGTTGCAGATCGGCATATCGAGGCGTGCCACGGTCTACGGGCCGATGGCCGAAGTCACCTATAACAGCCTGCAGTACCTGACCGACGAAGACGTGCGCGCCATGGCCGTCTACCTGAAGAGCCTGCCGGACAAGGAGACCTCGGCGCCCGGACCGAACCGCATAGCCAACACCCCGGAAGCCGTACAGGTGTTCTCCGAGGGGCGGCGCGTCTACGAAGCCAAGTGCGCAAGCTGCCACGCCAGCGACGGCAAGGGTTATCCGCCGCATTATCCGCCGCTGGCAAACAACCAGTCGATCGAAACCGAATCGGCGGTGAATCCGATCCGCATGGTCTTGAATGGGGGTTATCCGCCCGGAACAAGAAAGAATCCCTATCCCTATGGCATGCCGCCGTTCGCGCAGGAACTGTCGGACGCCGAGATCGCGGCGGTCGTCACCTACATCCGCACGGCATGGGGAAACCGGGGTGGCCCGGTGACAGCACGCGAGGCCAACGCACTACGTTCAGTCACGATGGAGTAAGGCGACATGTTCCATGAAACCTCCGGCGGCGGCCTCGCGCCCACCGCTGATGACCAGAGAAGGGTGGATGAGATCGTCAGCCGCGGGCCCGGCGGCGCGCTGGCCGTGGCAGGCGTATCGGTGCTCATCGTCCTGGCCATCTGGTTCGCGTTCTACTTCTTCGTGTTCATCCCCAGAGCTTGATCGGCGCCATGCCCACTACGCCCGCTCCCGGCCACCACGCCAGCGAACAAGTCGCCGCCCGCGCCGAATTCCGCTGGGGCCTGTTCGTGATCGCCGTCATCGGCCTCCTGCTGTGCATGATGGCGTTTACCGCCATCCACTGGGTGATGATGCCAAGCAAGCGGATCGAGACCATCAATCCCACCACGTTGCACCTGGAAGGGGAATTCGTGGAGCGCAACCTCGGCACGGCGGTGGAGCCGGATGGCTCGGTGACGGTGCGCATCGTCGGCCAGCAGTATGCGTTCGTGCCGCAATGCATCCTCGTTCCCGACCGTACGCCGGTGAGATTCCGGGTCACCAGCGCCGACGTCATCCACGGTTTCATCATCGCCGAGACCAATGTCAACGTGATGCTGGAGCCGGGTTACATCTCCACCATCCAGGCCCGCTTCAAGAAGCCCGGCGACCACGTCATGCCTTGCCATGAATACTGCAGCGTCGGCCATGCCGGCATGTGGGCGCGGGTCAAGGTGATCGACAGGGAAAGCTTTTTCAAGCAGGCATCCGCCCAGGAAAGGATGAGCTGTGTACAAAAGTAGAAACCTCGTCCTCGCGCATTTCTGGGTGGCGTTCATCGCCTTCGTGCTGGCGGTGCTGCTGGGCGAATGGCAGATGTATGTGCGCAGCCCGCTGCATCCGGGGCTGAGCAATCCGGAACTGTATTACCGCGCGGTGACGGCGCATGGCTCGGCCATGGCGTATGTGTTCCCGACGCTGGTTGCGATGGGATTCGGCTACGCGATCGTGGAACTGTCGCTCAAGCGCCCGCTGGCCGGGCTGAAGTGGGCATGGGCTGGCTACATCCTGGTGGTGGTGGGCGCCGTGGTGGCGATGGTGCCGGTGGCCATGGGCCTCGCATCGGTGCTGTACACCTTCTATCCGCCGATGATTGCGAACGCCTTCTTCTACATCGGGATCGTGCTGGTGGTGGTCGGGTCGTGGATCTGGGTGGCGCTCATGTCCATCAACCTCCGCCTGTGGAAGAAGGACAATCCCGGCGTGACCATTCCCTTGCCGATGTTTGCGAACGTGGCCGGCGCCTACCTCTGGGCCTGGACCTCGGTCGGCGCCTCGCTCGAAATCCTGTTCCAGATCCTGCCCGTGGCGCTCGGCTTCAAGTCCACCATCGACGCCGGCCTGGCGCGCATCCTCTTTTCCTGGACGCTGCACGCGATCGTCTATTTCTGGCTGATCCCCGCGTACATCGCCTTCTACACCCTGGTGCCGCGCGCCATCGGCGGCCGGCTGTACAGCGACACCATGGGCCGCGTCGCCTTCGTGCTGTTCCTGGTGTTTTCCATGCCCATCGGCATCCATCATGTGTTCCAGGACCCGCAGGTCGGCGAAGGCTTCAAGTTCCTGCACGCCGTGTTCACCGGAATGGTCACGGTGCCGACGCTCCTCACCGTGTTTACGATCACAGCCTCGGTGGAAATCGCGGCGCGGCTGAGGGGCGGGACCGGCACCTTCGGATGGGTGAAGGCGCTGCCCTGGCACAATCCGCTGATGCTGGCCATCGCCTTCTCGTTTTTCCTTCTGGGTTTCGGCGGCGCGGGCGGCATCATCAACATGAGCTACCTGCTCGACTTCACCGTGCACAACACGCAATGGATCACGGGTCACTTCCATCTCATCTTCGGCGGCGCCATCGTCATCATGTATTTCGTCATCGCCTACGACCTGTGGCCGCATCTTACCGGCAAGGCGCTGCAGAGCGTGGGGCTGATGCGCCTGCAGCTCTGGCTGTGGTTCATCGGCATGATCGTGGTGACTTTTCCATGGCATTACGTCGGCATCCTCAGCATTCCGCGGCGCATGGCCTACTTCGATTATTCCGATCCGGCGATTGCGCCGCAGGCCTTGTCCGTGACCATCACCTTTATCGGCGGCCTGTTGCTGGTCGTGTCAGCCTTCCTGTTCCTCCTGATCCTGCTGCGCGGGCATCGCGCTCCCAGAATCGAGCTGCCTGAATTCCAGTTCAGCACACCCGTGCACCAGCCGGCCCGGGTGCCGGTCGCGCTGAACAGTTTTGCGCTGTGGCTGGCGCTCATGATCGGCCTGACGGTGGTGAACTACGGCTTTCCGATTGCGCAACTCATGTTCAAACCGGAAACCTCGGTCCCGGCCGTGCCGGTGGGAGCGAAGTAATGAGCAGCGAACGCCTCTTCTCGATGCGCAATCCCTGGCTCGTCGGCTCGCTCGCCGGCCTGTTCGCCATTGCACTTTTGTCCGCCATCGTCGGTTTCATCTGGATGCCTTATTCGCACGCGGACAAGTCCCTTGCCGGCCTCTGGGACGCGATCTGCAGGGCAGCAGGTGTAACGGGCGCGCCGGCGGCGGGCACGGCCGGAGAGGCAAGGACGGAATCGAGCGATGTCATTCTGCTGCCCCGGATGATTTCCGCGGACAATACCGCGATCGGCAGGGGCGCCACGCTGGCGTTGAGATGCACGATGTGCCACGGCGCGCGCGGCATGAGCGAAGCGGACACGCCCAACCTCGCCGGCCAGAACCCGGAAGGCATCTACAAACAGCTGCGCGACTTCCAGTCCCGGCACCGGGGCAGCGAGATCATGGCGCCCCACACCCGCAACCTGAGCGACCAGGACATGCGCGACCTCGCCGCTTACTACGCCTACCTTCCGCGCACCACGCCGCCGCCCAAACTGCTGGAGCAACTCCGGGCGCCGCGCATCGTCCAGGTCGGCGCGCCGATGCGCAACATCGCGCCTTGCGCATCCTGTCACGGCGGAAGCGAGCAGAAGACAGCGACACCCTACCTGGACGGCCAGCCGGAATCATATTTGAGAAGCCAGCTCCTGGCGTTCGCCAAGGGCACGCGCAAGAACGATATCCACGGCCAGATGCGCTATATCGCGCGACAGATGACGAAGGAAGAGATTGAAGAAACGGCGAAATACTATGCGCAGCGGTGACCTGTATTCTTGCAATTTCCCGTGTCCGTTGGATCACCGGGGCTATCTGCTGGAGCAAACCAGTGCGCAGGCTTTTTGATTGCCTTTTTCTTTGTTGGAACGACGTCCGGCAATTGAGCCTTTCTCAATTGCTCGTCGGTAAGCGCATTGATGGTCCAGTCGGCCAGATTTGCCAGAGATCCACTCGGGCGGCGATGTGATCCTGGATCTGCTGGCGGAAGAGGCATCACCACACCAACCACTAATTTCGGGAAATCCTCTCGCAACGCATGTAGGGTAGGTTCAGCGTCACTGTCATTTGAAACAAGGATCATGCGGTCGTACAGACCCATTGCTGCATCTCTGTACATGCGCAGCGCCAGGTTCACATCTGTTTTCTTTTCCTCAGGCTTCCACACCCTGGATCGCACACTCCTGTCGTATGGCTGACCATCAATAAAGGTTGGCAGCAACGTCCCGTTCTTATCAAAAGAGTGCTTGCCGTATATAAATTCAATACGGTCATCATGTTTGGCCTTCAGAGCACGATGGTAGGCTGACTGTGCTTCTACGGATGCTTGGCCATGCGATGCAAATGTCGCCAGGGCGTGCGCGGTAAAGAAATAGACCTTTGCTGATTTTTCGTTTTGGGAGCGGTGCACCAGCAAGTCGTCAAATAAGCTGACTACATCCAGCCACTTGAGGTGAGTGCCGCGGAGCCGGCCGTAATACAGGTTGTAACCGTCAATATAGACGGCCGTTTTTAACGGCGGCTTGGGAGGCGCAGACACGGCCAATTATTATTCTTTCAGGCATGAAAAAGCCGCCCCGAGGAGCGGCTTTTCCGTCTCAAGTGGAAGCCAACTGAATGACACCACAAGAGATGAGTGGTACCCAAATGGTAGCCCATAGTTACTGCTCCGTCAATTTGCGTGGTAGCAGGGAGATTTGCATCAGGGCCACGAGAAATGAGCCAAGCGAAAGTTCTTGTCCAATAGCTACTATTTCCATTTTTCTCGAACCTAGATTCAACATGTATCCGGTTTTTTAAAGGTGTTGAATCGCGTAAGATCGTCCCCAGCTTCGTCTATGCCTCCCGGTTGCCGGAGGCGTTTCCCGCGCGCGGGATTTTCAAAAGGAATCTGTGTGGACCAAAAGCATGTTCGCGCCATTGTCTCGGCGATTGTTGCATTTGCCGTTTTCTTTATCATCAGCCAACAGTTCAATACCCCCGGCTCCGGGCCATCCACCGCGGTGGCGTATTCGGAATTCCTGGAGCAGGTGAAGTCCAGGGAAATCCGTGAAGTCGTGATCGAGGGGACCCGGGTAAGCGCCGTCACCAACGATGGCAAGAAGGTCAGCACGAATACCACCTTGCTCGACCGCGGCCTCGTCAGCGACCTGATCGAGAACGACATCAAGTTTGACGTCAGGAATCCCGAGGCGCCTTCGTTCCTGTCGCAGGTGTTCGTCTCCTGGTTCCCGATGCTGCTGCTGATCGGCGTCTGGGTCTGGTTCATGCGCCGCCAGCAAGGGGGCGGGAAGGGCGGTCTGTTCTCCTTCGGCAAGTCCAAGGCGCGCATGCAGGACGAGAACACTAACACCACCACCTTCGCCGACGTCGCCGGCTGCGACGAAGCGCGCGAAGAGGTCGATGAGATCGTCGAGTTTCTGCGCGAGCCGCGCAAGTTCCAGCAGCTCGGCGGCCACGTGCCGAAGGGCGTGCTGCTGGTCGGGCCTCCCGGCACCGGCAAGACCCTGCTTGCGCGTGCCATGGCGGGCGAGGCGAGGGTGCCGTTCTTCACCATTTCCGGTTCGGACTTCGTTGAAATGTTTGTCGGCGTGGGCGCTTCGCGCGTGCGCGACCTGTTCGAGACGGCGAAGAAGCACGCGCCCTGCATCGTCTTCATCGACGAGATCGATGCGGTGGGCCGGTCCCGCGGCACGGGCATGGGCGGCGGGAACGACGAACGCGAGCAGACCCTGAACCAGATGCTGGTGGAAATGGACGGCTTCGAGCCGAACTCGGGCATCATCGTGGTGGCCGCCACCAACCGCGCTGACGTCCTCGACAAGGCACTGCTGCGTCCGGGCCGCTTCGACCGCCAAGTGATGGTCGGCCTGCCCGACATCCGCGGCCGGGAAAAGATCCTGCGCGTCCACATGCGCAAGGTTCCCATGTCGCCGGACGTCCAGATCGACGTGCTCGCACGCGGCACGCCCGGCTTCTCCGGCGCCGAACTGGCCAACCTGGTGAACGAAGCCGCCTTGTTCGCCGCCCGCCGCAACAAGAAGATGCTGGACATGCAAGACTTCGAGGACGCCAAGGACAAGATCATCATGGGCCCGGAACGCAAGTCGGCGGTGATGCGCGAGGAAGAGCGACGCAACACGGCGTACCACGAGTCCGGCCATGCGGTCGTGGCCAAGCTGCTGCCCAAGGCCGATCCGGTGCACAAGGTCACCATCATGCCGCGCGGCTTTGCGCTCGGCCTGACCTGGCAGCTGCCGGAACATGACCGCGTGAACATGTACAAGGACAAGATGCTGGAAGACATCGCCATCCTGTTCGGCGGCCGCATCGCGGAAGAGATCTTCATGCAGCAGCAGTCGACCGGCGCATCCAACGACTTCGAACGCGCCACCAAGCTGGCGCGCGCGATGGTCACCCGTTTCGGCATGTCCGAAACGCTCGGCACGATGGTTTACACCGACGAGCAGGACGGCTTCGGCATGTCGGCCCGCACGGTCTCGGAAGAAACCCAGCAGCGGGTGGACGACGAAATCCGCCGCATCCTCGACGGGCAGTACGCGCTGGCGCGCGGCCTGCTCGAAGCCAACCGGGACAAGGTGGACGTCATGGCCAAGGCGCTCCTGGAATGGGAAACGCTGGACGCCGACCAGGTGAACGACATCATGGCCGGCACGGCACCGCGCGCGCCGAAGTATGTCAGCGACAGGAAGACGTCGCAGCCCGGCGGGCCTGGTCCGGCGGTGCCGGCTGCGGTCTAGTGGCTGGGATGTGATGAAAAGGCCTGCACGAGTGCAGGCCTTTTTTGTTTGCTCACCGTTAATTCGTCAAGCGATCAACGCTGCCATCTCCTGTTGCTCTTCGACGGAAAGCTGAAGTGCTTCTTTTGCCGTGTTGGCACATTTATTGGCTCGGTTTTGGACTGATTGTTGGCGGTGAGTAAGGAACAGGGTTCGAGCGGAGGCATGCGAGCTCATTCACCCGCCATCAACCTCTTCAGCCACTCCAGCAAGGCCGTGGGCAGCCGCTCAGGCTGGGGCAGCAGCGCAAAGTGTGAAGCGCCGAACACCGTCGGCAGATAGGAGGATGCGTGCCGGTCGACCGTCAGGCAGAACGGGTTGATCCCCTGGAGCTTCGCTTCGACGATCGCCTGGCGGGTATCTTCCATTCCGTAGCGGCCTTCATATTCGTCGATATCGTTCGGCTTGCCGTCCGACAGCAGCAGGAGCAGGCGATGCCGGGCCGGGCGTTGCGAGAGCACGGCCGTTGCATGGCGGATGGCCGCGCCGGCGCGGGTAAAGCGGTCGGGTTCGAGCGCGGCAATGCGGCGCGCGACCTGGTCCGAATGCGGTTCGTCGAAGGTCTTGAGGGCGTCGACCGAAACATTGCCCGGCCCCTCGCCGGAGAAGGCCAGGATCGTGTACGGGGCCTGCATGCCCTGCAGCGCGATCGAGACCAGCAGGAGCGCCTCGCGCGCGACGTCGATCACGCGCTTGTTCCCCGAGATCCAGGCGTCGGTTGAGCCGCTGCTGTCGATCAGCAGGACGATGGCGAAGTCGCGCTGCGCCGGCCTGATCGACTGGTAAAGCGCCTGCGACATCGGCAGCCCGGCGGTGAAGTCGGCGCGTCCTTCGATGTAGGCATCGAGGTCGATGTCTTCGCCGTCCAGCTGTTTGCGCAGCCGTACCCGTTGCGCGCGCAGCATCTCGAAGCGGCGCCGTATTACCACCAGGATGGATTGGTATTCGCCGAGGATCCGTTCTACCCATGCCTGCGGTCCCTCGGGGGCCGGGCGCAGATGTACGCATGCGCCCGGCTCGCGGTAAGAGCTCGTCCGGTAATCCCATTCGGGATAGAGCAGGCGCGACGACACTTCGTCGCGATGCCCGGACGCCTGGCGTTGCCGCGCAAGGTCGGGCAGGTCATCCGTCAACAAGACTTCCTTCGCCGATCCCGGCGTGGCGACCAGCCGCGCCTCGCTCAGCTCGGACAGGGAATCGGCGTATTCCTCGGCCGCCGTGCTTTCGTCACGGTCCGTCGGACGTTGCAGGCCGACGGGGTCTTCCGCCTGTTCATGCGGCTGGCTGGTCTGCACCATCCACGCGCCCGGCTTGTTGTCGTCTTCGTCCTCGTTCGGCTTGCGGACTTCCGGCCGTCTCGGAAGCCTGGCGCTCCGGACCGCCGCGTCTTGCCGCGCCGGCTCCGTTCCTGCAGTGGAGGACGACGCGGCGTACCGGCCGGGTGCAAGCAGCTCGCCGGTCCAGTAGTCCTTGTGCAACAGGCGCAGACGCTGCGATGCCGGCGGGATTTCCGGCGCGAGCTGGTCCGTCATCCGGCGAGCCAGCACAATGCTGTCTTCCGCCGGCAGTCCGGCTTCGTCGGCAAGGAGGCGGCGGGCCAGCGCTTCCAGCGGCCGCCGGTACGCGGGAAAACGGGACATGGGCGGACGCAGGGCAAGCATCGCCTGGCGGAAGGCGGCGAGCGGCGCGCGATACCCGGGAAGCAGCCGGGAGATGGCGTCGTCGGCGGCCCGTGCCTCGACGAGCAGGAACACGTCGCGTGCAAGCGCCGAGTCGAGGCGCGCAGCATGACGCGCGGACTGGCGTTGTGCCCGCATTGCTTGCTGGATCGCCATCACGCGGTACCAGCTCAATGCCTGCGCGGCGTCGTCCAGCACGAGCTGCGGGGGCAGCCAGATGCTGTCCCCGTCGGTTGCTGGCAGCGCCGCCTCCACCGGCGGCCCTTCGCGCCGGCGAAAGAGCTTGGTCAGGAATGTGGGCGGCGCCGGTGGCTGCGCCGCGCGGATCGGCATGCCGCCGCCGAAGATCGCGGTGGTGAGGAGGGCTAGCCGCTCGCTCACGTCGCGCAGGGCAACGGAGCCGGAGCCGGGCAGGTCGTGGCGATGGCGGCGCCACAGGTCCCGGACGAAGATCGTTGCGTGCCGGGCGACGTCGGTGATGACCTCTTCTGCCTCGGGCATGGCGACAGATCAGACGAAGGTGGCGTCCACGAGGTCGCGCATGGCGCCGACCAGGGCGGCGTCGTCCGACAAGGGCGACACCAGGGCGGCGTAGCAGGCCTCGCGCACCGGAATGCCGCTGGCGATCAGGCGGGCGGTCGCCACCAGCAGGCGGGTACTCGGCACTTCGGCAAGGCCGCGGTCCTGCAGGGCGCGCAGGCGTTGTCCGAGCGACACCAGCGCAGCGGCGCTGGCATGGTCAGTGCCGCCCTCGCGGACGATGATCTGGCTCTCGCGCTCGGCCGGCGGAAAGCCGAAGTCGAGCGCGACGAAGCGCTGGCGCGTGCTGGGCTTGAGGTCCTTGAGCATGCGCTGGTAGCCGGGGTTGTAGGAGATCACGAGCTGGAAGCCGGGCGCCGCCTCGATCAGCTCGCCGGTCTTGTCGATCGGCAGGATGCGCCGGTGGTCGGTGAGGGGATGCAGGACGACCACCGTGTCCTGGCGCGCCTCGACGATCTCGTCGAGGTAGCAGATGGCGCCTTCGCGCACGGCCCGGGTGAGCGGGCCGTCCTGCCAGGCGGTGCCGTCATGCTGAATGAGGAAGCGGCCGACAAGGTCGCTGGCGGTCAGGTCGTCGTGACAGGAAATCGTGACCAGCGGTCGCTGCAGCCGCCATGCCATGTGCTCGACGAAGCGGGTTTTCCCGCAGCCGGTCGGCCCCTTCAGCATGACGGCCAGGTTGCGCGCGTGGCATTGTTCGAAGATCTCGATCTCCGTACCGGACGCCAGGTAGTACGGCGCCTCCTCGAACCGTGCCAGTCCATCGTGCATCATGCGCGCAGCGGGGCAGCCGCGGCCGGACGAATATTCCCGTCGGTTTCTGCCGTAAGTTCGAAGCGCGGCGCGTAGCGGAAGAAATCCACGATGAACAGGATGACGCCGATCGAGAACAGTGTGGAGGTGGCAATCAGCATCAGGAAGTGCACCTGGATCTTCAGCTGGGCGTCGAGATAGCCCAAGCCGAGGATGCGCTCCAGGTACACCTGTCCGATCCCGGCGGTGGCGAAAGACAGCGTCATTCCGAACATGCCGGCCAGTTGCAGCCAGAATGCCCAGTATCCCAGCGCGGTGCCCTGTTCACGGCGGTTAGGCGCCATCGCCGGCAGCGCATACGTGATCATCGCCAGCACGATCATCGCGTACGCACCGTAGAAGGCAGCGTGCCCGTGCATGGCGGTGATCAGTGTGCCATGCGTCCATTTGTTCACCGCCGGCCAGGTATGGGCGAGACCGAGCAGTCCGGCGCCGAACAGGGTGAAGACCGCGCTGCCGACGGTCCAGTGCAGCGCCAGTGTGTTCGGATGCGCCATTCCGGACCGCCGTATCGCAGAGTAGGCATAGGCCGCCATGGCCACCAGCGCCACCGGCTCCAGCGCGCTGAACAGGCCGCCGATCGGCAGCCAGTAAGCGGGCACGCCGACCCAGTAATAGTGGTGCGCGGTCCCCAGGATGCCGGCGATGAAGACCAGGCCGACGATGACGTACAGCCACTTCTCCATGACTTCGCGGTCGGCGCCGGAGAGGCGGATCAACAGGTAGGCGAGGAAACCGCCCTGGATCATTTCCCACACGCCTTCCACCCACAGGTGGATGGTCCACCAGCGATAGAAGATGGCGACGGTGTAGTTCTCGAAGTGCAGCAGTGCCGGCAGGTAAAGCACGGCGGCGAGGGCGAGGCCCAGCAGCAGGATCCCCTCGGTTGTGGTGAATCGCCCGGACTTTCTGATCGTCATGACCACGTTGTAAAGGAAGATCAGCATGCACACGACGATGACGATCTTGTGCGGCAGCGGCTGCTCGAGCAGTTTGTTGCCGGTGCCGTAGCGAAACAGGTATCCGATGACGGCGGTGACGCCCATCAGGACCCATAGCACAAGCTGGATATAGGCCAGCTTGACGCTATGCAGTTCGGTGCGCGATTCGTCCGGGATCATCCAGTAGGTCGCGCCCATGAAGCCGGTGAGCACCCAAACCACCAGGAGATTCGTGTGGATCATCTTGGTGACGTCGAACGGCAGGACGTACAGCAGCGGGTCCGGGCCGAGATACTTGGTCGCGGAGAGCAGGCCGAACACCACCTGCAGGCCGAACAGCACCATGGCGACCGCAAAATACCAATACGCGACGGACTGGGATTTGTAGCGCATGCGATTCCCCTCAGACTACTTCAAGGTGGCGAGATAGGCCGTGAGCTGGTCGAGCTGCTCCGGTTTCAGTTCTTTGCCATAGGTATTCGGCATGAAGGACACGCCATTGGCCGAATACATGGCGCCGGGCACGAGGTGGGCGCTCGGGTCCGTCACCGATTCGCGTATGTAGCCCAGCGCATCCTTGGCCTTGCCCTTGTAGTCGGGCGCGGCCACGATTTTCTCGGCGCGCGTGCCGATGCCCGCCAGCGATGGGCCCGCCATGTTGACGCCCGGTGCGATCGAATGGCAGGCCGTGCACGCCGGGCTGGCCGCGCGAAAGACGCGCTCTCCCAGGGCAATCGGATTTTCCTCGCCGGACAAAGGGCGCGCGCCGGGCGGCACTTGCGCCTCGGCTTTGCCGCCGCTTGCATCGGTTTGCTGCTGGGTGGCGAGGTCGGTGCCGGGAATCGAAGCGCCGGTCACCAGGATGGGCCGGGGCGGCCAGCCCTGGTTATCGACCTTGCTGACCCAGTCGAGAAAGGCGATCAGGTTCTTGATCTCTTCGTCGCTCAGGTTTTGCTTTGGCATGAGCCGGCGATGGCGCTGTTCATCGTAGAACTGCGACGGATCGCGCATGTAGGCCTGCAGGTAGGGTTCTCCGCGCAGCTGCGTGATCTTGGTGAGATCGGGTGCGTAGTAGGCGCCTTCGCCAAACAGCGTGTGGCAGTTGATGCAGTTGTACTTGTGCCAGACCTCCTGGCCGTGCTTGACGGCGGGCGTGATGTTCTGCGCGTTGGTCAGCTTTGGAAACTGGCGATGGCTGTCGATGGTAAGCCCCAGGAAGACCAAGGCCGAAATCGCGGTCGAGGCAATCGCAAACAGACGGGTTTGTCGCTTGTTCATTGTCGTGCCCCTGGATGTCAGACGCCGATGCCGGCCCAGTACTTCACGGAGGTGTAGCCGGCGTAAAAGATGGCGATGAGTACCAGAAGGGCAATGACGTAGCTGAGTGCTTTCAGGAAGCCGTGCATGCTGTACTCCGAGTTGTTGTTCTGCTTGTTTACAGCGGCGGGTGTTCGTCTGATTGACAAACACTTAGCGGCGGTGATCCCGCGTGCGGCAAGGAAGTTGATATGCATCAGGGCAATCGATTGCGGGAAACATGAATGACGAAGGGAAAGCGTCCCGGACATCGCAGGCCGGCCTCGATTCCGGCTTGCGCTTGCACAATACGAGTGGGGTGTCCACGGTGCAAGCTAATACCTTGCAGATAAGAAAACAGTTCTTGCGAGACAAGAATCAGGGAGATCCCATGCCACGCGCAATTGCAGACCTGACGCTGTCGTTCGGCCTCGTTTCCATTCCGGTCAAGGTGTATGCGGCAACGGAGGCCAAGGAAAGCATCCACTTCAACATGATCCACAAGGCATGCGGTTCGCGCATCAAGCAGCAGCTCGTGTGCATCAAGGAAGATGTGGTTGTCGAGCGCAAGGATCTGGTCAAGGGCTACGAATTCTCGCCCGGCCAGTACGTCATCTTCACGCCGGAGGAATTGAAGGAACTGGAAGAGGCGGGGACGCATTTGATCGACATCGTCGGATTCGTGCCCGCGGGCTCGGTGGACCCGGTGTACTACGAAAAGGCGTACTACCTGGCGCCGGACAAGCGCGGCGACAAACCCTACCTGCTGCTGCTGGAAGCGATGCAAAAGACAAACCGCGCCGCCCTGGCGCGCTGGACATGGAAGGGCAAGTCCTACACCGTGCAGGTCCGGCCGTCGCTGGAAGGCGGACTGGTGCTGCAGCAGTTGCTGTATGCCGAGGAAGTCCGCTCGTTCAAGGACCTCAAGCTCCCCGAGGGCAAGATATCGGACAGGGAACTGGAGATGGCCGTGATGCTGGTGGAGCAGATCGCCACCGATTTCGATCCGGAGCAATTCCAGAACGACTTCAAGTACCGCCTCGAAGCCGCGATCGAGCAAAAGATCGAAGGACAGGAAATCACCATCCAGGAAGAAACGCAACCGGGCGCATCCGCGCAGGTCATCGACTTGATGGAGGCGCTGCGTGCGAGCCTGGCCGGAAAGGTGCCTTCGAGCCCGGCGGCCGCCAAGACGCCCGCGCGCAAAGGGGCAAAGAAGGCGGCCGATGCGCCCAAGAAATCGGCGCCTGCGAAGAAGGCTGCGCGCAAAACCGGTAAATGAGCGGATTGACGATTGCCGATGTCGAGCAGAAATACGGGGTCCGCCGCCGGGTCGTCACCGAGCTGGTGAGAGCCGGCTTTGTACACCCCTCGCGCGGCCCCAGGCGTGAATACCGGTTTGCATTCCGGGATGTCGTCCTGATGCGCATGGCGCAGGAATTGTTCAGCAAAGGCATCGCCCCGAGGAAGACCGCAAAGTTCCTGCAACAGCTGCAGCGCGAACTGCCTGCGTCCACCGTCCATGCCGCAAGGGTGGCGGCTGTCGGGAAGGAACTCGCCGTACGCCACAACGGCACGCTGCGCAGCGCCAGTGGACAATTCCTCATCGACTTCCACACCGGCCGCGCCGCCGCCCTGACGCCGTTCCCGCAGCCGGCGGCCGGAAATGACGCCGATGACTGGTATGAAGCGGCGCTGGTGCTTGAAAGAAGCGATCCGGTGAATGCGGCGCGCTGTTATCGGGAAGCGATCACTGCCGCGCCGTCCTGCGAGAATGCCTACATTAACCTGGGCCATCTCCTGCTCGCCAACGGGCAGGCGCTGGAAGCACGCATCGCATTGGAGGAGGGGACTGCATTCTGCCCCAACAGCGCGCTCATCCATTTCAACCTGGCGATCGCCCACGAGGAACTGGGGAGGCTGCGCGACGCCATTGCTTCCTATGAACGCGCCTTGCGCATCGACCCGGAATTGGCCGACGCCCACTTCAACCTGGCGCGCCTGCACGAGGAACTGGGGCAAACGCGCAGCGCAATCCGGCACCTGAATGCCTACCGGAGGCTCGGCCGCCCGGGGACGGATTGATGTGAAAGATGCGCTTGACGTCGGCGAAATCGGTCTTTAATATGACGAGCATCATACGAAATTCGATATGCCGAGGCCATGACTTCAGGAATTCGATCCATCAAGAAACAGGACTCCTACGAGCGTATCCTGGACGCTGCGGCGCGGGCCGTACGAAGCAACGGATTTGCAGGTGTCGGCGTGGCTGACGTGATGCGGGAAGCCGGTCTCACCCACGGCGGCTTTTATGCCCATTTCAAGTCGCGCGACGCGCTGCTGGCCAAAGCGCTGGAGCATGCCGGGCGCGGGAGCGCCGAATCCATTTCCCGCCGCATCGACGCGCAAAAGGAAAAGGGCGGAAGCCCTTTCCGTGCTTTGGTGGAACGCTATTTGTCGGATTGGCACCTCGCCTTTCCCGAGGCCGGCTGCGCGGTGGCGGCGCTCAGTTCCGAGATGCCGCGGCAATGCGACGACGTACGCGAGGCCGCCCGCGATCGCGTTCGCAGTCTGGTGGCAATGGTCAGGGATGCCTTGCCGCCGGGAACCGATGACGCCGCTGCATTGACGGTCGCGAGTACGATGGTGGGCGCATTGCAGCTTGCACGCACCCTCGGAAACAATGCTCAAGGAAAGGCGCTGCTGGCAGCCAACAGGAACGCGCTGCTGCGCCAGTACGGCGGCACGGACGCTGCTCTCTGATACCAGTGGAAACCGCCACGCGTGGCGGTTTTCATTTAAGCAAAAATATGATGATCATCATATGAATGGACGCCTCATGCGGCACATGGTGAAGGCGAATCAAGCAAGCGGCGCGAGCCGCGCAACCAATGAAGGATTGAACATGGAAAAACCAGCCGCAATGAGCGTCGGCACTGTCCCGGTGTCGGCCGTCGACGAAGGGGAGCGCCGCTCTCCCTGGCTCACATTCTGGATCGCGAGTATCGCCGTATTCCTCGTTTCGCTCGATACGACCGTCCTGTTTGCCGCATTCACGGCATTACGCGATGGCTTTCCCGACTCGACACCGGCCGGCCTGTCCTGGGTACTCAATGCCTACACGGTGGTGTTCGCCGCATTGCTCGTCCCGGCCGGGGGCCTTGCCGATACCTATGGGCGCAAGCGTGTCTTCCTCAGCGGCGTTGCGCTGTTCCTGCTCGCTTCCGCGGCATGCGGCGCTGCAAGCTCGGTGGAGTTCCTTGTCTTTGCCCGTGTGCTGCAGGCGATCGGCGCCGCGCTCCTGACGCCGGCCTCGCTGTCGATCGTTCTCGATGCGTTTCCGAAGGAAAAGCGTGCGGTCGTCGTCAGCATCTGGGGCGCGGTCGGCGGTGCCGCCGCGGCCTTCGGACCCGGCCTCGGCACGCTGGTCGTGGATGCCTTCGGCTGGCCCTGGGCGTTCTACGTCAACCTTCCGCTGGGGGCCGTTTCCCTGTACTTCGGCATCCAACGCCTGAAAGAAACGGCGAGCGCATCCACCGCGCGCCGCATCGATTGGCCCGGCTTGCTGATGCTGATGGTAGCCGTGGGAGCGATTGCACTTGCCATCACGCAGTCCGAATCTCCCTCCTGGGGCGCGCAGGAAATTATTGTCACCGCGGCCGTCGGGGCGAGCCTGCTGTTCGCCTTCGTCCTGTGGCAGCGCACGACCGCTACACCTCTGATTGACTTGCGCCTGTTCCACAACCGCACTTACAGCACGGTCAACCTGGCCACGCTCGCGTTCGGCACGGCATTCGCCATGATGTTCTTCGGCTACTTCGCATTCATGACCGGGATCTGGCATTACAGCCTGCCGCTCGCAGGTATCGCGATCACGCCGGGACCCTTGATGGTCGTGCCTGTCGCTATCATCACCGGCCGCCTGGCGGCGCGCTTCGGGCACCGTCCGTTCCTGGTGGGCGGCTCACTGATCTATGCAGGAGCAGGCGCGTGGATGCTGTTGGTGCCTGGCGCGGAGCCCTCGTACCTCGCGCACTGGCTGCCGGGATTGCTGCTCAGCGGCACTGGCGTAGGAATGGTGTTGCCCAGTCTCTCCGGCGCAGCGGTCGCCCACCTGCCGCCTGCGCATTATGCGGTCGGCAGTGCCGTGAACCAGGCAGTGCGCCAGATCGGCTCCGTGCTCGGCGTCGCCTTCACTGTCGTCTTTGTCGGCCATGCCGGTGTCGCAAGGGAAGACTTCGTTCCGCTGTTCGGCTTGCACGTCGTGCTTGCCGTCACCACTGGCCTGCTTTGCCTTGCAGTCAATACACGGCCCGGCGGCAAGCGGGCATAAGGAGCACATGCGGTGCCCGTCCCATTGCCTATAATGAAGCGTTGCGAATTTCAAGTTGCGAGGACAAGGAATGGCATCGCATGCTGACGAGGTAGCCGCCGGTACCGGCTCGACCATGCTGTCCGAGGTGCAGCTGGCCGAGGAACTCGCCTGCGTGCATCGCGCGCTGCTCACCCTGAGCGCCGGCAACCGCAGCTTGCTGCGTGCTTCCGACGAACAGGAGTTGCTGTACGAAATGTGCCGTGCCATCGTGGAAACGGGCGGCTACCGGATCGCGTGTGTGGGCTACGCAGTCCACGATGACAGAAAGAGCATCACGTGGATGGCAAGCGTCGGCACCGACATCGAAACGATGGCGGGATTCGATTTCACCTGGACCGAAGACGAGCGGGGCCGGAGCGCCAGCGGCACGGCCATCCGCACCGGGATGGCGGTGGTCGGCAGGCGGCTGGCCGATCCGGCCTACCGGGGAGCCAGCTTTGACCTGTTTCGCGGGCACGCGAGCGAGTCCGGGTTTGCCTCCTTCACTGCACTTCCGCTGCGCGTCGAAGGGCAAGTCATCGGCGCCCTGCTGATCGCCGCTGCCGAAACGGATGCGTTCAGCGACGCCGAAGTCAAGCTGCTTACCGAGCTGGCCGACGACCTGGGCTATGGCATTGAGAACCAAAGGCGGCGGTTGCAGCATCGCGCTGCGGAGGCAGCGCTGGCGCGCCTGGCCTATTTCGACCCGCTGACCGGCCTGCCCAACCGCGCGCGCTTGCGTGAAAAACTGGAAGAAGCGATGGAAACGGCAAAGCGCCAGCATCGCGCGATCGCCTTGCTGCACCTGGAGGTGGGGCGCTTCCACGAAATCAACAAGGTGATCGGCTACCGCGCCGGCGACGAGCTGCTGCAGGAACTGTCACAGCGGCTTTCCCGGCTCTGTACCGGCGTTGAAACGCTGGCGCGGGTAGGGGAGGCAGAGTTCGCGCTGATGATTCCCAACAGCGGCGCCGATCATGCGACGAAGGTCGCAAAGCGGCTGCTGCAAACCTTGCGAACGCCGGCCCATGTCGCCGGACTCACCATCGATGCCAGGGTAGGCATCGGCATCGCACTGTTCCCGGGACACGCCACCGAGGCCGAGGTCCTCATGCGGCGCGCCAACGCCGCGATGCACCTCGCGCAGCCGGTGGCCGGCGGGTTCGCGATGTACACCGGCAGGCTGGAGCAGGAGTACACGCGCGGACTGGCCCTGATGGGAGATCTGTACCGCGCCATCGAGGAAAACGAACTCAGGCTTTTCTGCCAGCCCAAGGTCGCCATTGCGTCGCGCGCGCAGTGCGGAGCCGAAGCGCTCGTACGGTGGGAGCACCCGCAATTTGGAATGATTGCGCCGGCGGAGTTCGTCAAGCTGGCGGAGCAGGCCGGCACCATCACGCCGCTCACGCACTGGATGCTGGAAGCCGTATTCAGCCAAAGCTATGCGTGGCAAGAGGCGGACGAGCCCCGTACACTGGCGGTCAACCTGTCGGTGCACGACTTGTACTCACCCGGGCTGGTCGACCGGATTGCCGGGCTGTTTTCCACCTGGGGCATCTCGCCCGAACTGGTGCAATTCGAGTTGACCGAGGGCGCCCTGATGACGGACCCGGAGAGCGCCCGGGATACGCTCGCCCGCCTGAAGAACCTGGGCGTGACCCTCCTGATCGACGACTTCGGGACGGGATACTCGAGCCTCAGTTACCTGCAGCGGCTGCCGGTGGATGGAATCAAGATCGACCAGTCTTTCGTCAGGCCGATGCTGACCAGTACCGACTCGGACGTCATCGTCCGTTCCACCATCGAACTGGGCCATAACCTCGGCCTGAAAGTCGTGGCGGAAGGCGTGGAGAACCGCGACATCTGGGAACGGCTGCACAGCCTGGGCTGCGACGCCGCCCAGGGCTACCTGATCAGCAGGCCCATGCCGGCGGAGCAGTTGCAGGCGTGGGAGCGCGAATGGGCGCAGGGGACGGGCTGGGGATGTGCCGGCCAGCAGCCGGGACTGCACTGAGAAGACGCTCACCCTAACCCAGGTTCCGCAGGTCGGCCAAGTTGACGAGGATGTGGCGCAAGGCATGCGGGCGCGTGACCACTGCGGCGCCGATCCTCCCTTGCAGGGATACCTTCTGGCCGGCATCGGCGTAATCGAAGACAAGGCTGTCGAACATTGTGCGCGGCCGGCGCAGAGGTTATGACGGAAACAGACGCAAAGATATTATCTATTTGACAACTGCCGGGCGCTGCCGTACTCTGCGTTTTTCATCACGAACGGATCGCACGACATGTTGAATTCGATGGTATGTCGCTACGCCGATTTTTCAAAGGACTGGTACAAGGCGAAGGAATCGGAACTCAGGATCCGGGAGATCTATCGCGGCCATTCGGCAACCGAAGTGGATTTCGTCGGGCGAAAGTTCTGGGAGTGGTGCGCGATCGCGCAGGCCCTGGACGAAAGATCGATGTTGCAACCGGGAAGGCATGGCCTGGGCTTTGCCGTCGGCACCGAGCCGTTGGCTTCCTTTTTCGCCTCGCGAGGATGCCGCGTGCTGACAACCGATCTTGATCCGAAACAATCGGATACCGGCTGGATCGAGCGCAACGAGCACGCGGCCTGCCTGCAGGCGGTGTATCACCCGCAGTTGCTTGGCCGGGAACAATTCGATGCCCTCGTCGAGTTCCAGTATGCAGACATGCGTACCCTGGCAGGATTGTCAGGAACCTACGACTTCATCTGGAGCTCTTGCGCGCTTGAGCATCTTGGAACCCTGAAGGCCGGACTCGATTTTGTCCTTGCCTCTTCAAGGCTGCTCAAGCCCGGCGGTCTTGCGGTGCATACGACCGAGTTCAACGTGCGCTCGGACACAGAAACGATAGAGGCCGGGCCCAATGTAATCTACCGCCGGCGCGACATCCTGGCCCTGTCCGAATTACTCGGCAGGCACGGCTTGAAGCTCGTTTCCCCCAATTTCGACTGCGGAGACCACCGTTTCGACATCGACTACGACACGCCGCCTTATTTCTCATCGGGAAAGCCGCACATCAAGCTCGAGATCGACGGCGAGATTTGCACGTCATACCTGCTGATTGTCGAGAAGTTGGAATCGGTCGAAGTGCCCGAGAGCTCGGTGCTCGAAAAACTGCGCGGCTTCCTGCCGCGGTTGTTCTAGCGCCGTAGCATGCTTTCTTGAGGCATGACAGGTTGAGCGCGGCGAGTTTGTCCTACGCTTCAAGCTGTTACCCTGCGAGAAGGAGCACTGAGATGCGTCCATACCCCGTTTTGATTTCGCTTGCTGCCTCCGCGTTCGCTACCGCAGCCCTTGCGCAGTCGCCTGCCAAGCCTTCGGAACCGGCGAAAAGCAGTGGTTCATCGGCAAGCCAGTCCGCCGCGGGCAAGGCAAGCTATGGGACAGACGACTGCCGCAAGGACCTGGAAAATGCGAGGGACGCCAAGCAAGCGGGGCACATCACGGAGAAAGAATATGCCGAGCAGAAAAAGATGGCCCAGACAAAGCTGAAGAGAGATTCGGGTCAGGCCGCAAGCGCGGCCCAGAACGTCGAGTGCAAGTGAAATGACGTCGGCGCCAGCCGGATGGTCACGGGCCCAGTGAGTCGATGTAACGCAGCACATCGGCCTCACGGCCTTCGGCAATAAGCTGCGCAGGCGTCTTTCCACCGAGCGGAGGCAATGGTTCGCTCATCCACGCGCTGGCGGCATCGTCGGTCCCCGCGATTTCCTTTGCCCGGTGCATGACCGCGTAATACGCCTGCGCCTTGCGCGACTGCTCCCTGAAGCGCGCCACAAGCGCATCCATTCCCTCGGGAGAAAGCTTTCCTTCGTTCGTCATGATATGTCCGCTCGTTACTCGCCGTTCGATGACGGAGAGATGCGCTTGAGCCGCTGGCCGTAGATGCCCCACACGGTCTCCACGCCGTCGATGTTTCCGACCAGGGCCCAGCCCGTGCCGATCTTCCGTGCCTCGACCGGAATCCCCAGTTCATTGCCCACCTGCTGCGCCCATTGCCTGGCCGCGCCTTGCCCCTTGAACAGTTCCTTGCCGTCGAATATTACCGTGCCCTCGAACACGGGCTTGCTAAATACACTCATGTGAAGCTCCTTCGCTGTGGGCGACATTATGCCCGCATATCGCCGCGGTTTGACAACGCACCACCGTCGCCTACGCTGGACCTAGCAGCCCCGTGCGCCAGACGGGGCGCGGTGAGCGAGCGGGGTCGACAAGAAATGAATGACTTATTGAAAAGCGCCGCGCAGCGGGCCGCCGGCTACCTCGAAGGCCTGCCGTACAGGCCGGTCGCACCGGCACCGGGTGCGGTTTCCCGGCTTGCGTCTCTGAATCATCCGCTGCAACGCGGGCCCGTCAGCCCCATGGATATGCTCCGCGAGCTCGACGAAATAGGCTCACCGGCAACGATGGCCATGGCGGGCCCGCGCTTTTTCGGTTTCGTCATCGGCGGAGCGCTGCCGGCTGCATTGGCGGCGAACTGGCTTGCCGGCGCCTGGGACCAGAACAGTGCGCTGTACAACGTCACGCCGGCGACCGCGACCATTGAAGACGTCGCGCTTCGCTGGCTGTTGGATGTCCTCCGGCTCCCGCGTGAGTGCGCAGGCGGATTCGTCACGGGGACGAGCGTGGCGCACTTCACCGCACTGGCCGCCGCTCGGCATGCCGTGCTCGAAAAGGCCGGTTGGAACGTCGAGGCAGACGGGCTTTTCGGCGCGCCCCCGGTAGACATCGTCGCCAGCGCGGAAGCGCATCCCACCCTGCTCAAGGCCGTTGCCATGCTCGGACTGGGCCGGAACCGGGTAAGGCTGGTCCCGACCGGCAAGAATGGCGCCATTCGCGCCGATGCACTGCCGCCGCTGACGGAACGCACAATCGTCTGCATACAGGCAGGAAACGTCAATACCGGAGCGATCGACCCCGTCAAGGACGTCTGTGCCGCTGCCAGTCATGCGCACGCGTGGGTTCACGTGGACGGCGCGTTTGGCCTGTGGGCGGCAGCGTCCCCGTCGCTCGCCCACCTGGTGGAAGGTATTGATCGCGCGGACTCCTGGGCGACCGACTGCCACAAATGGCTCAACGTCCCCTACGACGCGGGCGTCGCCTTCGTTCGGGATGCCGACGCATTGCGCTCGGCGATGTCGATCACTGCCGACTATCTTCCGACATCCACTGAAAGCCGCAACCCTGCCGACTACACGCCCGAGCTTTCCCGACGCGCGCGCGGAATCGAAACATGGGCTGCGCTACGTTCGCTGGGAAAAGACGGTGTGGCCGACCTCATCGACCGTACCTGCCGTCATGCAAGACGCTTTGCTGATGCCATGTTGTCGGCCGGCTACGACGTGCTCAACGACGTGGTGCTCAATCAGGTGCTGGTATCGTTCGGGGCGCCCGAGAAGACAAGGCAGATCGTCAGCGAGATCCAGGCGGACGGGACATGCTGGTGCGGCAGCACCGTGTGGCAGGGGAAAACCGCCATGCGCATCAGCGTCGTGTCGTGGGCGACGACCGAGGTCGATGTCGAGCGCAGCATCGAGGCGATCTTGAGGATCGCGGCGGGCAGGCGCGACGGCGAAACATGATACGCAAGTCTGTGTTCGTAGCACCCTTCGCAAACGAAGATGGAAGAATTGCAATGTATCGGGCGCCGCTTTCCTCGCATGCATTTTTGCAATCGAAAAACCCCGAAACGAAAAAAGCTTGCGGACTGCAAAATGCTTTGCTATAGTTCGGCTCCCGTCGCAGAACGCAGCAAACAAAACGCGATGCAGACGGGGCGCTGGCCAACTTAATGCCGCTTTCAAACACAACGATTTGAACGCGGCGCGCGACAAAAAATTGCGCGGGCCGGGGCAGACAAGTTCTTTAAAAAGTAACAGCCGATAAGTGTGGGCGCTTGGTGGGAGTGCGGCGCTGGGGTAGCTCAGCGTAGAACTTAAAACATTAAGTGCTCACAAAAAATATAGGTAAGAATCGCAAGATAATTACCTGTCAGTATTTTGAGTGAGCGACGGTTCTTCGGAACCTGGCAGCAATGCCACAACAGAGATTGAACTGAAGAGTTTGATCCTGGCTCAGATTGAACGCTGGCGGCATGCCT
>Ga0196971_1000056_pt1 | contig 117655 bp, 98 predicted proteins | sample S1v_1013CmetaG_FD_148660 | JGI IMG/M metagenome (GOLD analysis project Ga0196971, IMG submission 148660) | Soil microbial communities from Anza Borrego desert, Southern California, United States - S1+v_10-13C | ecosystem: Environmental > Terrestrial > Soil > Desert | place: USA: California...
AACTCGTGTTCGCTCATGGCGTAGGTTTCCAGCGGGCGCGGCGCCGGGGCTGGCATGGCTTGGCGGACGGTCGGCGTGGCCGGTGTGCCGCGGGGCTCGCCCTGCGCCAGCTTGAAGAACTCCATGAGCTGCTGCAATTGCTCGGCCTGGCTGCTCATCTCCTCGGCGGTGGCCGCGAGCTCCTCGGACGAGGAGGCGTTCTGCTGGGTGATCTGGTTGAGCTGGGACATCGCCGTGGTGATCTGGCTCACGCCCGAGGCTTGCTCGTTGGAGGCGGCGGCGATCTCCTGCACCAGGTCGGAGGTCCTGGCGATGGAGGGCACGATCTCGTCGAGCAGGCGGCCGGTCTTTTCCGCCACTTTGACGCTGCCGCTGGCCAATTCCCCGATCTCCTGGGCAGCCACCTGGGAGCGCTCGGCGAGTTTCCGCACTTCCGCCGCCACCACCGCGAAGCCCTTGCCGTGATCGCCGGCGCGGGCGGCCTCGATGGCGGCGTTCAAGGCGAGGAGGTTGGTTTGATAGGCGATGTCGTCGATGATGCCGATCTTCTGGGCGATCTGGCGCATGGCTTCGACCGTGGACTGCACCGCCTCGCCACCCTCCCGGGCCTCGGTGGCGGCCTTGCCGGCCATGCCGTCGGTGACCTTGGCGTTCTCGGCGTTCTGGTTGACCGAGGCGGACATCTGTTCGACGGCGGCGCTGGTTTGCTCGACGCTGGCGGCTTGTTCGCTGGAGGCCTGCGACAGGCTCTGGGCGGTCGCCGAGACCTCTTCCGAGGCGCTCGACAAGTGGCCCGCCGCGCCCCGCACGTCGGCGATGATCCGCGACAGCTTCTCCACCATGGCCCTCATGGCCGCCAGCATGCTCTCCGTGTCGTCGGACTTGGTAGTGACCTGCACGCTCAAATCGCCGTTGGCCACTCGGCGCACTACCTCCGCGGCATAGTGCGGTTCGCCGCCGAGTTGCTTGGCCAGGTTATTGACGAGCCACAGGCCGATCAGGGCGCCGATGACAATGCTCGCGACAATCGTGCCGATGGTGAGACTGAGGATAGCGCCGTAGTTGTCCTGAGCTTTCGCGTATTCCCGTTCGGCGACAGTCAATTGCAGATTGACCAAGTCCGCGATCTTGTTGCTAACCGGGTCGATCACAGCATAGAGCGGCCCGTCGAACTCACCGAGTTGTCCCGCTAATTTCCCGGTCTTGGCGTTCAGGGCTTTAAGCAAAAGTTCCGTCGCCCGGTCGGCTTCGCCGAACAGCATCTTGGCCTCGTTGACCAGTTTACCTTCGTTAGCTGTCAGGTTCGTGGCGATATAGGTGTTCCATTCCTTCTTGATGCGTTCGTCCGCGCTACGTACCCGCTGCCGAGCTTCTTCAGCGGTAACAAGTCCGGCATTGGTTTTGTTGACGGCGTCGATAATATCGACGGCATAAGCGTCGGCGATCAGCTTGAGCTGTTTGAGGGGCACCACGCGGTCGTTGTAGACGGTTGCGAGTCCGGCGTTGCTTTGCTTCATGCCGGACAAGCCAGTCCAGCCGATCCCGAGCTGAAAGGCGCAGAGCATAAAAATCAGCCCGAACAAGCGGGTTTTGACGGTGAGTCGATTGAATGCATTCATTATGCGGTTTTCGTTGTTGCAGTGCGGTGATTACCGAAATGGCTGGGGGTATCGATCCCGCCGGTACGGCCTTTATGAAAGGTCAATGACATAATCCCCATGATGTGGCTTTCTCAGAACCGCTGGAACTCGTGTTCGCTCATGGCGTAGGTTTCCAGCGGGCGCGGCGCCGGGGCTGGCATGGCTTGGCGGACGGTCGGCGTGGCCGGTGTGCCGCGGGGCTCGCCCTGCGCCAGCTTGAAGAACTCCATGAGCTGCTGCAATTGCTCGGCCTGGCTGCTCATCTCCTCGGCGGTGGCCGCGAGCTCCTCGGACGAGGAGGCGTTCTGCTGGGTGATCTGGTTGAGCTGGGACATCGCCGTGGTGATCTGGCTCACGCCCGAGGCTTGCTCGTTGGAGGCGGCGGCGATCTCCTGCACCAGGTCGGAGGTCCTGGCGATGGAGGGCACGATCTCGTCGAGCAGGCGGCCGGTCTTTTCCGCCACTTTGACGCTGCCGCTGGCCAATTCCCCGATCTCCTGGGCAGCCACCTGGGAGCGCTCGGCGAGTTTCCGCACTTCCGCCGCCACCACCGCGAAGCCCTTGCCGTGATCGCCGGCGCGGGCGGCCTCGATGGCGGCGTTCAAGGCGAGGAGGTTGGTTTGATAGGCGATGTCGTCGATGATGCCGATCTTCTGGGCGATCTGGCGCATGGCTTCGACCGTGGACTGCACCGCCTCGCCACCCTCCCGGGCCTCGGTGGCGGCCTTGCCGGCCATGCCGTCGGTGACCTTGGCGTTCTCGGCGTTCTGGTTGACCGAGGCGGACATCTGTTCGACGGCGGCGCTGGTTTGCTCGACGCTGGCGGCTTGTTCGCTGGAGGCCTGCGACAGGCTCTGGGCGGTCGCCGAGACCTCTTCCGAGGCGCTCGACAAGTGGCCCGCCGCGCCCCGCACGTCGGCGATGATCCGCGACAGCTTCTCCACCATGGCCCTCATGGCCGCCAGCAACTGTCCCGTTTCGTCCTTCGACGCCGCGTCGATACTGATCGTCAGATTTCCTTCCGCGAGCTGGTTAGCCGCTCCCACGGCTTCGGTCAGGGGGCGGGTGATGCTGCGCGTGATCAGGAAACCGACGCCGACGCTCAGCAGCACCGCGATCGCTCCCAGCGCAAACATCTGCGTGCGGGATTCTATGTAAGTCGCAACCGCAATTTCGGAGGCTTCTTCCGTGTTTTGTTTTTGATAGTCAAGAAGGTCGGCGAGCAATTTGGTGACGTCGCTTTGGGCAGGAAGGAGCTCTTTGGCGAAATAGTTTTTCGCCTCCGCTTTTTTGCCGGCGGTCAATAGGCCAATGAGTTCCTCTTGGGTCTTTACATATTTTTGCCTTGCCGCCTCGGTCAGAGCCAAAAGCTCCCGCTCCTTTTGACCGGTCAGCGACTTGTCCAGAGCCTCGAAGGCTTCCTTGGCGTTCTTGCGAGACTCTTTAACTTTGGCGAGTTGGGCGTCCAACTCCTGCTTCTCTAGCGCCAGCGCATACGCCATTTCGCGTCCGGTAATATTGACTTTCAGTCGGAAATCCGCTGATGCCACTACCTTGGGGAAGGCTTCCTTTACGATCCGATTGAGACTCGCGTTGAGTTCGCCCATTCGGTCGATGCCGAGAGCTTCTACAACTAAGACAATCAATACGAGAAGTCCGAACCCCGAGCCCAGCCGCAGGCCGATTTTCATGTTCTTAAACGTATTCATTTTTATCTCCCAACTATTAGTGTTCACAGATTTGATTGTTATTCAGTTGAATCGCGAACTCGCACGGCGTCCGTTTTCTCTCATAGGTCGCTCCGTCAGAAAGCCAGGTTGAATTCCACGAAGCCGTAATCCGCGTCCTTTTTGGCCCGGTATACCGTTTCGGTGACGTTGCCGCCGAAGGCATGGCCGTAATAAAGATTCCACGACAGTTCCTTGGTGAGCGTCTGGGTAAAACTCACGTCCACCAGTTCTCCCGCGTCGCTCCTGCCGTGCGCGTTGCGCCCGAGAAAGCCGAAGGAACCGGAGCGGGAGGTCGCGCCGGCCCCGGCGTAAAACAGGTCGGACGAGTCGGAAAGCGACAGGTGATGGAAGTCGACGGCGACCTTGGTGGCCGGGGTTGGCGCCACGATCAATTGGGCGAAGGCATCCTGCAAGTTCATCAGATTGAAGTAGGGGAACTTGGCGTAGAGGCGTACGGTAGGCAGAACCTGGAAAAAGGTTTCGTGTCTTCCGTCGTTCGAGTTGTCGTCGCCGGAGCTTCGGAAATAACCGGCGCGCAGCCACGGCTTGAGCGGCAGATCGATCCATTGGTAGCCGGCTTCGGCGTCCACCGCCCACGCCTGATGGCTTTGGTTGGTCCAGTCGCCGAACTGGTAGACACCCCACAAAAGGCCGTCGACTTCGCCGGGGCCGAGTTTCCGCATTCCGAGCAAGTGGGTTCCCACGTTGTGGATGTTCAAATCCTGACCCGGCCGATTGAGGCGCGGCCGCTGGCTGGCGGGACGGTTGTCCACTACTTGGGTGTTGCGGTCGTCGCCGTAATAGAGATAAAACAGCCGGCCCTCGGTGCCGGGCAGCAACGCATCCTTCTTGCTGGTCAGTGCGGTATAGAACAGGTCGATATGGCTGATCTCGTCCTGCGCATGGATGTTGAATCCGCCCTGGTTCGGATGTGCGCCGCTCACGGTCAGGTTGAAAGCGGGCTGATCGTAAACCATGGAAAATCCATCGAAATTCCGGGCCGCATGGGTGAAGTCGAAAGTACCCATGAGGCGTTGCGAGGCGCGGGTGACCTTGAGTGCGTAGAACTTGGGGTCGGCGACCTTGTACTCCAGCCCTTCCAAGAGTTCGAGCCGCCCGACTTTCAGCGACAGGCCGGGCAAGCCCAAGGCGCCCAGCTTGAAATTGAGATAAGCCTGTTTTAGATGCACATCGCTGGGAGACTTGGCGCGATTTTCGGAAAAGTAGGCGGCGCCGAGGCCCAACGGCCCGCCCGGAACCGCGACGGCGTCGCTGGGAAGATCGTAAAGTCCGCTGTATTCACCCTGTACGTAACCGTCGATATGGGGCGTGGTGAGCAGCACGCCGAGACGGGCGCGGATCGCCCAGAAGTCATAATCGTTGTTATTGTTTGCCGCGGGACTTGGCTTGAAAAAATCCCACGCTTCGTAGCGGCCACGCAATTCACCGGTGATGCGCAGGTTTTCGTTGATCTGTCCCCAGGGTTTGAACTCTTTGGGAACGACCGCGGGATTGGCGTGCCCTAGTTTCACTGCAATCCCCAGTGAAAGCAGCGGCATCAAGTAACGAGACCTTGCGGGAGGCCCCCAAGATTTTTTGGTCAACGACGAAATCACGAATTTCCCCCAATGAATGAGTATTTATTTTTTAAGCTACTTTCTGTGCTTCAAGATTGGCGGCGCGCTGGATCAGCGAAGGGACGTCGAGGATCAGCGCCACGTCGCCGGAACCCAGAATGGTGAAGCCGCTGACGCCGCGCGCTTTGCCGAACAGTTTGCCTAAAGGCTTGATGACGGTTTGGAACTCACCCGCGAGTTCGTCCACCACTAAGCCCGCCTTTTGCCCGCCGAAATGAGTCACGACGATGTTCTGCCGGCGGGCGGTTTTGCCGTGCATCCTGAAGTGTTCCCTCAGATTGAGGATGGGTAATACCTCTCCGCGCAGATTGACGTAGCCGCCGTGGTGCTGTTGATGTTCATCCAGCTCCACGCACTCCGACACCATATCCAGAGGTATCACATAGGAGCAGCCGCCGACGCTCACCAAAAATCCGTCGATGATGGCCAAGGTCAAAGGCAGGCGGATGCGTATGGTCGAGCCTCGTCCTTCGAGGCTCGCGATTTCCACCGAGCCGCGGAGCGCCTCGATGTTGCGCCGTACGACATCCATGCCGACGCCGCGTCCGGACAGATTGCTGATCTTGTCGGCGGTAGAGAAACCGGGCTCGAAGATCAAGTTGTAGATCTCTTGCTCGCTCAGGTTCTGATTGGCGTTCACCAATCCCCGTTCTATCGCCCTGCTCAATATTTTGTTGCGATTCAATCCGCCGCCGTCGTCGCTCACTTCGATGACGATGCTGCCGGATTCGTGGTAAGCGTTGAGCCGAACCGTGCCTTTTGATGGTTTGCCGCTCGCGATACGCCGATCCGTAGGCTCGATACCGTGGTCGATGGCGTTGCGCACCAGGTGGGTCAGGGGATCGCCGATCTTTTCCACCACCGTCTTGTCCAACTCGGTTTCCGCACCGCTGATCTGGAGTTCGATGTCTTTGCCCAGTTCTTTCGAAACATCCCGCACGACACGGTTGAAACGGTTGAAGGTTTCGCCGATCTGCACCATGCGCAACTGTAGGGCGCCGCCACGGACTTCTTCCACCAGCCGCAGGATGGTGGAAAGCGCTTCTTGCAGTGCGCTGTCGTTTGTCTTCTGGGCCAGCAAGGACGCTGCCGCCCCGGCGATGACCAATTCGCCCACCTGGTTGATGAGTTGATCCAGCTTTCCGGAATGAATGCGGATGAGGCGGGTTTCGCCGGCTCTGGCGTCGCGGATTTTCTTTTGTTTTTCGAGCGCTGCCTCGACGACCGGTTGTTGCAGCATGCCCTCCTGCACCAATATCTCGCCCACCGGCGGGTGTCTGTGGGCTCGGGCTTCGATCTTGTTTTGCAGGGCAAGCGCTTCTTCGATCTCTCGGGGCGTGGCCGCATCGGCCTTGACCAGAATCTCTCCTACCTTGTCCGCCTCGGACTCCAGGGCTTCGATGCGCTCGATGGCGACTGCGGCGAAAGCGGGCGGCGGAGTGATGCGAATGTGGCAATCGTCCCGCACGAACTCAAAGACCGTTTCGATGGTTTTCTTGTCCGCCGCGCTTTTGAAATCGATCTCGAAGCCAAGGTAACAACTCTCCGGATCCATGTGTTCGGCGAACGGTAGTCGTTCCGTTTTGGTCGTGAGATGGACGATATCGCCCAGATTGCGCAGGTAACGAATGAACGATGCCGGATCGAAGCCGTTGCGCAGGATGTCTTCGCCGAAATCCACGGCGATGTGCCAGCTATCTCCGGTTACGGCACCTTCGCCGCAAATCTCTACCGGTGCGGGTGTTTTGGCCGGCAGACATTTGGCATCGTTCCGTTCGCCGGGCGTTTCCAGATAACGGGATAGCCGCACGAGCAGTTCAACGCCCGTTGTCGTTGGCTCGATATCCGCTTCGGTTCCGACAGCCGCCGCATCGATTAGGACGTAGATCTCGTCGCAGGATTGGAGTAGCAGGTTAGTCAAATCGGGTTGTGCCGGGATTTCGCCGGCACGCATCCGATCCAGGACGTTCTCCACGACATGAGTGAAGGATACGATGGCGTCAAGGCCGAACAGTCCCGCCGAACCCTTGATGGTATGGGCGGCGCGAAAAATGGCATTCAAGATATTCGCGTCGTTCGGCGCCTGTTCCAGCCGTAGAAGGCCCTCCTCCATCTCTTCGAGAAGAGCGCGGCTCTCCTCGATGAAAACCGGCAGTGCTTGATCCAGGCTCATGACGACATGCCTCCTCTCGGACCGGGGGCGGCGGTTATGACGAGGGGATCGCCGAAAAAGCCTGCCAGGTCGTACAGGTCCATTAACTCCAGGACAGGAGCGCTGTGGGAGACAAGGCGGAGATTTTTTTGGGAGCGGTCCGCTTCCTTTTTAGCGAGCATCAGGAGCTGAAGTCCCGCGGTATCGATTTCGCTGATTCCGGATAAATCAATTTCCAGTTCTGTTTTTTCCTGTAGCATTGCCATCAGCGGTCGTTTCACTTCTGCGGCGTGATAGACGGTTAGTTCGCCGGCGAGACGCAATGCACCGCTTTCTTCTGTGAATTCTATGGTCACGGCTGAAGCTCCCTCACGGCATAATCAACTTGGATACCGCATCGAGCATTTGCACAGGCTGAAATGGTTTGATAACCCACGCCTTGGCGCCTGCCGCTTTGCCTTCGGCCATTTTGGCTTCCTGTGATTCGGTGGTGAGCATGATCACCGGAGTGAATTTGTAGGCCGGTAGTTGCTTCGCCTCCTTAACGAAGGTTATCCCATCCATATTGGGCATATTGACATCGCTGATGATCAGGTGAATTCGTTGCCCATTCAGCTTCTTCAAGGCATCTTGGCCGTCGCAGGCCTCGATCACATCGTAGCCCGCTCCTTTCAGGGCGATGCCCACGACCTGACGGAGCGAGGCCGAATCGTCGACAATGAGAATGGTTTTGGCCATAGTGCTATTCCTCTGGATTAAAAGAAGGTGATGTCGGCGGATTGAGCGGCTTTGGCGGACGGCGCGCCGTGGTGATGGCGCCGCTGCTCTTCGGTGGTATAGGTTTGAGCCAATTCCTTGAGCCACAGCGTGGCCTCGATCGTTTCTCTCCCGGTCGCTTCGGAGATATGCGCATGTAGCTTTTCCAAATCGTTGCGCACATGCCCCAGGATTTGGCTAACCCGATCCTGAAATTGCAGGGAGACTAGAATGTCCGATATCTCGTTCCGTATTTCTACGCTTTCTCCCTGAAGGATTTTGGCGGATTGGTTCAAAGCGCCGCCCGCGCTGCTGAATTGATCGAGAACCCGGTTTATGGCGGTTTCGGAGTCGGTCAGCAATTTCGCGTCCTGATTGGCGCTTTTTTCAGAAAGCTCCAATGCCGAGGTGATGGCCTCGTTGATGACGTTCACCCGCTCGCTGATACGTTTTCCCGTCTCTCCGGAAAGCGTTGACAATTTCCGTACTTCATCCGCCACGACCGCGAATCCCCTTCCGGCTTCTCCCGCCCGGGCGGCTTCGATGGCCGCGTTAAGAGCCAACAAGTTGGTTTGTCCGGCAACGTTGGCGACCTCCGCCGCCATTTGCTTCAACTCCTCCGTGAAGTGGGACAGTTGTAGGATTTCCTGCATCGCCATCCGCCTCATGTCTAAAGCCGTTTTCAGGGAGGCGATTACCGAGTTCAATTCGTTTTGGCTCTGCGCCAGGAGCGAAACCATGCCACTGTTGCCTGTTTGTCCGCCGATGTCCTGGGCCGTCTCTTGCGAAGCGTCAACGGCGGTCTCCAAGTTATGCACGATATCGGCGAAACGGCCGCTAAGCGTGACGATGGCCTCTTCCATCTGCGATCGTCCCATCTCAATCTGTCCGGACCATACGGGCAATACGGCCGTACACAATTGGTCCAAGCCATGGATGCGCTCGCGTTTCTTTTCTTGCTCCGCTAATAAATTTGCGCTGCTAATCTCGATTGCCGCTGCTAATCCCCGTTTGGACCGTGCTGCAAGCGAACGAATCGGCAGCAATGCAATGAGTAGCAAGGCGCCACCGCCGATAAGGCTGCCGGTGCTCCAGTTTCCCGCTTGCGCCGTTATCAGCAAACCGGCTGATCCGAGGCAGCCCGCATAAAACCATAAGACTCTGTTCGATAAACACTCGGAGGCGGAGAATTCGCTAGTGGTGTTTAGCTCCTCTTCCTTACGCATCTCTTTATTTACCCCTGTTGGTTTTCGTTTTTCGGATTGCCGTGACCGGAGCACATGTCGGCGGCGGCTCTTGTCACGTCCTCGAATTCTTCCGATTGGTCAAAAAAAATCCGCGCCCTTGGTTGAGGGCTTTTATTTCAATACTGGGAAGTGGGGGGATTCGCGACTAGGAGGTGTTATGAACCCGTACAGCTACTTTTATAAAAACAATAACTTAGCTGCTCGCCGCACAGTACCAACGTTATCGGTACTAACTATCGAATCAGACACTCAATCAAAGTTCATAACGGGCTCTAGGAGAATGTTCGCTCGCAGTTCTTCCTGCTGATGGCTCTAAGCACATCGAAGCCATTTCCGTCCGGCAGAAACAGGGCCAAGAAAACCAGCGCCGGATGCTCTGTCCGAAATTTTCCCAGTACCTCGACTGCTGTTGCAGCCTTGGTTATTGCGATGGTTTTTTGAGGTTATGCCCAAACAAGGAGGCCGCTCGCTCGCGTACTGCTCGCGGCCATTCACAATCGATACCTTCACCGAGCACTTCCCCCAACTTTTTTTAAGTTTGGTACGGACGTAACAGAATGAAAGTCAGATAAGTCTGATTTTTTGGTAAGGAAAACGGAGGGTTGTGTAGGGGATGTGCGTCGGATGTTGCCGCCTTCGGTGGTATGGGCTTACCGAAGCGTGGAAGTTGGCGGTTGACGATTGGGATTGCGGCGTCAGATGGTTGTACTGCTACGCAAGCAGTCGCGGGCGGCAGTGAACTGACGGAACCCGCGGGGTTCACTGCCGGGCGGTCGAGGACTGGCTGTCACGCGCTCGCCGCCTTACCCGGCCATCATGGCTTACTTCGGGCCCCGCTGCTGTATATGCCGCCCGCAGTGTTTAAGATCTAGGTAAATAGTTGGCGGATAAACGGCTCGCAAGGGTGTATCCGTGCAACAAGTCGGCAAAATCGTGAAGCGCCTGGATGCCCGTTTCCTCCGCCCGTTTGCACCACTCCCTGAGGGACTGCATGCGCGCTTCGTAGCTGACCGAGGAGTTCGCCCAAAGCTGTTTTAGTTCCTCTTTAAAGCGGTAAACCGTGTGGAGTGTGTGGCTTAGGTTCAGCGCTCGATTAAGGGTGCGGGTAGTGGCCTCGTCGAGTTGGATATCCTCTCGAACCAAGAGCGGTTTCGCGTCGCGGAGCAGGCGTCGGGACGCGGGGAGGGCCGTCTTCAATTCTTGGCGCAGCACCGGAAGCACCACGCTGCGGCCGTATAGAGCTAACACATGAACTCGATTACGCATTACGGCTTGTACCGTTGCCAGATCGATCAGTTTTTTGTCGGGAAGAATGCGTATTTTTGGAGCGACCCGCCGGACGTCGGCCAATTTCAGCAGTTCCATCAGGCGAATGTAGGCCCAGCCGATGTCCAATTCCCACCAGTGGGAGGACAGCCGTGCCGAAGAGGGGTACGCGTGATGGTTATTGTGCAGTTCCTCGCCTCCGATCAGCAGGCCGATCGGGAGGAGATTGGTGGATGCGTCGCGGGTTTCGAAATTGCGATAGCCCCAATAATGCCCGAGGCCATTAACCACGCCGGCCGCCCAAAAGGGTATCCAGAGCATTTGCACGGCCCACACGGTGATGCCGTAAACGCCGAACAGCGCGACGTCAGCAAGGAACATAAGAGCAACGCCCAAGCCCGGGTGCGGTGCGTAAAGATTCCGCTCAAGCCAGTCGTTCGGAGTGCCGTAGCCGTATTTGTCCAGGGTTTCCGGGTTGGCGGCTTCGGTTCGGTAGAGTTCCGCGCCTTCCCACAGTACCTTCCGAATACCGAATGCTCTGGGGCTATGGGGGTCTTCCGATGTTTCGCACTTGGCGTGGTGTTTGCGATGGATCGCGACCCATTCTTTGGTGACCATGCCAGTCGTCAGCCACAACCAGAGCCGGAAAAAGTGGCTGATCGCCGGGTGAAGCTCCAGGGCGCGATGCGCTTGATGACGATGGAGGAAGATTGTAACGCTGGCAATGGTGACATGGGTCAAGCCCAACGTAATGGCAATAAGTCCCCACCAAGGGGTGTCGAGTAAACCGTCAATCATTTTTTGCTATCCGATGGAAGAAAATGCTAAGGAGACAGGCGTTAATAAAGGTCATTGTGGTCTTGAAAGACTTTTCAACAGGGTTGGGTAAAGAAAGAATATTGGAACTATCGGCCGTTTTGTGGAATGTCCGCAATCCGATTTTCAAATAAGCGAGCGTGGATTTTCAATCCGTACATTTTCCGGATGGGCCGATTGAAGCCTGGTCCAAGCGCTGCTCAGGGAGAGAAAAAACGAGCTCGCCGCCATCGGCTAGAAACCGAACTGAAATCCTAAGCCGATACCGAATCTAGGACCGGTATCGTATTCCGATAGAAGCTCGATTTCCAAGGGATGAAGCAGCGGAAATGCGCGGTTCGTTTCGCCGGTGTCGGTCACGCGCTCGCCGATTATGCGGCCGGCAGCCACGACTTTCCGGCCCTGTTGATAGATGAGCGTGTCCAAATAGCCAGGATACAGTAGAAGGAATCTGCCTAAGGCGGGCTCGTCGAGTTGCGGGTTGCCGCGTCTATCGGTGGGATAGGTTAAAACTTCGACCAACGTGCCTTCCTGTAGATTTTCGGAGCTAAGGATAGTTCCGCCTACGAGAACGGTTTGGCCAATAAATGCTTTGGGATTTTTCAGGACGATGTCGGGTGAAAGGTTTGGATTAACCTGATCCATGGCTTTTCGCGAAAGTACCGATCCGCACCCGCTGAGTTGGAACGTGACTGCAAGTACGGCGGCAAGGCCGAGAAGTCGGGACAAGATCGTTGCTGAGCCGGATCGCATGTCCTTTTTCGAGATCCCAATGCTGCCAGTGTTATGGTTCAGCCTCATGAACTCAGCGAACCTTACCAATAAGGGTACCAGTAAGGGTAATAGCCGGGCCAGCCGCGCCACCAAGGATCGTAATAGTATGGCGACGGATAATAGGTATAGGTCGGTCGAGTAGCCCAAAGATGAATTTCATTGCAGCCGATCACCGGATAGGCGTAGTTGATTTGATCGAGAGGCTTGGTTTCCTTGCCTTTGACCTCTCCGGCGACCGTTACTTCGCGTCCTTTCGCATAAACCGCCGAATCTAGGAAGCCTTGGCAGCGAATCAGGAATCGTCCGGCGGAAACATCGACATCTTCGGGGCGATCCGAGCTATCCAGCGATTTTTGCAGGACTTCGATTTCGGTGACATTCGGTAGATTGCTGGTTTGGACGATGACGCCGCCCAGCATGACCGTTCGGCCTTTGTAAGCGTCCGGCCGGGCGCTGATTTCCGAAAACGATGGCTGCTTTTCTGTCGTCGCCCGAATGGATTTTGAAAACGGGCTGGTTGCGCACCCAGCAATACTTAGTATTGTTGCCCATAGTAACGTCAATCGAAGCAAGTTCGATCTACCGGACAGAACCGCGGAAATCAGGGTTTCGATCGATGTCGTGGCCATGTTACCACCCTTGCTGAAACGCTTTTTTTATTGGACACAACTGTTTCCAACGAATTCACATTTATACAACCATCATAATCAATTCGCTAACTCGCCATCCTCAAAATCTCTCTTCCTCAATTCGCAAGAGAGAAGGGCTTTGATTAAATAAAAAAATAGCTCTATAATTGCCGCTCTTGACTTCAGGCGCGTAGCTCAGTTGGTTAGAGCACCACCTTGACATGGTGGGGGTCGTTGGTTCGAGTCCAATCGCGCCTACCAATTCCAAAAAAGCATCGCTGGCCGATGCTTTTTTTTGTTGAAGAGGTTTCGACCGATGCCCGTGATAAGCCTTCCAGATGGTTCCGCTCGCACATTCGATCGCTCCGTAACACTTATGGAAGTGGCTCAATCCATTGGTCCGGGGTTGGCTAAGGCAGCATTGGCCGGCCGGATCAACGGAAAGCTGACCGATTTGTCCGGTCTTATCGAAGATGATGCCGCGGTCGAAATCGTCACGGGTAAGGATGCGGAGGGGCTGGATATTATTCGCCATTCAACCGCGCATCTGCTGGCTCAGGCCGTTAAGGAACTGTACCCGAGCGCCCAGGTGACGATCGGTCCTGTAGTGGAAAACGGGTTTTACTACGATTTCGCCTTTGAACGTCCCTTCACGCCGGAGGATCTAGAGGCAATCGAGAAAAAGATGACGGAGTTGGCAGCCAAGGCCATGCCGGTTGAACGAGAAGTGTTGCGCCGGGAAGAGGCTATCGAATTTTTCCGTAACCAAGGCGAGCAATATAAGGCCGAAATTATCGAAGCCATTCCCGCCGGCCAGGAAATCTCTCTCTACTCACAAGGGAATTTTACGGATCTTTGTCGCGGTCCCCATGTGCCCGACACCGGAAAACTCAGAGCCTTCAAGCTCATGAAGGTGGCCGGCGCCTATTGGCGGGGAGATTCTCGCAATGCCATGCTGCAGCGTATCTACGGTACCGCTTGGGCCGATAAGAAGGATTTGGACGCGTATCTGCATCGCATCGAGGAGGCGGATAAGCGCGACCACCGCAAGATCGGCAAGCTTCAGGACCTGTTTCACACCCAGGAGGAAGCTCCGGGGATGGTGTTCTGGCACCCTAACGGCTGGGCACTCTACCAGCAGGTCGAGCAGTACATGCGCCAGGTATTTCGTGAGAACGGCTATCAGGAAATCCGCTGTCCTCAAATTCTCGACGTAAGCCTTTGGAAAGCTTCGGGCCATTGGGATAACTTCCATGAGAACATGTTTTTTACCGCCTCCGAGAATAGGGAGTACGCGGTAAAACCTATGAACTGTCCCGGCCATATTCAGGTGTTCAAGCAGCACCTGCACAGCTACCGTGAATTGCCGATCCGGTTCGGTGAGTTCGGCTCCTGCCACCGCAACGAGCCTTCCGGAACCTTGCACGGGATTATGCGTGTGCGCGGTTTCAATCAGGATGACGGCCATGTCTTCTGTACCGAGGATCAAATCCAGGGTGAAGTTGTCGCGTTTATCGGCACCTTGCGTAAGGTCTACGCGGATTTCGGCTTTGCCGATATCCTGTACAAGCTCTCCACGCGTCCGCCCAAGCGGCTCGGTAGCGACGAAATCTGGGATAAGGCCGAGGACGCGCTGACGGCGGCTCTAGCTGCGCAAGACATCGAGTACCAGTTGCAGCCGGGTGAGGGGGCTTTTTACGGTCCTAAGATCGAGTTCGCCTTGAAGGATGCTATCGGCCGGGTATGGCAGTGCGGGACCATCCAGGTGGATTTCATGATGCCGGGGCGGCTCGGCGCCGAATACGTGGGCGAAGACAATGCCCGCCATACTCCGGTCATGCTGCATCGGGCGATAATAGGCTCGATGGAGCGTTTCATCGGCATTCTCGTCGAGCATTACGCAGGATACTTCCCGCTTTGGCTGGCACCTGTGCAGGCCGTAGTGCTGAACATTACCGGAAATCAAGCCGAATATGCGGCCGAATTAGCTGCGGAGCTTGTAAAACAAGGCCTTCGAGTAAAGACCGACTTGAGAAATGAGAAGATCGGCTTTAAAATCCGCGAGCACACCGTGCAGCGCGTGCCTTATTTGTTAATTGTCGGCGATAAAGAATTGGATTCCCGTACCGTTTCTGTTCGCATGCAGAAAGGCCAGGATCTAGGAAGTTTCAGCTTGCCGGATTTGATCCGCAAGCTTATCGGCGAGGTGGCGGATCGCGCTGCTTTTCAATAATTGCCTTCGGAGGAATAGGATATCACTGCTGAAAGAAAAGAGCCGCGCCTGAATGACGAGATTACGGCGCCCAATGTCAGGTTAATTGGACCTGACGGTAGTCAGATAGGGGTCGTGTCAGCCAGAGAAGCCAGGCAAATGGCTTATGAGGCGAATCTGGATCTGGTCGAGATTTCGCCCGCAGCCGATCCTCCGGTCTGTCGGGTAATGGACTACGGTAAATTCCGTTTCGAGCAGAATAAAAAACTGCAGGCGGCTAAGAAAAAGCAAAAGCAGATTCAGGTCAAGGAAGTTAAATTCCGTCCAGGTACGGATGAAGGCGATTACCAAGTCAAGCTGCGCAATCTTATTCGCTTTTTATCGGACGGCGATAAAGCAAAAGTCACTGTTCGGTTCCGCGGCCGGGAATTGAGCCATCGAGAATTGGGCATGGATCTTCTGAAGCGGATTGAGACGGATTTGGTGGAGCACGCGGCCGTAGAGCAGTTTCCGAAAATGGAAGGCAAGCAGTTGAGCATGACGCTTGCGCCCAAAAAGAAAAAATCTTGAGTTAATTGGAGATTCACATGCCTAAGATAAAGACCAATCGCGGCGCGGCGAAACGCTTCAAGCGCACCGCGTCCGGCGGTTTCAAGTGCAATCATTCGCACCGCCGTCACATCCTGACCAAGAAGAGCACCAAGAGAAAGCGTCAATTGCGCAGTCCCGCCGCTTTGCACCCGTCGGATGTGCGTGGTGCGGCTCGCTTGTTGCCTTATAGCTGATTTTATCTTGCCCATCGAGAGAGAAGCCCATGCCTAGAGTAAAACGAGGCGTCACTGCGAGAGCCCGGCACAAAAAGGTTCTCAAACAAGCCAAAGGTTATTACGGCGCCCGTAGCCGAGTATATCGCGTTGCCAAACAGGCGGTAATCAAAGCCGGCCAATATGCTTATCGCGATCGTAGACAGAGAAAGCGTCAATTCCGTGCGCTTTGGATCGTGAGAATCAATGCTGCGGCACGTGAATTCGGACTTTCCTATAGCCGCTTTATGGATGGCCTGAAAAAGGCCTCCGTCGAAATCGATCGTAAAGTTCTGGCGGATTTGGCTGTTCGCGACAAAGAAGCGTTCGCTGAGTTGGCCAGAATCGCCCAGGGTTAGCCCACATCTGGTTTCCACGGGGAAGACTCGTCTGAAGTCTTTCCCGTTCCCATCTCCAAACCGTTGTCCAAGCGAGCAAGGCTGTGAGTACATCCCTTGAAGAACTTCTCGTGCAGGCCCAAAAACAAGTGGCCGAAGCCGACACGCTCGGAAAACTTTATCAAGTACGGGTACATTACCTCGGCAAGAAAGGTATCTTTACCGAGCGCATGAAAGAGCTCGGTACGCTTCCGGCCGATCAACGGCGGGAGGCGGGAGGCTGGATCAATCGGGCCAAAGACCGGTTTATGGCCGATTTGGAGGCTCGGAAGAGCGTTCTTGAGTTGCTCGAACTGGAAGGGCGTCTCAAGCGGGAAACCATAGACGTTACCTTGCCTGGTCGCGGACAGCGTACCGGGGGGCTCCATCCGGTCACTTTGACATTGCGGCGCATCAGCCAACTCTTCAAGAACGTCGGTTTCGACATAGTCGAAGGTCCGGAGGTGGAAGATGACTACCACAACTTCGAGGCCCTGAACATACCCGCTCACCATCCCGCGCGGGCGATGCATGACACCTTCTACTTCGACGATCATACCCTCTTGCGCACCCATACGTCGCCGGTACAGGTGCGGATTATGGAGACCCAGGATCCACCGCTAAGGGTAATCGCGCCGGGCCGCGTCTATCGCTGCGATTCCGATTTGACGCATACCCCGATGTTCCACCAGGTGGAAGGATTCGTCGTCGATCGGGACGTCAGCTTTGCCGACCTCAAGGGCATTCTCTACGAATTCCTGACCTTGTTCTTCGAAAAGGACATGCAGGTACGTTTCCGCCCCTCGTATTTTCCGTTTACCGAGCCTTCCGCCGAAGTTGATATCGAGTGCGTCATTTGCGGGGGCGAGGGCTGCCGTGTCTGCAAACAGACCGGTTGGTTGGAGGTGATGGGCTGCGGAATGATCCATCCGCGAGTATTCGAATTCGTCAAGATCGATCCGGAACGTTATACCGGATTCGCCTTCGGCTTGGGCGTGGAGCGGCTCGCAATGTTGCGCTACGGCATCAACGACCTCAGGCTATTTTTTGAAAACGACCTTAGATTTCTCTCGCAATTCGCGGCATTTTAAGAACAACATACGGTCCTTCCCATGCGCTTCAGCGAAGCCTGGTTACGAGAATACGTCAATCCATCAATCGATACGCAAAGACTGGTTCATCAGCTGACGATGGCGGGTTTGGAGGTCGACAGCGCCGAGCCCGCCGGCGGATCGTTCAGCGGCGTTATCGTGGGCGAAGTCCTCGAAGTTTCGCCGCATCCACAAGCCGACCGGCTGCGAGTCTGCCGTGTGTCCAGCGGTTCCGGAGAGCCGCTTCAGATCGTATGCGGAGCGCCCAATGTCTGGGTTGGGATGCGCGTGCCGCTCGCCGTCGAGGGCGCCCGTCTGCCGGGCGATGTCAGTATTCGAAAATCGGAACTCCGAGGCGTAGCCTCGTTCGGCATGCTCTGTTCAGCCAAAGAGCTGGGAATCGAGGATCCTCAAACCGGCTTGATGGAATTGCCCGCAGACGCTCCGGTGGGCGCCGATGTCCGGGATTATCTGAAACTGAACGATTGCATCGTCGAGGTCGATCTGACGCCGAACCGTGCGGACTGCCTGAGCATGGAGGGTATCGCGCGTGAAGTGGCTTTGCTCAACGGGTTGGATTGGACGGTGCCGGACGTGCCGACCGTTTCCGTATCTGCTCGAGACACATTCCCGGTAAGCGTTTCCGCGCCCGAGGCGTGCCCGCGCTATTTGGGGCGGCTGATCAAAGGCATATCGCGTACGGCCCAGACGCCGCTGTGGATGCGCGAACGCTTGCGACGTGCCGGCATCCGTTCCTTGGACGCAGTGGTGGACGTTACCAATTACGTATTATTGGAAATGGGGCAGCCTTTGCATGCCTTCGACGCAGCCAAGCTGGAAGGAGGCATCCACGTTCGCTATGCCACGCCGGGAGAGAAGCTGCGCTTGTTGAACGACGAGGAGGTCTCACTGGACCCGGATGTTTTAGTTATCGCCGATCAACGGAAAGCCTTGGCGCTGGCGGGAGTCATGGGCGGTAGCGACTCAGCGGTGAGTGATGACACCGCCGACATCTTTGTCGAATGTGCTTTTTTCACCCCAAGCGTGATTATGGGTAAGGCGCGGCGCTACGGATTAAATACCGAATCGTCCCATCGGTTTGAGCGAGGGATTGATCCGGAATTGCAGGCTCGTGCCATCGAGCGGGCCAGCGAACTCATTATAGCTACGGCAGGCGGAGAGGCCGGACCCATTACTGAAGCGGTCAGCTCTTCACATTTGCCTCAGCGAACTCCAATTCTGCTGCGCCACGAAAGGGTTACCCGGCTGCTCGGCATGAACATAGACCGGTCAAAGGTGGACGAAATCCTTATGCGGCTCGGAATGACTCTGGTGGAGCATCCGGAGGGATGGACCGTAACGCCCCCCGGTTTTCGTTTCGACATTGCCATCGAAGCCGATCTCATCGAAGAACTCGGACGGGTCTACGGCTACGAATCGCTGCCGCGCCGGCATCCGGTCATGGCGACGGCCATGCGACCGGTGTCGGAAGGGGTTCTTGATCTGGATCGTGCAAAGAATCTTTTGGTCGATCGTAGCTATCAGGAAGCGATTACCTATAGCTTTGTCGATGAAGCGCGGCAAGCGCTGATCGAGCCCGAAATTCCCTACCTCGTGCTGAAAAATCCGATTTCCTCGGATCTGGCCGTGATGCGCACCGGCCTTTGGTGCGGTTTGCTGGATGCAGCCCTCAAGAATACATTTCGCCAGCAGAACCGGGTGCGCCTGTTCGAAACCGGCCTACGTTTCGCACGGCGGGATAGTGGCATCGAACAGCGGAAATCCCTGGCCGGCCTAGCGATGGGCTCGGTGCATGAAGAGCAGTGGGGAGAGTCCGCCCGTTCGGTAGACTTTTACGACATCAAGGCCGACGTCGAAGGCATCATTAAATTGACCGGCCGGGAGGCTGATTTGGAATTTGTCGCCGGGACCCATCCTGCACTTCATCCGGGGCAGGCGGCGGAAATCCGGCTCGGCGGCGAGCGGCTAGGTTGGATCGGGATGCTGCATCCGCGCTTGGAAAAGCACTTGGGTTTCGAACAAAACGTTTTCCTGTTCGAGCTCGATCAAGACGTGTTGCTGGGAAGAAATATTCCCGTATTCCAGGGCATCTCGAAATTTCCTCAAGTACGCCGGGATATTGCGGTCATTATCGACGAATCCGTCACCGTACATTGTTTGATCGATTGCGTGAAAGGCACTGATAGTTCTATCCTGCGCCAGGTCGTGGTATTCGACGTATACCGGGGACAGGGCGTCGAAACCGGCCGGAAGAGCGTTGCTCTCGGGCTCGTGCTGCAGGACGAAGCTGAGACGCTGACCGATGCCAGGGTCGATGAAACAGTGGGGAGAGTGGTGGATCGTCTGAGCAAAGAATTCAATGCTAGGTTGAGAGATTGAAAAGATGGCACTGACCAAAGCAGACATGGTTGAGAAGCTTTTCGAAAACCACGGCATTAACAAGCGGGATGCCAAGGAGTTGGTCGACCAGTTTTTCGAAGAGATCAAGACCGCCTTGGCGCAAGGGAGTTCGGTGAAATTATCCGGATTCGGCAATTTCGACCTGCGCGACAAGAATCAGCGACCCGGCAGAAATCCAAAAACCGGTGAAGAAATTCCGATAACCGCGCGCCGTGTGGTGACGTTCAAACCGGGGCAAAAATTGAAGGTAAGCGTCGAGGCGTATTCGGAAGAAGAAAACGCTCGGCAAAAAGTTGGGTCGCCCATTGCGAAGTCTTGAGGCCCGTTACTATTCAAGATGGTTTAAGTCCCATAACCGGCTGATAAAAAACAAGCCCTATCACGGGTTCAGGCGTCGGCCAAGCACAGCTGAACATGAACCGGTTGCCGATGGAAACGGGGCACTCAACCCGCTTATCTGTACATCCATTGCTGATTGTTGAGCTTGCGGCGCTGGATGCCTCGGTTTAACCTCTTTTTTTCACTTATCACCCTCAACCCTTTCGAACAAGAGAGCCGAACATGATCCGAGTAGGCATCGTCGGCGGCACCGGCTATACCGGTGTAGAGTTGTTGCGGATTCTCGCGCTTCATCCTGACGTCACCATAACACTCGTGACCTCGCGCGCCGATGCCGGAAAGCGAGTCGATGAGCTGTATCCGAATCTGAGAGGCTTCGTCGATACCATCTTTGTCGAGCCCTCAGTGGATGCGCTGGCCGGCTGCGACGCGGTGTTTTTCGCGACGCCCAACGGCACCGCGATGCGAATGGCCGAAGCATTGTTGGCACGGGGCGTCAAAATCATCGACCTGGCCGCCGATTTTCGCCTCAAAGACCCCGACGTGTGGGCCCATTGGTATGGGGAGCCGCACGTTTCTCCGCACCTCCTGGAAGAAGCCGTTTACGGTCTGCCGGAAGTGAATAGGGCAATGATTAAATCGGCGAGGCTGATCGCCTGTCCCGGTTGCTATCCGACCTCGGTTCAATTGGGATTGCTCCCGTTGGTCGAGTCGGGCGCGATTCGCTTGGACCATATCATCGCCGATGTGAAATCGGGCGTCAGTGGCGCTGGGCGGAAAGCGGAAATTCCCATCCTGATGAGCGAAACGGGCGAGAGCCTCAAGGCCTATAGCGTCAAAGGCCACCGCCATTGGCCGGAAATCAAGCAGGGACTGGAGCAGGCGGCCGGGCAGGCTGTCGGCCTGACTTTCGTGCCTCATTTGATCCCCATGATTCGAGGCATTCACGCCACGGTTTATGCCGAGTTGAGCGCCGAGCACAGCGACTTGCAGGCACTGTTCGAGGAGCGCTATCGCACCGAGCCCTTCGTTGACATTTTGCCATCCGGTTCTCATCCCGACACGCGCAACGTGCGCGGCGTAAACCGATGCCAAATCGCCGTCCATCGGCCTTTGGAGGGCAATACGGTGGTGATTTTGTCGGTCATCGACAACTTGGTGAAAGGCGCGGCCGGGCAAGCGGTGCAGAACATGAACCTGATGTTCGGTTTGGAAGAAACGGCGGGACTCAGAACCATTGGGCTTTATCCTTAAAAGGCCGCGGTTCGAATCGACTGAGGGGCAGAGGTCTCAAGCGAATCGGTCGGACGTCCCCCAGCGGGACTGTTTACATGCGCGTCGGGTCCAGAGTAAGGGCGTCAATGGGTACGGCCCTCGTAGATTTCACGCATATCCAGCCTCAGATCCACAGAGGCGAATTCCACGACTTCCGGGCCGGAGTATTCGATGTTTTCCCAGCCGGACTCGGGAAGGCGGCGGTGGATTTCCACCCGCGCCTCATTCTGGCTGACTAAGACGTACTCCTTTAGGGAAGGCAAAGTGCGGTACGCCAGAAGCTTTTCCCGCCGATCCGTGGCTTCGGTATGAGTGGAAAGTACCTCGATGATCAATGACGGGTCGTCCACCGCACGGGTTTGAAGGTCTATCTTTTGCACGCCGGGACCGCAGCTTACCAGAATGTCCGCATAGTAATGCGCGTTGGCCTTTTCCACCCGCACCCGTACATCGGCCATGAATACCCGGCAGGGGGTTGCCCGCAAGTGGGCGCGTAGGGCGGCAAACAAGTTACCGGCAATAATGTTATGGCGAAGCGTGGTTCCGGTCATGGCAAACACTTCGCCGGCCACGTACTCGTGACGCGCGGGGTTGTCCAGTTCCATCCGTAGATATTCCTCTTCGCTGAGGATCTCGTGTTTTCGGCTTAGCATGACGATTCTCCGGCTCAGATGATAGTCATTATACGCCCCGGTCGCATTCTGCGTGGGTTGGGGTATATACGGCCGCCCGTTCCAACAACGGATTTCCCGTAAACCTCGTCGGTTCGGGGCGATTTTCGATTACAATACCCGCCCTATCGGAATCTTCGGCCATGTCTACATCCCATCCGTCCGCAACTTTAACCACCATCCGCGATTACATCCGTTGGGCTGCCAGCCGCTTCGTGCAAGCGGAATTGTTTTTCGGCCACGGCACGGCCAGCGCGCTGGACGAAGCCGCTGCCCTGGTGCTCCATGCCTTGCATATGCCCTATGACCTTCCCGGCGGCTATTTCGCGTCCACCTTGACCATGGACGAGCGGGAGCGCGTCCTTGAGCTCATCGAGCGCCGAATTGTGGAGCGCAAGCCTCTCGCCTATCTCACGCACGATGCCTCTTTTGCGGGTTTGTCGTTCTACGTGGACGAACGGGTATTGGTGCCGCGCTCGCCCATCGCGGAGTTGATCGAAAACCATTTCAATCCCTGGATCGAAGCGGATCGGGTGCACGACGTACTCGATCTATGCACGGGCAGCGCTTGCATCGCCATCGCTTGCGCCTACGCCTTTCCGGATGCCCAAGTCGATGCCGTCGATATCTCCTCGGATGCGCTGAACGTGGCGCGAATCAACATCGAAAAGCATCACATGGAAGACCGGGTGAGCGCCATTAGGTCGGACGTTTATTCCGAGCTTGGGGATCGGCGCTACGATCTGATCGTCAGCAATCCGCCCTATGTAAACCTGGACGAGTGGCGCGGGTTGGCGCCGGAATATCACGCCGAGCCGAGGTTGGGATTGGAAGCCGGCGAGGACGGGCTGGATTGCGTGCGGCGTATTCTCCGGGACGCCCATCATCACCTAAAGCCGGAGGGCATCCTCGTCGTGGAAGTGGGTAGTAGCGCCGAAGCTTTGGAAGCGGCGTACCCGGAAGTTCCTTTTTGCTGGCTGGATTTCGAGCGGGGCGGCGAGGGCGTGTTTCTGCTGACGGCGGAGCAGGTGAACCAATTCGGCGCGGCTCTTCGCGCGGAAAGTTAGTCCGAGATCACAAGAAGCACTGACATGTCCGGAAACACCATCGGAAAATTATTCACCGTCACCTCGTTCGGCGAGAGCCACGGTCCTGCGATCGGCTGCATCGTCGACGGCTGCCCGCCAGGCCTGGAGCTGTCCGAGGCCGACATCCAGGGTGAACTGGAGCGCCGGCGCCCCGGCAAATCCCGGCACACCACGCAGCGCCGCGAGCCGGACGAGGTAAAGATTCTGTCCGGCGTATTCGAAGGCCGCACCACGGGGACCCCCATCGGGTTGCTGATCGAGAACGTGGATCAGCGCTCCAAGGATTACTCCACGATCGCCGACCGTTTTCGGCCGGGGCATGCCGATTACACCTATCACATGAAATACGGCTTCCGCGATTACCGCGGCGGCGGGCGCTCCTCCGCCCGCGAAACGGCCATGCGGGTGGCTGCCGGCGCCATCGCCAAGAAATATCTGCAAGAGCGGGTCGGCGTGACGATCCGCGCTTATCTGGCCCAGCTCGGCCCGATCAAGATCGATCGGCTGATTTGGGACGAAGTGGACAACAACCCGTTCTTCTGCCCCGATCCCGACAGGGTCGCGGAACTGGAAGCCTATATGGACACCCTCCGCAAAGAAGGGGAGTCCATCGGCGCGCGTATCAATGTCGTCGCGACCGGCGTGCCGCCGGGTTGGGGCGAACCGATTTTCGACCGCCTGGACGCCGAGTTGGCCTATGCCTTGATGAGCATCAATGCCGTCAAAGGGGTCGAGATCGGAGATGGTTTCACCTGCGTGGAGGCGAAAGGCACCGAATTCCGCGACGAGATGAGTCCGCAAGGTTTCTTGAGCAATCATGCCGGCGGCGTGCTGGGCGGCATTTCCTCGGGGCAGGATATCTTCGCCAGCATCGCGCTGAAGCCGACCTCCAGCCTGCGCTTGCCGGGCCATTCGGTGAACGTCAGGGGCGAACCGGTGGAAGTGATTACCACGGGCCGGCACGATCCCTGTGTCGGTATTCGAGCCACGCCTATCGCAGAAGCGATGATGGCCTTGGTGCTGATGGATCATTGCTTGCGTCATCGGGCCCAGAATTTGGACGTGAGGACGGAATTGGCGCCGATTCCGCCCAGGGTTCCGTAGCTCGAACGTTCATCCCGTCTGCTATGCGCGCGGCGCGTAAAGTGCCTTACGGCCGGTTGTCCGGCTTTTATTTTTTCTATTTTGCGGCCCTGGGCGCCTTTCTGCCGTACTGGGCGCTCTATCTCCAAGACACGGGATTCTCGGCGGCAGAGATCGGCCAGTTGATGGCCATTCTCGCAGCGACCAAGATCGTGGCACCGAACATCTGGGGTTGGCTGGCGGACCGGACCGGTCGGACTCTGCCGCTAATCCGACTCGCCGGATTTCTGACCCTGTGCGCGTTCAGCCTGATTTTCGGGCTGGAAGGGTTCGGCTGGCTCGCCCTCATCATGCTGGTCTTCAGTTTCTTCTGGAATGCCACACTGCCGCTTTTCGAAACGATTACTCTCAATCACTTGCATCACGACACGCACCGGTACAGTTGGGTGCGGGTGTGGGGCTCGATCGGCTTCATCGTAGCGGTCGCGGCGGTCGGCGAGGCCTTGGACGGCGTGCTCGCCATTAGCTGTCTGCCGCACTTGATCGTCTTGCTGTTCGTCGGGCTGTGGCTGGTGAGTCTGATAGTGCCGGGCTATCCGGAGGAAGCCCACGGCATGGTCCCGAGTTCCCTGTCGAATATCTTGAGGCGGGGCGACGTCATCGCGTTCTTTCTGGCGTGCACACTGCAACAGGTCGCGCACGGCCCTTATTACGTCTTTTTCTCGGTTTATCTCGAAGATCACGGGTTCAGCAGCGGCGAGACCGGTCAGTTATGGGCGCTCGGGGTTTTGGCGGAAATCGTGCTGTTCGCGTTTTTGCACCGCTTGTTGGCGCGCTACAGTCTCAGGCGAATATTCCTGGCAAGCCTTGCCCTCAGCGTGGTGCGCTGGCTCTTGATCGCCTGGGGCATCGACAGTCTTGCGCTGATTCTATCGGGCCAACTGCTTCATGCGGCGAGTTTCGGTTCCGCCCACGTGGCCGCCATCCATCTGGTGCATCGCCATTTTCGAGGCCCTCACCATGGCAAAGGGCAAGCTCTTTACAGCGGCCTCAGCTTTGGTCTGGGCGGTGCGCTGGGCAGTCTCTACGGCGGATATTTCTGGACGACGTGGGGACCTCATTGGGTTTACACGGCGGCGGCCGGCTCCAGCTTGTTGGCTTTGCTTATCGCCTGGCCGTCGGTGGGGATGCGGGAAGAGAATTGACCTATTCGCAGTTGAAGATGCATTGAAAGACACGGCATTATTTCGATCAATAAACGAACATGAGATGAAACAGGAGCCATTGGCATGAGTAACTCCCTTAGAGATCAACTACTAAAGACGGGTTTGGTCAACGACAAGCAGGTCAAGCAGGCCAGCAAGGAATCGCGAAAACAGGAAAAGCAGAATCGCCATGGCAAGGCCGCTGCGAAAGACGAAACTAATCGCGCGGCTCAGGAGGCTAAGGCGGCAAAAGTCGAGCGCGACCGCCAACTCAATCTTGAAAAAGCCAAAGAAGCGGAAAGAAAAGCGCTCGCAGCGCAAATCAAGCAGTTAATCGAGATGAACCGCGTAGCGCCGGGAGACGATGAGATTGCCTACCGGTTTGCGCACGACAACAAGGTCAAAACCATCCATGTATCCAAAGCGATACATCAAAGTCTGGCGGCCGGCAGGCTCGCGATAGTCAGCCTGGAGTCGCGGTATGAAATCGTCCCGCCGGCCGTGGCCGAAAAAATTAAGCAGCGGGACGAAAGTCGAATCGTCCTGCTCAACGAGCCCGATCAATCGCGGGATGCCGATGACGAATATGCGGAGTACAAGGTGCCCGACGATTTGATGTGGTAGACCTCTGAGGTTGTAAACAAACCTACTGCGCGGCCCGACTCCGCGCCTGCGCTTCTCGACGCAGATCTGGGCCGCTCGCGACGGTTTTTTTACAACCTCTCTACGGAGTTCGCCGTGACAATCAGATCATCCCCAGCTGAAGCTTCGCCACTTCGGACATCATGTCCCGCGACCACGGTGGATCGAACACCACCTCAATGTTCACCTTGTCCACGCCGGGGAGATTCTTTACCGCCGCCTCGGCGTCGTACTGCAGGACAGGGCCCATGCCGCAGCCCGGCGCGGTCAGGGTCATGATGATGTCGACGTCGTTTTTGCCCTCTTCGGTGGGTGTCACCTTGCAGTGGTAGACCAGCCCCAAGTCGACGATGTTGACCGGTATTTCCGGGTCGAAAATGGTTCTCAGCACTTCCCAAACGTTTTTCTCCACGGATTCGGAATCCGTGCCGCTAACCAGGTTGCCCATGATTGGCGGTTCTTTCCCTAAGGCATCGGCATCGGTGCCCGCAATGCGCACCATGTTGCCCATTTCCGTGACCACGGTGAAGTTGCCGCCCAAAGACTGGTATAGATCCACGACATGGCCTTTCGGCAGTGAGCCGGGCGTGCCGTCGGGAATCTGCACGACGTTGACATCCCGTTGAAGGACTATGCTTTCGCGACCGTAACCGTACATAGGCGTTATGCGTTGTTAACTAGATAAGCGTGTGAGGGTGTTTCGCTTGGACTCAGAAGGCGGGCGATTTGCTCCGCATGGACGTCCGGCAGGGGCAAGTCTGTCGGGTTCTCGGCCGGATAAGCGCGCCGGCGCAGCGGGGACTGCATGGGGCCCGGCGAGTACAGATGAACGCGAACTTTGCGGCTTTCCAACTCGTCCGCGAGTATCCGCCCGAAGCCTTCCAAGCCGATTTTGGCCACCCCGTAGGCGCCCCAATACGCTTTCCCGGTGCGGGCAACCGAATCGGTGACGAGAACGATGCCCGAATCGCCGGATTTCGATATCAGCCCCAGGAGTTCCCGAGTCAGCAAGAACGGCGCGGTCAAATTGACGTGCAGTAATCGTTGCCACAGCCCGCCGCTGATATCGGCCACAGGTCCGAGCGCGCCGAGTTCGGCGGCGCAATGCACCAAGCCGTGCAGCGCGCCAAATTCCCGCTCGACCGTGGCGGCGAGATCGCGGTAATCGTTCTCGGTAGCACCCGCCAGATCGAGCGGGTAAATAGCCGGTTGCGGCCCGCTGGCGGCCATGATCGCGTCGTAGACCTTTTCCAGCTTGGGTATGGTCTTCCCGAGCAGAATGACCGTTGCGCCTGCGGCGGCGCAGGTTTTCGAGACGGCCGAGCCGAGCCCGCCCCCGGCGCCGGTGACGAGAATGACATGATCTTTAAGCATCGATTTGCTCATGACAGCGCCCCATCCAGCCAAGGAAGGAAATCCCGAGGCGATGCAAGCAGCCCGTCGGCGCCCCAATCGTGCGGCGCATCGCCTGCGGCGATATAGCCGTACAGCGCCGTCAGAGTCGTCATGCCGGCTCGGCGGCCGGCTTCGACGTCTCCGGGAGCATCGCCGATGTAGACGCAACCTTCCGGAGTCAGGTCCAAACGCCGGCTGGCTTCCAGAAGGGGCAGGGGATGAGGCTTTTTTTCGGCCGTAGTGTCGCCGCTGATGACGCATCCGGCACGACCGGCCAGATTCAGCTTTTCCAATAACGGATCGGTGAACCGGCTCATCTTGTTGGTGACGATGCCCCACGGAACGTCGCGCTGTTCCAGTGCGTCCAGCACGGATTCTATGCCGTCGAAGAATTGGGTGCGATCGGCGACATGGGATTGGTAGAGCTCCAGCATCCGTTGCAGCACTCGATCGAAAAGTACCTGCTCGTAATCGCCATTGAGGGCACAGCGCAGCATGACGGCGGCGCCGCCCGAGATGCAGGGCTTGAGTTCGGCCATGGAGCGCGGCGGAATATCGGCCTCGGCGAGCGCGGCATTCGCGGCGAAGACCAGATCGGGCGCGGTGTCCAGCAGCGTTCCATCCAAATCGAACAGCACGGCGGAAACCGTCGGGTTTACGGCCATGCGCTTATTCCTCGGGTCTCAAGAAAGCGGCCAGATAATTGACGTCCAAGTCGCGGCTCAGGTTGAATTGCCCGGTGATCGGGTGGTACGCGATGCCTTCCATGCCCAAAAGCTCGAGCCCCGACTCCCGCGCCCAGCGGCCGAGTTCGGAGGGCTTGATAAATGTCGCATAGTCATGGGTTCCCTTGGGGATCATGTTCAACAGGTATTCCGCGCCGACGATCGCCAGGAGATAAGCCTTGAGTTTTCGATTCAGCGTGGAGAAGAATACCCTCCCGCCCGGCTTGACCAGTCTGGCGCAGGCCCTGACCACCGATGCGGGTTCCGGCACGTGTTCCAGCATTTCCATGCAGGTCACGATATCGAAGCTGCCCGGCTCGGCTTCGGCGAGCGCCTCGGCGCTGATCCGCCGGTAATCCAGGCTGATCCCCGATTCGTCCGCATGGGATTTCGCGACGTCCAAAAGTTCTTCGGCTAGGTCGATGCCGATCACCTCAGCACCGGCCCGAGCCAGTCCCTCGCTGAGTATCCCGCCGCCGCAGCCGACGTCGACGACGCGCTTGCCTTCGACCTCTCCGAACGACCGGATGAACTGGATGCGCAGGGGATTGACCGCGTGCAAGGTCTTGAATTCGCCGTCGGGGTCCCACCAGCGATCGGCCAGAGCGCCGAATTTCCGGATTTCATGTTCGTGGACGTTTTCGGTGCTCGTCATGGCCGTTCCTGTACGCTGGTTAATTTTTCCCGCCAGGCGGCGGCTTTCTGGAAAATCTCTTCGGTGCTCAGAGTGGTCAGCTCGCGGTTTTTCAGAAGCTGGCGTCCCGCCACCCAAACATCGCTGATCTGATGGCGTCCGGCCGCGTAGACGACGTTCGAGATCGGGTCGTACAGCGGTTGGGTTTCGAGGTCGTCGAGGCGGATGGCCGCGATATCGGCGGACTTTCCGACTTCCAGCGAGCCGATTTCCGTTTCGAGTCCCAAGGCTTTTGCGCCGTTGAGGGTCGCCATGCGCAACGCGGTATGGGCCGGAACCGCGCTGGCGTCGCCCGAGACCGCTTTGGCTAGCAATGCCGCGGCGCGCATTTCGCCCATCACGTCCAGATCGTTGTTGCTGGCCGCGCCGTCCGTGCCGATGGCGACATTGACGCCCGCCTTGATAAGCTTGGCGACGGGACAAAAGCCGCTCGCCAGTTTCAGATTCGATTCGGGGCAATGTACGACGCTGCCGCCGGATTCGGCGAACTGGTCGATTTCCTCATCCGTGAGTTGGGTCATGTGCACGGCGACAAACGATGGAACCAGGAGGTCCAGCTGCTGAAGCCGCTTCATGGGGCGCATGCCGTAACGCTGCCGGCTCTGCTCGATTTCGTCCTGGGTCTCGTGCAGGTGCATGTGGATCGGACGGTCCAGCTCCGCCGCCAAGGTTCGAACTTTCAGCAAGGGCTCGTCCGAAACGGAGTAGGGCGCATGGGGCGCGAAAGCCGTGGTTACCAAAGGGTTGTGACGAAGTTCGTCGTGCAGCGCCAGCCCCTTGGACAGATAATCGTCGGGACCGCTCGCCCAAGCGCTCGGGAAATCGACCAGGATCATGCCGACTACGGCGCGCATACCGCAGCGCGCCGCCTGGCGGGCGGTGACCTCGGGGAAGAAATACATGTCGTTGAAGCAGGTGACGCCCCCGCGGATCATCTCGGCCATCGCCAGATCGGTGCCGTCGCGCACGAAGGTTTCGCCGACCCATTTTTGCTCCAGTGGCCAGATATGGTCGAGCAGCCATTCCATCAGCGGCCGATCGTCGGCCACGCCACGCAATAGGGACATGGCGGCATGGGTGTGGGCGTTGACGAAACCCGGAATCAAGGCATGATGATCGAACGATTCCACCGACGCGGCTTGATATTTGGCCTCGGCTTCAGAGGCCGGCAGGATGTCGACGATCCTTCCGCCATCGATGGCGAGAGCATGGTGTTCGAGTACGGTACGATCGGGCTCCACCGGAATGATCCAGCGCGCCTTCAGCAGAGTGTCGATAAACATTCGATAACCTAGCGTTTCACTAAACTTTATCACGATGCGTCGGGTTTGTGCATTTTGCGCCAAACGCGGCAATTCTCATTTTGTTCCGAAACCCGCGTGTCCTAGGTAGGGTGGGTTAGGTGCGCCTCCGAGAACTCGGACGGAGCTTGGTGCTCGGCGCGCAACCCACCGAAAAGGGTGGTCCACGCTATCCTGGTGGGTTACGGCGCGCTCTGAGCCCAGTGACCAACACCAAACCTGTCCCGGTGCGCGCCTAACCCACCCTACGAAATTCAGGTTTCAGGGCAAAATGAGAATTGCTGGCGCCGAACGAAGGGGCATTTTAACCGATGCGGCAAAGCGTCTTACAATTCGTGTTTTTGAAAGTGCGACATGACGATGCATCAACCGAGGGTCAGCCGGCGCATGAGCGCGGTGCAACAGCCCATCATTCCCGTCGTTGCCGAGCTAATCCGCCGCCATCCGGGGACGATTTCGCTCGGGCAGGGTGTGGTGTTTTACGGTCCGCCGCCCACGGCGAGCGAAGCGATCCGGGATTTCTTCGTGAAACCGGAAAATCAGAAGTACGGTCCGGCTCAGGGCATTCCTCGGCTGCTCGAGTTGATCGAACGTAAGTTGGCGGCGGAGAACGGGATTGCCTCCGGCACGGGACGACGCATCGTGGTAACGGCCGGCGGCAACATGGGCTTTCTCAATGCCCTGTTCGCCATCGCCGATCCGGGCGACGAAGTCATCCTGCCTTTGCCTTATTATTTCAACCAGGAAATGGCGATCCGGATGCTCAATTGCACGCCGGTGTTCGTGTCCACGGACGAGAACTATCAACTGCGGCCCGATCTCATCCGAGCCGCCGTTACCGATAGGACGCGGGCGATCGTCACGATCTCGCCGAACAATCCCAGCGGGGCGGTTTATTCGGAAGACGCTTTGCGGGCAGTCAACGCCATTTGCCGCGAACAGGGGATTTACCATATCAGCGACGAAGCCTACGAGTATTTCACCTACGGCGGCGCGAAGCATTTTTCGCCGGTCTCCGGGCAAGGTTCGGAGCCGCACACCATATCGCTGTTCTCGCTCTCCAAAGCCTACGGTTTCGCGAGCTGGCGCATCGGCTACATGGTGATTCCCGAGCATCTGTACGAAGCGGTGCTGAAGGCCCAAGACACCAACCTCATCTGCGCGCCCTTAATTTCGCAGTACGCCGCGGCCGGCGCGCTCGAAACGGGTTCCGCCTATTGCCGCGAGAGGCTGGCGACCATCGGCCGGGTTCGCGATATCGTTTTGGACGAATTACAGAGCCTGGCCGATATCTGCCGCGTTCCGGAAGCCCAGGGCGCTTTCTACATTCTGCTGAAGATCGATACCGATCTTGATTCGATGACGCTCGCGGAACGGCTGATCCGGGAACACAAAGTGGCCGTCATTCCCGGCACGGCATTCGGACTGGAAAAGGGCTGTTATCTGCGGGTTGCCTACGGAGCCCTGGAACCCGAGACGGCCGCAGAGGGAATGAGACGGCTTGTATGGGGAGTGCGGGCGATTGTCGGCGTGTGAAGACGGCTGTAAGTTAACCGGTGCCGGTTTAGAGGTTCGTTTGACGATCGTTCCGGCTCAGGAACCATTCGACGAAATGGTCGGCCGGTACGGGTCTCGAGATGTGGTAACCCTGTACCTCAGCGCAATCGTTCGCCGCAACCAGGGCCAGCTCCGAATTGCTTTCGATGCCCTCCGCAATGATATCCAGCCCCAGGTTTTTTCCGAGCGCCACGATCGCGCGCACAATGGCAAGGTTCGCCGGAACCTTGTCGATATTGCGGATGAACGACTGGTCGATCTTGAGCCGGTCCAAGGAAAATTCTCTTAAGTAACTGAGACTCGAATATCCCGTGCCGAAATCGTCGATGGCAAGCCTTACTCCCAAGTGCCTAAGCTGGGCCAGAGAATCGATCGTCGAAGGAGCGTCGCCCATGACGACACCCTCGGTGAGCTCCAGTTCGAGGCATTCGGGTTTTATCCCGGTTTCCTCGACAATTTTTTGTACCAACTGGTGGAAGTCCTTCTGGCGGAACTGAACGGCCGAAATATTGACGGCGACCCGTATTGGGGGAAGTCCCTGATTTTTCCAGTCGATATGTTGCCGACAGGCTTCCCGAAGCACCCATTCACCAATGGGCACGATGAGTCCGGTTTCCTCAGCGATCGGGATGAATTTGGCGGGAGAAACAAGTCCCAATTGCGGGTGGTGCCAACGGATCAGGACTTCCACTCCTACGATTTCGCCTGTGACTGCGTTGCATTGAGGCTGGTAGTGGAGCGCGAATTCATTGCGCTCAAGCGCTAAACGCAGCCCTGCTTCAATCGTCAATCGCTCGAGCACGCCACTGTCCATCGTTTCATCGTATACGAGACAGCGGCCACGATAGCTTTCTTTGGCCTTGTACATGGCCGCATCCGCCTTGCGAATCAATCCCTCCGGCGACGCGTCGTGGTCGGGATAGAGCGATATGCCGATGCTCGATGTGATGTGCAGGTCGTTCCCGAGAATCGAGAACGGTCTGCTCAATGCGGATGCCAAGTTTTCGGCGACCAAGATGGAATCCGATATCCCCTTGATATTTTCGAGAATAATCGTGAACTCGTCCCCGCTTAAACGAGCCACGGTATCGCACTTGCGAATGCAGGACACGAGCTGTTCGGCTACCCCTCGGAGGAGCAAGTCGCCGCTCGGGTGTCCAAAGGTATCGTTGATGAATTTGAAGCGGTCGAGGTCAATAAAAAGCAACGCGAGGACACGCCCGCCTCTCTGTGCATTCAAACACGCCCTCTGCAAGCGGTCTTCGAACAGCAAACGGTTCGGAAGTCCCGTGAGCTGGTCGAAATGAGCGAGATAATAGAGATGAGCCTGCTTTCGTCGGGTGATCTCGTCAAGGAGATCGTGGCCCGTGCCCATCCCGGCGTATAAGCCGTTTTGGGTGATGATGTACCCGTTCACCATGTGGCGCATTCCGGCATCGATGATGATTCCGGCCAGATCGTCAATGCCGGTGTGGACGTCGATGACGATGGGGTTGGGGTCCATGAATTCACGAATCGTTTTCTTGTGATTCAAATCACGCGCAAAAGGGTGGATAAAGATTTCGACCAAGGACTGCCGGTCGATGACTCCCACGGGAACGAAGTGCTCGTTGACTATGGCGACCGAATAAAGCCCCTGATCCTTGATGAACATACTCAGCACGTCCAAGCAGCCGGCATCCTGAGGCAATGGCGGCACGTACTTTAGAAGACAGGCCACCGTCCCTTGCTGAATAACGTCCGAGACGTCCATATCCGGAAATCTCTGTCCCAGATATTCGTGTACTACCGGAAAGGGATTCATCGGACTCATGGGATTGTCTCGCTGAGATATAAACGCAAAATAGCCTCGGATTTCAGGTTGATCCGACGCGGGGCGGCAAATCCGTCTAAGAATCTATCCCGGTAGGCCGTTCGACCTGAACCTGTGGAAGGGTTGGCCGCTCGGGATGGTTTCTAAGTGTCGAGGCTGCCCGCCCAACGATAGCGTCAGACCTTGAACAACCCGGTTACACGGTTCATGGAACCGGCGGTCAGCGACAAGTCGCGGGCCGCTTGAGCGGACCGGGTCGCGCCCTCCGCGGTGGAGTTGCAGATGCGTCCGATGGCGACGATGTTTCGATTGATGTCGCCGACGACTGCCGTTTGTTGCTCGGCGGCGCTGGCGACCTGAGTATTCATATCGGTGAGCTGGCCGATCATCTCGGTGATTCGCGCCAGGGCTTCACCCGCCTTGCCGGCCTCGATTACGGTTACTGCCATTTGATTACGGCCGTCCTCCATCGCCTGGACCGCGGATTTCGCTTCCGCTTGAAGCTGTTCGATGGTGGCTTGAATCTCGGCGGTCGATTGCTGGGTTTTGCTTGCCAGGCTTCGGACTTCTTCGGCGACGACGGCAAAGCCGCGTCCCGATTCGCCGGCTCGCGCGGCTTCGATGGCGGCGTTAAGGGCCAGCAAGTTGGTTTGATCGGCGATATGGCGTATCACGTCCAAAACGGCGCCGATGCGTTCGGTCTGTTGCTCCAAGGTGCCGACGACTTCGGTAGCTTTACCCATATTGCTAGCCAAAGCGTCGATCGCTGCCGTCGCCCGGTCTACGGTCTGCTTGGCATCCCGCGTTTCTTGGTTCGTCTCCTGAACGGCCTCAGCCGTGATATGCGCCGTGCGCGCGACCTCCTGAATCGCGACCGTGATCTGTTCTACGGCCGCAACCAAATGGTGTATTCCACCCTGCTGTTGCTGGACACCTTGTCTCGCAGAATCGCTGACTTCCAGCAAGTGTTTGGATTCTTCGGTGATTTTCTCGCTGCATTCCAGCAGTTGGTGCAAGGTGTCCTGGAGCTTGGCCGCAAAGCGGTTAAAGCTGGCGGCAATCGAGGCGACTTCGTTTCGGCCTTGATCATTCAGGCGAATGGTTAAGTCACTGGTGCCTCGGCTAATGGCCGCGAAATGGTCGGCGACCTTCCGCAAGGGCAGATAAACGCCTCGGTACAGGTAGATACAAGAAAGTATCGACAAGACCAAAGTCGCGAGTCCAAAGGCCATCAGCATCGTCAGCGTTTTTTCCTTCGACCGGTCGGCTTCGGCGCTGGCCTCGTTCGCCGCGTTTTCGATCATGCCGGACAAGGCCGTGAGTTTGGTCTCGATTTCCCGGAACGTGCCCAGAAAATCGGGAGGAAGATTACGGTGCGTCTCCGCATCGGATAATGCCTTCGAAACCAGCAGATTGGCGTCAAACTCGTAGAGATCGAGCAGAGGCTTGACCGCATCCAGTTCGCGTACGGCCGCTTCGGGAAGATTGTAGGTGCTCAGCGACGAGACGTACTGCCGCAGTTGCTCGGTATTTTCCCGCAGCGCTTTCGGAATAGCTTCGCGCTCTTCCGATGTCGCGTTCGGATCCAGCAATAAGGCACGGCTCACCACGCCGAACAACCCGTGATGCAGTCGATCCGCCTCGGCACTGCTTTTCAGTGCCTGTATCTTTAAGTGCAACTTAGCGACGCTGTCGGACTGTACCAGCAGCCCCCAACAGGCGAGCCCGGTAATTAGAGCGACACACAAAAAACTGACGATGGCAGAGAGAAAAATTTTTTGCTTGAAAGTCATGAACGAGACGTTTAGGTAAAACAGTGCTGCTGGACGCCAGTGGAAGGGTCGATGAAATATGTCACGAAATTGTGACAATTTTGGGAAATGCCGGGCATGGCGGCAGCCTGGCCACGCTGACCGCAAGGCGCGCGCAGGGTTCGAGCTAATCCGCTTTCATCAGATAGCCGTAAGATCCGGCCATTAGATGCAGAAGCGTTGTATCGCTCTTAACGGAAAGTGCCGGAGTCGGACGGGAAATACCGGGGTTCTTTCACAAACAGGCACACCCGAAATTCACGCTTTAACGGCTTTGGCCTTATCCTATGGCACATTTTTAAGCCATTTGGCTCGGCTATTTCGGATAGGAGAGCAATGAGAAAAATAACAGAACGAAGGTCGAGTATTCAGAGCTCGATAACTTGGCTCTTGGTGGCGCTGATCGGGGCGGCGGCGCTGGGCGGCATCGCCTTGAACCGGGGGGAAAGCGTCAACAGCCTGTGGTTCGTGACGGCCGCGGTTTGCGTCTATGCCTTGGGATATCGCTTCTACAGCGCTTTCGTCGCGGCCAAGGTTTTGGGCCTGGACGGCACGCGGGCGACACCGGCGGAGCGCTTAAACGACGGGCGCGATTTCGTGCCCACCAATCGTTGGGTTGTATTCGGACATCACTTCGCCGCCATCGCCGGCCCCGGGCCTTTAATCGGCCCGACCCTCGCGGCGCAGTTCGGTTATCTGCCCGGCACTCTGTGGATTTTGATCGGGGCCGTCATCGGCGGCTGCGTGCAGGATTTCGTGATTCTTTTCTGTTCGATCCGGCGCGACGGGCGCTCGCTCGGCCAGATGGCGCGCGACGAGCTCGGTCCCATCGGCGGCAACGCGGCGCTGCTGGGCGTCATGTGCATCATGATCATCCTTATCGCGGTGCTGGGCCTGGTGGTGGTAAACGCCATGAAGCATAGTCCCTGGGCCACGTCCACGGTGGGCGCGACCATTCCCATCGCCATGCTCATCGGCGTCTACATGAGCAAGCTACGGCCTGGACGGGTAATCGAGGCGACGGTGCTCGGGGTCGGATTGCTGCTGTTTTCGGTTTGGGGCGGCGGTGTCGTCGACGGCATGGCGGGCTTCCGTGACTGGTTCGACTACGACGGCCCGCAACTGGCGCTGATGGTTATCGCCTACGGCTTCGCCGCGGCCGTGTTGCCCGTATGGCTGCTTCTGGCTCCGCGCGACTACCTGTCCACATTTATGAAACTGGGAACGATCGGGGCTTTGGCGGTGGCCATTGTCATCCTTCATCCCGAAGTGAAAATGCCGGCCCTGACCCGGTTCGTCGACGGCACCGGCCCCATTTTCGGCGGCAAGCTGTTCCCGTTCGTTTTCATCACCATCGCTTGCGGCGCCATTTCCGGCTTTCACTCGCTGATCTCGTCGGGCACCACGCCCAAGCTCCTGGCCAATGAGGCCGACGCCCGTTTCATCGGCTATGGGGCGATGATGATGGAATCCTTCGTGGCCATCATGGCCATGGTGGCGGCGACGGTGCTCGATCCCGGCGTCTATTTCGCTATCAACAGCCCGGCGGGCGTGGTAGGGAAGGAGGCGGCGGAGGCGGCCGCGAAGATTACCGCCTGGGGCTTTCCCGTAACCGTTGGACAAATGTACGCACTGGCACAGCAAATGGGAGAATCCACCCTGTTCGCCCGCACCGGCGGCGCACCATCCTTGGCGGTCGGCATGGCCAGCCTTTTCGCCAGCGCTTTCGGGCAAGGGCTTTTGTCCTTGTGGTACCACTTCGCCATCATGTTCGAGGCACTGTTCATTCTCACGACCTTGGACGCTGGCACCCGCGTCGCCCGCTTCATGTTGCAGGACGTGCTGGGCAATTGGGTGCCTTCGCTCGGGCGGACCTCCTGGTATCCGGGCGTAATTCTGACGTCCGGGCTAGTGGTGGCCGGTTGGGGTTATCTGCTCTACATCGGCGTCATCGACCCCTTGGGCGGCATCAACAGCTTGTGGCCCTTGTTCGGCATCGCCAACCAGATGCTGGCGGGGATCGCCCTCTGCGTGGCCACGACCATCCTGGTCAAAACGGGGAAGCTTCGTTTCGCTTGGGTGACCGGTATGCCGCTGGCGTGGCTCCTGATCGTCACCACCTCGGCCGCATGGGAGAAACTGTTCAGCCCGGAGCTTCGGATCGGCTTTCTGGCTCACGCCCGGGATTTAAGCGACAAGCTGGCGGCGGGCCTTTTGCCCGCGGATCAAGCCGCCAAGGCACCGCAGCTCATTTTCAACGATTATCTCGACGCCGGTTTGACCGCGCTGTTCCTGGCCGTCTCCTGGATCTTGGCCGCGGATACGCTGCGAGTCTGCGGGCTTATTCTGGCCAGGAAGCCCCATCCGCCGCTCAGCGAATCGCCGCACATCCCGAGCCGGCTGATCGAGGACTGGGTGAGGGATTGATGAAATGGGCGGCGGTTGGCCCAGAAAACCTCGGGTTGTCCGATGCGACAAAAGGAAGTCAGAGAAGCATAAGTTTTTACAGAAAGCATTCCTACACTCGTTACCCTGTCCTATCCGGAATAGGTGCTCATGGCGTTTGAAAACAGCTTCTTAGGGCGATCGGCCATGCGCATGGGCGACATTTTGTGGGATAGCATAGATAGGCTGGATGTTAGCCTGTGTTGCGATTGCAGTTCCGGTGCAATTTAGCCGATTGCCGATCTCCGTCGGATTTTGGGTTAAGCGGAGTTGAGAATATGAATGGCAGTATTTTGGTGGTGGACGACGAATCGTGCATCCGCGAGATGTTGGCCGAATATCTCGGCAAGCACGGATTTCAGGTTTGGCAGGCCGAATCGGCCGTAAAGGCGCGTGAACTTATCGGGAGGGAACCCATCGATCTTGCGGTGTTGGATATCACCATGCCGGGCGAAGATGGGCTGAGCCTCGCCCGCCATATTCGAGAAAACCATACCCTGGCCGTCATTATGCTTACCGCAGCCGACTCCTTGGTGGATCGAGTCGTCGGCTTGGAAATGGGGGCCGACGACTACCTCGCCAAACCGTGCGACCCCCGTGAGCTCGTGGCGCGGATCAAAAGCGTGCTGCGCCGTACCAAATCCTCGGTCAAAGAGCCGGACCCGCCTTCGGCAGCCGTACCGGCGCGAGTCGTACGGCTCGGCTGCTGTCGGTTGGATCTCGACAGTCATCGTCTGCTGGACGAGAACGGCCGGGAACTGCCCATCACGAACGGGGAATTCGACTTGCTGAAAGTTTTCGCCACTCATCCCAGTCGGGTGCTGTCGCGAGATCAGATTCTGGATCTGACCCGGAATCGTGAATGGGACCCTTTCGACCGCAGCGTCGATATTTGCGTAACGCGGGTGCGCAAGAAAATCGAACCGGATCCGGAACGGCCTCGCTTTATCAAAACCGTTCGCGGCGCAGGGTACCGCTTCGTGCCCGACGGCGAGTGAGGCGAGGGATTAACGAAATCCACCAAACCCGATTGCCTCGAAACAGTAGCCATCGCGACCATGCACATCTCCACATCGCTCACACGATCCACGCTTTATCGCATTGCCGCCGGGGTGACGGCCATCGTCGCCCTTTCGAGTGCCGTCCCGTATTACCTGATGTACCGGGAGATCGAGCAAGGAGCCCTGGCGCGGCTGACGGACTATGCCGTGCAACGAGCCCGCTACCACGAATCCCATTTCGCCTTCCTCAAGGGCTTGCATGAGGTCGTGCGCAAGGACTTTCTGGAGCGCTACACGGCGCCCCCTTCTCCTGATACCGAACGCCGTTTCGATGAGCTGATGAGCCGCTATCCGGACGGCGCACTGCGCAATAGCGAGAAATTCTCCGATGTGGAGCGCTATTCCAGCGGCTGGATTCACCGCCGGGTGCAGCCCGATACGGAGTTCAAGCGGCGCTGGATGCTGTTTTTCGATCTGTCCGAAAAATATAAGGGAATCTTTACCAGTCAATTCGCCAACTTCTACTTCACGCATCCCAGCGAGCCGGCGAACATGGGCTACGACGATCCCGAACGCTCCGGACACGTGCGCTGGGTGTACCAGACGCCAGCGGACTATGCGTTGGATCAACGCGAGTATTTTTTTCTGGCTGATGCCCAGCACAATCGCCAGCGCAAGACAGTTTGGGGAGGCACCTATTATGAGCCGGCCTATCGCAAGATTCTGGTCTCCGGCGTGACGCCCGTGTACCTGGGCGATGAGCATATCGCCAATATCGGCACCGATGACATTCTCGACGACCTGGAAGCCAGCATCCGCCAGTCGGACATTCCCGGCGCCAGTCATACCGTGTTCCGTGGCGATGGCCGGCTGATCATTGACCCGTCGTACATGGCACAGATCTCGGAAGGCTTTGAGGGGTTTAACATCCGTGACGCACACGACCGGCGGCTGGATGCATTGCTGAAGCTAGCTACCGAAGCGAGCGCGCTGCCACGTTCCGGGTTGGCGTCTGCAATCGACGAGTATTATGCGATCAGCCGGTTGCCCAGCACGGGATGGTATTTCGCTTCGACCCTACCGGGTACGCTAGTCCGTGCCCAGGCGTTCCGCTCGGCACAGTGGGTGTTCTGGAGCGGAATCGCGTCGCTGGCGTTCCTGCTCGTGATTTTGACCATTATCCTGCGACGCCAAATCGCTTATCCCCTGGGCCGGCTGCTGGGCGCCATCCGGAGCGTCGGCTCCGGCGAGGCGCCTGTCGTGGACGTGAACCGGCTGGAAAATCCGCGCAATGAAATCGGTCAACTGGCCGATGCGTTCAACGACATGGTCGCGAAGGTGTCGGAGCGGGACATTGCCCTGCGCGTTGAAAAGGAGCGTTTCCGTGCTCTGATCGAGCATGCCGCGGACATCATCAGCGTGGTCGATGCCGAGGGCGTGATCCGCTACGTGAGCCCTTCGGTGGAGCCGGTTCTGGGCTTTCCGCCGGCCCATTACATCGGCCAGACCATCTTTGCCATCGTGCATCCCGAAGATGTGGCAGTAGTCGCGCACGCCTATCGGACCGCGCTCGAGCACCCGGACGCGCCCATCGAACGCCTTGAGTACCGGCTCCGGCATGGCCGTGGCGAATGGCGGGTGTTCGAGGCCACCGGCCACCAACCAGCTGCAAAACCCCTCGGTGGAAGGCATCGTCGTCAACGCCCGCGACATCACCGAAGCCATCAAGGCGGAAGCCGAAATCGCCCGCCAGCGGGACAGCTTGTACCAGCGGGAAAAGCTCGCGGCCATGGGTTCCTTGCTGGCCGGGGTGGCGCACGAACTCAACAATCCTTTGTCCATCGTGGTGGGGCGAGCCATCATGCTGGAGGAAGACGCCCAAAACGAAACCACCCTCTCGGCCGCCCAGAAAATCCGCGCCGCCGCCGAACGCTGCGCCCGAATCGTCAAGACGTTTCTCGCGATGGCGCGTCAGCACACGCCGCAGCACACTGCGGTGCGGCTCAACCGCATCATCGAGGATTCCCTGGAAATCCTGAGCTATAGCCTCCGCACCGGCGGCATCGAGGTGGTCACGGCTCTGGCGTCGGACCTGCCGGAGATCGCCGCCGATGCCGACCAGTTGCACCAGGTCTTCATCAATCTCATTGTCAACGCGCAGCAGGCCTTGTCCGACCAGCCCGAACCCCGCCGCATCCGTATCAGTTCCTGCCACGACCCGTACACGAAAGCCATTTGGGTGGAGGTGGCGGACAACGGTCCCGGCGTTCCGGAAGCCATCCGCTCGCGGATCTTTGATCCCTACTTCACCACCAAGCCGGTCGGCAGCGGCACCGGGGTGGGCTTGGCGGTGAGTCTCGGTATTGTCGAAGCCCATGGCGGCAGCTTGAGCGTGTCTTGCCCACCCGAGGGCGGGGCGGTGTTCGTCGTTCGGCTGCCGGGGCACCGCGCCACGAGCCTCGAAGTCCACGGCGAAATCCCTGGACCGGAAGAGCCGTGCGCCGGCCGAAGACAGATTCTAATCGTCGACGACGAGCCGGAAGTGAGCGCCTTATTGGCGGACATCCTGGCGAACGACCGGCACCGCATCGATGTGGCGGAGACTGGTTAGGAGGCGCTGCGCCTGATGGCCGAAAAAGGCTGCTACGATGCGATCCTGAGCGATCTGCGCATGCCCGGGATGGACGGTCCGGCGCTGTATCGGGAAATCGAACGCCGCTGGCCGGAATTGGCGCGCAGAGTCATCTTCGTCACCGGTGATACCTTGAGCTCGAACGTGCAGATGTTCTTGGAAACTACCCGGTGCCCGGTAATCGAAAAACCGTTTGTTCCGACCGAAGTACGGCAGAAAGTCGCCCAATTGGAGGACACTGGGAACGCTGTTCAATGAGAACCCGTCGTTCCCCCGGTCCGTGACGCGGGTGTCCATGCTCCGCCCGGAGCACACTGATGTGAGCGGCCTTTTTCCTCGGACGAATCGATGGCCGCTTCGGCGTGCGATATCCACAGACACAAAAGACACTTGGTTTTTCATTCAATTTTCCTGTGCCCGGAAAAGCGTCGGGCCGGTTTCGGGCTTCTGGTACTGCTGCTGGCGCTGTCGGCGGTCGCAAGCGAACTTCCCTCCGGCACGCCCCCGCTCTACAACCTGAGTGCCCATGTCGATCTAGTGTCCAGTTACGTCGTTCGCGGCTTTACCACGACTTACTTCAATGGAGAGCCTTTGGGCAACGAGTTCGCCGATGCGCCGGAATCCGAAGATCCGGTTTTGCAATGGGGCGCCGATTTGAAACTATCCAGCGGCTGGTATCTGGGCTACTTCGGTTCCATGATCAACTACTCCTATCTGCGCCTGGGCCAGGCCTACTCGAACCGGAGCATCAGCGTATTCGACGACGAGAAATCGATAGAGCACGATATTTATGGCGGCTATGAACTGCCGCTGGGGGATTTCACGGTCATAGGGGGCTTGACCGGGTATCTTTACACCAACAGCCGCCACGCCGAGACCCTGGAAAGCAGAGTCGGCATCGGCTACGGCGACTTCAGCCTGTTCTCGCAAACGCTGATGAACGATTCCCTTCTGGGAAACGCGGGTGACACCTATTGGACCCTCAACTATCGCCGGGTTCTGCCCTGGAATCTGAACTTTAACGCCACCCTCGGCTGGTTCAGCTTTCGCCGCGAAGGAAAGTTTTACGGGACGCGGGATACCTACTTGGAGACCGATTGCCCTCCAGGCAGCGCCATGAGCGTCACCGGGTGTTATTCCGGCAAATTGCCCGTCAGCAATACCTTCGGCCATGTCATTCTGCAGGTGAGTTATCTGATTCCCAAGCTGCCGGTGTCGCTGGGTGTGACCGGCATTTTGGGCGGATACAACCGCTTCGGCGCTGCGCAGGAGAACGAAGTCATCGGATCGATCAGCCTGTACTACGAATGAATCAATCCCTAGCGACGGCTTCGATTTTCGCTGGCCGATGGAAGCCGCCGCAGATTTGATTCCATTCGGCATTCAAGTGAACATTTATTGTAGGGTGGGTTAGCAAAGCGTAACCCACCGAGCGACCTCGAATCGGTGGGTTACGGCCTTCCGGCCTAACCCACCCTACGAAAATTAATATTGAAAGCGATTTGGAATAAAACCATTCCACGGGTGTAGCGGCTTTTTGCCGTTAGCAGAGACGGAAAGCCCGCGGCCGACGACGCCGGCTCAGCGCCATCCCCACGGCGCCGAGTCCGACGAGAGGTATAACTCCGGGCTCGGGAACCGTCGTTTCGATTTCTTCGCCATCGGTTCTGAAGTCGAGGAGGGAATATAAGGCTTCGTCCATCACGGTCGTATTGCCGATAAACAAATCCAGGCGCACGACGTCTTTGAGGGCATTCGGAACGGCGCTGAAATCGGAAAAGGCGAAAGCGTACGTGCCGGGGGCCGCTATCGTTCGGCTGATGTACTGGCCGAACATCGAAGAGCCGATCTGCGAATACAAGGCGATGCCCAGGGTCGTGGATTGAGTCGCGGCACCCACAGTGACCAGGAACGAGCTTCCGCCGTCGGCGGTCAGGTCGGCATGCAGGGCCAACCCGCCGCCATAGGTCAACTGCAGATAGCCGCTCACGCTGGGATTTGCGTCGGGTGTCGCCACCGTGTCGATATACACGCCGTCATCGCCGGGACTCCCGGTATTGAGGGTGATGCCGACCGTGCCGATCCCACCGTTCTGTACCACTTGTGCCCAACGCGCACCGCCGAGGACATCGGACGTGGGCAAGCCAGTTTCGATGCTTATAGGATCATTGACTTGGTCGGCGACGAGACTGAAACCGCCCTGCTCGAAGTTATCGATGATTAATGCCTGCGCCGGTGCCGACATCAGAGCCAGGCCGCTTAGAAGAGCCGGTGCTGATAACCGGTGGATGAATAAGCTGACTGATTCGGTACATTTGCTGTAGTTCATGATACGAGCTCCAATGGAAATCTTTTGCCGGGGATGCGACGAATACCGGAATCCGCGTCTCGTTAGAGCATTTTTAACCGGGGTTTTAGCGGTGTGGATCGGGTAGGTAGTAGGTCGGCAATCCCTTGCCGACGAAGCCGCTTTCCCGACCTACTATCCCCTGGACCGCTAAACCAAACCGGAAAATGCGCTAGCGATAGGGGCCGGCAGCGAGTGCTGCCGGCCATTCCGGTTTGTTCGTTAGGGAGCGGCTATTGTGCGTTGTACCGCCGGAAGGAAGATGCCGCTGGTCTTGCCGGTCGAGCTGTCGATCAGGGTCATCGAAGCGGCTATCGCCGGAGTTGCGGCGCCAATTTCATTCACAGCATCCGGATTGCCGGTGTAAACCATGATACGCATCTGGCGCCGATCCAAGGTTGAGGCCGGTCGAAAATGAAAATCCTGTTTCTTGCTCTGGCCCGGCTCCAGGAAGCCGGTTCCGTCGGTTTCGAAGAGGCGACGCGGGAGGCCGGTTTCGGGATCTTGTAAAACGGCGACGACATGGTACTGAACCGGCCTGTCCGTGACGTTCACCAGGTTCAAGCGTGCCGACTGCGCTCCGGCGAGCACGTCGACCACGGCGAAATTGAGCTCCCATGGCCGGTCTCCCAACTCGGATGGGCTGAAAGCGAACGCATTGCCCGAGGCCGCGAGGTTGGCCGCCAAGGCGGAAGCAATAACGAGAGTCTTTAATGTGAGTTTCATGGATGTCTCCTCCGTAAAAGTTTCTTGAACGCTTGAATAGCCATCCGCCTCTGAATCGGCGGACTGGGGCTTATTACGAAGGAAGAGTGTTTCTGGCTGATTTCCAAAAATGCCCTTTTTGTTTCATTTGTAACAGCGCATTGACTCGTGGTGGCTGGGCGCCGCCGGTGTCTTCGCGAAGGCCGATGCAGCCGATGAACGGGCATCGTGATCGGCGGGTGAAAACAGGCTTGTTATGTGATCCGGCGGTCGGCCAAGGGTCGCCCTCGTCGAAAACGGCAGCGACGCCGTGGATTGAGCGATGTCGGTTCAGGCCTTTGCGATGCAATTGCGGCCTTTTCCCTTGGCGGCATATAGCCCCCGGTCTGCCAGTTCCAGCAGGTCCCGCGCCGTCCAGGACAAACGCCCCGGAACGGAGGTGGCGCAGCCGATGCTGACGGTGACGATGGGTGTGGTTCGGGAGGCCGCGTGGGGCAAGGCCAAGGCAGCGACCCGGCTGCGCAACTGCTCGGCGACTTCCAGAGCCCCCGGCTCGCCGGTGTCCGGCAATAACGCGGCGAATTCCTCGCCGCCGTAGCGCGCCAGCATGTCGCCCGGCCGCACCAGAACGCCGGCCATGGCGGTAGCCAGCTCCTGCAAGCAGCGGTCGCCCGCGCCGTGGCCGTAGTGATCGTTGTAGGCCTTGAAGTCGTCCACATCGATCATCAGCATCGAAATCGGTCTCCGGTCCCTGGCACCGCGCGCCCATTCCGTTTCCATCGCTTCCTCCAGACGCCGCCGGTTGGCCAAGCTAGTCAGGGGATCGCGGCAGGCGAGGGTCTCCATGAAATCCACCTTCCGCTTCAGGCGGACTTGGTTGCGTATTCTGGAGAGAACTAGGGGAGGCTGAAACGGCTTGGCGACGTAGTCGACGGCGCCGAGTTCAAAACCCCGCAATTCGTCGGTGCTGCGGCACATGCTGGTGAGGAAAATGACGGCAATGTCCCGCGTGGACTCATCGGCCTTTAGCCGCCGGCAAACTTCGAGCCCGTCGATGCCCGGCATGGAGACGTCCAGAAGGGCCAGGTCCGGTTTTGGCGAAGCGGCAGCCAAAGCCAGCGCCGAGCGGCCGTCGTTGGCGACTTTGATGCGAAACTCCTTGCCCAGCGTTTCTTCCAGCATTTCCGTCATGTCGGCCATATCGTCGGCGATCAGGATAACCGGGGTATCGGGCTGCGGGTCCTTTTCCCCCGCTTCCCGGGCGACGGCGGCGATGCTATGCGGATCGGCGCCGGCCCCTCTGCCTGGCCTGGAATCGTCGGGGATGGGCCGGCACATCACGGACCCTCCTGCCTTTTCACCCATACCGAAAAAGGAAGGACGGAACCGTTCCCTCCCCGCGCCTGAGCCGACGAATAGGCGACGCTGGCGCGGAGAAAGACTCGGGACATATCGGCAGAGAAGAGGGTCTCCGGCCGCTTGTCGACGTGAGATGAGAATACTTTTGCCCGGTGTTTCATAGGTGACTCAAGGTTGCGGTTTGCGGGTGATGGGGAGCTCTCTCCATTGGACCATTGCTGCGGCGGGCGGCGGGGAGAATGAGGCAATGCTCGCCTTCGGGATCGACGATCCAGGCGTAGGGCCGGTCGCCCAGCAGTCGGGCGATGAGCTCCGCCAGCGGAAGCCCGCTGAATTCCGCCGAGACGAGGCTGTCCGAACTTTCGACGGGCAGTTCTATCTGCAGCGGCACGAGCGGTGACAATCGACTCAGTACCTCCCGCAGGGGATGGCGATCGATCGATCCGGTGAAGAGCCCTTCCGCTAGACGAATCTCCAGACCCGGAGCCAGCGCCGCGCCATAGGCGGGACACAGGCTCGGGCAGGACGACCGAAGGATCAGGCGCGGCGGGCGGTAGGCGCCCGCCGGGTTTCGTGCCGATAGCGTCATGGTTTGTCTCCTCTTCGAAATGTTCTAAGGCGGATGCCGAAACGCTGTCCCGTGAATGAGCGCAAACTCGAAACGCCTACGCCGCGAGCGTTTAATACTCCGCCAAGGACGCGCCGCTGCGCACGCAGACGAAGCGGTAGTCGGCGTACGGTGAGCCTTTGCTCGTGCTGCCGGTTTCCAGATCGAGCCGCCAGATGTCGGCTGCCGCCGCACTGGTGGCGTTGATCACGGAAATCTTGTCCCAGGTGGCGGTCCAGTAGGCTACGTAGCCCAATCCGTTTTGCGGGGCCGAATTCACGAACGGATGCCCTTGCGGCAGCTTGGTGTCACCGTTCGTCACCGGAACGACGTTAGGATCGATCAGGCTCATCAGTTCGTGCAGATAGGGTAGCCGCCAGCCCTTGCGTCCCCCGACGCTGCTATTGGCGCAGGAGTCGCGGGCGGAGCTCCACTCGGTCGTCGCGTTCGGCCAGGTCTTGAACCAGACCAGTTGGGTTTCCTTGTCCAGCACCGCCGCATTGTTGAACTCGGACAGTATTACGAACCGCTGGGACGCCGAGCTGTATTTCTTGCCCCAGTCCCGCAGATCGAGCGCCTGCGCCTGTCCGGAAATGGCCGCGGCTACTGCGGCGGCGATCAAGGTTGTTTTGTTCATGGTTTAGCCTCCCGTGTCGATTGATAACTTGGATAACTCGCCCGCGCGCCGCGGGCTTGCGAGACACTATGGGGCCGGTTTGTTTCTGAAGGATTTCCGGAACCGCGGAGAATTGTTTCAATTGTTTCGACCGGGAAGGCGCCGCCGAAGTACTTGCAAGAAGGACATCGGCGATTTTCTGCGGACTTGATTAGCTGAGGCTTCGCGTCTCGAATAGCGCCCTTGAGCTCAAAGACGCCGCCACGGATCGATTCCGTCCAAGCGGCATTGACGCAGATAAAGTGCGATGTAGAGGGTGTCGAAAACGATGAAAGCTATGTAGGCATAGGCCAGAAAGGTGGAAGTCGGTGTCAGGAGGTACTGAGCGGGAATCAGCGCGACACTGCCGATCATTCGCGATAGTGCGATATAGACCGACTGCCCTTGGACGCTTTGCCGACGCACCAGAAGGTACGGAAAAGAGACGGAGATCAGCAGTTGATCCCCCCACCCGGTGTAATTGCCGTGCCAGTCCTGAAACTCGAAAGTGATGGCCAGGATGCCCGCGAATATGGTGACCAGCGCCAGGCCGAATGCCGGCAGGAACCAATTTTGCGGCAACGCGGACGGAAACTCCTTTCGACCGAAACGCAAGTACTGGTAAGCGATCACGAGGTCGATCAAAAACCAGATACCGTTCGCATAGTTCAGCGGCGGATCGTCCGGCAGAAGAAACGCGAAGATGAATTCGTAGGAGAGATTGGTGCAAAGAGGCAGCAACGGCATGCCGTAGGCGCGGTCTTTGAATGCGCGGCGAATGATGAGCAGATAAGCGCCGCTCCACAGACCCAAACAGGCGATAGAGGAGGCGTTGTAGACGAGCTGTTCCGTCGGATTCATGATTTTGCTCCTTGCCGCTCAGCCGAAGGACGACATGACCCCGAGTCCGAGCAGAGCGCAGGGCAGCCACAGCGCAAACTCGGCGTCGATGGCGGCGTCGCCGGGAAGACCACCCGTCCCCATCAGTTTTGCGCCGTGGTGAAGAACGCCCGATACGTACCCGTGCACCGATGCTAGCCCGGTCGTCCACACCGGAATCCAACCGGCCGCCGCAAATGTGATCAGCCAAACGAGAGCCGTGACGTTGACGAGCTTGAGCAGCCGCAAGGTATTGGAGACGCCGAACATCAACGGCAGCGTGGCCACGCTTTCCAAGCGGTCCCGTTCCAGGTCCTTGAAGTCGCAATACACGGTGTTCACGAACATCGACAAAAACATGTAGCCAGAGAAGAACAGGGTGAGGGACGGCTGATGTCCATCGATGAAGCGGTCCGCGTAGACCATCAGCAGTCCCCAGAAAAAAGCGGTGTAGAACGCCTTGATCCCCGGAATGTCCTTGAGCCGCCGATAGCGGAAGGCGCCGCGGGTGAGGACGCCGAACCATGGCGTTCCGTAGAGGACCACCGCCAGAGGGAATGAAAAGAGCAGCAATGTCGCAACCGGGTCAGCCTTAATTGCGGTCATCGCTCCCGCACCGGCGAAGGCGGCGACCCCGAGCGCGGAAAAGAGCTGCTTTCGGCGCGCCAAGCTTAGGCTGCGTTCTGAAGCTTGTCCGTCCTCGAAACGGCCAACGTCCGCGAGATGGTCGATCAGATAGCTGGCGTAAACCAGCAGGAATGCGGCGGCGGCCAACGGAAGCGAAACCTGCTCGCTCGCGGCCAGGGCAACCACCGAAACCGCACTCGCGGCGCCGATGGGCAACACTACACCTGAACGGGCTAGCCATTCGAATGCGTCAAGCAGGATTTGCCCGAAGCGGGCGAGCCTCGACAAGGGCTTGCGCGTCTCGGGTGCCACCATCGCTGCGGAAAATACGCAGTTTAGGGCAAAGGTCGGTGCGAACTTGTTCATAGCGTTCCTCCTCGGTAGATGCCGGCGTCACGGATCCGGCGGATTGATCGGTTCGTTGCGAGCCGAGTGCTCCAATGGCTCTTGCGTTCCGCAAACGTGGCGCTATTTCAGAGGAGGAACGTTTCTGAAGGATTTCTCGAAGACAGAGATTTGTTTCGGTTGTGGCCCAATTGTTTCGGCTTTGTTTCCGGCGGGAGCCGCCTCAGTGGCCGATGCCCGTATCCGGCCATGATCGGAAAATAACGGGCGCGGGGGACCACGTCACGAGCGAGGGCGCCTTTGCGGAGCGACGAGGGAGCAGTTAGGTGGAGAGTGAGAGACTCGGTTGGCCTTTCTGGCGCGTCTTCAGTCAGCGTCTGGGGCAGGCGCAGTTCCTGGCGGGAAACCTCATGTTCCTATGAGATATGCCATATCGCCGGCGGATTTAACCAAATGACAATTTGTTCTTTATTTTAAAGATAGTGTTCTTGATATAGTGGCTGCCGATGTATTTAAGCCATGCTGACAGAGCAGCGGGAAGCCAGTGCGTCCGAGAGGATTACTGGCTTTTTATTTATTGAGCCGTTTGAGGTGATGGCGAACCCTTGCGTTCTTTGCAACATGGCTTTCAAGAGGTGATTCAACTTCAACGGCAAAGCGGTGATGAATACTTTGTCTTTCAGGCCATGATCGCGATGCAAAAGGCATCCGGGCCGGTCTAACCGCTTTTCCGGCAGCAATTCCTTCAAGAGACAATCCAGTGAGCAAGCCCAGCGGCCCTTTGACCCCACAACAATGGGAAATCTTGAAACGCTTGGCGGAAGAGCTCGCGCCCGAGCAGAGACTTTGGGCGAGCGGTTATCTGGCGGGATTTGGTGACGCCGCGCAAAAACTTACTCAATCGCCATCGCTCCAATCCGTGGAACCGCAACCAGGGGTCACGGTGCTTTTTGGCTCGCAGACCGGAAACGCCGAAAAACTCGCCAAAGCGCTCCATGCCCAGTTACGGCAAAGCGGCATCGCGGCGCGGCTGGAGGCCATGGGCAGTTACAGGAGCGCCCGACTCAAACGCGACCGTTGCCTTCTCGTGATCGTGAGCACCCATGGCGAGGGTGATCCTCCCGACAATGCCCGACCGTTTTATGAATTCCTGCACGGCAAGAAAGCGCCCAAGCTGGAAGGTTTGCAGTTTTCCGTCCTGGCTCTCGGCGATACGAGCTACGAATACTTCTGCAAGACCGGGCGCGATTTCGACAGCCGGCTGGAGGAGTTGGGCGCTGCCCGCCTTTATCCCCGTGCCGACTGCGATGTGGATTACGAGGAAGCGGCGGAAAGCTGGATGGAAGGCGTCTTGGCGGCCCTGGCCCAATCCCGGGAATCGCGGGTAGAGCTATCGATACCGGCTGCAGTCGATCAGGTATCCGCCTATTCCAAGAAACGCCCATTCCCGGCGACCGTGCTGGACAACGTCCGCTTGACGGGACGGGGTTCCACCAAGGACGTGCGGCATGTCGAACTCTCGATCGCGGATTCCGGTTTGCGCTACGAGCCGGGCGATTCTCTGGGCGTGGTTCCCACAAATTGGCCGGAACGGGCGGCCGATCTTATCGATAGCATCGGCCTCACTCCGAGCGCAACCGTTCCCGGTTCCGACGGCGTCGAAACTACTCTGGAAGAAGCGCTCCTGCACCATTACGAGATCACCACGCTCACCCGCCCCTTTTTGGAAAAGTACGCAGAGCTGTCCGGTTCCCGTGAATTGGGCGAGTTTCTCAAAGAGGAGAACCGGTCGCTCCTTCGGAATTTCCTGTATGGCCGCGAAATCATTGATGTGGTGCGGAGTTATCCGGTGCCGGGCATCACGGCCGGCCAATTCGTCGCCTTGCTGCGGAAACTTCCGCCCCGGCTCTATTCCATCGCGTCGAGCCATAACGCCAATCCAGACGAGGTGCACCTCACCGTGGGCGTGGTGCGCTACGAGAGTCACGGATCCGAGCGCCAGGGAGTCGCTTCCACCTTTCTGGCCGAGCGGGTGGCGGAGGAGGGACGAGTGCCGGTATACATCGACAGCAATCCCAATTTTCGGCTACCCGAGGACCCGGACACGCCGATCGTCATGGTCGGACCGGGTACGGGCGTGGCGCCTTTCCGTGCCTTTCTGGCGGATCGGGAGATTATGGGGGCTAGAGGCAAGAACTGGCTGTTCTTCGGCGACCGGAACTTTCACACCGACTTTCTGTATCAGCGGGAGTGGCTCGACCATCGGAAGAACGGTCTCTTGAGCCGGATCGACGTGGCATTTTCGCGTGACGACGACAACAAGATCTACGTGCAGCACCGGATGCTCGAACAAAGCCGCGAACTCTACGCCTGGCTGGAGGAGGGGGCCTATTTCTATGTCTGCGGCGATGCTCAGCGGATGGCATCGGACGTTCACGAGGCTTTGGTCTCCGTCGTGGCGAAAGAAGGGGGCTTCGGCCGTGAACGGGCCGAGGACTACGTCCGGAAACTACAGTCCTCGAAACGTTACCAGCGGGACGTGTACTGAGGAAGTCATTATGGGAGTCGAGCGCATGCAACCCAGTGAAGACGAAGCCCTCAAGGAGCGCAGCCGTTACCTGCGGGGCACGATAGAGGAAAGCCTGGCCGATCCGGCGACCGGCGCCGTGTCCCCGGAAGACAACAAGCTGCTCAAGTTCCACGGCACTTATCAGCAGGATGACCGGGACCTCCGCAACGAGCGCCAGAGACAGAAGCTGGAGCCGGCCTACGGCTTTATGATCCGCGTCAGGATGCCGGGCGGCGTCTGCACGCCCCGGCAATGGCTGCAGTTGGATGAGCTGGCCCGCCGGTATGCCCACGGTTCGCTGCGCATCACGACTCGCCAGACCTTCCAATTCCATGGCGTCGTGAAACGGCATCTCAAAGCCACCATCGCCGGCATCAACCATGCCTTGCTGGACACCATCGCCGCCTGCGGGGACGTCAACCGCAACGTGGTCTGCCACAACAATCCGTATCTTTCCCCGCTACACGAAGAAATTTACGACTGGAGCAAGCGCCTCGGCGCACACCTGCTTCCGAGGATGCGGGCCTACCACGAAATCTGGCTGGATGGGGAGCGCGTCGCCGGGACGCCGGCCGAGGAAGAACCCCTGTACGGCAAGCACTATCTGCCGCGGAAGTTCAAGATTGGCATCGCGCTGCCCCCGCACAACGATATCGATGTCTATGCCCAGGATCTGGGATTCATCGCTATCGCCGACCGCGATGCGCTGCTCGGGTTCAATGTGTCCGTGGGCGGCGGCATGGGTATGAGCCATAGCGAGCCTTCCACCTATCCGCGTCTGGGCGAAGTCATCGGTTTCTGCCGGCCCGATCGGCTCCTCGAAGTCGCCGAAAACGTGCTCAAGGTGCAGCGCGATTTCGGCGACCGGACGAATCGCAAACACGCGCGGCTGAAATACACCCTGGACGACCGCGGCACGGAATGGTTCAAGACCGAGTTGGAAGCCCGGCTCGGCTGGCGTCTCGAAGCCGCACGGCCTTTCCGCTTTGAAAGCACCGGCGACCGCTTCGGCTGGGTGTCGGACGGCCGGGGCCAGTGGCATCTGACCCTCGGCATTCTCAGCGGCCGCTTGAGGGACACGCCCGAGGTGGCGTGGCTGACGGCGTTACGCGAAATCGCCGCCCTCCACGAGGGCGACTTCCGGTTGACCGCCAACCAGAATCTGATCATCGCCAAGATCAACGAAGCCGCTAAGCCCAAAATCGAAGCCTTGCTCGACCGGCATCGGATTCCCGATCCCGGCAAGTGGAGCGGTTTAAGGCGGCACGCCCTGTCGTGCGTGGCTTTGCCCACCTGCGGCTTGGCCATGGCCGAGAGCGAACGCTGGCTGCCGACGCTCCTGACGCGACTGGAACCGATTTTGAGAAAAGCGGGATTGGAAAAAGATGCCATTAACCTTCGGGTCACCGGCTGTCCCAACGGCTGTGCGCGTCCTTATCTCGGCGAAATCGGTTTGGTGGGCAAGTCTCCGGGGAAGTACAACCTTTATCTGGGCGCGGGATTCGATGGCGGCCGCTTGAACACGCTGTACCGGGAAGGAATTTCGGAAGACGAGATCGTAGCCGCGCTTGGTCCTCTCATGGCTCACTATGCACGCGAACGGTGGGCGGGAGAGCCTTTCGGCGATTTCGTCATCCGCGCCGGTTATGTATCCGCAATTAAGGCGGGACGCGAATTTCACGGGGATCCTTAAATGGTCGGGACCCGCCGCTGCTCCGGGGACGGAAGACTTTTCCACAATCGCCGCCTCCAATAAAACCGTTTACGCTCTGTAACGACCCCAGGGTTCCGGCGGTCCGGTCAGCTTCGGGCTACCGACGGCACGGAAAGCACGGGAGAGCCAATCTTCGGTGCGCGCCGATACGCTCGTTCACACACCCCAACCACCACGCGGCTTCCGCCTCCAACCCATTTCTTCGCTTCGTAACATTCTGTTGACCTTTTGACAAAAATTTGCTTCCCTAGCAGCCCCCTGTTGTTGAAAACTAATCGGCCCTTATCGACATCGAGACAGGGTTTGTCTCCAAAACCGTTAATTTTTTTTGAACTCGCACCTTTTTGTTTCTCCTTATGGATGAAGCAGGCAACAAAACCGAATCCATCTTCCGTACGATTACGGAGAATACGCCCTATGCGCTGGCGCTGGTTGACCATGCCGGCAAGATCGTTCTGGTCAATGCCTATCTAGAGCAATTGTTCGGCTATTCCCAGGAAGAACTACTCGGGCGTTCGATCGACATCTTCATCCCCGAGCGGTTCAGGGTCGGACACGATGCGTATCGTCAAAGCTTTCACAATCGTCCCGAGAGAAAACCCATGGGCATGGGGCGGGACCTTTATGGTTTGCGCAAGAATGGCGAAGAAATTCCCATCGAAATCGCCTTGAGTCCAATACGGATTGACGGGGATCTTTGTGTACTGGCCGCCATAGCGGATATTACCCAGCGCAAACAGGCCGAAGAGGTTCTGCGGCAAAGCGAAGCGCGTTTAAATCTGGCTTTGAGCTCGGCGAGGGCGGGGACCTGGGATTGGGACATCCCTCGGGATAAAGTTACCTGGTCGGATGGGTCCTATCTTCTGCTCGGGCTCAAGCCGGGCGAATGCGAAGCCACCGCTGAGAATTGGTTCAATAGGGTACATCCCGATGACCGTGCGGCCGTAAAAGAGACCGTGGATTCGGTGATCAAGCGGTTCATGGCTCAGCGGACGCAGGATATGTTCAATCTGGAATACCGCGTGTTGCATGCCGACGGCAGCATTCGGTGGGTCAACGACCGCGGCCAGATCTTGTACGGCCGGTACGGTCGTCCCGTCCGCATGATCGGCATCATGCTCGACGTGACCGAACACAAGGCGGCGGAGGAACGGCTCGCCGCGCAGGCGCAGGAGTTGGCGCGCTCCAATGCGGAGCTGCAGGAATTCGCCTATGTGGCTTCCCACGATCTTCAGGAGCCTTTGCGGGCGGTGGCCGGCTGCGTGGAAATCATTCGGCGGCGGTACCAGGGAAAGCTGGATACGCGCGCCGACGAGGTGATCACCCATGCGGTGGAAGGCGCCACGCGCATGCAGAACCTCATCAACGATCTCTTGGCGTATTCGCGTATCGGCTCCCGGGACCGGCCCTTCGAACCGACGGACTGCCGAAGCATCATCACTACGGTTTTGGCCAATCTCGAGGTCGCCATCAGAGAGAGCGGGGCCGAAGTAACCTATGACGATCTGCCTACGATCGTTGCGGACCCGGGTCAGCTCATCCAGTTGTTCCAGAACCTGATCAGTAACGCTGTCAAATTCCGCGGTGATCAAGTACCGTTGATCCATGTCGGCGTAACAAAGCAAAACAGCGAATGGGTTTTTACGGTCCGCGACAACGGTATCGGCATAGAACCCCATTATTTCGAACGGATATTCAGGATTTTTCAACGATTGCACGCACGGCACGACTATCCCGGCACCGGAATCGGTCTCGCCATTTGTAAAAGAGTCGTGGAGCGGCACGGCGGACGTATCTGGGTGGAATCCGAGCCCGGCTACGGCACTACCTTTTTCTTCACCTTTCCCACTCACCCAACCGAATCCAGAATGATCCGATGAAACCTGTCAATATCCTGCTGGTTGAAGATAGCCCTACCGATGTACTTCTCACTCAGGAAGCGCTCGAATCCGCGAAGCTGCTCACGGAGCTTTTCATCGTGGAAGACGGCGTCGAAGCGATCGCGTTCCTCCGGCGGGAGGGCAAATACGCCGATGCGCCACGTCCGGATTTGATTCTTTTGGATCTTAATCTGCCTAAGAAGGACGGTCGCGAGGTTCTCGCCGAAATCAAGAGCGATGCGAACCTGAAGATGATTCCGGTGGTGGTGATGACGGTTTCCAGGGCGGAGGAGGACATCCTTCGCGCGTATGGGCTACATGCCAATTGCTATATCACCAAGCCGGTTCATTTCGAGAGTTTTGTCAAAGTGGTTCAAGCTATCGAGAGTTTTTGGTTTACGGTGGTGAGCCTTCCTTCCCAGTAGTTCAACCTATGCAGCAGCACTATCGTGTCCTCTTGGTGGAGGACAGCCCGAGCGATGCGTTCCTGGTCGAAGAAGCCTTGGCCCAGGTCGGCGTGGTGCGTTTCGATTTGGATCGGGTCGCGCGGCTCAGCGAGGCCACCGAAATTTTGGGGCGGCAGCGGTTCGATGTGATCCTTTTGGATCTCAATCTACCCGATGCCGAGGGCATCGATACGCTGCTGAAAATCCGCGATCTGGCGAGTTCCGTTCCTATTATCGTTTGTACCGGCCTGGACAACGAAGCCGTCGGATTCCGCCTGATTCAGGAAGGGGCTCAGGATTATGTCATCAAGGGACAGTTCCAGGGCAACCTGCTTATCCGGTCCATCCGCTACGCCATAGAGCGCAAACGAACCGAGGAAGCTTTAAAAGAAGCCGATCGCCGCAAGGATGAGTTCCTCGCGATGCTGTCCCACGAACTGCGCAACCCGCTTGCCCCCATCCGCAATGCGGTCGAAGTCTTGAAACAAGCGGATGTGACGCCGTTTCACGTGGATTGGGCACGGGGCATTATCGATCGCCAGTTGACCCAACTCACGCGCTTGGTCGACGATCTCCTCGACATATCACGCCTAACCTGTGGCAAGGTAACGCTCAAGCGCGAATCCCTGGAACTCACGACTTCCGTTTTCCAAGCTGTCGAAGCGAGCCGTCCGCTCATCGAGGCTAACCGGCATGAATTGCTTCTTCGGCTATCGTCCAACCCCGTTTGGGTGGAAGCCGATTTCGCTCGATTGACGCAGGTATTTTCCAATCTTTTGGACAATGCGGCGAAATATACGGAAGAAGGCGGACTTATCCGGTTGTCGGTCGAAACGGACGGCGCCAGAGCAGTGATACGGGTGCAGGATAACGGAACGGGTATTTCGCCTTTGAATCTTCCGCACATTTTCGACTTGTTCACCCAGGAGCCGCGTTCCCTTGACCGGGCACAAGGCGGCTTAGGCATCGGTTTGAGCCTGGTGAAGCGATTGGTGGAGATGCATGGCGGAGAAGTGGAAGCCCATAGCGCCGGAACCGGCACGGGCAGCGAATTCGTGGTGCGGCTGCCGCTGCTTGATCTTGATATAGATGCGTCCGAACAGGTTCCACCGCAGCAAGCGTCCGAAGATACGGTCTCGAATTATCACGTACTGGTTGCAGATGCCGATATCGAATCGGCTCGAAGCACCGTCGAACTGTTGAAACTGTGGGGATATGAAGCGCGTGCCGTGCACGAAGGCCGGCAGGTGCTGCCGACAGTCCGTGAACGGCGGCCCGAAGCGGTGCTCGTAACCATACGCCCACCCGAGATGGATGGCTACGAGCTGGCCCGGTGTCTTCGCCAAGAATATGGTCACCAATGCCCCAAGCTCATTGCCGTTACCGAGTGCGGGCATGCCAACGAACTTCGATGGATGCACGAAGCAAGATTCGATCATCATCTCTTCAAACCCGTGGACCATAAGGGGCTCAAAGCGCTTTTGGATTATTCCAGCAGAGCCCACTCGCAGAATATTCCCTGTTTCAGCCGCCACCTATTCACGAAATCATCGTAGAGAGTGGTGTAGATGCAACCGTTCACTCCCTTTCGTTGAAAGTGAGGCGGGTGTTCAAGAAGAAATTTCATAAACCGACCATGCGTTTAGTTTGTGGGACGTAATGCTTGCGTTGTGATTATGCGCCTCTTAAACGGCTCGTTGCGGCGAAAAGAACTTAACCATGTTGCGTCCGGCGTGCTTTGCCCGGTAGAGAGCTTGATCGGCACGGTGAAGCAAGTCGTTTTCGTTTACCGTGTGGTCCGTCGAAATCGCGATGCCGATACTTATGGTCAACGGCTTGGTTAGCTTTATCATCTGGAACTGATGCTGTTCAACGTCGTTCCGCAGCCGTTCCCCTAGCGTCTTCGCAACGGCCATGTCGGTATTCGGCGCGATGACAATAAATTCCTCTCCGCCCAGTCGACATACGACGTCGGTGGAACGCAGCATGGAACGGGCGATTTTGGCCGTGTGCACCAGGACTTGGTCGCCCACCTGATGTCCGAAGGTATCGTTGATCTGCTTAAAATGATCCAGGTCCAGGAGCATTATGGTCAGAGGTCTGCCGGTGCGGCGCCAGACGGACCACTCTTCGTTGAGCCGGGCGAATGCGTAGCGGCGATTAGGAATCTTGGTCAACGAGTCCGTCATCGCCATGACCTCCATTTTTCGCTTGGCAATAGCCAGTTCGTGGGCATATCGGCTGATTTCCTGTCGCTCGCGGGCCATTTCTTCCTGCAGTTGTATGATGCGTTGTCCGCCGCGCACCCGAGCGATTAACACCCTGTCGTGGACCGGTGTAACGATAAAATCGTCGGCTCCGGCATCGAAGGCTTGTACGAGGAATTCTTTCTCCGCAGCGGACGTGAGGACAATCAGGTAAATTTGACGTCCGAGCTCGGAAGCGCGAAGCGCTTTGCAAAACTGTATGCTATCGGTGGGGCATTTATCGGATGCTGCAATAATAAGCTGCGGCTTTTCCGTAACGGCGAGCTCTACCCCTTTATCGGCATTACTCGCCGTGAGCACTTCATGGCCATCGGAGTTTAATAACTTCTCAAGATCGGCCACATGCTGGAAGTCGGTGTGTAACAATACAATTTTGAGGCGAGCAGGTTTCGGATTGGCGCCGATTTGGTCCTCTGCTGTCTCAGATGATTTTAGCGGGGGCATGTCGCCCACGGGAATGCTCAAGAATTGGCTGGATGTCTGCCACTGTTGAGTGACTTGTTCCCAAAGCTCTTCCAGATCGGGCTCGTCCAGGCCGAGTGTCTGTGCCATGGAGATGATTTGCGGGAGCAGTGTGTTTCTGGCGCCCATGTCCACGTCGCAGTAGCGACCGAGCAAGGTTGACAGCCGCAATTGCGCGGCAAAGCGCTCGGCCCTGGTGCTCTCGCATGCGGGCGGCCTCCCTTCTGTATATCTAAGCGTTAACGCCTCCAGCATGACAGCCGGAAAGCCCCACTCTTTCAATAAACCGAGCGCAAGTTGTCGGTGGTCGATGGAAAACCGTTCTTGCTCGGACTTGACCAACTCGTCGTCATTTCCGGGCTTGAAAGCGGCCAGACACTGCGCGTATTCATCCGGGTAGACGCTGGCCAATGCCAGTTGTCCGATTTCGGACAAAAGAGCGCAGGTGAACGCTTCCTCCGGGGCGACAACGCGATCCCGCGTCGCTATGGCCTGGGCAGACAAGGCTCGCGCTAAGGAACCGGACCAGAAACCCCGGTAATTAAATGATCGGCAGGCTCCTCTCAGATTCCCTTGGATCACCGAAAGGCTAAGTGCGAACTGACGTATGGTATTCATGCCCAGGAGCCGGATCGCATCGATGACGGCCGCAACCGGCCGGCGTGCACCGACATGAGCCGAATTTGCGAACTGGATCACTCTGCCGGTCAAAGCCGGATCCATCTGTACAAGCTTGGCCAGCTCCTGAGCGGTGGCGTCTTTCTTTTGAGTCAGGCGCATAATTTCGAGCGCGACCCCGAAAGGGGAAGGCAGCTTCCCCGTAGTTTTCAGTTCTTCAAAATGATTTCCCTGGGTTATTAACATGGTTGGCGCTTAATCCCGTTTTAGCGTTGTTTGAAGGACTCTAACTGGAAGTAAGTCTAGCCTTCTTATGTTGAATTGCAGTGAATTCAAGTTGACCCATGCTAATGACGAGCAGATTTCGTTCGCAAAAGGGTTAATTCGAAACTGGCCCCGTTAGGCACTTCAGAATTGTTCGCGGGGAATAGGTTGGCTGCTTCAGGTGTATGAATGTCGGTCTTATTGGGCCGGCATACGCGGACGATCGCCCGGATGATGAAGACTCCCGCAAAACGGCAAGGCAGTATTTGTGTGAGGGCATCGCTTGGGCGTGCTCGTTTACAAGCCCATTACTCCTGCCTCAATCTATCGCTTGAGAGTTCAAAGGGCGTTACGTAAACCCGGTAGAAGCACGGCGAGAGATACCTGTATCAAGTTTTACCGAATCGATGCCGATGCAATCCTTGGAATGGCGCAGGAGGGCGTGATTGAGAACGTAGCGTAAGGATCTGCCTTCTGATCTACGACAGAGCTAGATCAGAAGGCGAGCGGGAAATGTCGTATCGTTGCCGATTTAATGCACTTATATCGGCGGTAGGGCAGCGATTCTCAGGCCGTGCGCCGGAGATCTTTCGGCAGGGAAAACACCACTTTTTCTTCGATACCTTTGTTTTCCGTCACCATCTGTCCGCCCCATTCCTTAAGTTTGGCGATCACTTTGGTTACGAGGATTTCCGGAGCCGATGCGCCGGCAGTAACGCCGATTTTCGTGGCGTCCTTTACCCACTCCTGTTGAAGCTGATCGGCATCATCGATCAGGTAGGCCGAGCGTCCGAGTTTTTCGGCGATTTCTCTGAGCCTGTTGGAATTGGAGCTGTTGGGGGAGCCGACCACTAAAATGACATCGCAATGGGCGGCTAACTTTTTCACCGCATCCTGACGGTTTTGGGTGGCGTAGCAGATGTCGTCTTTTTTGGGACCGATGATGCTCGGAAAACGCTTTTTCAGGGCATTGACGACGGCTTGGGTGTCGTCGATGGATAGGGTGGTCTGAGTTACATAAGCCAGGTTTTCCGGATTCTTAACCTGAAGGGTCTCTACGTCTTCCGGCGATTCCACGAGATAAATCCCGCCCTTCCGATTGACGTACTGTCCCATGGTGCCTTCCACTTCGGGGTGTCCGGCATGTCCGATAAAAATGATCTCCCGGCCCTCGTTCGCGTGCTGGTGCACTTCGATATGCACCTTGGTTACCAAGGGGCAGGTAGCGTCGAACACCTGAAGACCGCGCTCCTGAGCTTCTTGCTGGATGGCCTTGGAAACCCCGTGCGCACTGAAAATCACGGTGGATTTTTCCGGTACCTCGGAAAGCTCTTCCACGAATACCGCTCCCCGATCGCGTAGTCCGTCGACCACGTAGCGGTTATGGACCACTTCGTGCCGCACGTAGATCGGCGCTCCGAAAACCTCGATGGCGCGGTCGACGATTTCGATGGCGCGGTCGACGCCGGCGCAAAAACCACGGGGATTGGCAAGTATGATTTCCATAGGCGTATGGGTAATTTCTGACTAAGAAGGTGGGAGATTCTTACATTTTAGACGAGCCGAATCAACGTGGCGGCACCGGGGCGGGGCGGCGAGGCTGCCACAGCGTTTCCGTCCCGTCGTTTTGGCGAGCCAACACACGGGCGACTACGAATAAGAGATCCGATAGACGGTTGAGATAGGCGAGGGCGAAAGGATCTAGATCCTCCGTTTTTCCCAGCGAAACCAGCGCCCGCTCGGTCCGGCGACACACGGCGCGGGCGACATGGCACTGGGCAGCGGGCGGATTTCCGCCGGGCAGTATGAAATTTTGCAGCCAAGGCAGTTGCGCGTTGAAATGATCCAACCACTGCTCCAGCCAGTCGATATGGTTCTGGTCGATGGTGTGGCGTCCGGGGATGCACAGGTCTCCGCCGAGATCGAACAAAACTTGCTGAATTTCGGTTAGACACTGCGCCACCTTTGGCGGTGGGGCGTAAGCCAGGATCAACCCAATGTGACTGTTGAGTTCATCCAGCATTCCGTACGCCTCGACTCGAGGAGCATCTTTGTCGACCCGGGTGCCGTCGCCGAGCCCCGTGGTACCCGTATCTCCGGTTCGCGTATAAATTTTTGTGAGTCGGTGTCCCATAATCAGGCCAAGTTGTCCTCAGTCACGACGATGCCATCTTCGTCGGCATAAACGTAGTATCCGGTCCTGAAATTGATTCCCGCGAAGGAGACCAGGATATCCCGATCGCCTCCGCCCTTTTTATGGCTTTTCAATGGATGGGTGTGCAGTGCACGGATGCCGATGGGCAGCCGGTTGACTTCCAACGAATCGCGGATACAGCCGTAGACGATGATCCCTTGCCAGCCGTTGTCGCAGGCGAGCTTGGCCAGATTGCCGCCGAGCAGGGCGCAACGGTGGGAGCCGCCGCCGTCGACGACGAGAACCCGGTCTTCGACCTTCTCTTCGAGGACCGCCCGGAGCAGGACATTGTCCTCGAATATCTTAAGAGTCGTGACGCGGCCGCTGAACGCGCTCTTGCCGCCGAAAGGGCGAAACATCGGCTCGGCGATTTGCAGATGATGGGTGCCGGAGTATCGATCGCAAAGATCGGGGGTCGTGAACGTCATGAGGCAGTCTCCGGACATGAAGTTAGGAGGTGTTATGATACCTGAGAGGGTGTGTGAAAAGCTGCTACGCGGTCCGATGGCGGCGTTGCGAAGGTGTAGGCCTCCTCATGTACTCTGTGTACACTCCGGGTCCTGCGCGCCGGGTGCCCCTTCGACTAAGCTCAAGCCAGGCTTGCACTCGGATCGCTTGCGACGCTTTTCACATACCCTCTGACTAAGCCCGGCGGTTGGGCGGATTTGAGGAATTGCCGCTTACAGATACCGGGCGATCAATCCATTGCGGCAATCGTCGACCGGAACCGGTATCTTGACGTTATAACCCCCGCCCGGAGCTTCCTGCATGGGTTTGCCGTGTTCGTCCTCCATACGCTGCAAGACGACGTCCTGATTGCCCTGAGGAAGGATCAGTTCGAGCCGGTCGCCCACGGCGAACTTGTTTTTCACCAAGATGGCCGCCAGTCCGGAGTTTGCGTCGAAGTCGGCGATTTCCCCCACGAACTGCTGGCGGTGGCTCTCCGAGTGGCCACGCATATAGTTTTGATAATCCTGCGTGTGATGGCGCACGTAAAAGCCGTCGGTGTATCCCCGCTGGGCAAGGTTTTCGAGCACGCCCAGCAGCGCTGGATCGAATTGCCGGCCGGCCAGGGCGTCGTCGATGGCTTGCCGGTAAACTTGGGCGGTGCGCGCCACGTAATAATAGGATTTGGTGCGTCCTTCGATCTTGAGGCTGTCAACGCCCAATTCCACCAAGCGTTGCACGTGTTCCACGGCGCGGAGGTCCTTGGAGTTCAAGATATAGGTGCCGTGCTCGTCCTCCAGGACCGGCATGAGTTCGCCCGGGCGGGTTTCTTCTTCAAGAAGATAGACCTGATCAGCCAAGGGGTGCCGAGCCTGATCGCCGCAAGCCGAGATGTTCCGGTTGAGGTCGGACAGCGACAACCGGAGCTGGCCGGGGACGTAATCGCTTTCGGCGTTTTCTTCCGCGGGCGCAAGATCGTATTTCCAGCGGCAGGAATTAGTGCAGGTGCCCTGGTTTGGGTCGCGGTGATTGAAATAACCCGACAGCAAGCAGCGGCCCGAGTACGCGATGCACAAGGCGCCGTGCACGAACACTTCCAGTTCCATGTCCGGACAGCGTTGGCGGATTTCCCCGATTTCGTCCAGGGAGAGCTCCCGCGACAGGATGATCCGCTTGATCCCGACCGATAGCCAGAAGCGTACCGCCGCATAGTTCAGGGTGTTGGCTTGGACCGAGAGATGGATCGGCATGTCCGGCCATGCTTCCCGGGCCAGCATGATCAATCCGGGATCGGCCATGATCAGGGCATCCGGACCCATGGCAACGATCGGGGCCAAATCTTTGATGAAGGTTTTGACCTTGGCATTGTGCGGCAGCACGTTGGTTGCCAGATAGAACGATTTGCCGAGTTCATGGGCTTCGGCGATGCCCGCTGCGAGATTGTTCTCGAGAAAATCGTTGTTCCGCACGCGGAGGCTATAGCGCGGCAGGCCGGCGTAGACCGCGTCGGCGCCGTAAGCAAAGGCATAACGCATGTTTTTGAGGGTGCCTGCCGGGGACAGCAATTCGACTTTTTGCATGGCACAAAACGTGAAGTGGTAAAATTCGGGGTTTCCATATTATCCCATAGTTGAGCGTATCGCTCAGGAATATCAACTCCTTGAGAATGGCTATGATCTTTCCCACCATAGAATCCTTTGTCGGAAATACGCCACTGGTCAGGTTGCAGCGTCTCCCGGGCGACACCAGCAACGTCATCCTGGCCAAGCTAGAGGGCGACAATCCCGCGGGATCGGTGAAGGACCGGCCGGCTATCAGCATGATCGCGCGCGCCGAGGAACGCGGCGACATCAAGCCGGGGGATCGGCTCATTGAAGCAACCAGCGGCAACACCGGCATCGCTTTGGCCATGGCGGCAGCCATCAAGGGCTACCGGATGATTCTGATCATGCCGGAAAACATGAGCGCGGAACGGCGCGCGGTGATGAAAGCCTTCGGCGCCGAGATCATCCTGACGCCCGCCGAAGGCAGCATGGAAGCGGCGATCGACTTGGCGCGGGAGATGGAGCGAAAAGGCGAGGGCCGGATTCTCGATCAGTTTTCCAATCCGGATAATCCGCGCGCCCATTACGAAGGCACCGGTCCCGAGATTTGGCGCGACACGCAAGGCAGCGTGTCGCACTTCGTCAGCTCGATGGGCACCACCGGCACCATCATGGGCACGTCCGCATTTCTGAAAGAGAAAAATCCCGCCGTCCAAATCATCGGCGTGCAGCCCAAGGACGAGGCCAAGATCCCCGGCATACGCCGCTGGCCCAAGGAATACCTGCCGAAAATCTGCGATTTCAGCCGGGTCGACCGCATCATGGACGTGACGCAAGAGGAAGCGGAAGAAACCACCCGTCAGCTCGCGGCGCGCGAAGGCATTTTTGCCGGCATTTCATCCGGCGGCGCGGTTTCGGCGGCCTTGCGCCTGTGCAAGGAAGTCGAGAACGCGGTGATCGTCGTCATCGTCTGCGACCGCGGCGACCGCTATTTGTCCACCGGCGTATTTCCGGAATAACCATGTCAGCACGAGCTCGCAAAAAACCGCTTCCCCAGGGAGCCATCTCGGCGCACATCGAATCCTTCGCTCACGACGGGCGAGGCGTCGCCCGCGTCGAGGGCAAGGCCGTCTTCATCGACGGCGCCCTGCCGGGCGAAGACGTGACCTTCGTCTATACGTCCGTGCGCCGCGATTATGCCGAAGGCAAGGTGGAGGAAGTCGTGACGCCGGCACCGGGACGGGTCAGTCCCGGCTGCCCGAGTTTCGGCGTCTGCGGCGGTTGCAGCTTTCAACACCTGACCGACGCGGCGCAAATCGAAGAGAAGCAAAAGCTTCTGGTCGACCAGTTCCGGCGTATCGGCAAAATCGACGATGTGCCGTTGTGGCCGCCTTTGACCGGTCCGCATTGGGGCTATCGCCACAAGGCCCGTCTCGGGGTGAAATACGTACCGAAGAAGGGGCGGGTGCTGGTCGGATTTCGCGAACGCTCCAGCCCCTACATCGCCGATCTGGAGTTCTGCCCCGTTCTGCATCCGAAAGTGGGCGAGCGGCTCCGCGATTTGTCGGAATTGATCGGTTCGCTAGTCATCAAGGACCGGCTGCCGCAGATCGAAGTCGCCGTGGGCGATGAGCGTACCGCCTTGATCTTCCGTATCCTCGAGGACGTGCCCCCGGACGATTTGGAACGGCTGAAGGCGTTCGGCACGCGGCTCGATTTCGACATTTACGTGCAGAGGCACGGCCCCGATTCGGTCATTCCGCATTATCCGGAGCATCCGCCGATGCTGAGCTATGCGCTGCCTAATCAGGACATCGAGTTCCGGTTCAAGCCGACCGATTTCACTCAAGTCAACGTCGAGATCAACCGGAAAATGGTGGATCGCGTGATGGAAGTGCTCGATCCTGCCCCCGGCGATGCGGTACTTGACCTATTTTGCGGGATCGGCAACTTCACCCTGCCGATCGCAAAGCGCGCTGGGTGTGTTATCGGCGTCGAGGGCAGCCGGGAATCGGTCGAGCGCGCCCGGCAGAATGCGGACGCCAATAGCATGGGTAACGTCGAGTTTCATGTCGCCGATCTGAGCCAAGCCTTGAACGATGCGGATTGGGCAAGTCGGCGGTATGACAAGATATTGCTCGATCCCTCACGCGCCGGCGCCGAAGAGGTTTTGTCTTACGTGCCGCGCTGGGGGGCGAGCCGCATCGTCTATGTATCCTGCAATCCGTCAACGTTGGCGCGGGATGCCGGCATCCTGGTTCATCAACACGGCTATCGTCTGATTCGCGCCGGCGTCATGGACATGTTCCCGCAAACGGCGCACGTGGAGTCCATCGCGCTGTTCGAGAAAGGGTAGGGTGTGCCGTGCGAACCGACCGGCCGGCATCTGAATCGCCGTTCTACCTCCGCATCAGCATCCCCCGCCAGGAACTCGATCTAATCGAGAACGGTGAGGTGGTCCGCACCTGGCCCGTCTCCACTGCGAAGAACGGGCCCGGCGAGCGCATGGGCAGCGGCTGCACCCCGCGCGGCTGGCATCGCATTCGGGCAAAGATCGGAACGGGCCTGCCGCTCAACACCGTATTCGTCGGACGTCGACCCACCGGGGAGATTTACGATGCGGACCTCGCCTCGAGGTTTCCGGAAAGAGACTGGATCTTGACCCGAATCCTGTGGCTAGGCGGTTTGGAGCCCGGTTTCAACCGGTACGGCCAAGTCGACACCACCTGGCGCTACATCTACATCCACGGAAGCCCCGAGGCTGGCGTAACCGGCGCGCCCGCGTCCCATGGCTGCATCCGCATGCATAGCGGCGATATCGCCGAATTGTTTGAGCGGGTGGATGTGGGGACGCGGGTGTTGATTGAACCGTAGGAAGTAGGGTGGGTTAGGTGCGCATTAGGAAAACCGTTCCGATCGGTACTGAGCCGGACGCGCACCATAACCCACCATTCCGGTTTTCTATGGAACGGCCGACTTGATCGGTGGGTTACGACGCGCTCCAAGGTTCCGGGAAACTCGAAAACGCCTGGATGATGCGCGTCTAACCCACCCTACAAAACTGCCATCACTCGGTTTTGGCTGGTGGCACGCTGAGAATGAACGTCACCGGCCCGTCGTTCACCAATTCTACCTGCATGTTGGCGCCGAACCGCCCGGTTTCCACGGGGGCGTACCTTGTCCGTACCTTTTCCACAAAGTAATCGAACAGCCGTTTTCCGGTTTCGGGATCGGCGGCTGGGGTGAAGCTGGGACGCATACCCTTCCTGGTATCGGCAGCTAAAGTGAACTGGGAGACCAGCAACACTCCGCCGCTCACGTCCACTACGTTGAGATTCATCTTGTCCTCGGCATCCCCGAAAATCCGGTAACTCAGGATGCGCTTGGCCAGCCGGTCCGCCTGGGATTCGGCATCTCCCCGTTCGACCGCGATCAAGGCGAGAAGCCCATGGCCGATCTTGCCGACGCTTTCGCCCGCCACGGTCACCTCCGCCCGTGTCACCCGCTGAATGACGGCGATCATGATCAATACTGCGGCATGTTGGGGTCGACTTCCGTGGCCCAAGCGTCGACGCCGCCCCGCAGGTTGACGATGTTGCTGAACCCTTGGTGGGTTAGGTAGTCGCCCACCATACGGCTGCGCATTCCGTGATGGCAGATGACCACGATTTCCTGTTGCGGATGAAGTTCGCCGAGACGGGAGGGAATATCGTTCATGGGAATGTGCGCGCTGCCTTCGATATGGCAGTAGGCATATTCCTGGGGTTCGCGCACGTCCAGCAGGAGAGGTTTAGGCTCGGCGGTCTCGAGATAGCTTCGAAGTTCCGAGGGCAAGATATCGCGCATGGTTTCCACTCGTATGAAAAAAGCCGCTGGTCCAGGTCCAGCGGCTTTGTAGGTTGGCTAAGCCGACAGGCCGTAACCCGACGGTGGCCTATTTTATAGCGATGCCATTATCCGTCATCGCCCGCAGCACGGTTTCGCCGATATGGGCCGGGTTTCGGGAGACATAAAGGCCCAAGGCTTCCATGGCATCCATCTTGGCGCTGGCCGTGTCGGCTTCGTTGGAGATGATGGCGCCGGCGTGACCCATGCGCCTTCCCGGCGGAGCGGCAATGCCGGCTACGAAACCGACGACCGGCTTTTTCATGTTTTCCTTGGCCCAGCGAGCCGCCGCAACTTCTTGAGGACCGCCGATTTCGCCGATCATGACCACGATTTCGGTTTCAGGGTCGGCTTCGAAGGCACGCAGCACGGTCACGAAGTCGGTGCCATTGATGGGATCGCCGCCGATGCCCACGGAGGTGGTGATGCCGAGTCCCAAGGCCGCCATCTGCTCGGTGGCTTCGTAGTTGAGCGTTCCGGAACGTGAGACGATGCCGACATTGCCCTTTTTGTAGATGTGCGAAGGCATGATGCCTACTTTGCATTCGCCCGGCGTGATGATCCCGGGGGTGTTGGGGCCGATGAGGATCGCATCTTTGCCGGTGCGGTAGCGTTGCAGGCGGATCATGTCGTGGACCGGAACGCCATCGGCGATGGTCACCGCCACTTTGATCCCGGCGTCGATGGCTTCCATCAAGGCGTCGGCGCTGAAGGGCGGGGGCACGAATACGGCGGAGACATCGGCGCCGGTCGCGGCCACGGCCTCGGCCACGGTATCGAACACCGGAAGTCCCAGATGGGTGGTGCCGCCTTTGCCGGGCGTGACGCCGCCCACCACGTTGGTCCCGATTCTGATGGCGTCTTCGGCGTGGAAGGTGGCGTGCTCGCCGGTGAAACCTTGAAAGATGACCCTGGAGTTTTTGTTAACGAATACGCTCATGCTGCTTACCCTCTCACCGTTTCGACCGCCTTGGCTGCCGCGGCATCCAGATTTTCGGCGGTAATAAAGGACAGGCCGGACTTCGCCAAGATTTTGCGGCCTTCTTCGACGTTGGTGCCGGCCAGGCGCACGATCAGCGGAACCTTGATTTGGAGGCTGTTGCAGGCTTGGATCAAGCCCTTGGCGATCCAGTCGCAGCGGTTGATGCCGGCGAAAATGTTGACCAGGATGCACTTGACGTTAGGGTCTTCCAGCACGATGCGGCAGGCGTTGGTGACTTTCTCGGGGGAGGCGCCGCCGCCCACGTCGAGGAAGTTGGCCGGACGTCCGCCGTGCAGGGTGATGGCGTCCAGCGAAGCCATGGCGAGGCCGGCGCCATTGACGATGCAGCCGATGTTGCCGTCGAGCGCGATGTAGTTGAGACCGTGTCCGGAGGCTTCGACCTCTTTCGGATCTTCCTCGGCCAGGTCGCGCATTTCGGTGACGGCTTTCTGGCGATAGAGGGCGTTGTCGTCGAAGCTGAACTTGGCGTCCAGCACCATCAGTTTGTCATCACCGTCCCCGACGATGGCCAGCGGATTGATTTCGGCCTGCAGGGCGTCCTTGTCGCGCATGCAGCGGTAGAGGGCCTTCATCAGCTTGACGGCCTGCGGCATCAGCTTGCCCTTGAGTCCGATGGCGGTGGCGACTTTACGGCATTGAAAATCCAGAAGGCCGATCGCGGGGTCGATCACTTCCTTGACGATTTTCTCTGGAGTCTCCTTGGCGACTTCCTCGATATCCATGCCGCCTTCGCTGGACGCGATAATGGTGATGCGCTGAGAGCCGCGGTCGATCACGAGGCCTAGATAAAACTCCTTCTTGATGTCGCTGGCCTGTTCGATCCAGACGCGCTGGACCACGGAGCCTTCGGGGCCGGTCTGATGGGTGACCAGATGGGTGCCGATCATGGCATCGGTGGTTTTCTGCACCTCATCGATGGAGCCGACGACTTTAACGCCGCCCGCCTTACCGCGGCCACCGGCATGAATCTGTGCCTTGACAACCCATTTGCTGCCACTGATTTCCTCGGCCACCTGGGCTGCCTGCTGGTCGGAATAAGCGACGCCGCCAACCGGAACCGGCACGCCGTATGATTTCAGCAGTTCCTTCGCTTGATATTCATGGATGTTCACTGATTGCTTTCCTCTCTTCAATGTAGGTCGGGTTGGGCTGGCAGACCGTAACCCGACGATAGGAATGTCGGGTTACGACTCGATAACCCGACCGACGGAAATCCCTTATGACTTGCGGGCTTCGATTTGTTCGATCTGCCTGACCACGTTTTCGGCCATGCGGATGGAGGCAGCGTCGATCAGGCGACCGTCCAGGGATACGGCGCCCTTGCCTTCCTTCGCCGCTTTTTCCATCTCCACCAGGATGCGGCGGGCGCGATTCACTTCTTTTTCGGTGGGGGTGAAGACTTCATTCGCCAGCGCGACTTGGGATGGGTGAATCGCCCATTTGCCCTCGCAGCCCAAGGCGGCGGCGCGGCGCGCGGCGACCTTATAGCCCTCGGGATCGCTGAAATCGCCGAACGGACCATCGATGGGGCGAAGCCCATAGGCACGGCAGGCTGCTGCCATGCGGGCGATGGCGAAATGCCATTGATCGCCCCAGTGATAGGCGCGTGCGCCGCTCTCGTCGGGATCGGTCAGCATGCCGTAGTCGGGATTGGCGCCGCCGATCTGCGTAGTGCGGGCGCGTACCGAGGCGGCGTAGTCGGCCACGCCAAACACCATGGCTTCCATGCGCTCGGGGCAGCTCTTCGCGATTTCTTCCACGTTCGCGATGCCCATGGCGGTTTCTATTAGCACGTGGATGTTGATGGGTTTGAAGCCTTTATAGGCTTCGATCTGGGACAGCATGGTGGCGACGAAATACACGTCGGAGGCAGAGCCCACTTTGGGAATAAGAATAGTGTCGAGTTTATCGCCGCAGGCTTCAACCACTTCCACCAGATCGCGGTAGGCGTAATGGGTGTCAAGTCCGTTCATGCGGATGGAAACGGCACACTTCGACCAGTCGTAAGCGTTCAGCGCTTCGATAATGTTGGCCCGCGCCTGCTCTTTGTCGTCCGGGGCGACGGCGTCTTCCAAGTCGAGAAAAACCACGTCGGCGCCGGAGTCGGGCGCTTTTTCCAGCATGCGTTTGTTGCTGCCGGGAACAGCCAACTCGCTACGGTGTAATCGATTTTTTACGGCCATGTCGTGTCTCTGTATTTTTAGACGAGTGAATGTTGTAATCGAGCAAATATCTGCCACGACCCGATTGAAACAGGTAGTGCTTTGAATTCCTTTTAGATTTGTTCGCTGCGGGCAAGAAGCAAGAGAGAGTCGGGCATCCTCTTAATATCAAGGCGATGGTCCTTTTGTTTTGCCAAATCGCTTAGCTATATAGCCGAGTGGCGTGCCTCACAAAATGTCCGTTGCAATGTAACTCGCCATTATAACCGCAAGGTTATGTGTTTTCGCTAGCTGGAAAAAAGCAATAATGCAAATTGCCGTAATTGGCAAAAATAGTGAAATAGACTAATTGTTGTAAGGGGATTTTTTTGTTAGGATCGCGCCGACATGCAACTTTTTGTTGCTGGCATGCAACGGACTTAAGTTAAACTTGCACGAGGGGGAGATTAAGAATGATCAAAAAAACGACTGGTATGGCGGCGATTGTTACCGCCGCTGTCGCGGTTGCCGGCTTGGCGCCGCAAGAGGCTATGGCCGATAAGCACACCTCGAAAGGTACGTCTGCCCAGGCCGATATCGAAAGACGTCTTCAGATGATGGAAGACGAGATGCGCGCGTTGCGCTCGGAACTGGCGAAGGCGCGTTCCGACTCCAAGGCCAACGCCGCACAGCTCGAGGCGCAGCAGCAGAAGGTCGATCAACAGCTTGCCGAGGCAGAGGAGCATGAGAAAGAGCATCATGATCTTCTCTTCTTCCGCGGCGGTTATGCCAAGATGGAGCATGGCCGTGGCTACAAAGGTCTCGAAACCCTGTTGATCAATCAGGAGGATAACGATAATGACGGCTGGTATGTCGGCGCCGGTTTCGACCATCAGTTGACCGACGATTTCTGGGGCTTGACTGATATGGCCTCGCTCGACGGTGAGGTCATGTTCGAATACAAGAACTTCGGCACCGGTACGAACACGCTGATTGCTATCAATGAGACCTCAGCTATTACTGGAACTATTGAGAACAAGATTACCCAGTTCACTCTGACGGCCGCACCGAAAATCAAGTTCAACAATATGGGTAACTTCAGGCCGTGGATCATTCCGTTCGGTCTCGGCATCCATGTCATCAGCCCGCCCTCCAGCGGTGTCACCGTGCTGAATCCAGGCCTGATGGTCGGTGCCGGCGCCGAATACAAGATCTGGGGCGATCTGTGGGCAGGTCTCGATTTCCGCTATCACTTCACCGGTGATGACCTGGACATCAAGAGCAGCAACGGTGTGCTCAGGGGTGTAGATACGGACGGGTTTACCACCGGCGCATTTCTCGGCTTCGGCTTCTAAAGTCACTTTCAAGTCGAGAGAAAGGGGGATGCAAATCCCCCTTTTTTGTTCCCTTTGAGAGGGAGTGATGGCAGTTATGCCATGGAGGAGGTAATGAGTTATTCTAGACATGCCATGAATATCGCGTCTTGGCTATAAAGGCCATAGACGAACAAATATCTTTTGCGCATGAAATCCCTTTATCCCGGCATCGAGCCCTACGCGATTCACCAATTCAAGCGGGATAATCATCAGGTCTTTGTGGAAGAATGCGGGACTCCCTCCGGAGTACCCGTTGTGTTCTTGCACGGAGGACCGGGTTCCGGCTGTAAGCCTTATCATCGCTCCTTTTTCAACCCCGAAAAGTACCGGATTATCCTTGTCGATCAGCGAGGCGCGGGGCAGTCAAGTCCTCATGGGGAGCTTGTCGGCAACACGACGGCAGATTTGATCGGTGATTTGGAATACATCCGTCATGTCCTTCAAATCGATCGCTGGCTGCTCTTCGGTGGCTCCTGGGGCGCAACCTTGGCGCTTTTGTATGCTCAGCGCCATCCGGCTAAGGTTGCGGCGCTGGTGCTGAGGGCGGTGTTTTTGGCCCGGCAGTGCGATCTCGCCTGGTTCGCCGGCTCGGGCGTAAACCGAATTTATCCGGAGGAATGGGAGCGGTTCATAGAAAGTATTCCGGAGTCCGAACAGAATAATCCATTGTCCTATTTGTATTCATGCCTGACCGGTGATGATGAACTGGCCCAGCGGCGCGCCGCTCGGGCATGGGCGTTGTGGGGCGGTCAAGTCGTTCTCGGCGATGAGTTCGATCCGTCCGAGTTGAACGAGCATGTTTCATCCGAAGTGGTCAATCAGGCTCGGATTGAGCTCCACTATGCCGTGAACGGATATTTCATTCCTGAAAATGGCATTCTGGAGGGCTGTGACAGGATCAGCCATTTGCCGGCGATTTTGATTCACGGCCGTCGCGACTTGGTTTGTCCCGTAGAGTCTTCCTTTAGCCTGCACAGACGCTTGCCGAATTCCGAATTGCGCATTTTGCCGAACGCCGGACATATCGCTGCCGGTGAGGAAATGGCCGACGCCTTGGTTTCGGCGGCGGATGAAATGCTTGAGCGGTTCGATTCATGAGCGGAAGCAAGCGCCTGATTATCGCCATGACCGGCGCTACCGGGGCCGTATACGGCTTGCGCTTGCTGCAGGTGCTGCGCGATATCGGCGGATGGGAGACGCATCTGATCATTTCCTCGGCGGGCGTGCTCAATATCCACCATGAGCTGGGCATGAAGCGGAGCGAGGTGTGCGCGTTTGCCGATGTGGTTCACGATGTAAACGATATCGGGGCCAGTATTGCGAGCGGCGCGTTCAAGACCCACGGCATGATCATCGCACCGTGCTCCATGAAAACTTTGGCTTCAGTGGCGCACGGGTTTTCCGACAATCTAATCTCCCGCGCGGCTGATGTGACGCTTAAAGAGCGTCGTCGGTTGGTGGTAGTGCCGCGGGAAACGCCGTTGAACTTGGCCCATATCCGCAATATGGCGGCAGTTACGGAAATGGGAGGCATTATCTTTCCGCCGTTGCCGGCCTTTTACGGCAAAGCGAAGACGCTGCCGGAGCTGATCGACGAGACGGTCGGGCGGATTCTAGGGCTCTTCGAGGTTGAGGTGCAGGGTTTGTACGAGCCTTGGGAAGGACTCCAAAAGTAGAGCGGGTATTGTCTACCCTACTGCTACGCCAGAAATTAGTTGCTCAAAGACTTGGAGTTCCGGACGTTGCGAAATACTAGCGGTTGCGCTGCTTCGGTTTCACAGGCCGAGCGTGCGCTGGCGATAGCGTCAAATACGGTATGCCGATCTGGAGATTTGCTGCACACCGGGTCGGCGGCGGTCATGTCGCCGGTAAACAGATAGGCTTGGCAACGGCAACCGCCGAAGTCCTTGGTCTTTTCCGGGCAGGATCGACAGGGCTCCTTCATCCAATCGTATCCGCGAAATTTGTTGAACGCATCGGAGTGGAGCCAAATATCCCGCACGCTCATGTCCCGCACATTGGGACAGTTGAGTCCCGGCAGCGACCGGGCCTCGTGGCAGGGTAGGGCAAGGCCGTCCGGAGCGATAGTCAGAAACGTCGTTCCCCAGCCGTTCATGCAGGCTTTTGGTCGATCTTCATAGTAGTCAGGCACTACGTAATAAATCTTCATCTTTCCCTTGAGCTTCTCCTTGTAGTCCTGGGCTATGGCCTCGGCCTCCTGGAATTGCTCACGGGTGGGCAGCAACCGATCACGATTGAGATGCGCCCAGCCGTAATACTGGGTGTTGGCCAATTCCAGATAATCGGCCTCCAGTTCGACGGCCATGTCGAGAATCTCGCGCATCAGGTGGATGTTCTGGCGATGAATCACTATGCACAGCACCATGGGATAGCTGTGCTTCTTGACCAGTCGGGCGACTTCCTTCTTGTGCTCGAAGGATTCGGTGCCGGCGAGATAGTTGTTCAGCGTCTTTTCAGGCGCCTGTATGCTGACCTGAATATGATCCAATCCCGCTTCTTTCAACTCGGCAATTTTATCCTCGTTGAGGTTATGGCCGGAGGTGATCAGATTGACGTAATAGCCTAGCCCCCGGGCATGTCGGACCAGGATCGGCAAGTCCTGGCGTACCAGGGGTTCGCCGCCCGACAAGCCGAGTTGCACCGCGCCCATTTCGCGAGCTTCGGAAAACACTCTCAGCCAATCGTCGGTACCGAGTTCGTCCTTGTGTTTCGCGAAGTCGATGGGATTAGAGCAATAGGGGCACTGTAGCGGGCACGTGTACGTCAGTTCGGCGAGCAGCCACCGGGGATTACTGACGGGGGATTTGTCTGATCCAACCATTATCTAAGGCAGATTGCAGGAGTTCGGAAATATCGTCCCTTAGACCCGTGGTTTCGAATTTCGTCTCAAGCTCTACGACGATTCCGTCCAAATCACGTGTGCCGTCGCACAGCTTAAGAATTTCGGCGGCGGGCGTGTTTAGTTCAACCAAGCCCTCAGGGTAAAGGACCACATAACGCTGCTGAGCTTCCTCCCATTGCAATCGGTGCAGGGGCGAGAAGGCAAAAAGGCTTTGGACATCTAAGGCCATAGCTTTAGGCCTTGATGTTGAAATAGGGCGGCTTGTTTTCGATGTAGGCCAAGTACATCGCGTCAAGCATGCTCCACAGGATATCCAGCTTGAACTGGAGGATTGCCAAGGCGCGCTCCTGTTGCTCGCGAGTCTTGAAATAATCTAGTGTGATGGCAAGGCCGTGCTCCACGTCGCGGCTGGCTTGAGTTACCCGTTTCCTGAAATAGGCCAGGCCCTCCTGATCGATCCACGGATACAAATCGGGCCAACCGGACAAACGCTGCTTGTGGATGGTCGGCGCGAATAACTCGGTCAGCGACGAGCAGGCAGCTTCCTGCCAGGAAGACTGGCGGGCGAAATTGACATAGGCGTCCACGGCGAAGCGTACACCCGGGAGCACGTGTTTTAGCGACCACAGTTCGTCGCGGGGAATGCCCACGGCAATACCGAGGCGCGTCCATGCCTCTATCCCGCCCGCATCGTCGCCCCAGCCGTCATGGTCGTGTATGCGCTGAATCCACTCGCGGCGTGTTTCGCGATCGGGGCAATTCGCCAGGATTGCCGAATCCTTGACCGGAATCTTGATTTGGTAATAGAAGCGGTTCGCAACCCAACCCTGAATTTGCTCCTTGCTGAGTTTGCCGTCAGCCATGAGCACATGGTACGGGTGGTTAATATGATAATACGCCTCCTTCGCGCGCAGTTTGGCTTCGAATTCTTCTCGGCTCCAAGGTGTCGGTTCGCTCATGGTGTCTCTCACAGGTCGATTTCCATGCCGTCGTAGGCGATTTCGATGCCCGCCTCGTTAAGCGCCTTTCGCTCCGGCGAATCTTCATCCAAAATCGGGTTGGTGTTATTGATATGGATCAAAATTTTCCGCGCTTTGGGCACATTTTTCAGCACTTCGATCATGCCGTCCGAACCCGATTGGGGTAGGTGCCCCATATCGCGGGCAAGTTTATCGCAGATTCCGGCACAGCCCATTTCGTCCTCTTGCCAAAATGTGCCGTCGACCAGCAGGCAATTGGTCTTCTGCATGGCCGCAAAAACGTGAGGCTCAATTTCACCGAGCCCCGGCGCGTAATAAAGTTTCTTGCCTGAAGAAATCTGCTCGATGACTACGCCGATATTGTCCCCTGCGTGTGGATTGTGCCGGTGGGGCGAATAAGGCGGCGCCTTGCTTTTCAGCGAATGCGTGTAGAACTTCAGGTCGTGAATCTCGGGAATCGTGAAACTGCTACCATCCAGAGGTGTACTGTGGTGATTGACGCCGCAGTAGTGCTCCAGCATTTTGAATACAGGGAATCCCGTCGATAGATCCTGTCTCACCATTTCGCTGCAGTAAATGTCCAGCGGCCGGGTGGACTCGCGTAGCATCAATAGCCCCGTGGTGTGATCGATTTGGCTGTCGATCAAAACTATGGCTTTGATGCCGCTGTCGCGGATGCCGCGCTTGGGATGGACGGCCGGAAAAGCTTCCAGTTGGGTGCGGATGTCGGGCGAAGCATTGAAAAGCACCCAATTCTCATTATCGCTACTGATGGCAATGGACGACTGAGTGCGCGATCTGGCATTGACTTCGCCTCGGCGAAGCCTGGAACAATTATGGCAGTTACAGTTCCACTGCGGGAACCCGCCGCCGGCGCCGGCGCCCAACACTCGAACTTTCATTTCGGTCTTTACTAAGCAAAAGAGCTTATACGAGCCCTTAAACGAAAAACGGGGCCCTACATTGCTGTGGAGCCCCGCTCAGGGATACAACCGGCGAATTAGCGGTTGTAGATGTACATCGTAACTTCGAAGCCAAAGCGCAGGTCTTTGTAGCTTGGTTTTTCCCATCTCATTTCGGATTACCTCCAAAAAACTGATTTATTGCTTTAGTTGGAAATGGCTTAAAAAGCTCGAATCACAGTATACGTATCCGATTTTTGGAAAGCAACGGGAGATATTCCCGTTGTTGGAGTGAAATAGGCGGATGTCGGCTAGGCTGATTGGTCAATCTAGCCTACCGCAAGTCGGGCATTTCGGGTTTCTTTTCAAGATCATCTGATTCCATTCCATGCTCAGCGCATCGAGCAATAACAGCCGTCCCCGCAATGTGTTGCCCACGCCCGCGAGGAGCTTTATGGCCTCCAACGCCTGCAGGCTGCCGATGATCCCGGGGAGAGGGGCTAGAACGCCGGTTTGCACGCAGCTTTCCGCAAGTTCGCCGTGATCGGCGTACAAGCAGTTGTAACAGGGATTGTCTCCGGTGCCCGCGGTGAATACCGCCAGTTGTCCCTCGAAACGGATCACCGCTCCGGAAACCAAGGGAGTTCGAGTTTTTACGCAAGCGGCGTTGACAGCAAAACGGGTGGTGAAGTTGTCCGAGCAATCGAGTACAACATCGGCCTGAGCGATTTCGCGCTCCAATGTTGCGCCTTCCAGCCGGGATATCAGCTCAGTGACCCGGATATCGGGATTTAATCTTTCGACTGTCTTACGCGCCGAAACCGCCTTCGGCTCCCCGATATTCTCCATGCCGTGGACGATCTGCCGCTGAAGATTGGATATTTCCACGACATCGTAGTCGTTGAGCACGAGGTTGCCGACGCCTGCGGCAGCCAGATACATGGCTGCGGGCGAGCCGAGCCCGCCGAGACCGATAATCAATGCCCTGGAATTCAACAGCTTTTCCTGGCCCTCAACGTCGATCTGAGGCAGCAGAATCTGTCGGCTGTAACGCAAAAGTTGATTATCGTCCATCGTTTGGTGCTACAGGCTGTTCGGAAAAATAAACCAGTTTACCGGTAAAAAGCGTCGTCGCATAAGGCGAGAAACGAACGAGCTTGCTTTGAGGTTGGTGAATCGCCTTTATGTAAAAAGACTTATGGGAAGACGAGGCGTCCTTAGATCCAGCGCGCTAATTCTGTTGCATCCAGCCCAATAAATAGTTCTCGATAAGCGACGTCGTCAATTTCTCGGCATCCGAAAGACCGGCGATGTCCAATTTATCGGTAAGCGCCAAGGTACAGACACCGTGTACTCCTCCCCAAAGCGCGCGAGCGGCCAGTGCGACTTCGTTCGGATTCCGGGGTGGAGCGAGTCTCTCGAGCATTTTTTCAACTCGATCGAACAAAACGAGAACGTGGCTGCGGTACCAGTCGGGCGAAGCGGTGGCCGTGGGCGACCCACGTCCGAAAATCAGATTCCACCGCCCTTGGTGGGAGGCGGCAAAACGAAGATAAGTGAGGCCCAGTTCTACCAGGACAGCCGCGGGATCGTTTTTTCGGGCTGTGGCTTGGTCAAGTTCGAAGGCTAATTGGTCCAAAGTTCGGGCATTCACATGGAAGATCAAGTCATCCAGGTTCTCGAAAATCAAATAAAGGCTGCCTACGGTGTAGCCGATTTCGTTCGCGATCTTGCGCGTGCTGAGGCCCGCAGCCCCTTCCCGCTCGACGATGGTTTCCGCTGCTTTAAGCGCCATTTCGCGAATCTCGTCGCGGCTATGATCGTTTCGTCTGGCCATGGGGAATATCTCGATGCTTTGCTCGCTCCGGGGAATTTAGCAGGATGCTGTCAGTCCTTAATCTTAAGGCGAGGGCAGTTGCTTGAACTTCGCTCGACTCCTGTCCGATGCGGATCGTAAGGTATGGAGGGACATTTGATGATTATCATCGCCGACATTCGATGTGCCGAGTAATCTCCGGGTCATTACGTGGCTTATCGGATTTCAAAAATACCGAAATAACCGAGATTTCCGCAGTTCAATCATTCGCAGCACGTGTGGCCATGGGAGCGTATTTCTCGATCCGATATGTACTATCATTGGCGAACTTTGAACCCCGAGTACTTTTAGCAGGATTCATCATGTTACGGATTATTTTCCTATTTCTTTTACTTGGCGCGCTCTCCGCTCAAGCGCAGGATGAACTCGCCCCGGTGCCTGAGCCGCCGGACATTCCGCCACAGGTCGAGAGTGGTGAGCCCTTGGAGCCGGATGTCACCATTATCCGCCGGGGCAAAGACATCATCGAAGAATACCGGATCAACAACCGGCTTTACATGGTTAAGATCAAGCCACGCATCGGGCCGGCCTACTATCTGCTCGATACTGACGGCGACGGTAATATGGACGTGCGGCGCAGCGATCTGGAGGATGACATGCAGATTCCTCAATGGGTGCTTTTCAGTTGGTGAGTTTCGGTTTAAATCGAGATAACTGTTTACTGTACAGGCTAAATGCCCTTCTTTGATAGAATGGCGCCAGATTCGGGCGTTTTGTAGTCCCGCGAATTCAGACTGCCATTCCGTGATCTCACGAGTTATCCCGCCTTTAAGAACAACACTAAGGATTATTTCCGTTTGAGCCAAAGAATAGACTCCCGGCTTAGCCAGCTTATCAATGCCGGCCAACAACATTTGCTGAGGAACGGCCTTAAAGGGCTGGAAAAGGAAAGTCTTCGGCTTGCACCCGACGGAGTCATTGCGCATACGCCGCATCCGATAGGCGTGGGATCGGCGCTGACGCACCCTTATATCACCACCGATTATTCCGAGGCCCTGATCGAGCTGATCACGCCGCCTCACGCCGATCCCGCGGAAACGCTGCGATTCCTCGAAGACTTGCACACCTTCGTGTACCGCAATCTGGGAGAGGAAATTTTACTCGCGACCTCCATGCCCTGCGGCGTGGCCGGGGACGAGAGCATCCCGATCGCCGAGTACGGAACATCCAATATAGGTCGGATGAAGCACGTCTACCGTCGCGGGCTCGCCTATCGCTACGGTCGAACGATGCAGGCTATCGCCGGCGTTCATTTCAATTATTCCGTCAATGAAGCCTTATGGCCGGTCTTGCGGGAGTTGAAAGGCGGATCGGAATCGCTGTCCGGCTTTATTGCCGACAATTATTTCGGCATGGTCCGAAATGTACATCGTTATGGATGGCTGACAATCTATTTATTCGGTGCTTCCCCGGCATTCTGCAAATCCTTTTTCACCGGGCGCGAGCATCTTATTTCCGAGTTTTCGGAATTCGACGCCCAAACGCTTTTTCGTCCCTATGCAACCTCGTTGCGTATGAGCGATATCGGCTACAAAAACGACAGCCAGGCGGGACTTGAGATCTCGTTTGATAATCTCGAAGATTATGTGGCCAGTCTCGGCAAGGCCATTGAGACTCCCTTTCCGCTTTATGAGCGTATCGGCGTCAAGGTGGACGGAGAATATCGTCAACTGAACGGCAATATCCTGCAAATCGAAAACGAGTATTACAGCATCATTCGTCCCAAGCAAATTACCGAGTCCGGCGAAAAGCCTACTCTCGCCCTTAAAAAACGCGGGGTGCGCTATTTGGAACTCAGGTCGCTGGACTTGGAGTGCTTTAGTCCCGCAGGAGCAAACCTTGATCAGTTGCGTTTCCTGGAAATCTTTCTGCTTTTCTGCCTTTTGGAGGAAAGTTCTCCCCTCGATTCCGCGGAAAAAGCGGAAGTCAGCCGGAACGGCATGGCAGTCGCGTGCTGTGGTCGTACGCCCGGATTTAAGCTTCGGCGCAAAGGCGGGGAGATTTCGCTAAAGGGATGGGCCGCGGAAATGCTCGATGCTATGCGCGGCATTGCGGAAATTCTCGATGCTGGGGATGCACTTAAACCCTATACCCGAAGTCTGGAGGCACAAGGCGACCTGCTATCGGATCCCGAGCGGACACCGTCCGCCCGCATGCTGGCCGAAATGAAGGAGAATGGCGAATCGTTTGCCGCCTATGCGCTGCGGCTATCGAACGAACACGCGCGGGTATTCCGCGAACGTTCCCTATCGGCCGAGCGAGCCGCGCTATTCCGACGCTACTCGGAGCAATCACTTGAGGAGCAGCGGCGGATAGAAGCCGGCGATAGATTTTCTTTCGACGAATTTTTACAACGCTATTTCGCCCAAGCATAATAGGCTCCAAGTCGGAGCTTATTCCGCTTAGCTGCTAGACCGCCTCGGATTTAGGCGCCGGTCGAAATTTCACTCTCCCCAGGTTTTCTCGTGGAGGTTGCCATGGATTACCAGTACATTCGGCTTCCCGCCAGCGGCGAAAAAATCAGCGTTGAAGATGGCAAGCTTCATGTTCCGGATGATCCTATCGTTGGTTATGTCGAAGGCGATGGCATCGGTCCGGACATCACGCGCGCCTCCCTTCGGGTTTGGGATGCCGCGGTCGCCAAAGCGTACGGCGGATCGCGCAAAATCCACTGGTGCGAACTCTATCTCGGAGAAAAGGCCAGTACTCTCTACGGCAACGCTTTTCCCGACGAGGCGGTGAATGCGCTCAAAGATCTCGTCGTATCCATCAAGGGCCCTTTGACCACGCCCGTGGGCGGGGGCATGCGGTCCATCAATGTCTCCCTTCGACAAGTCCTCGATCTATACGCTTGCGTTCGTCCGGTGCGCCATTTCCCGGGTGTGCCGTCGCCTCTGCGTCATCCGGAAGCGGTGGACGTGGTGATCTTCCGCGAAAACACCGAGGACGTTTACGCGGGCATCGAATATCCGGCGGGATCGCCCGAAGCCTTTAAACTCGAGCGTTTTCTTAAAGAGGAGCTCAAAGCGGAGTTTCAATCGGGTAGCGCTCTGGGGTTGAAGCCGGTGAGCGAATTCGGAAGCAAGCGGCTGATTCGCAAGGCCATCCGTTATGCGCTCGATCACGGGCGGAAGAGCGTTACCTTGGTGCACAAGGGTAACATCATGAAGTACACCGAGGGTGCGTTCCGCAACTGGGGTTACGAACTCGCCCGTACGGAGTTCGCCGATCAAACCATCACCGAAGACGAGTTGAACAGTATCCATGGCGGCAAGCAGCCGGACGGCAAGGTTGTCATAAAGGACCGCATCGCCGATATCATGTTCCAACAGATGTTACTCCGCCCCGCGGAGTTCGACGTCATTGCCACACCCAACCTGAACGGCGACTATCTTTCGGATGCGGTTGCGGCGGAAGTGGGAGGCGTAGGCATCGCGCCGGGAGGCAACATCGGTGATTTCATTGCCGTGTTCGAGGCGACTCATGGTTCCGCGCCCAAATATGCCGGCCAGGATAAGGCTAATCCCGGATCATTACTTTTCAGCGGGGTGATGTTGCTCGAATACCTGGGATGGCAAGAAGCAGCGAATGTGGTGGAAGCCGCTTACAGCGCCGTCGTCGGCAAGAAGATCGTCACGTACGACTTTGCGCGGCAGATGGACGGAGCGAAGGAGGTCAAGACCAGCGAATTTGGAGACGCCCTGATAGAGGCGATGGGTTAAGAGGCGATGCGGGGGGAGGACCTTGGGTCTCCGCCCGCAAGCATGTCACCTTGCGGGCGGAGCGGAAGACTCACCGGGTACGTGTGCGCAATAGAGCGCGTTTCCCGGAGTGCCTTATCTTTTCTGGAGCTTTTCCAGAACCGGAACTGCCTGTCCGAGGAGTTCGGCGCCTTTGGTGGTGTTGCCGCTTTCGCATTCGCCCTTGGCTTCTTTCACCACTTTGATGGTGTCTTGCAGTTCTTTTCCGGCTGCAGCGCCAGTGAGTTCCTTGTAGTGCTGGATCGACTGCTTGATGCCCGAGAGGCAACCGTCTTTGTCGCCTGCTTTCGCCGCTTCATGAGCTTCCTTAGCGGTTTTGACGGTGAGTCCAAAGTGCTCGGCGACGCCTGCAGCGTTTTCGGCGGCTATGGCGCTACCCGACACACCGAACGCGCCGGTCAACAACAAAGCGCTCAATACTTTCGCGGTTTTATTCATTTTCATTCTCTTAAGTTCTCCTCTGGTTATCCTTGAATAACCAAACTAATGTCATGTTTACTTGTTAATTGCTGACACACACTTCATCGTTGCCGAGAAAAAGTCTCCGCACGGCTATCCTCCACGATGGAATCGGGAAGGAAAGATCCAAAACCGCGCCTTGATGTAGTCAACAGCAGCCAATAGTAAAAGACTTTCTTAATGTTGTCATGCGTTCGTTCCAGGAAACTTGTCTAACTCGTCCCACGTTCGGGTTTCCTCGAAAGCAAATAATCCAGCCACATCGTCGATAGCTTTTCCTGCACCGAGTTCTGACGCAGACGCGCGTACAAGTTGGGGAAATCCACCCGGTCGAGGTCTTGGTCCTGGTTGTAGCAGGAGTACACGAAATACTCCTTGCCGCTTTCCGGGTCCACATGCTTGCACAGGCATTGCGCGCAGACACCTTTCATCATGCACTGCATCGGCGAGTTGATGGAACCAATGGCGGAATGATGGGCTTTCAGGTACGGCTGGAGTACGCCGTAACGGGCCGCTTTTACCGCCGCCATCATGCGGTCGGAGCCGATGACGACCATATGGTCGACGTCGTCCATGTGGATCGGGGTCGCGCCCAAATCGCCTTTGGCATAAGCCAGCATCGCCTCGACGATATTACCGACGAAGCTTTTGTCCTGGGGACGCAGCGGCGGTATGGGCTCGGCACCCGGCAACCGATCGACCGACCAGATCACCACATCGGAGGCCGCTTCGATTTCCCGAATTTTGAACACGTCTTCGCGCTTCCGGTAGCCGGCGAAATAGATGACGTGGCTGCCCGCGGCGCGCAGCGCTTTGCCGATGGAGAACAGCACCGCATTGCCCAAGCCGCCGCCGGCAAGAAGGACCGTTTGCCCGGTATGAATCTCGGTGGGGGCGCCTGTAACGCCCATGACCACGATTGGATCGCCCGGTTTCCACATCGCGCACAGCCTGGACGACGAACCCATTTCCAGGGCGATTAGGGAGATCAGGCCCTGTTCCTTGTCGACCCACGCGCCGGTCAGTGCCAGACCTTCGGCAACCAAAACCGTATCGTCCACGACCGGCGCGAGGACTTCGAAATTTTGAACGCGGTAGAACTGGCCCGGGCAGAAGTGCTTCGCGGCCAAGGGGGCCCTGACGATCACCTCGATGATGGTTGGCGTGACGCGATTGATTTCCACGATCCGCGCCAAAAGCATGTCGTCGAGCTTGCGCTGGAATTCCCGCAAATTCGCAAGGCGCTGAGGCTGTTGGGCTCGGTCGAGCGTGGCGAATTCTTTTTCGTACAGTTTGACGATGTAAGGATATCCGTTCTTGGCGCTGGCCATGGCTTTCACGACGTTGCCGGCATAAACCGGGTGGTTGTCGCCGTAAAACGTGATGAATTTGCCGTGCCGCCGATACGAGGTAAACGGCGCCGGTCTGCCGATCTTGGCAACGGCGGTGTCGTTGACCGGCTCCAGCTCCGGAATTTCGCTCAGCCAGTTCGGCTCGTAGCGTTGGTAGAACTTCTTGTCCATCTCGAACGTATCCGGATGCTCGGATTCGTAGATGGTGTTGGGCGATGTTCCAGCGGCGACGAACAGGCTGCGCAACGGGACTTCTAGAATGCCGGCCTTTTGCCAGCGGCCCTCTTGTTCTTCGAGTTTTTCGAAGTGCACAGCGCGGAGATGGCCATATTTGTCTTCTAGTGCTTCGAGAGGGTTCATGCCTTCGGCCAGCAGAATCCCTTCATCCATGGCCTCCTTGATTTCCTCGTGATTCTGCCGGTAGGCGGGCGAATCCTTGATGCCTTTGCGATAGAACAGCGTGACGCCGCCCCAGGCATTCAGCAACGGCAGGAAATTGGGTTTTTCACCGGCGGTCTGCGCGCGTTGGCGTTCCGCCTGCACGGCCTTGGCATGGTCCAAAAATTCATCGAGGATCAGCAGCTCTTCTTCGTCGTAGCGGGCGCGTACGGCCTTCTCGCCCAAGGCGGCGCAAAGCGTTTCATAGCGTTGCATGATCTTTTCGACCTGCACCGGATAGTACGCCAAGAGCTCCGTGGCCGTGTCCATGGCCGTCAGTCCGCCGCCGATGACACCGGCCGGCAGGCGCACTTGCAGATTGGCCAGCGACGACTCCTTGGCGGCGCCGGTCAATTGCAGCGCCATCAGGAAATCGGACGCTTTTCGAATGCCTCGAATCAGGTTGTTCTTGATGTCGATGAGCGTGGGCTTGCCGGCGCCGGAGGCGATGGCGATATGATCAAAGCCCAAATCCCAGGCCTCGTTGATCGTGAGGGTGCCGCCGAAACGCACGCCGCCGTAGCAGCGAAAGGTGTGCCGACGCAGCAGATTCAGATAAATGACTTTCAAAAAGTTCTTGTCCCAACGAACCGTAATCCCGTATTCGGCCACCCCGCCGAAACCCAGCATGATGCGTTTGTCCAGGTCCTCGTATAACTCGCGGAAATCGTGGATGGGGCGGGGCGGATGCGTCTCGTCGCCGACGATGTCCTTGGGCAAGGGTTCGATCTTGAGGCCGTCTATCCCGGCGACGCCGAAGCCTTCGTTGATCAAATAATGGGCCAGGGTGTAACCGGCGGGGCCCATGCCGGCCACCAGCACGTTCTTGCCGTTATAGGGAAGCGCATATGGCCGCTTCACGTTGAGCGGATTCCAGCGAGTCAAGAGACTGTAGATCTCGAAACCCCACGGCATGAACAGCACGTCGGTGAGGACGTTGGTCTCGATCTGCGGAATATTGACCGGCTCGGTTTTCTGATAAATGCAGCCCTTCATGCAGTCGTTGCAGATGCGATGGCCGGTGCCGGGGCAGAGCGGGTTGTCGATCGTGATCAAAGCCAACGCGCCGATGTTGTCGCCTTGCCGCTTGATGACGTGCATCTCGGAAATCTTTTCCTCCAGCGGACAGCCGGTTATGGTCACACCCAGCGGATTGGTTTTGTACGAGCCGTCCTTTTTGTTGCGCATGCCCTTGGAGCACGAGTCGGTGTCCCGGTCGTGGCAATAAATGCAGTGGTCGATCTCGTACAAGACGCGCCGTTCGGGGAAACGAGGATCGGTAAGACCGAACCCCTCGCGCCGCCGGTGGTGCTCCTCGGGTCCGGCCCATACGGTGTAGCCGCCCGCCGGGCGCGTTTCGTGATGGACCAGGTGGTTGAAATCGGTCTTGGCCGGGAATTTGAAGCTGGCCCAGCCCTGGACCATGGCTTTGAGTTCGGGGATCTGCTGGGCGGCATGGGTCCAGCGCTGGACCAAATCCAGCAGCGCTTTCACCAAGTTTCCGTCGCTTTCGCCCAGTAAACCGGCGAAATATTCCTTGGTGTCGGGATAAGCAATAAGCGAACGGCGGAGTTCGGCGATTCCGCTCGTGGCCGCCGGGCTCGGAGATTGTTCGGCGGCCTGCAAACCTTGATTCCAACGGTGCAAGCGCGCGCCCAGGGCGGCGACGGCTTTTTCCCGGTCCGTTTCGAACAGCACGGGTTCGGCGACCCGGAGCAAGGCGTCGAAGCTTGCGCGGACACCGGCGACATCCCAGCTTTCCACCGGTTGATTCTTGAACAGGCCGGCGACTTTGCCGATGATCTCGTTGCGATACACGAAGATGCTGTCGAATTCCTCGCGGATCGTCTGCATCTGCGCATCCCGTGCGGATGACACGCCGAAGAGCCGCGCCACGAAGGTGCCGACATAGGGCGCCATTTTGACCAGCACATCCGAAACCTGCTCGGGCGGCATGCCTTCGCCTTGGCAAGCGCGATATCGCTCGAATTCGGCGAATAAAGCCGGATCATGGTTTCGGACCGTTACGTCGAAGACGTCCGACAAGTCCTTGAGCCGTTCCGGCTCGTACAAATCGGCATAGCTAAAGCCGGAAATGCCCAGGGTCAAAGCGGATACGGCGTTGTGGCCCGCATCGGAGCGAACGGGGTGATCGGTCATGGGTATCAAGATCGCGAGGGTTGATGAAAGTTTTTCTATTCCGCCGGGACAATCGCCGGGCATCGTGTGCACGGAGTTGCCGAAGGACAGACGGATTTTCTTGAAAAATGTTTCAAATTTTATGCTGAATCGACGGTCGAGTCGATCTTAGGTGCTGTTTAACCGGTCTAAGAACCTGTTTGCAAAACGTAGCGAGCGGCCGTTAGCCGGGAACGGCCGGCGCGGAGCCCCCGGAGTGTACAAGACGTACATGAGGATTCCTCAGTCCTGTGCAATGGTACATCCTTGTACCACGGACTGTCCGACCCCGGATCACGGCCGCGCAGTAGTTTTCGAACAAGTCTTAAGGCCCTTAGGAAAAGAAGGCGTTCTCGGGTGTTCCGCCGCCCGTTCCCTCTCCGGTTGAAGCGGCCGCCGCTAAGGTGTAGGTTAGGGCGCCGAATATCCTATCATTGCAAGGTCCTCGCCCCATGAATTCTCTGTATAAGACTCTTCTACGATCCGATTCCAAGGAACCGCCGGTCGTTCGCTCCGCTGCACCGGGCGCGATCGGAGAGGGCGTCATCGATGTTTCGACGTTTCAGGCCATTGAGGTCGACAAGCTGTTCGACAGCGTGAATCACGCCTCCACCGTGGCCGGTCAGGCAACTCTTTACCGCTCGCTGGTACAGCCGCTGGCTTCAGCCGAGCAAATTCGGGCCAAGCAGGACGCGATTCGGGAGATTGAGTCCAACAAGGCTCTTCGAGAGTCATTGGAAGCCCTGATCAAGCATGCGAAATCGCTCGAAGAGGATTTTTACGGCCTGTTGTTCGGCACTTTCATGGGACTCATGAGTTCGCTGGCGCACAAGCTCGAAATCGAAGGCTATGGCTATGAGACGTACAAAAAGGGCACGCGGTTCATGCTCGATGTGGTGGGGGCGGCAAACCGGCTTCCAACGCCGAACAGCGAGTACTTGGGAACGCTGGTTGAGGACTTGCGGAGCTTCGCCAATTCGCGCGCCTATGCACTGATGATAGGGCCGGTGTACCGGACCGAGAAAGACATCCGAACCAAGGCGGAGAAAAGCTGGTATACCCCCGCGATCCGCTTTCGGCCCTCGCTGTTCAAGCCGGTGGGGCTCACGATGGCGGGGATTCTCCTAGTGCTCGCTCTCGAATTTCTGCCGCTGGTGCTCGATCTCGCGACCTCGATCGCACCGGTATTCTGGCTGTTCCTGCTGCCTATCAGCTTCGTCTATATTCCCATCGTTGGCGGTTTCGACCGGGACGGCTGCATTTATCCGCTCCGCGACATCTTCAAGCGGTCCGAAGACGTGCAAAACACGCTGGATTCGCTGGGCAAGCTGGACGAACTCTTAAGCTTCGTCCGCCTCAAGGAATCCTTCGGTCACCCCATGGTCTTGCCTAAGATCGTCGAGGCCGACCGTCATTCCCTGGTGCTCAAGGGCGTGCGGAATCCGGTGCTCAGTAAGGACAACCCGAATTACGTACCCAATGATATCGCCCTGAAAGACACGCGGCTCACCTTCGTCACTGGGCCGAATAGCGGGGGCAAGACAGCATTTTGCAAAACCTTGACGCAGAGCCAGCTGCTCGCGCAAATCGGTTGTTATGTGCCGGCTCAGGAAGCGGAACTGACGGTCGCCGACCGTATCTTTTATCAAGTCCCGGAGATCAGCCATCTGGCCGACGGGGAAGGGCGCTTCGGCACCGAACTCAAGCGTACCAAGGACATTTTCCTCGCAACGACACCGAAAAGCCTGGTCATCATGGATGAGCTGTCGGAAGGCACGACCCATGAAGAGAAGATCGAGATTTCCATGAATATCCTGGACGGGTTTTATCAAAAAGGCAGCAACACGATTTTGATTACCCACAACCACGAGTTGGTCGATGCCTACCAGCAAAAAGAGATCGGACTGGCGCGGCAGGTCGAGTTCAAGAACGAACAGCCGACTTACCGGGTGGTCGAAGGCGTTTCACGGGTCAGCCATGCCGATCGGGTGGCCCGCAAGATCGGTTTTTCGAAAGAAGATATCGCCCGGTATTTGTCCAGTGGCAAATGAGAAAATGTCATGCTGGAAATCCTTCAGATCCCCGTGCTCAAGGACAACTATGTTTACCTGATCCACGATCGCCAGACCGGCGAGACGGCGGCGGTCGACCCGGCCGAGGCCGATCCGGTTCTGGAGGCACTCGCCGCGAACGGATGGAGCCTGACCTATGTCTTGAACACCCATCATCACGGGGATCACGTGGGCGGCAACCTCGAGCTGAAGCGGCGGACGGGGTGCCGAATCGTCGGTTCGGAGCGCGACCGGGGGCGTATTCCGGGCATCGATCTGGCGGTCGGCGAGACAGCGGTTTTCAAATTGGGAAGTTCCGAGGCTCGCATCCTGGACGTTCCGGGACACACACGGGCGCATATCGCGTTCTGGTTCGCCGGGGATAATGCGCTTTTTTGCGGCGATACGCTGTTCGCCATGGGGTGCGGTCGGCTGTTCGAGGGCACGCCGGAAGAGATGTGGCGGTCGCTTTCGAAAATCCGCGCCTTGCCTCCCGAAACCAAAATTTACTGCGCCCACGAGTACACCCAGGCGAACGGCCGATTCGCCCTGACGGTGGAGCCGGGTAATGCGGCGCTCAGGCAACGGGTGGAGCGCGTCGATAAACTTCGGTGGCAGAACAAGCCCACGGTGCCATCGACCTTGGAGGAGGAATTGGCGACCAATCCGTTTCTGCGCCCAGAAAGCGACGAGATTCAGCGAAATTTGGACTTGCTGGGCTCGAAGCCGGTACAGGTGTTTGCGGAAACGCGCCGGCGGAAGGACCTGTTTTAAGTTTGAAGCCGCGGTGCCTGGTAGCTTGGTAGGGTGGGGGTTAGGCTGAAAGCCGTAACCCACCGAAACCGGGTTTGTCATTCAGGGCGGGCCGAACCCATTGGCCGGTAGCCGATCGGCACGCGTAGCGCTCGCAAAGTGCAGGATTCTGCCGGAAACGCGAAGCCTGTCCTGATCCCAGCCGAAGGGCTTATTCCGGCCTACAACCGTAACCGGACTCGTCGTCCCGTTATTTCTTCACGTCCTTAGCCGCACCGCCGGGAAAACAGGCTTCCTTAGCGTACGTCTTCGCTTCCTTATACTTATCGCGCAGCTTTGCGGACTCCGGCGGGTCGCGGAATTCCCCGCCACGGTCGCCGGCAGTGTTGAGGGCGTAGGTGAACGTCTGCGCCTGGGTGAATTCGTCGTAGCTCATCTTGCTGGCGATCTTGTCGGCGCTGCACGTGCAGTGATAGAGATTGTTGTAGTTCTGGCCACCATGCTCCTGCATGCACTGCAGGACATATTCGACTCTGGCCAAGGTGGGAAAATCATTGGTTTCCTTTGCCGCTGTCTCGGGGGCAGGGGGAGTGGAGGTGCAGCCCGACGCCAGAATCAGCGCGGCGATCGTTGCGGTCCAACGGAGGTTCAAGGGAAAAGCGGGTTTTTTCATGTTCAGTCGTTCTCGTAAAACCTGTCTCAAAATCGCTACATGATAGTGCAGCGAAAGCGGACGGCGCAATTTATGGAGCTCAGTCTTCGACTGCAAAGTCCACGATTTGTTTGAGTTTTTCGTTCATTTGCCGGGCGAACTCGTTCATTCTCGGGTTAGGCGAACGGGTCGGCAGCAAATGCGTGGTCACGATGACTTTGCCGTTTTCCGAACGGATGGCTACGTTGCACGGCATGTAAATGACGGATTCCGGCGAAATTTCCAGCATCTCACGGGCTAGCGTAAGGTTGCAGAACTGGATAGTGTCGTAATCGGGGAAATCGATATTTTCGCGCTCGCGGATCACGCTGCCGATCTTGTTGTGGCCCGTGATGCGGAAATTCCGCTCGGTGATGGCGAGTTCCAGTTCGGCCAGAACGTCCTGATAAGGTTTGGTGGTCTCGGCTTGATAGTAGAGAGGTTCGGGTTCTTTTTGGGCGGCGCACCCTGGCAGGATAATCAGCAGCAGTGCGACAATCGAACCTAGAAGCAGGCGCATACACTAAACAGCAACATGTCGAAACTTGATTTTTAGCTTATCACCATGATTTCAGAGAGGGCAAAAATAACCGGCGTGGTCCTGGCCGGCGGGCGCGGGCGGCGAATGGGTGGCGAGGACAAAGGGCTGATCGAGTTCAATGGCCGTCCGCTGGCGAGTTACGCCCTGGAGGCTTTGGACTCGGTCGCCGCGCATATCCTGATCAATGCCAACCGGAACCGGGAGGCCTACGCGCGCTTCGGTTACCCCGTGGTATCCGACCGGACCGACACCTTCGACGGTCCTCTGGCCGGATTGCTCAGCGCCATGCGCGCGGCGGAAACCCCTTATGTTTTGACAGTGCCCTGCGATTCGCCGCTGGTGACGGGACGGCTCCTGGAAAGGCTGTGCCGGGTGATGCAGGAGACCGGAGCCGAGCTTTGCGCCGCTCACGACGGCGAACGCCTGCACCCGGTATTCCTCTTGGCCGAACGCTGCCTGGCGGAGAGCCTGGAGCGCTATCTGGCCAGCGGTCAACGGAAGATCGACCTTTGGTTCGAAAAGCACAGATTAGCCTTGGCCGATTTCAGCGACCATCCCGAATTGTTCGCCAACATCAACACACCGGACGAACTGGCCGCACTGGAGAATACGGAGACGGCGGGCGCATTGCCGATCAGAATCGATCTTAGCGCCAACCCTTACGACATCCGAATGACCGATGCGGGCCGCGCCTCCTGTTATGCCGCCACCGCGCTCGACGAGTACGGGGAACGCCGCGAGTTGGAACTGGTGGGCGAGCGCGCTCTGACCGTGTACGTGGACAAGTACGAGATCGTTACCTTGATGACCATCGGGACCCATCCGGAGCTGCTGACCCTCGGCTATCTTCGCAACCAGGGATTTATCGAAAACATCGCCGACATCCGTTCCGTGCAGGTGGATTGGGAGACCGAAGCGGTTGCCGTGACCACCCGGCTCACCGAGCATGCTTTTCTCGAAAGGCTGGGCAGCCGCACCGTCACGACGGGATGCGGTCAGGGCACCGTATTCGGCCGGCTGATGGATCAGCTTCGGGAAATTCGCGTGCCGAAGGTTACCGTCCGCCAATCGGAGATCTATGATGTATTCAATGCGCTTCGGGATTACAACGAGGTGTATAAGCGGGCCGGAGCGGTGCACGGCTGCGCGCTCTGCAAAGACGGGAGGATCGAGATCTTCGTCGAGGACGTCGGACGTCACAACGCCGTGGATGCGATCGCCGGTTACATGTGGCTCACCGGCATGGAAGGCGGGGACAAGATTTTCTACACCACTGGACGCCTGACCTCGGAAATGGTGATCAAGGTCACGCAAATGGGGATTCCGGTGCTGCTGTCGCGTTCGGGTGCGACCCACATGGGGTTCGAGTTGGCCCGGCAGGCCGGCGTTACCATGCTCGCCCGAGCGAAGGGACGGCACTTCCTCGTTCTCAGCGGCGGCGAAAACATCGTTTTCGACGTGCCTTTGCCGAAGCAGCCCGCGGATGGACGGAGCCGCCCAATCGCAAACGGCCGCTTTAGTCGCGGCCCTTCCGAATCGATGGACGATTAACCACTGGCAGGCGACTCCGATATCGCTTCTCGGCGCAATCCCCTGCTAAGCTTTAATGCCAAAATGGCCCGTTAGTTCGATAGCGACACATGCAAGCCGATACCATTGAAAGCCACGGCGGATACACTCTGAAAGGCAGGAGCGAGATTATCGAAACGCTCAAGCTCATCCAGAAGAAAAAGTGCCTTTTAAGCGCTCAGCCGAGCGGGAAAAATCTGAGTTTCGTGACCACAATCGTGCAGGTGATGCCGGAAAGGGAACTGGTGGTCATGGATTTGAGCGAGAATTTCGGCCTTAATCAGCAGTTGCTGGCGGCGCAGGAGGTCGTGTTCAGCGGACAAGTCGAAGGTATCCAAAGCCGGTTCACCCTGGCCAAACTTACCGAAGCGACCTTGAACGGGCAGACCGTGCTCGCGGCGCCGATTCCCGATTCTTTGTACTGGCGGCAGCAGCGGAAGTTTTACCGGGTGACGATTCCGGTCGCCATGCCGGCCAAATGCGTGGTCAAGTTGGACGATATGCCTGCCGAGTTCGGCATCGCCGACATCAGTCTTTCAGGGTTAGCCCTCGTCGACAAAACCAATCGGCTCAACGATTCGTTTGCCATGGGGCATATTCTCGAAGAATGCACGCTAATCTTACCCGGCCACGGCGAAGTGAAGCTGGGTCTTGAGGTGCGCAATAAAGTCGCGATGACCTGGGCCAATCCGCCGGCCGGGCAGCGGGTAGGATGCATCTTCCGGGGTACCAGCCGGAACTTTGAAATCAGCCTTCAGAAATTCATTTACGAGATCGAATTGCAGAAAAAGCGCCAGGAAAGCGTATCGCGCTGAAGGCGCCAACGATTTGGCCACCAATAACGTCCCGTTCTACTCGAAAACGATTGTAGGGTGGGTTAGGCGCGCATTCCACGGACTCGGCAAAGTTCTTTTGGTGTTTCCGCGCGCCGTAACCCACCAGGCGAGGCTAACCCATCCTACACCGGAAACATGAATCGGAAGCTTGTTTTCGGCCCTATCCTAAGACGCCGAGCCGAGATAAGCCCTCAGTTGCGGCGGGATCGTCCGCTGCGTCAGCCGGTTCTTGAGTTCCCACTCCCGATGCTTTTCGACCGAAACCAGGAATTGCGTTTCCTTGCCGACGTGTAAGGCCGTCGGGATGCCGCCTTGGAAGAGCACGCGGTTACCGGGGAGCGCGGGAATTTTAGCGCCGGGCGTGATGATGCCGACGAGGTTGAGCGGATCGACGGCGCTGAGGGTGACAAGGGTTTCGGTGTCTTTCTCCTTGCGTACCGCACGCAACGCTTCTATGGCTTCGGGCAGGGCGAATTGCTCGCCGAAATGGCCGGCCACGAAGCGTCCTCCGCGTATTTCGCCGCGAGCTTCCAGACGCCGGTAAACACGGAGGATATCCTGCCAGGGCGGTGCGATGGTTTCGCGGGCCAGCAGTGCGCGGAACACGACGCCGTAACGCTTGAGCAGCATGCCGGCGACGTGCTCGGTGGCTTCCTGATCTTCCTGATGGGGCAACTCGGACGGGCTCTCATCGATCCGCAGCGGGGGCTGAACGAGGGTCCAGCGCCCGGCTTCCGCCATTCCAAACGAAAGTCCCCGGTAGCGCTGCTTTTTTTGCTCCGGGATCAGCAGCGCGCGCAGTCCCATAAAGCTGTCCGACGCAACCCACCCACGTGCGACCAGTTCCGCCAAAGTGTTTTCCAGTTGGGTCGGCAGTAAGCCCGCCCACTGGGCCAGCTCTTCGAAGAACAAAGCGCCGCGGATGCTCAGGATGTCCGCCACGCGCCGTGCGGCCGGCGATAGCTCGGGTGAGTCGCACGAGGCGGCGAATTGCCGCCAATAGGGCAGATGGCGCCGGCCGATGAGCGCCATGGGCGAGGATTTGACCGGTCCCTGGCCGCCTTTAGCGGCGGAAAGCCGGGTCCAGACGACCTTGCCCGAAAGGCATAAGGCATCGAGCCAGGCCGGATCGTAATCGGCAATCCGACCCGGCAGCAAATCGCCTTCCCAAGCGACCGCGGCGGCCTCGAAGCCTTCCAATTGGGCCAAAACCGCCGCGAGGGCTTGCGCGCCTTGCATGCGGCTTTCGGGATGCACGTGCTGCCAGCGAAACAGGAAGCGCATGAAATCGGCGCTGGGCACCGGCTCGATTTCCTGACGCAGTCGGTTGATGGTGTAGCGATGGATGCGCGCCAGCAAACGCCTTTCGCACCATTCTTCCGCGTCGTTCCCCGGCGTGTATGACCCGCGCAGAACGAAGCCTTCGTTCTGCAGCGCCAACAGTGCTTGCTCGATGCGGCCGGCGGGGAGAGACAACGCCTCCGCCAGCACGGCCGCCGTGACGGGACCGGTACAGTCGATGCGTCCGCGGACGATCTCCCTCAGCGCGTCTTCCGGCGTCCAAGTCTGCGCCGAGTACTCCGGCGGCAGTTGTGCGGCATAACCGATGTGAACGGGCGACGAATCACCGGCTTGCGGATATACCGCACGAAATTGCGGCAAGCGCTCGGCCGCAATCCAAAGAACCTTGCCGGTCGGGACATGCAATTCCGCCACGCGTTCTTGCAGTTTCAACTCCCGAAAAAGAGCTTCCCAGCCGATTTCCGCCTCGGATTGTTGGAGAAAGCCCAGCATCTGCAAAGCGTCGTGCAGCTCGTCGGCGCAGGAGGCGTCGGGCCAGGCTTCTTGCCGCACCCGGTCGATGGCTGTTTGGTCGAGACGGCCGAGGTCCGCGGCTTCCGAAGGGTCGAGCCAGCGGCGGCTGGCCACCGCGCGGGTTCGGCGCTCTTCCAGGGGGGCGCCGTCCAGGAAGCTGTAAACCTTGGAATTGACAATTTCGGCGGCGAGCGGCGAGGGTTCGGTCAGGTCGCGGCACACCACGCGGATCGCGCCGGTCTCGATACCGCTGATTACTTCCATCAGCCGGTCGATGTCCATGGCTTCGGTAAGGCAGTCGTGCACGGTCTGGTTGACCAGCGGATGGTCGGGGACTTCCCGGTCGCCGACGATGTTCTCAAAGCACGCGAGCTGGTCTGGAAACACGCCGGTGACGAGGTCTTCCGCCTGCATGCGGAGGAGATAAGGGGGCGTCTTCCGGCTGCCCTGAAAGCGCTTGAGCGCCAGCGAACAGACGGCGTTCCAGCGCCAGCGCACGTTGAACATGGGGGCCGCGAGCAGTGCTTGCACCAAAATTTCGCGCACGGTGTTGGTGTTCAAAAAGCGCGTGACGTCCTCCAGCGGAAAGCTTTGTGAGGTGCCCAGGGACAAAATGATGGCGTTCTCGGTGGCGGCGGCTTGCAGCTCGAAATTGAAGGTGCGGCAGAAGCGCTTGCGCAAGGCGAGTCCCCAGCCCCGATTGACCCGGCTGCCGAAGGGGGCGTGAATGATGAACTGCATGCCGCCCGATTCGTCGAAGAAACGCTCGAACACCAGGGTATCCAAGGTGGGCAGCGTGCCGAGGGCCAGCTTGGCCGCGGCAAGATAATTGACGGCTTGCAATGCGGCCAGCGGCGACACGCCGACCTCGTTTTCGAGAAACGAGTTGGCAGCGAGAAGGTTCAGGTTCTGGTCTAGTGTGTAGGCCGGAATAAGCAAGGCGTTTCCGGCAACGGGGTCGACATTTCCCCCAATGGTCAGTTGGAAGTTTGATTCGCCGGAAACGGCTGCCGCTCCTTCGGCCAGGCTCAGGACAGGCTTATCGCGGCTTACAACGGCAGCCCCGATACAATCGTTTCCCTCCAGGCGCTCTTCGATTCCCCGCCTCAGCCGCGACACCGCGTAAGACAGCTCATGAGTCCGTCCTGGCGCTTCGCCGAACCAGAAGGGAATGCTGGGTGCCTGATGGCGGGCGTCCTCCACCCGCAAGGTGCCCGCTTCCAGGCGCAAAACCCGCCAACTGGCGTTGCCGAGCTGAAAAATATCGCCCGCCAGGCTTTCGATGGCGAAATCCTCGTCCACGGTGCCGATGAATTCCCCGGAGGGTTCCAGGATCACGCGATACTCGGCATTATCGGGAATCGCCCCGCCGCAGGTCACGGCGGTGAGCCTCGCGCCGCGACGGGCCCGCAAGCGCTTGTGAATGCCGTCCCGGTGCAAATAGGCGCCGCGCGGTCCGCGCCGGGTGCTGAAGCCTTCCGCCAGCATCTTGACGACCTCGTCGAACTCCTGCCGACTCAGCTCGTCGTACGGAAAGGCGCGGCACACGGTCCGGTAAAGCTCGTCCTCCGACCAGTCCTCCGAGGCCACCATCGCCACGATTTGCTGGGCCAGGACGTCCGCGGGCTTCTGCGGCATGATCAAGCGATCCAGCTCGCCCCGACGCACCGCGTCGATCAAGGCAATGCACTCGATGAGATCGTCGCGGCTGGCGGGGAACAGCCGGCCCTTCGGCAGGCCGCCCGCGAAATGCCCGGAACGGCCCACCCGCTGCAAAAATGTGGCGATCGAGCCGGTGGTTCCCAATTGGCAAACCAGGTCCACGTCGCCCACGTCGATGCCAAGCTCCAAGGACGCGGTGGCGACCAGCGCTTTCAGCTTGCCGGTTTTCAACCGGTGCTCGGCGGACAGGCGCTGGTCCCGCGAGAGGCTGCCGTGGTGCGAGGTGACGTGGTCCTCGCCCAGCCGTTCGCTCAAGGCGCGGGCCACCCGTTCCGCCAGGCGGCGCGTGTTGACGAAGATCAGCGTGGTCTTGTGCGCCTCGATCAACGCCGTCATGCGGTCGTAGATTTCCTTGGCCGCCTGCTGGGAAAGCACGGCTTCGAGCGGCGAATCGGGCAGCTCGATGGCAAGGTCGAGCCGGCGCCGGTGGCCGGTGTCGATGATGCGGCAATCGGCGCCGCCGGTCAGAAAGCGCGCGACCGATTCGATGGGATTCTGGGTGGCGGAAAGGCCGATGCGGATGAGGCGATGCTCGACCAGGCGTTCCAGCCGCTCCAGCGACAAGGCCAGGTGTGCCCCGCGCTTGCTGCCCACCACCGCATGAATTTCGTCGACGATCACCGTGCGCACGGTTTTCAGCAGGCGGCGTCCGCCTTCGCTGGTAAGAAGGATATAAACCGACTCGGGCGTGGTCACCAGAATATGCGGCGGATGCTTGTTCATGGCCGCCCGAGCTAACGCCGGAGTGTCGCCGGTGCGGACCTGCGAGTGGATCGCCACGTCGGTCGAACCGAGCTCGAACAGCTTGGTGTTGATGCCGTCCAGGGGAGCTTCGAGGTTCTTATGGATATCGTTGCTCAGCGCCTTGAGCGGCGAGATGTAGAGCACTCGGGTTTCTTCCGGCAATCCGAAGACTTCGCCCTCCCGAACCAGATCGTCGATGGCGGCCAAAAACGCCGCCAGAGTCTTGCCGGAACCCGTCGGAGCGGCGATCAGCGTGTGCTTGCCGGCCTTGATGGCATCCCAGGCTTCGGTCTGGCAATCGGTCGGCGCGGGAAAGGTTTCCCGGAACCAGGCCGAGACGGCAGGGTGAAATCGGTCGAGGATCATGGGTCTACGTTACCCCAAAGCGGGCGGCAATCTCAATCGGGCTTGTCGTCGCGATCTGTGCGTTTAGGCGCGCGCGCCGGTCTCAGTGGAAATCCTCCGGAAACTAAGCCGCATCGAGCTTATCGGTGTCCTATTTTGTCATAGCTGTTCTCTAGGGTATTGTGTTTTTCGCAACAGCAGATTTTACGACCTCGGTTTCATCCGAAGAGATAGTGATTAACAAAGGTTACCTCTTTGCACACACTTTCCATTAAGCGAGTTTTGAGCAACGGCTACGTTGTAGCGGTACTGGCGACAGGAACCATATTGATCGTTCAGCATTTCCTGCTGCCGCTTTTCATGGGATCTCCTCCCCTGCTTCTCTTTCTGGTCGGGGTGGCGCTCGCGGCTTGGTACGGCAGCTTTAAAGCGGGTTTTTTTGCCACCGTATTGAGCACATTATCGAGCGTCTACTATTTAATCGAACCCTTCTACTCATGGCAGATCGCGGAACAAAGAGAGTGGCTGCGCGTGCTGCTGCTTTTGAGCGTGGGCGGGGTGCTTAGCCTGATGATCTCGCTGCTCCGCAAGGAGGAAAGGCAGGCGCTGATGGAGGTGCTTACGCAAAAGGAACGACTCGAGCAGGAAATCGTCGAGCGCCAGCGGGCCGAGCAGGCGCTAAGCGCGGCGCACGACGAGGTCGTGAACGAGCGGAACCGGCTCGAAGCCGTCATGGAAACTCTGCCCGTGGGCGTGGCTATCTTGGATTCCCGAGGCGGCAGAATCGGGGCTAACCGGGCCTACGACCAAGTATGGGGCGGCTCGTGTCCGGCCGTACGGTCCATCAGCGATTACGCCGTCTATCAAGCGTGGTGGGGCGACACCGGCCAGCCGGTTCAGCCGGAGGATTGGGCCGGGGCGCAAGCCTTGCGGAAGGGCGAACCGGTTGTCGGGCAGTTGATGGAAATCCAGCGCTTTGACGGTGCCCGGGCCTTCGTCCACAACAGCGCGGCCCCCATTTTCGACGCTGCCGGCCGCATCGTGGGCAGTGCGGTGGCGATCATGGACATCAGCGAAAGCGTCAAGAAGGAACAAGCGCTGCGGGAGAGCGAGGAGCGATACCGATTGGCGATCGATGCCGCCAGGCTGGGTACCTGGGACTGGGATCCCATCAGCCAGCAAATCGTGTGGAACCCTCGCCACGCTATGATCTTTGGCTACCCGCCACAGCTTACTCTCGTGGACTATCAGACTTTTTCGGACCGGGTGCATCCCGAGGACTTGCCGCGCGTCGAAGCCACCGTAGCCGAGGCACGGGAACATCACACCCGTTATGTTCTCGATCATCGTGTTGTTTGGCCCGATGGTTCCGTCCGGTGGGTCTCGGCGATCGGCAATTTCCACTATGACACCCACGGAACCGCGGTGCGCATGATCGGAGTGCTGATGGACATTACCGACCGTAAACAAGCGGAGGAAGCGCTTCGCGAGGCCGACCGGCAAAAGAACGAATTCATCGCCATGCTCGGTCATGAGCTCCGGAATCCGCTGGCGCCGATCCGGAATGCGGTTCATGTCATGCGCAAGCTGGATACCCTCGATCCCAAGCTCCGATGGGCGCGCGACGTGGTGGACCGGCAAGTCGATCACCTGGTGCGGTTGGTGAACGATCTATTGGATGTCTCGCGGATCGTCCAAGGCAAGCTCACGCTTCAAATAACCTTGGTCGATCTCGTGACGGTAATCAACCAGGCTGTCGAAACCAGCCAGCCGCTGATTGAGTCCAGACGTCACGTGCTTTCGGTTGCGGTGCCGGAAGAGCCGGTGTACCTCGAAGGGGACCACGTGCGCTTGGTTCAGACCATTTCGAATCTCCTCGATAATGCCGCCAAGTACACGCCGGAAGGCGGCTGCATTTGGCTGACCGTCGTCCTTGCGAATGGGGAGGCGGTCATTTCCGTTCGCGATACGGGAGAAGGGATCTCAAGCTCGTTATTGCCCCATCTCTTCGATGCTTTCACTCAAGCCGCTCGGACTCTCGACCGCACGCAAGGCGGCCTCGGATTGGGTTTGATGATCGTCCACAAAATCGTCGAGATGCACGGAGGGCACGTCGAAGTGAAAAGCGAAGGACTCGGCAAAGGCAGCGAATTTGTAATCCGGTTGCCGCTCTGCGAACAAGTGTGCGTAGTTCCTGGTTTGTAGGATGCGATGAGGAACGAACCGCATCGTTCGAGTTACTCCCCGAACGTATTGCCGCTCGCGACGCTCTCGCCGCCCCAATTCTCCGGATATATCCCGTGTTGCCGATAGAGTATGTTTCGTTTCGGCATAGCGGTGGTGAAGTATCCGGACGCGCGACCCATGGTGCCGCTGATCGCGGCGATTCTTTTTGGAGCGGGGAGCCGCCCCGCACGCGGGTTCCTTTTCTTTGCTTGTCCAAAGAAAAGGAACCAAAAGAAAGGACACCCGTAGAGCGCCCTAATCCTGCGCGTCTCGCCCGGCACCGGGGGCGACCGAAGGCACGTCCCTGTACCTCGGTCGCCGCGCGGCTTCCTGCCGCGCCCCATTGGGCAATTCCGGTGCCGGACTCCGATGCTCGGGGGCGCCCTAACGGGACTGAGGACGAGTGGCGACGGCCCTCGCTACGCCTCGCTGGAGAACGCTCTGCGTTTCTTCATAGCTGAAATAGCTCTACGAGGTGTTTTTGCAAGGCGGTCTTTGCACTGGAAAATCCATGCGAAATGTCCTGAAGATCCGAGACTTTGAAGAACTTTCTTTTGTCATCAAGTAGAACAATGTTCTCCTTCAAGAACAGAGCCTCCCATTTTCCATACTCAGAAATGTCTATGGCGACATAAGGCGTGCCATTATGAGCCGCGAAGTTCCGAGCTTGTTTGAGCTTTTTGAACCAAGCTTTTGGCACTCCGTCTTTTTTGAGAACCGCAATGACTGCCTTGGCGACGTCTTCTTTGTCAGTGATAGGTTTACCCGCATGCGCGTATAGGAGCTGAAAGAACTTTTGCATCAATTCCGCGCAAGCATTTACTTCGAACAGGAACGAATCGACATCGGCTATGACGTGGTACTTGATGTCATTGTCAACCGGAAGAGCCGTTCCGCTCTTTGTTCTCGTAAAAACATGCTCTGGCTCATAGGCTTTTGCAGTGCAATAGAGAGCCGACACATCTTTGGTGAGACGATCAACTACACGAGGGAGCAATGTGAGGCGAGTGGAGATGTGTACGCCCATCTCACTAAGCTCCGGTGTGATGGCTGTGGTCCGTCCAGCTGCCATCGCACGATGAACAGACGCCCAAATGGGGAGAACCCAAGGATCCCCACTCAGTTCGCAAAGATGAAGCCATTTATCCGTCATAACCAAGCTCTAACTACAATCAACATCTCAAAAAGCTTGTAGCATCGGTGATGCACGAGCCGCATCGCTCGCTACATCCTACAGACGAGGCTTAATGCAACTTGATCTTCGGCCTCAATCTCCGCCGGAAGAATCCCGAGACCATCAGCATGCTGACCCGGATCGGTCCGAATAGCGCCAGTTGGTGCATCTTGTAGAGCGATAGGTAAACCAGCCGGGCGATCAGGCCTTCGATCATTACGGTACCCATGAGGTTGCCCATGAGATTCCCGACGGTGCTGTATTTGCCGAGCGACACCAGCGAGCCGTAGTCCTTGTAGCGGTAGGTGAGCGCGGACTTGCCGTCCAGTTTTCGCCGGATGTTCTTCAGGACGAGGGTGGCTTGCTGATGGGCGGATTGGGCGCGGGGCGGGACGGTGGAGTTCTTTTCCGGCCAGGGGCAGGCGGCGCAGTCGCCGATGGCGTAGATGTCGTCGTCGACGGTGGTTTGCAGGGTGGGGCGCACCACGACCTGGTTGATTCGGTTGGTTTCGAGATCGGCTATGTTCTTGAGGAAATCGGGCGCTTTGACGCCGGCCGCCCAGACTTTCATTGCCGCGGGAATGAAGTGGCCGCTTTGGGTCTTCATGCCGTCCTTGGTGACTTCCACCACGCGCTCGCCGAGATGGACCTGAACGCCGAGTTTTTCCAGTTGCTTGAGCGTGGATTTGGAGAGGCGCTCGGGCAGTTCCGGGAGCAATCGGTCGGCGGCTTCGATGATGTGGATCTGAATGTCGGACGGTTTCACGTTATCGAGCCCGTAGGCGCTCAATAGCCGCGTAGCCTGGTGAAGCTGGGCGGACAACTCGATGCCCGTGGCGCCGCCGCCGACGATGGCGACGTCCAACTGGCCGGTTTCCTTGACGCCGCCGGTGGCGTGGGCATGAAAATACGCTTCCAGCAACCGGTTCTGGAATTGTTCCGCCTGATCGGTGGTATCCAGGAACAGGCAATGCTCGGCCACGCCGGCGATGTCGAAATCGTTGCAGATGCTGCCCACCGCGATGACCAGAACATCGTAGGGGTGGGTGCGGCCGGGCATGATTTTCTCGCCTTTTTCATTGAGCATCGGGGCGAGATGCACGAGCTTGTTCGCGCGGTCCAGGCCGTCCATGCGACCCAATACGTAACGGAAACGGTTGTTGCTCGCCTGGGCGAGATAATCCAGCTCGTCGTCGTGGGAATCCAGGGTGCCGGCAGCCACTTCGTGCAGCAGAGGCTTCCAGATGTGGGTACGGCTGCAATCGATCAGCGTAATCTCGGCCTTCGTTCGGCCAAGGCGCTTGCCGAGCTGCGTGACCAGTTCCAGACCGCCGGCGCCGCCACCGACGACCACGATCTTGGGCCAGTTTTGATTTGTTTTGGATTCGCTCATATTTTCCCCCTCTTGTTGTGAGTTACTGAGTATCGGTAATGCCTTTATGATTTGTTCTTTCCGGCTCAAGCGGCCGAGGCCGGGCGTATCGGTTCGTCGCTCGCGCGCTGTTCTTTTTCACGGGTCCTGCTCGGTGCAAACAGCTGACGGAACCGCCGCTGATGGGACTCCTGCGCGAACTCGCCGAAGCAATCGGCGAACTCGTTGCGCACGGTCTTCTGCCGCCGGTATAGGCGTTCGATGAGCGCACCTATCGCCAGCAAGGTTTCGGTTGGCGCTCCGGCCTTCCGCAAGTCGAACGCATAGCGCCTCGAATTCTCGATTTGGACGTGCGCATCCTGGAACTGGCCCAAGTTGTCTTGTAACCGTTTCAGCATTTTAAGGGTCTGTTTCATTTGTTCCGGCGAATACAGTCCCTGGAAAAGCTCCATCACATAACGCAGTTTCTTGCCGGTTTTGCGTAAGTCGTGGATCGGTTCCACCGGGGTATCGGATTTGACCGCTTTACCTTGCGCGATGATTCGGCGGTAGAGTTTCCAAATGCGCCGGTCGACGAGTTCGCCGATGGGCAGCAAGGCTTGGGGTGAGCGCGGCTTACGCGGCGCCGGTTTTTCGAGAAAAATTCGCCAGTCCCGAATCAACCGATGATGGGCAGCCGACTGAAGATGCTTGTTCAGTTGCTCGTGAGCTTTCGCCGCTTTTTCGATCAAAAACGCTTGAAGCGGGGCTAAATCGGCTTGCATAGGGCCAGGGAGTCCGGCTTTATAGCTTTCGAATCCGAGAAGCTGAACATCCAGGTCCCGCGGTTCACCGGTGACTTGTCCGAGTGCGGCGAACTCTCGGGAGTACTTCGCGGTGGGGCGTTCCAGAAAAGCGCCTTTGGTTTGGCTGAGAACGGCCCGGGTGCGGCGCACGGCTACGCGGAAATCGTGAAGGAATTCGGCGTCGAGATCGTCTTTGACGCCGTTTTCATTGATCAGCATCACGTCGAGCAAATTCCGCAGTACGAGTTTTACCGCCGTGTCGGCTCTTAGGTTCGGATCGAGGGGCCTTTGGGGCAAGGCCGATGGGTCCGCCGGCGTTTTGCCCGCTGCTATAAGCGCTTCGGTGAGCAGCGGTTCGATTGCCGGTTCGAGCCCGAATTCGTTAATAACCCGATCCAGGATGTGGCGATAATTTTTGCGCGGTAGGTTCGCCGATTCCGTGCGCAAACGGTTCTCAAGCGGCAGCGGACCGCGCGCCGTGTCGACTCGATAGGCGTCGAGCGTCAGCTTAAACATGCCGTGTCCCGAGTGGTCGTCCAGCCAATAGGCGTTCCGTGTCCCGTGGAGCTGCACTTGGGGCAGCAGGGCGCGGACTCCCAGCGCGTCTTCGAGCCGATTTCGCCATTTTTCGTTGGGGAGATCCCGGGCGAACCGGGGCGGCTTGTCCAAGGCATCCGGATCGTAATGCCCTGCGCTATCGAGAGTTCCGTAAACCGCGCTTAGCCGGTTTTCGGCGTCGTCGACGGCGAAGTAAAATCCGGAGCGATAAAGCCGCCAATCGAAGCTGTCGTAGTAGGTTCGAACAATGGGATATTGAGCGGCTGAGCGTACGTTGAGTATCCGTTCCAATGTGTTGATCAGCTCGGCGGGGTTCCGATGGGACGGAACAATCAGTTCGACGGGATGGATCGCGCTCATGGCATGTTGTTATGAGATGTTGGGCCGCTGCGGATTCCCGGCGGATTCTGCCACAGTCGGGCGGCCGGTGTCTTTAACCTGCGCTATGGGCATCGGTGGATGTTCATCTTAGCCCTTGCTAATATGCGGTTAAAAATCGGCTGATGGTTGGTTAAAAACTAGACACTAGTCGGCTTGTCTAAGGGACGTTAATCAGATGTGTGCCCCACAGGATCCCGCGTTGAATTCCGAGTCGCCGAATCCCATTCCCGATTGGAAAGATCAAATTCCTATCCCCCTTCTTGTCCTCCGATTGGCCGACAAGGGGCTGGTCTTTCTCAATCGCTCGGCTCGCGAGCTTTTCGGCGATGTCGCCAAACCCGGGGTTGATGCGTCGGTGTTGTTCGACGATCCGAACGCTCTACTGCGGTTGCTTGAATCCCTGCAGTTCGACGAAAAGGCGATTCGTTCGGAAGCCTTTCTCAAGAGTGTGTCGAATGCACATCATTGGCATTCGATCGAGGCAAGCGCGGCCGAGATGGACGGAGAGCGTGTTGCCGTGTTGTCTATGATCGATACGGTCAAATGTATTCCTAATCCAAGGGAAGCCGAGTTCCGCTCCAACATCGCTTTATGGCGGGGGGTATTCGACCAGGCCGCCGTCGGCATCGCCCTGTTGGACAAGGATTTGCGGTTTATCGAAGTGAATCGGCGTTGGCTGGACATGTTCGGGTACTCCGCCGAAGAAATGGGCGCGTTATCTCCAAGTAATCTCACACCCGTGGAAGACTGTTCCGGATCGTGCGGACGAATCGACGCGCTTTTGATGAGCGAAGTCGATCAATACCGGGTGGGGAGGCGTTTAGTTCGAAAGGACGGGAGCCTTTTCTGGGGCGACTTGTCCGTGAGCATCCTGCGCGATGGGGAAGGCGCCGTCTCCGTCATCCTGGCTTTTCTGATCGATATCACCGACCGCAAGCTGGCGGAGGACAAATTGCAGGCCAGCAACGAGCGCCTCGAAGCGCAATTGGCCGAAAACCGGGTATTGCAGGAAAAGCTGAGGGATCTGGCCGTACGCGATCCGCTCACGGCGCTGTTCAACCGGCGGTACATGGAAGAGACCCTGAGACGCGAGTTATCCCGCTCGGCCCGGGAAGATCAGCCCCTTAGCCTGGTGATGATCGACATCGATCATTTCAAGCAACTCAACGACACCTATGGCCATCCGGCGGGCGACCTGGTGCTGAAGGAGTTGGCCGCGTTGCTGCTGCGCCATCTGCGCAGCGAGGACATCGTCTGCCGCTTCGGCGGCGAGGAATTCGTGGCGATTCTTCCCGGCGCGCCGTTGACGACGGCAGCTCAGCGCGCCGAATCGTGGCGTTTGGCGTTTCAGGAATTACGCATCGAATATGAAGACCAAGTATTAACCGGCACGCTCTCGATGGGGATCGCGGAATATCCTCGTCACGGCGCGACCGGCGAGGATCTTCTGTTCCAGGCCGACAGCGCGATGTATATGGCCAAACGCGCGGGACGCAATCGAGTGATGGTCTGGGGCTGAGCCCTGTGCGGCGATGGTGCGCCGTTTGCTTGTCTTGCTCAACTCTGCGCGATTATTTCGAACTGTCATGAAGCATTCTCTCTATCACACGGACATTTCTTCCCACGCCACGGATGACCTGGAGTCGCGGCTCACGGCCGGCTCCACGGCCAGCGAGCGCGACAAAATCGTCGAGGCCCTGAGCCTTGCCGTTAGGGCGCGGGATCAGGACCCGGTGGTCAGGCCGCGCGGCATCGATGTCGCCGATATTCTCCACGGGATCAAGGCCGATGCGCTCACGCTGCAAGTCGCGCTGCTGAGCGATCCTTATCTCCGCGATAACCTCAAGGAAGCCGAAATCAAGGCCCGATTCGGGGAGGTCGTCGCCGATTTGGTGCAGAAGGTCAATTGGCTCAACACCTTCGACGAATACCGTCCGACCGAAATCAAGGAGCCTGCCCAGGCGGAACTCTTGCGCCGCATGCTCCTGTCGGTAGTCAATGACGTACGCGCGGTGCTGGTCAAGCTCGCCTATCGCCTGCAACGCTTGCGGCTGTTCAAGGGCCAGGACGGCGAATTGCGCGAGAAGATCGCCATGGAAACCCTGGACGTGTTCGCCCCCCTGGCGAATCGGCTGGGCGTGGGGCAGCTCAAGTGGGAGTTGGAGGATCTCGCGTTTCGCTATCTCAATCCCGACAAATACCGCAGCCTCGCGAGCGAATTGGCCACGAACAGGGCTAGCCGTGAAGCTTTTGTTAATCAATTCATCGAGATACTGCGGCAGGAATTGGATGCGAATCACATCCATGCCAAGGTTTACGGCCGGCCCAAGCACATCTACAGCATCTACCGGAAGACGCAGCGCAAGCAGCTGGATCTGGAGGAGTTGTACGACCTGCATGCCGTGCGCGTCATCGTCGACGACATTCCCACCTGCTATGCGGTGCTCGGTCTGGTGCACGGCCGCTGGCTGCACGTCCCCAAGGAGTTCGACGACTATATCGCCAATGCCAAAGAAAACGGATACCAATCGCTGCACACAGTGGTGATCGGGCCCGAAGGCCGGCCGGTCGAAGTCCAGATTCGCACCCAGGCCATGCACGATTTCGCCGAATACGGTGTGGCCGCCCACTGGCGTTACAAGGAAGGCGGCAAGCAGGACGCCGTTCTGGACCGCAGCATCAATGCCCTGCGCCGCCTGCTGGAAAGCAAGGACGACGATCAGGCGATGCTGGAGGATTTCCGTGCCGAATTGTTCGAGGATCAAATCTTCGTGTTGACGCCGAAAGGACAGGTGGTCCGGCTGAGCAAAGGGGCGACGCCGCTGGACTTCGCCTATCAAATTCACACCGAGGTCGGGCATCGCTGCCGCGGGGCGAAGGTCAACGGCCGTATCGTGCCTTTGACCTATTCGCTCAGGTCCGGAGAAAAGGTCGAGATTCTCACCGCCAAGCACGGCGGCCCCAGCCTGGGGTGGCTCGATCCCCATTTGGGCTATGTCAAGACGGCGCATGCGCGCAGTAAGATCCGCCAATGGTTCAAACAGCAGGATCACGAAAAGCATCTTCGCGCCGGGAAATCCATTCTGGACCGGGAGCGGCAGAAGCTGGGCATCAAGGACGTGGACTTGGACGACCTGGCACGGCATTTCCACCTGCCGCGCGGGGATGATCTGCTGTTGGCGGTCGGCCGCGCCGATATCGCCCCGGCCCAATTGGCCAACGCCTTGAGGCTTCCGGAATGGCAACCGAAGGTTCCGGCGGCTCATCCGGCAAAAAAGCCTTTGCCGCATATGGGCACGGCATCGGAAGAGGTGACTATTCAGGGCATCCGCAACCTCCTGACTTATTTCGCTCATTGCTGCGAACCTAAGCCCGGCGACCGGATCATCGGCTATGTGACGGTGGGCAAGGGCGTCGCCATCCATCGCCAGGATTGCGACAACATCATACAGTTGCCGCCCCGCAAGCAAAGCCGTTTGATCGACGTGGCCTGGGGCACGGAGTCGGAAGCGTTCCCGGTGGAGCTCGAGGTCAAGGCCCTGGATCGAAAGGGTTTGCTCAAGGACATCACCCACATTCTGGCGCACGAGCATATCAACATCGTGCGCACGCACAGCGAAACCAACGGCGACGACCAATCCGTAATCATGCGGATCACGGCGGAAGTTTCCGACCTGGGGCAGCTCAGTTCGGTATTGGACAAGATCGGTCAGGTGCACAACGTGTTTAGCGCCAAGCGCTGGCAGCACGGGTGAGGGGTTGTGATTTCTTTTCGCATTAGTCGCTTTGGTAAAAGGTGCCGCTGATCGCGGCGACTGCTTTGGAGCGGGTCTCGCCCCGCTGGCGAGTTACTTTTCTTTGCTTGCCCAAAGAAAAGTAACCCAAAGAAAGGGCACCCGGATGGCGCGCTGATCCTGCGCGTCGCCGCCTGGAGCCGGGGGCGACAAAAGGCACGTCCCGTTGTGCCTTTGTCGCCGCGCGGCCTCCTGCCGCGCCCCTCCGGGCCATTCCGGTTCCAGGCGGCGATGCTCGGGCGCGCCATAACGGGAAAAAAAACAGAAGACCGAAATGCTCTATACGTAGTCTCCTTAGTGTTGCCCCCATCGATCGATCATTGCGCCAAGCCAGCCCCGGGAATAGGCCAAACCGTGATAGATCGCCAACGCCAGACGCGCCCAGCGGATATAGAGCCCCGGCCGGCGGATCAAACGGGCGAACCGGAATACCCGATGGCTCCAGGCCGTGATCAGGCTGCGAAACCGGTAAATCAGTTTTCTTCGGGTGGATAGGCCTCGGGAATCCGGCCGCACGCGCTTTCTCGGCTTCACGCCGGGACGCCGCCAACTCAGTCGATAGGCGAGACCCTCCCGGCGCTGCCGAAAACCCGCAGCTTGCGTTTGTTCGACGAACCGGCTGTCGACCGGAGCTAGTTGCAAGCGGCCTTCATGAATCCCGGTCGTGACAAGCTGTTCCATTTCCGGGGAGCGGACAATTACCACATTCGTGCCGTGCCCATCGGACGAATAGGGCTCTACCCAGGCATCGCCAAAGGCGATATCGGCCGTTTCCGCGACCACGTCGTCGCAGACGTTGCAGGCCGAATTCTGAAAAAAACCCGCACCCCAATCTCCGTCCGCCAGATTCCACCAATCCTTTTTCAGCGTGCGGCCGTCCCGAAGTGAAAGTTCCGCGGTGTACCAACTCGCCGGACGACTGGGGTCCTTGCGGCGAAACTCTACCTCTTGAATGTCAGCCACCGAAACACCCATCTGCCAGGCGAAGCTTTCTACGAAACGCGCGCTCTTCATATGCCCACAGAAGAGGCCCAGGGTGAACCGAATGCGTTCGCGAAGCACCGGGTCCTCGCGGCGAAGGAGCTGCACGGCCTTGATGAAGCAGGGAACCCCGACCACGGCATAGCGGCCGGGAACCGAGCGGATGGCTCCAAGCACATCCGATAACTCCACCGGGTAATAGCGGGATTTCGCGCCGGCCAGGATTTCATCCTCGTTGCGCGAGATCCGATACCGGAAGAATCGGCCCTCGCTCTGCGGGTCCGTGGCCGCGACGACGTGGGTTACACCATCGACCCGCCCGGTACGCAGCAGCTCAGCCAACACCCAACTGACCATGCCGCCGGAGCTTCCCCGGTCGCGGAAATCCTTTTCCGCCACGTAGCCCACGTAGGCGGCTCGAAAACGGCCCAATGCCGAATCGGTCTGGCCGGCATCGGGAAAACGATCCGCGGCCAGCTCGTCTTCGTTCCGGGCGGAAGGCGAAAAAGGGCAGATTCGCGCAAACTCCGAGGATCTGCGGCGCAGCCATTCGGGGGAACCTCTCGGCTTATATTGCCCGTAACGGTCCAGCTCCATCCGCAGTGCGGTCGAATGAGCCTCCTGCGCCGCAACAAGCGGCGACGCCACGCAACCGCCGCAACCGATGCACAGCCCCGAGCGCACGATGTCCCGCGGACTGAAGATCTGTTTATCGATAGGGGGCGGCATCGGTCAGCCCAGCGCGTGATCGAGATAGTCGCCCGACGCTCGACGGAGCCGATCGATCCGATCAAGCATATCGGGATCCAAGGGTTCGCTCAGGCGGGCGTCATAGACGAGCGCCGGCGTATCTTTGACGACCAGATGTTTTTCCCCACCGACCGTTTCCATGAGGTTTTGGACCTTGGTGTATCGATAGGGGGAGCTCTCGCAGACGAAAGGTTTGGCGTACCGTAGGGCAAAGACGCAGCCGTGGAAGAAGTTGGTCGCCACCGCTTTTGCCTGGGCGATGCCGTGGGCGAAGCGGCGCGGGCCGGCCGTGATCCATTGGGAATCGGCCCAGTCGTTCCGGTAGCCTAGGCTGATCAGCGGATAGCCGCGCGATCGGGCCCAGCGCCGAACCTCCCGACCGAACGTCTCGGAAAAGTTGTGTCCATAGACGGCCACGAAGGGCCGATGCGGTCCGCGCCAGGGGCCCTCGGGCTCGGGCATGAATTGAAGGCAGGGATCGAGAACCAGTTCCGGCTCGAAGCCCAACGCGTTTTTGATAATGCTCCGGGAGTTCTCATCGCGAACGGAAATGGCTTCAAACCGCCGCAGTTGGTCCGCCCAAACCGGTTCAAGCCCGTTCGAGGCGTCGTAATTTCCGAAACTGGCGGCATAGGAGACCAGCCGCCGTGCCCGGACGCTAGCGCCGAAGAACAGCGAGCACCCGCCATACCAGGGATGTATCAAATTCCATACCTCGTCGCTGCCGACGACCACCCGATCGAAGCTCTCCATGTCGGCCGCGCGCTCAAGTGCGAAACGCGGCGAGCGCGGCAGCGAAGAAACGGCACGGGCGAACTTGATCAGTTTCAAACCATAAAGGAGGTAATCCTTGCTCGGGACGGGAGTGGGCAGAACCGGCCGGAGTGCGCATTTCCATTCGGCGAGGTTAATCCGCCAGGAATCGTGATCGACGATAACGGCGTCGTGCCCGCGCGAGCGCAGCCCCTCCACGAGGCAACGTACCTGCCAATAGCTGCCGTAATTGACGCAGCGGTGAAAGGTCAGGATTCCCGTCCTTGGCTGAGGATTTTCCATTGCGTTTCAACTTAAAAACGGGGCAGTCGAGGCACACGCCGTTCGTGCTGAGTTTGTCGAAGCATGAACGGCCTATGCATGCCCATTGGGTGAAGCTTCCCAAACCCGCTCACCCCGTTCGGCAAGCTCACGACAGGCTTCGACAGACTCAGGGCGAGCGGGTTTGGGAAGTCTCAACGGCCGTTTTCAGATTCAAATATCCCGTCTTTAACGATTAGATGGCGTGTGAAAAGCGATGTGCGGCGCAGTCCAAGAAAATATGATCGTCTATGGTGATCCAAGCTTCGAGGAGTCGGCCGGTGTGTTGCTCGATCGGATTCGGCAGTGGGCCGAGTACGCGAACGGCAATGCCGTAAATTTAGAGTTGTCGACCTGGGTAGGCCGGGATAAGCCTGTCCTGAGCCCAGCCGAAGGGCTTATTCCGGCCTACACGTTTGATTCGACAACATCGTACGCGGCCGAAGAAGGACCTGATGCCCGCCGGAGGCTGCTGATCGAAGCCGGACAACTGGAGCAAGCCCTGGCCGATCGGCTGGAAAACGATACGCTCGTACGGCGCGTCATGAACGTCACCGATCTCGCCGCCGATGCATTTCTCGACAATTCCAATCTTGGACCGCTTCGAAAAGCGCTCGCGCAGATCGAGTTGCCGCCCGAACTGACGGTGCGCGTCAAAGTGCCCGAGGGATTTGCGTTCTACGCCCTCTACCCGGAGCAATATGCCGAAGCCGCGAGCCGGTGGGTTCGCGATCATGCGGATTCCGGTTCACGGCGGGCGGCGGTGGTCGGCGTCCGCAGCATCGGCACCAGCCTCTCGGCGGTCGTGGCGCGGGTGCTGGCCAAAGCTGGGTGGAACGTGCGGCGGCTGACGGTCAGGCCGACAGGGCACCCGTATACCCGGCGCGTGGAAATTCTGCGTGAGAACGTGCAGGGAGCGGCTTTCGGACTGGTAGTCGATGAAGGCCCCGGACAATCCGGATCGTCGATGGCGGCTGCGGCTCAAGCTCTGGTCGAAGCAGGCCTCGATCGATCCGGAATCGGATTTTTTCCGGGACACGATCACGGACCCGGAAGCGCCGGAACCGAAGACGTGCGGCAGTGGTGGGCCGATACGCCGCGCTACGTCGTCGGGCCGAACGAGATGAGTTGGGAGGGGCGATCACTGGCGGACGAACTGGCTTGTCGCAGCGGCTCAGTAGTCCGGGTGGAAGATCTGAGCGGCGGAAACTGGCGACATGCCGTCTATCCGTATGAGGACGACTGGCCGGCGGCGTTTGCGGCGTTCGAGCGGGCCAAGTACCGGGTCGTGCGGCGTGACGGCTCATCGGTGCTGTGGAAATTCGAAGGACTGACCGGCGGGGCGGAAGCGGGCCGAAATCGGATGGCATGGCTTGCGCGGCGCGGATGGACCGTGGCTCCGGTGGATCTCGCCCACGGATTCGTGGCGAGATCCTGGATCGAGGGAAAGCCGCTTCGGTTGGAGTCGTGCGATGCCGCTGTTCTCGATCGGATCGGGCGCTACATCGTCGATGCAGCCGATCCCGAGCTTTCGATTCTTGAGCAAAGGACGTCGCTGGATCGGCTGCGCGAGATGCTGTACTGGAATACCCGCGAGAGTCTGGGCGAGACCATGGCGGAGCAAACGCTGCGGTGGAAAGGGTTAACCCCGGAACACCCGTATCTCGCCTATGGGGATGGGCGGCTAGCACCCGAGGAGTGGATACGCCGGATCGACGGGAGGCTGATCAAGGTCGATTGCGCCGGGCATTCGGCTGATCATACGGTGGTGGGGCGCCAGTCGCTGATCTGGGACTTGGCGGGAGCGATGGTGGAGTGGCGGCTCGATGACGAGACTGCACGGCCTTTGCTGTGGGCATTTAGCACGGCGGGTGGGGAGTTGCCGTCTGCCGAGGTGTTGGCGTTCTACCGCATGGCGTATGCGGCGTTTCGCTTGGGACAGTGCGTGATTTGTGCCGGGACGAGCGATCCGAAAGAGCAGCGGCGGCTCCGGCGCGCCGGGGATTTCTATAAGTCGCAACTGGCTGGGTTGTTGGCTCAGGGAGAGGACGTGTGAAAAGTATCAGTAAGTATCTTCGGCAAAGCCGGGGTAGTTAGGAAGTTCACAGAACTCTTGGAAATTGGTGCGCGACCCTCTGCCGGTTAGCAAGGCGTTTTACTGCCACGCTCTGCTTAGCAATTGGTCGATGGCCTGAATGATTTGATCGCCAGAGTCAGACAATGAACCGATTTGAGCACCCAACTGCCCGATCGGAATGGAAACGATCTCCAGCGGGTGTAGAACGACATCGATGTCCTCGATGGTGAAAGTCGGGTTGAAGCCTGGATCGACAATGGATCCAACCAGTTCCTTGCGCACCAGCGGTACCACGACGCGGCGCCGATAATCGTCGTACAGCGATGACTGAACGACCACCACGAATGGAATCGTGTCCCGGTGCCGACCAGTATTTCGGTGAACATCGAACTGTGGCATTAGAGCGGTGAATACTCGTCAGCGAAGGCGCCGTGTTGCTCTTCGAAGGTATTCCACAGAGCGATCGTCGTTGTCACTCGTTCGGAGTGCTCACGGCGGCGTAGACGTTCGCGCTCGACGAACTCGGCCAACAACGCTTCGACGATGCCCGAGAGATTGTTGGTCAACTGCCTGGCCTGTTGTACCAGGTCTTCATTGAGAGTCAAGTTTACCGGGCGTTTACGGCTCTGGGCGTGGGTGATGGTTTTCATGGCGGACCTCCTGTGCGCATTTTATGCGCATCATCGACTTTATACCAGCAGGCACATGCTTCAAACCGGTTCAATACCATTACATCCGGCGTACGAATTGTTAGTTCAATAGGGCATCGGCAGTTCGCTGCCCGTATTGTTGACGCAAAGCACCCAGGGGCCTTGATCGAAGAGGGCGACGATGCTGACCGAGGCCAGGTCGATCTCGATGCGCATGAAAAGATCCAAAGGTACGCCTAGAAAATAGGCGACGGCGGCTTTGATCACGTCGCCGTGGCTCACCAGGGCGATGCAGTCGTTCGGATGTTGTTCGCGCAGCCGGAGCATCTCGCCGACGATGCGGGTTTGCGTTTCGATCATCGCTTCGCCGTTGGGAATGCGCATTCCACTGCGGAAGGTATTCCACCGACCGAACGCTTCGATACGGCGAAGATCGCCGAGTTTCCTTCCGATCCAGTCGCCGAAGTCGATTTCGTTGAGGCTTTCGAGGACTTGAACTGGCAGATCGAGCCGCTCGGATAGATAGCGGGTCGTTTCGAGAGTGCGGTCGGCGGGACTGGAGTAAAGGGCCTTTACCGGGAGATTTGCGACCCGGTCAGCCATACGAGAGGCCTGCTCGTGGCCCAGTGGGCTGAGCCGTACACCCGGCGTCCGTCCGGCGATGGTGTCGCCGCCCAGGAGATGCGCGCCGTGGCGGATCAGCAGAAAAACGGTCATCGCGCATACCGCCGGGTCATCTCGACGCAGAATTCGGCGAACTCCTCCACGCATTGCGGCGGGCTGGTGTGATGGGCGTTGATCCCGCGGTGCTCGGGGGTGAAGCAATAAGTCACGGTCACCCGGAAGGGTTCGAGCGCCCGCATCTGCCGGTCGAACCATTCCAGGGCGTTGGGACGAAAATGATCGGCCCAGCTCAGGCCGGTGCGGAGATAGCTGACGCCCAATTCCTTCATGATCCGCACGGCATCATCGAGCCGGTGGTCCTCGAAATGAAACCACTGGCACAGCCCCATCTCCGGCGCGTACTCGTGGAAGTGCCGTAGGGCCATCTTGGGCGTGCCGTCTTCCCGCAGCAGGCCCATGTAGAAATGGCGGTAGTACGACGAGCCTTCGGCTTCGCGGTGGCGGGTCGTGGCGGGCCAGGCCTTGGGCAGGTCGTAGAGGCTGTACCAGTGGATGCGGGGCGACTGTCCCAGCAGCAGTTCCGCGGTTCGCTTGAGCCCGAATTCCTGCACCTCCTCGGCGCCGAAGCTGGAGACGCCGACTTCGGAAATCCAGATAGGCTTGTCGTCGACAACGCTGCGAATTTCCCGGAGCTTCTCGGGCCAGTCGTGGATCTGCCAGTGGTTCCAGTCCAGCGGGAAGCCGTGGACCGCCACGGCATCCATCCGTCGGATGACGCCGAAACCCTTCATCCGTTCCATGAACAGGGGATCGATGGGGGAAATGCCGCCGAGCACGATGGGAAGCTCAGGATGTTCGGCGCGCAGGGCATCGGCGGTGAGATTCACCATGCCGGCGAAGAGGCTCCAGTCTTGGTCGATCTCGAAATCCCAATGGGATTTGTTGTTGGGTTCGTTCCAGAGCATCACCGCTTCAATCATGTTCCCTCCGCCAAGCTGGAATCGATCTCTTCGCCACTGGTGCCCGGCCTTCTGCCGCGGCTGGGGTAGACCGCCCGATGATCCCAGTCTTCCGTGTTCAGTTCCCTCCTGCGGCAGACATAAACCTCCTCCTCGGGCCGGGCGAGGACATCGAAACCGGCGCTGCGCAGCATCGCCTCGGTGCAGGCGCGGTTGGGAATCCACCAATTGGTGGGATCGCCGGAATAGCGGTGCTCGATGAAATGCATCCTTGGGAAACCGGGCCGGTCAAAGATTTCCCGTTCCTCGAAACCATAGTCCCATCCCACTGCCTCGATTTCCCCGCTGCCGCGCTGCATGGATTGGAACAGCAGCAGGTCACGAGACACATGTTTGTGGATCAGGTCCAGCGCCAGCAAGGGATGGCGGAGGTGATAGAACACCCCCATGAAGATCACCCAATCGAATGTTTCGCCGAGATCGGCGATGTCATAGACGGACAGCCGGCGGAATTCGATGTCGAGCTCCTTGACCTCCGCCGCGAAGCGGGCCTGGGCCAGATAAGCCTCGTCGGAGTCGATGCCGAGCACCCGGCCGGCGCCGCGCTTTTTCATCTCGATGACGTAGAAACCGGCATTGCAGCCGATGTCGAGAACCGACTGCCCGTCTAAATCGGCGGGAAGGGCATCGGCGAACTGCCGCCACTTGGCGGCGGGATAGTCGCCGAGGAAATGGCCGGGGGCGGTGGGCACGCCGTTGAGGTCGAGGTTATGGAACCATTCGCCCAGTTCACGGACGCGCCGCTCGATGCGATCGCGGGTCCAGACGGTAGTCCCGTCCGGTTGAGTGGTCTCAACCATGGCGCTCTCCCTTAACCCGCATTTCTCACCCCTCTCCTACTGCGGACGCCGATCCACTCACTGTGGCGCACCGTACTCCCTCTCGCCGACTCGACGTAGTGTCGGCTACGCCTTCGCCGCCGCTCAGTCCGTGCGGCGCGCCACAGCGGCGTCTCGACGCCCTCGCGACGAAGCGGTGTGAGAAATGCGGGTTAGCGAGGCGCCTTGCCACGGATGAATGTTTCCGTACGGGTGCGGGCTTCGGCGTCGGTGAACTGTTCGGGCGGCGATTTCATGAACCAGGCGGCCGGTCCGATCAGCGCCCCGCCGATGCCCCGATCCAGCGCCAGCTTGACGCAGCGCACCGCGTCGATGACCACGCCGGCGGAATTGGGCGAATCCCACACTTCCAGCTTGAGTTCGCCGTGGAGCGGTACGTTGCCGAAGGTCGTGCCTTCCAGCCGGATGTAGCAGAACTTGCGGTCGGTGAGCCAGGGCACGTAGTCGCTGGGCCCGACATGGGCCTCGGCATCGGACAGGGCATGATCGAGCTGGCTGGTGACGGCGCGGGTCTTGGAGAGCTTCTTGGATTCCAGCCGTTCCCGCTCGAGCATGTTCAAAAAATCCGTGTTGCCGCCGAAATTGAGCTGATAGGTGCGGTCCAGACGGACGCCGCGTTCGCGGAAAAGATTGGCCAGTACCCGGTGAACGATGGTGGCGCCGACCTGCGATTTGACGTCGTCGCCGATGAGCGGAAGGTTTTTTTCCTCGAAGCGCTTCCGCCATCGCTGGTCCGATGCGATGAATACGGGAATGCAGTTGACCATGCCGCAGCCGGCGTCGAGAGCCTGCTCGGCGTAGAACTCGGTGGCCTTTTGAGAGCCGACGGGAAGATATGAGGTGACGACATCGGTGGCGGTGTCGCGTAGGACTTGGGCAATATCTGCGGGCGGATCGGGCGACTCCTCGATCACCTCGCGGAGATATTTGCCGAGGCCGTCGAGCGTGACGCCGCGGTGCACTTCGACGCCGATCTCGGGAACTTCGCAGAACTTATAAGTATTGTTCGGCTCCGCGAAGATAGCTTCGGACAGGTCTTTGCCGACCTTGCTAGCGTTGATGTCGAAGGCGGCGGAAAACTCGATATCCGAAATATGATACCCGCCGAGGTTGACGTGCATCAGACCGGGGACGGATTCACCGTCCTTCGCCTTGCGGTAGAACTCGACGCCTTGGACCAGTGAGGATGCGCAGTTGCCTACGCCGATGATGGCGACCCGTACCTTATTGCGATGCATACTCTCTCCTTGAGAACGTGTCCTAGAAGCTACTGCGCGGCCCGATGGCGGCGTTGCGGAGGTGTAGGCCTCCTCATGTATGCCGTGTACACTCCGGGTCCTCCGCGCCGGGCGCCCCTTCGACTACGCTCAGGACAGGCTTGCCCTCGGGCCGCTCGCGACGCTTCTAAAACACGTTCTGAGCATGACCGGCGGAGTGGTAGCGACTCAGGCGGCCTGCGAACAATCCGGTTACTGGCCGCGGCTTCCTCCTTGGAATATACGCACCGACGGCATCGTTGCCACGAGCGCCAGAGGAAAATGGATCAAGATTTGAATATATTTTTCGAGATCAAATTTTGCAAGAAGTTTCGTGGGGTTCTGAACCTACCCCCTTCCCGAGCACGGTAGGGCGGGTTACGGCATCCGCCTAACCCGCCGCAGACCGCGAAAAGGCGGGTTACGCGAGTACGCTAACCCGCCCTACAATTCTGTCGTTTCCAAGAGCCGGCTATTTGTCGGGAACGGCTGGCGCCCCTTCGACGGGGCTCAGGACAGGCTTATCCCGCCCTTGTATTATCGATTTCGTGATGTTCTTAAGATTTTGGAGATACTCCGTGTCTTAAGACTCACACCTGGCGGGCACGCCAGGTTCGAGCGACTGGATGCCGTTTCCGCCCTTGGGAGATCACGCCC
>Ga0196971_1000058_pt1 | contig 104627 bp, 101 predicted proteins | sample S1v_1013CmetaG_FD_148660 | JGI IMG/M metagenome (GOLD analysis project Ga0196971, IMG submission 148660) | Soil microbial communities from Anza Borrego desert, Southern California, United States - S1+v_10-13C | ecosystem: Environmental > Terrestrial > Soil > Desert | place: USA: California...
CAAGAAGGAAAGGCTGGTGATCTCGGCGATCCACGACGATGCCGGTTACCGCTACCTGCGCGAACAGCTTGCCGCGCAATACAACCTGCACAACCGGGAGCCGAACATCCAGGTCTGGTCGGTCGATACGCATGGCCATCGTTCGCTGACCTTGCGCCATAACCAGTACCTGCGTCGTCCGCTCAACAACCAGACGGAGGAGGTGCTGAAGCATGTCGCACGCTTATGGGGCTTCGACGTGTTGCTGGAGACGGTCGATCCGGAAGGGAATGTGTTGAGCACGATGGAGTGCAAATGCGAGAAAAGGACACGAGGCAGTATCGGCTAGCAGCAGGAGCGATAGCCGGAGGAGAGACAGGGAGATAGAAAAGGGTCTGCAGGCAACGTTGCTCAGAAAGGGGTGCGCTCTAAAGCGCGGCAACGGGACTAGTGATCCAACCATGTTGCATGGAAGCGTGCTGGCGAAAGCCGGCAGGCATGTGCCAAAGCGATTTGCTTTGGCATTTTTTTGCCAGTATTCATTAGCGCAAAGAATGTTTCAGGTTTGTACGTCATGTCCGTATGGAGCAAGCTACCTGTAATTTTTTCCCGCTCTCTGTAGTCTCTTCCACTTCTCCCCTGTAAATGCTGCCATTGCGCGTTCTACGCAATGGAAACTCGCCTCTGGCATACACATTGCCTATCAAGCACCTACATCCTAACGATGTATTCCGTTGGCTATTGCCATCACATTCCGGAAGGAGAATTGATATGCAACAACGAAAGACTCTCAACCGCATGCTCGGGATCGCCTCGCTGGCGATACTGTTTGGAGCCCCGAGCGTCTACGCACAGACCCAAACCGAGTCAGCCAAGGATGCAGCAGGCATGACGCAGCAAAACAGGGCAGGCCAGGCCAGCCCAACGGGCCAGAATGAAACCTCGACCGCTACCTCGGGCACCAGCGGCACGTCCACGGGCGGTGCCGGTGTATCGACCTCGGGCACGTCCGATTCGTCCGGGGCGTCCGGCTCGTCAGGTTCGTCGGGAGCAACGTCTTCGGGCACGCCGGGCACCTCGGGCACGTCCGGTTCCTCCGGCTCGCCGAGCAGCTCCGGAGCATCAAGTTCCTCTGATGCAGCCGGCACATCAGGCACGTCCGGTTCCACAGGGTCCTCGGGATCCTCCGGCGCATCAGGTACAACCTCGTCAGGTACGCCGGGCACCTCGGGCACATCCGGTGCCTCCGGTTCGCCGAGCAGCTCCGGAACATCAAGTTCCTCGGATGCGGCGGGCACATCAGGTGCATCCGGTGCGAGCACTTCCTCTTCGGCATCCGGCGCCAGCGGCAAAGCGCTGAGCAAAGCCGATCAAGGCATCATGCGCGAACTGGCCCGGTCGAACCTCGCGGAAATCGAGACCGCTAAACTAGCACTGAGCCAATCGAAAAACGACGAGGTCAAATCGTACGCGCAAAAGATGATTGACGATCATACCCAGGCGCAGAAAGAACTCGAGCAACTCGCGCAGGCCAAGGGCATGACTCTGCCTGCCGAACCAGACAGCAAGCACAAGGCGATGATGAAAAAGCTCGGTGCTCTGGAAGGCGACAAGTTTGACAAGCAATACATGGCGCAAGGCGGTCTGAAAGACCATCGCGATACGCACAAGCTGCTCAATCGCGCTGAAAAGCGAGCAAGCGATTCCGACCTCAAGGCGCTGGTAACGAAGATGCAGCCTATCGTGAGCGACCACCTGAAGACGGCGCAGGGCATGAAGAGCGGTAAAGGTACGGCATCCGGTTCGTCGGGCGCATCGGGTGGATCCGGTGCCTCCGGCTCGACCATGGGACCGGCCGGCACCTCCAGCACGCCGGGTTCCTCAGGCAGCAGTGGTAGCAGCACAAGTGGCAGTACCGCTCCTGAAGCGGCAGGCCGCACCACTGGGTCCGGCACGCCGGGCACATCCGGGACCAGTTCGTCGGATACGGACGGCTCCGGCAAGTAATCTGTCGAACCCAGGCCGAAACACGTTTGCCATTCCATGGAGCGATGATGGATAACGATGAAGTGATCTCCACACTCAACGACCTGATCGAAACCAGCAAGGATGGCGAGGACGGGTTCCGGACCTGTGCCGATGACGCCAGCGCGACCGAGCTCAAGGCATTCTTCTCGCAGCGGGCGCAGCGTTGCGCCGCTGCTGTCGTCGAACTGCAGGAACTCGTGCGCGCCTATGGCGGCAATCCCCAAACCAGTGGCGGACTCGGCGCTGCCGTGCACCGCCGCTGGATCGATGTGAAATCGCTCATTACCGGCAAGGATGACAGGGAAGTGCTGCAGGAATGCGAGCGCGGCGAGGATTTTGCCGTTTCGAGTTACCAGCAGGCGCTGGGGAAAAATTTGCCGGCGGATGTGCGGAGTGTCGTGGAGCGGCAATACCAGGGGGTGTTGCAGAATCATGAGGAGGTGAGGAGGTTGAGGGATCGGTATCGTTAGTGGGTGATGCTGGGTGATTGCCCCTTCTTTTCTCATATTTTTCTCTTACGTTCTCTCTGCGTTGCTGCAAGACTGTAGTCTCTCCGTGGAAGCTTGCCGGGGGCGGCCCGGCAGCCGCTCACTTTCTTTGTCTCGCCAAAGAAAGTAAGCAAAGAAATGCGACCGCACAGGCGCTGCCCTTCGGGTACCCAAAAACGGAATCGACAAATCGGGAAGCGAAACAAACTCGCCTGCGGCTCAGACAAGTTTCGCTTCTTTGTCCGATTTGCCGATTCCGTTTTTGGCAGCGCCAGAAGCGGAAAATCTAAAGGACATACTTCCCCACCCTAACCCTCCCCTCCAGGGAGGGAAATCGCATATCGGAAGCGTGAGCACACGTCGACGGCCCACCTAAAGCGTTGAATTTCCGAAGAAAAACCGCGTTCCGTAGAGTAAAATACCGCCCATCCAATCCCTCAAAAATCCCCAACCGGCTTCGCAAGAACCCACCCGGAATCCCGCATGCTTCGCCTCACAGACGTACAATTACCGCTCGACCATCCAGAAACCGATTTACCGGCCGCCATACTCGCGCGCCTGAAAATCGCAGCAGAGGATTTGATCGGCTTCACCATCTTCCGTCGCGGCTACGATGCACGCCGGCGCAGTGCGATCAATCTGGTCTATACGCTGGATGTGGAGGTGAAGAACGAGGAAGCGGTGCTGGCGAGCATGAAAGGCGTGCCGCATGTGAACATCGCGCCGGACACGAGCTACAAATTGGTCGCGCAGGCGCCGGCGAATACTCAGGAACGGCCCGTTATCATCGGCTTTGGCCCGTGCGGCATCTTCGCGGCGCTGATTCTGGCGCAGATGGGTTTTCGCCCGATCATCCTCGAACGCGGGAAGGTCGTGCGCGAGCGGACGAAGGATACCTGGGGACTGTGGCGCAAGCGTGTGCTGAACCCGGAATCGAATGTGCAATTCGGCGAAGGCGGTGCCGGCACTTTTTCGGATGGCAAGCTGCACAGCGGGATCAAGGATCCGAAACATTACGGCCGCAAGGTGCTGACCGAGTTTGTGAAGCACTATGCGCCGGAAGAGATCCTGTATGTGAGCAAGCCGCATATCGGCACCTTCCGGCTAGTAAAGATGGTGGAGGCGATGCGGGAGACCATTGAGTCGCTCGGCGGCGAATTCCGCTTCGAGGCGCGAGTGACCGACCTTGATATCGATAATGGGCAGGTTCGCGGCGTCGTGCTGCAGGACGGCCAGTACATCGCAAGCCGGCATGTGGTGCTCGCGGTCGGGCACAGCGCGCGCGACACCTTCCAGATGCTGTACGACCGCGGCGTCTATGTCGAAGCGAAGCCGTTCTCGATTGGCTTCCGCATCGAGCATCCGCAGTCGCTGATCGATCGGGCACGTTTCGGCAAGTTCGCCGGCCATCCGCTGCTGGGGGCTGCCGACTACAAGCTGGTGCATCACGCAAAGAATGGCCGCGCGGTGTACAGCTTCTGCATGTGCCCGGGCGGCACGGTGGTGGCCGCCACGTCGGAGCCGGGGCGCGTCGTCACCAATGGCATGAGCCAGTATTCGCGCAATGAGCGCAACGCCAACAGCGGCATCGTGGTCGGCATTACGCCGGCAGATTTTCCGACGGACCGCGGGGAAGGCCATCCGCTGGCTGGCATCGACCTGCAACGCGCGCTGGAGTCGCATGCATACGTGCTCGGGGGCAGTAACTATGACGCGCCGGGCCAGCTGGTCGGCGATTTCCTGAAGGGCCGGCCGTCGAAGGAACTCGGCGGCGTGCATCCATCCTACAAGCCGGGCGTGCATCTGACTGACCTCGCTACGTCACTGCCAGCGTATGCGATCGAGGCGATCCGCGAAGCGCTGCCGGCATTCGACCGGCAGATTAAGGGATATGCAATGGAGGATGCGCTCCTGACCGGCGTGGAGACGCGCACCTCGTCGCCGGTGCGTATCAAGCGCCAGGACAACTTCCAGAGCATCAATACCCGGGGGCTGTTCCCCGCCGGTGAAGGCGCGGGGTATGCCGGCGGGATCCTGTCCGCCGGTGTGGACGGCATCAAGGTCGCCGAAGCAGTCGCACTCAGCATGGTCGGCGGCGAAGCGCACGGCGGCACGCAGGCCGGGCCGCAGGATTACTGATACCTCGCCGTGCAAATGGACGTGACCTCTTCGCGCAGGCTCCGGCAATGAACCGCGCGGAGCCGTGGAAGATCGTCCGGTTGCTCGCTCTCACCCAGATCGTCTCCTGGGGCTCGCTCTACTACGCATTCGCCATCGTTGCGCCGGACATCCAGCGTGAACTCGGCTGGCGCACGGAGATCGTGTTCGGCGCGTTTTCCTGGAGCCTGCTGGTGGCGGGCCTCGCATCGACTCCGGCCGGCATGCTGATCGACCGCTACGGCGGGCGTGCGGTAATGGCCGGTGGTTCTGTGCTTGCCGGCGCCGGCATGGCAGGCATTGCGCTGGCGCATTCGGTCGTCATGTACTTCTTCGCGTGGAGCGCAGTCGGCATCGCAATGGCGATGGTGTTGTACGAGGCTGCCTTCGCGACCATCAATCGCGAGTTCCTGCATAGCCCGCGCAAGGGAATCTCGGTATTGACCTTGTTTGGCGGGCTGGCCAGCACCGTGTTCTGGCCGTTGACCTTGCAGCTGAATAATGCGCTTGGCTGGCGCGACACTTTCCTCGTGTATGGCGCTGTCCATATTGCGCTGTGCGCACCGCTGCATGCGATGCTGGGTCGTGCACGCCAACGCGCACCGGCAGCGAGCACTGACGCCCAACAAGCGCGCAGCCATACATTGCGTGAGGCCATTCGCGACCCCGCATTCTGGAAGCTCGCGTTTGCTTTTTCCGCCAACATGTTCATTTTCTCGGCGCTCTCGGTGCATCTGATTCCGCTGCTGCAGCGCTTCGGCCACTCGCTGTCGACGGCGGTGCTGGTATCGACATTGATCGGGCCGATGCAGGTGGCGGGACGGGTTGGCGAGATGGCATTTGCACGGCGCATGCATCCGCAAACTGTCGGCAAGCTGACCTTTGCCATGTTGCCGGCCGCGCTGCTGGCATTGCTTGCTTTTGGCGAACGCGAGTATGCGGTAGTGGCATTCTGCATGCTGTACGGCGCGAGCAATGGTGTGTTGACGATCGTGCGCGGCACGGTACCGGAGACCCTGTTTGGCCGCGATAACTACGGCGCCATCTCCGGTGCGCTGGCCGGTCCGTCACTGCTTGCCAAGGCGGCCGGACCGCTGGCGGCTGCCGCGTTCGTCGAAGCCGACCCGACGCCCTCGCGCTTATTGTTGATGCTGCTTGCAGTCTCAGTCGCATCGCTGCTCTGCTTCTTTGCAGCGGTGAAATCGCGGCGCGTGTTTGCCGACGAGAGAAGCCGGATAGGCGGCTAGTCCACCTCTAACGTCTGTAGGCGCACCTTAGCCTGGCCGTCCTTGATTTCGAGGAAGCCGATGGAAATCGGCAGCTTGAAACGGCGCGGCCCGGCACTGCCGGGATTGACGTAGAGGACGCCGTTCTCCATTCTCGAGTGCGGCTTGTGCGAGTGGCCGGTCACCACCACCTTGATGCCGGCAGCACGCGGTTCGATGTCAAGGTCATGCAGATCGTGCACGACATAGATGCCGACACCGCCGATCTCCAGGCGCTCCTTTTCCGGCAACTTCTCCGCCCAGTGGCCGCGGTCATTGTTGCCTCGTACGGCGCTGACCGGCGCAATGGTTTCGAGCGCATGCAGAACATGCGGGTCGCAAATGTCTCCGGCATGAATGATCTGGTCCACATCGCGCAGCGCAATGCGCGCTTCCGGGCGCAGCAGGCCGTGCGTATCCGAGATCAGGCCGATATGCGTAGTTTTCATGTTTGCCGAACACTGTGATGTGGGTGCGCTAATGCACTGTCCGAAATCGCGCAGCAATCATCCGTGTCGCTATTCTCGTTTTGCCGCTTTGACTGTGCAAGAGTGCGGAGTCAAGTTTCTGTAACAAGTTCCCCATCGGATAGCATCGCCGAGACAAAATGCTTCTGTGCCCTGCATGCATATTGGAAATAGAACCTTCGCTCCATCGCTCTCATCGACGGCATCTCCAACGCGCCTGCCACAGATATGGGAAGATGAAAAAATCCATCTTGCCTGCTTCCCTTTCCGCCAGGAGGGTCTTTATGTCGAACCGGACTTTGAATCTCGACAACGCGCTTTACCAATACCTGCTCGACGTATCATTACGTGAACATCCCGTACTGGCGGAATTGCGCGCCGCCACGCGCGACCACCCGCTTGCGCGCATGCAAATCGCGCCGGAACAGGGGCAGTTCATGGCTATGCTTGCTCGCCTCCTGGGAGTGCGGCTTGCCATCGAAATCGGGGTCTTCACTGGCTACAGCACGCTCGCTGTCGCACTCGCCTTGCCGCAAGACGGCACCATCGTTGGCTGCGATATCAACCGCGAGTACACCGACGTCGCGCGCGAATACTGGCGCAAAGCCGGTGTGGAACAGAAAATCGACCTGCGCATCGCGCCTGCGCTCGACACGCTCGATGCACTGATTGACGAAGGCCGTAGTGGCGGCTTCGACTTCGCCTTCATCGACGCGGACAAGACGGGTTACGACGTCTATTACGAACGCTGTCTCACGCTCGTGCGTGAAGGCGGCCTGATCGTTGTCGATAACGTCCTGTGGAACGGCCGCGTTGTCTTGCCGGCGGGGGATGAGGATACTGCAGCGATCCAGGCATTCAACCGCAAATTGCTGCATGACGAACGCATCGACCTGTCGATGCTAGCCGTGGGTGATGGACTGACACTGGCAAGAAAGCGCAGGCGCTAAGAGCTTGCCTGGAAACCAGCTGCGCGGGCCGGAATCGCTGGACTATCTGGAGTGATTGATGGCGGGCGCGCCCCGAGGTGTAATCAACACAGAGCGGGAAGGAATTCAGACATGATTCCTCCCCGCGACCAGTCATGACTGGGGAGCGCGCCGGGGTCAGATCAACTTGGAGTACGTCGAACCCGTCGGCTGCGAGAGGTAGCGATCGAACACCATGCCAATCGCGCGAACGAAAAGCCGCCCTTTGGGAAGGATGGTGATGGCATGTCGTTGGACGTCGACCAGGCCGGCGTCGGCATACGGTGCAAGCGCAGACAGTTCATGCGCGAAGTAGCTGGAAAACTCGATTCCGTATTCGCGCTCAAACTTTTCGAATGGAAGCGGCATGCTGCACATGATCGTCATGATCACGTCGCGCCTCAGCACATCGTCCTTGCTCAGTTCAAATCCCTTTTCCACCGGAAGCCTGCCGGCTGAAAGGTGCTCGTAGTACGCATTGATCGAGTGCGAGGACTGGCTGTAGGAATCACCGACCTTGCCGATTGCCGAAACGCCGAATCCGATCAGGTCCGCTTCCGCGCGTGTCGTGTAGCCCTGGAAGTTGCGGTGCAGGCTTCCGTCAAGACGTGCACGGCTTAGTTCATCATCCGGTTTTGCGAAATGGTCGAGCCCGATGTACACATATCCCGCTTCAAGCAGGCGCTGCGTCGACATCAGGAAAATCTGCAGGCGATCTTCTGCGGACGGCAGGTCGCTGGCGACGATGAGCCGTTGTGCCTTGAAGCGGTTCGGCAAGTGCGCATAGTTGTACAGCGCAATACGGTCCGGCGACAACGCGATCAGGTTGTCGAGCGTGCGGCTGAAACTCGCCAGCGTCTGCTTCGGCAGGCCATAGATCAGGTCTGCATTGGTCGAGACAAAACCGGCCTTGCGGCTTTCGGTGACAGCGCTCTCCACCATTTCCAGCGGCTGGATGCGATTGACTGCCTGCTGCACCGCCGCGTCGAAATCCTGCACGCCAAAACTGTTCCGGTTGAAGCCGAGTTCTGCCAGCCGCTCCAACGTACCTGGACGCACCGTACGGGGATCGATCTCCACGCCAAGCTCGGCGTCAGGTGTGAACTCGAAATGGCGCTTGATCATCGCCATGAGTTGGCCCAGCTCCTCCGAGTTGAAGAATGTCGGTGTGCCGCCGCCAAGGTGCAGCTGGATGGTGCGGCGATCCGAACCCAGCTTGGCCGAAACCAGCTCCATCTCCGTGTTCAGGTGCTGCAGGTATTCGGTGACGCGGGAATGGTCCTGCGTGATGACCTTGTTGCAAGCGCAGAAGTAGCAGAGCGACTCGCAAAACGGCAGGTGTATGTAAACCGACAACGGCGGATTGTCCTTGCGGCCTGCACGCTGCTGAAGATACGACTCATAAGTCTCGGCCGTAAAGCCGTTATGAAACCGGTCCGCCGTCGGATAGGACGTATACCGCGGCCCGGATTTGTCAAACCGACGAACGAGTTCTTCTGAAAACTCAAGGTCTGGAAAAAGAGAAGCGTCGTTCACTTGGTCACTTTCTGGAAAACAGTTATGCCTGTCGGACAGGCCGACGAGAATAGGGTTCCGCCCGTCATCTTCCGATTTACGTGCGGCATGTCGCCAGCTTACTAGAAAAACTCCTGGCGCTCTAACCCGGTCCGCATGCCGGCAAGATCTTGTCTGAATGGCATGTACGTGTGCCGAATGCGATGGATGCCAGATGTGGGCACGCCAACATCACGGATTGCGCCCGGCCTTGTCGTCCGACCCGCACGGACGCGGTCAGTCGCTCCCCGCTGCGATTAATGCCTGGTCGAGATCCGCGATCAGGTCGTCGTAGTCTTCCAGCCCAACTGATAAGCGCAGCATGCCGTCGGAAATGCCGCGCCGGCGCCGCGCTTCGGCGGTCAGGTCGTGATGGCTTGTGGTACAGGGTTGGGTGATGAGGCTTTCTGCACCGCCCAGGCTCGGTGCAAGGGTGAACAAACGCACGTGGTCGGCAACCCGGGCTGCCGCGTCGCCACCGCCTCTGACCTCGATGGTGAGCACCCCCGCCAAAGCCGAGCATCTGCCGCCGTGCCAGTGCATGCCCCGGGAAATCGGGCAGACCGGGATAGAACATCCGTGCGACGCACCGATGCCGTGCCATCGCTTCCGCAATCGCTTGTGCGGATGCATTCTGCTGCCGCACCCTGACTACCAGGGTGCGCAAGCTGCGCGACAGCAGTACGGCGGTTTCCGGGGCAAGGATGGAGCCGAGATTCTTTCCCCAGGCCGCAACGGGCGCGAGCAATTCCACGGCACCCATCATGGCGCCAGCGGTCAGGTCGCTGTGTCCGCCGAGGAACTTTGTCGCACTGTGCACCACGATATCGGCGCCGAGTTCGAGTGGCCGCTGATTGACCGGCGAAGCGAAGGTATTGTCCACCGCCAGCAGAGCGCTGCTGGCCAGGACGAGATGCGTTTTGATGCCAAGGAGCGGCAGTTGTGATGAAAGCAGCTCCATGGTGCCGCCGTACGCGTCGCCGACGCAGACAATGCCGTCGCGGCCATGCGTCAGGAACAGCGTGCTGATCGCGGCCATGCCAGAACAGAATGCCAGCGCGAGCTCAGCGCATTCCAGGCAGGCGAGTGTTTCTTCCGGTGACTGCACCGTCGGGTTATGGCCATAGTGCGTATACAAGCTGCCTGGCTTGCGGCCTTCGACCACATCCTGCAGTGCGCTGCTGGACGGAAAGGAAAACGTCGTCGTGTTGTAGATCGGTGTATAGGGACTGCCGAAGGCGTCCTTGCGGGAGCTGCCATGGATCGCGCGCGTCGCCAGGGCCGGCATCTCTTTGTTCTTCATGTCTTTGGACTCGTCTGGCTGCCTCGGCTCGCCGCGGCTTTTTCCTTATTGACGCGATCAGTGACATCGCGCGCTGCTGCCACCGAACCGAGAACGGCACCGGCTGCATCAGTCACGAGGGCGAAACTCATTTCCACGTAGAGCGTGGTGCCGGATTTATGGAGTCCACGCGTTATTGTCGCGCGGCCCTCCAGTCGCGTGGCTCCGCTGTTGATCGCGGCGTCGAATCCGCGCCAGTGGGCAGCGCGCAGGCGTTCCGGAATGATCAGGTCCAGGCCCTGACCGATGGCTTCCGCTGCGGAGAAGCCGAAAACCGATTCGGCAGCGCGGTTCCAGCGTTGAATGATTCCATTGCGGTCGGCGTAGATGACAGCATCCGCCATTTGCTCAAGGATAAGAGCGTCCAGTGACATGCCATCGGAGGCATTGTGAATTCTTACCGCCGGGTTATCGTGAGACGCTTGAGCCTCACCGGACGTCGGTGTTTCTGTCTTCGCATCCATACCTTGCTCCACAGAATTCGGAAAGCGACGATTGGCGGCGCCTGCGCAGAAGATGTCGATTACACGTCGAGCGACAAGCCGCGCGGTATCGCGCACGATGTCGCGGTATGCCCGGGACGTAATCAGTCTTTCTCGCCCGGAAGCAGATATCGCCGTTCGATGCCGGTCTGCGGATGACAACGCAATGAATATGCCCGGCACATCCCCTGCCACCGCAATAGCTCCATCACTTGATTATATATCACGCTGTGATATATTTAGTTCTAACGCAGCATCAGCTTGACATATTGCAAGGCAGTGGATCAGCACTGCAAGAGACGGTGCGGGTGATCAGCAAAATGTGCTTGCTTGGGAATCAGCTGCCTTGGGAAAACATGGATGGATCGGGCACCGTCAACGGAGTATCCAGATTAAGCAACTGGTCCAGATGCAAGAGTGCGAGCTTGCGCAGCAGCCTTTCACCCTTCGGGAGCAGGACAACGTGTACGAAACGCTGGTCACCTTCGCCCTTGCGGCGCTCGACCAGCCCGGCTTTTTCGCAGCGGGTAACAAGATTGACGGTGCCGTGATGATGCGCCTGCATGCGCTCCGCGAGTTCCGCGATCGTCGCCCATTCCCGCCCCGGGAAGCCCTTCAGCTGCAACAGCAGCAAGTATTGCAGCACCGTGATGCCGTGTTGCTGGCTCACTTCTTCGCTGAAGCGAAGATAGCGCCGGATCTGGTAGCGAAAGTTGGCCATGACCTCGTAGTCGGATTTGGAGAGCTTGTCTGGCAGCGGATTCTTGGCCATATCGGGGATCTGAACTATTGGAATAAGGTTGCGTCGAATTTCGACTAAAAATTGTAACGCTTCATTCCGAGAGCAAGGAAGGCCGCGGGCTCGATCTTCGATTTCACACGCGTTTCCGGCATCTGATCGAATCTTCACTATGGCGGGTATATGGACCAACAGGACGACATTGAAATCAACTCGCTGACCGGGGAGTTCCTGGCCGGCGCGGAAGAATGGGAAGGTGATCCACGCGCGTTTTCATGGGACAGGCTGAGGTTGCTGGCGCAAAAGGCCGCGCACGCATACAACGAAGGCCGCGGCCCGTCGTTCCATGCGCTCGCGCTCGATGGGGTCGCTCACAACGAATATCATTTCCGCTTCCTTCAATATTCACTGCAAGCGGGCTTTGATCCTTTCAGACTGGCATCTTCCGGCACCGGCAGCCTGCCAGGCCCAGTCATCAACCATGAGGATCTTGCCGAGGCATCCCTTGCCAACCCCTGGTCTGAGCAAATGCGAAATCTCCTGTTTGAAGAGGCGCGCCGACGCTTTCCTCAACTGACCACCGCGGACGGCGCCGCGGGTAGAGTGACCGAGGACGAACTTCGCATCATTGGGGCGTGCGCCGCTTCAATCCCGCGCGAACTTCTCGAAAGAGTGTCGGCAGACCTGTTGTCCGCCCACCCGAAGAGAACAAGCAAACAAAAAGTGAACGCAACCGAGGGATATTTGAGCCCTGCAGAAGTGGCGGCAGAAAGTGGCGTACCCATCTCGTGACAGGGGCGCATCCTCTTGTTTGTCCCCATGGGAAGCCTGACGTGGGCGATCTCGTGTTGTGAGTGTGAGCAGCGGCAATGACAGTCTTTGTATATTCGCATGACGGCGGAGCAACAGAATCCCGAAACGATAATTTGCCTTCCGCGCTGGGTGCGGACAGCGCGGCAATCCGCTATGTTGCGGACGACGATGACAGCCGGCATGGCGATGGTCCACGTCCGCGGTTCCGGGCACTGATCAACGCGATCAACAGCCACGATACATTGATCGTCAACCGCCTCGACGATCTAGGAAACAACGCGCAGGAAATCAGCACGACAATTTCGCTGCTGCTGAAGTGTTCAGCGCGGCTTTTCGTGCGTCAGATCGGCGACGTAGACTTGGCGTCAACATCAGGGCATTTTGTTCTCAATACCGTGGAGGCCCTCGCCGGACTTGAGCGCCGTCCGCAGCCGCGTGCGCCGGGTAAGGATACCGTTGTTCGCACCGCCCGGCGAAGTGTGGAAGTGCCGTGGCGCTTGCGAAGTGCAATCGTTACCGACTATTCGCTCGGAGAAAGCATCAGTTCCCTCGCTCGCCGGTACAAGCTCCCGCGAACCACGATCATGAAAATGGTGTGCCCCGAAACACCGGATGAACCAGCCTTTCCATTGGCGTTTGGTGATTAACAGGACTTTCAGTGCGTACCTCCTCAGCACTGCAACACGTGCTTCGTCGCCCGTACGCCGTGCGCAGCGTAAAATGACGGCTTGCCGACCTGCCTGTTGCTCCAATGACCATTCTGCTTGCCACCCTCAACGCCCGTTTCACCCATGCATCGCTTGGCCTGCGTTACCTGCTTGCCAATATGGGCGATTTGCAAGCTTCCACACGCCTGCATGAATTCGTGATCGGGACCAAGACGACAGACGTCGTCGAACGCCTGCTGTCCTACAAACCACGCATCATCGGCCTTGGCGTCTATATCTGGAACGTCGAGGAAACCACGCGCGTGGTTGCCGTGCTCAAGCGCGTTGCGCCGGAAGTGACGGTAGTGCTGGGCGGGCCGGAGGTGTCGCACGAAACGCAGGAACAGGCGATCGTGCAGATGGCTGACTATGTGGTCACCGGCTGGGGAGACGTCACCTTCCCGTCGCTGTGCCGCCAGATCCTCAACGGTCCGAAACCACTGATGAAGATCCATGCCGGCGTGCAACCACCTATGGCCGACATCAAACTGCCTTATGCGTATTACACCGAGCAGGACATCGCGCATCGAACCCTGTATGTCGAAGCATCGCGCGGCTGCCCGTTCAAATGCGAGTTCTGCCTGTCGTCGCTGGACAAGACGTCGTGGCCGTTCGACCTCGACGTGTTCATGGCAGAACTGGAGTCGCTGCATGCACGCGGCGCGCGCCTGTTCAAGTTTGTCGACCGCACCTTCAACCTCAACATCAAGTCCAGCCTGCGCATCATGCAGTTCTTCCTCGACAAGCTTGCGGCGAATCCGGAGGACCCGGTATTCGCGCATTTCGAGGTGGTGCCGGACCATTTGCCCGACGCACTGAAGGCGGCGATCAAGCAGTTCCCGCCCGGTACGCTGCAGCTGGAAATCGGCATCCAGAGTTTCAATCCGGAGGTGCAGGCAACGATCAGCCGCAAGCAGAATAACGAAAAGGCCGCAGAGAACATCCGCTGGCTGTGCGAGGAATCGCACGCACATCTGCACGTCGACCTGATCGCCGGCCTGCCGGGCGAAGACCTCGACAGCTTTGCGCGCGGCTTTGACAAACTGATTGCAATCAACCCGCACGAAATCCAGTTCGGCATCCTGAAGCGCCTGCGCGGCACGCCGGTAATCCGGCATACGCAGACGTACGGCCTCGTGTTCGATCCGTATGCGCCCTATACGATCCTTGCCAACGACCTGATCGATTTCGCAACGATGCAGCGCCTGGTGCGCTTCGCACGGTACTGGGACATGGTCGCCAACTCCGGCCGTTTTGCGCACACGCTGCCGGTGATGCTCGGCGATGCACCGTTTGCAAACTTTATGGCGTTCTCGGACTGGCTGTATGCGGAAACCGACGCAACACACCGCATCGCGCTGGACCGCCTGGCATCACTGGTTGCGCAATGGCTGCGCAGCCAGGGACAGGATCCGGACCGGGTGGCGGCATTGATCGATAGCGACTATGCCGGACAGGCGCACAAACTGCACTTGAAGCCGAAAGCGAATACGACGAAGGCCGACAGCGCCGTGCCGCAGCGGCAGACGCGTCACTTGGCAGCATAAGTGGACAAGCGGTGAGGACAGGGCGTTCAGGCGACTCAGGCAATTACTCGCTGCAGCTTGTCCGGATTGCGCACTACATAGATCGCCTTGATCTGCCCATGCGCATCCGGCTCCAGTGCCAGCGTTTGTATCGGTGTTCCATCCATTCCCGATAGAACAAATCCGGGCAGACCATTGACCTGCGCACGACGCAGGCGGATTTGCGCCGGGTCGTAAAGCCGCGCAAATCCGATGATGACCTGCGCCACCTTGTCACGCCCGACCACCGGGCGCGGGACTGCAGTGACCTTGCCACCACCGTCCGATACGAATGTCGCCTCCGCGGCGAGCACTTGCGCAAGCGACGCAATATCGCCGCTCCTGAGTGCCTTCACAAAGGCTCTCGCCAGCCGCTCTGCCTCAGCCGAAGACACCTTGAAGGCGGGCCGGTTCGCATGCACGTTGGCGCGTGCCCGTGCTGCGAGCTGGCGGCAGGCGGGGACGGATCGGCCCAGCGCGGCGGCCACTTCTTCGAAGCCCATGTCGAATACGTCATGCAGCAGGAACGCCGCGCGCTCCAGCGGTGACAGGCGCTCCAGCGTCAGCATGAAGGCGAACGACAAATCGTTTGCCATTTCGTGCACTGCTTCCGGCCCCGGCTGGAATTGTGATTCGTCATCGACGAGCGGCTCAGGCAGCCACGCACCGACATATACTTCGCGCTGTGCCTGTGCGGACTTCAGCCTGTCGAGGCAGAGCCGCGTCACGGTGCGCGACAGAAAGGCCGCCGGATTGTCGACCACGCTGCGGTCCGTCGCGTGCCAGCGCAGCCATGCATCTTGTACTGCGTCTTCCGCTTCAGCCCGCGAGCCGAGCCTGCGGTAGGCGATCGCGCGCAGGCGGCGCCGATGCGGTTCGAAATCGTCGGCGCTGTTCGTGGCTGTCGTCATCGGGACTGTTCCTTGTCAGGCAGGTATATGGTGCACCGGGCGCATCTCGGCATCGCCGACGCGGATGCGCGTGCATGCGTGGGCATGTCCGAGAGCATACTTCACGCTTGGGAACAGGCGGGATGCGGACATCGCCAATGCCAGCGACAACAAGCCTCGCTTGCCCCAGCAAGCGATCACCTGCTCGCGCAATGAATCTGCCCGCGGATGATGGGCGAGTACAGCATGTGCAAAGCGCCAGGCAAGCGCTGCGTCCTGCCCCATTGCGGCTTCGTCTCCTTCAAGAATGCCGCGCAAAACACCCATACTGACCCCTTCTGCTTCCGCCATTGCTACCACGAGCTGGGTACACGGGCCGCAATCTTCAGCCAGGACGGCAGCGATCTTCACCGCATGCCAGGCGTCAAGCGGCACGTCTTCCCGATGCTGCGCGAGCTTTGCCGCTTGCGAAAACCGCAGGAAAGCGGGCCAGCTTACGTCCAGCATCTCGTACATATAGGAGGCGTTGTAGCCGAACGCGTTCTCAAACGCGGCGAGCCTGCGCCGTGCGATCCATCGTAGCATTGCTGTTCTCCTTGGTTGAAAACTCGTCACGGCGAGGCCACGCCAGCCACGATGCAAGCAGCGGCACGAAAAAAACGCCAGGAAGGTCGCGCACCAGATGCTTCCAGTCGAATGTGCCAACGACGGCTTCCCCGATATGGACGAGTGCGTGCAGCATCAGAAAGGCACTGCCCGACAAGGCGGCCGGCCACGCATGCGGGTTGCGCCATAGCCAGATCAGGCCGCCGCCGGCCACAAGGTAAGCAGCACCGATGTCCCGTATGAAGTGCGCGTTCAATGGCCCGGTGGCCGTGACGCCTGGCATGTGCGCGTACCAAGGGGCAGGCAAGAAAAGCATGCACGCGCCATTGGCCGCGAGCAGCATTCCCAGTGTCAACGTCGTAGCGGTTTTCGGTGTCATATCTTCCTCGTCGTTTAGATGCGTCTGCAGTCAAGACGAGGTAGCCATGCATGGTGTGACATGCACATGAGTACCTTCTGATCGTCTTCGGGATAGTGATGAACCGCGGAAGCGGCCTGGGTGGCGCTATTACCGGCCCTCTGCATCAAGAGGGGACGTGTCCCAGCGTTAAATGGGATTTGAACCGGCGCGGCGCCGGATCACATATGCATAGACCGCGACATTGACGACAAGCAGCATGAACCCGATCACATAGCGCAATTCCAGCGGCAGGTGCTCGGGATAAAGAACGCCGGACACGAAACGTTCGATGAAGCCTCCTGCAAACACCGCCTCGCCTGCGCTCAGGCGCAGATTGTTTTCCAGTGGCGTCAGCGGGCAGATCAGGTTGGCCCACTGCACTACCACACCCCACAGCAGGGCAGGCAGGTGCAGCCAGAGCACTCTCGGCCAGCGCAACGCGAACAAGCCGCCGAACGCTGCAAAGGCAACGAAAGCCAGGTGCAATACCAGTATGAGATCGGCCAACAGGTGATAAAGCATTGCTTGCGCGCCGGAATCGGCGACAGGAAGTTCAGAAGCAGAGCACGATGCGATTGGCGAGGTCGACCACGAATGATGGACGCAGGTAGCCGACAAAGGCAAGCGCCAGCACCGCAATTAATGCGGCGCCGAGCAGTACTTGAACAAGTCGGTCGCGCATGTGTTTATCTGTCCTCTTACGCGAGCGCCGCGCGTTGCCGCACGATCGCCTTTTCATTGATCGGCAGGTTCACCAGCGCCGCAAACACACCCAGCACAATGGTGATGCCCCACACGGTATTGTAGTTGCCGTCGCGGGTAAAGAGGTAACCGCCCAGCCATACGCCGAGGAAGCTGCCGACCTGGTGCGAGAAGAACACGAAGCCCGACAGCATCGACAAGTATTTCACACCGAAAATGCCGGCGATCACGCCGTTCGTCAGCGGCACAGTGGAGAGCCACAGCAGCCCCATCGCGCACGCAAATACGTAAACCGACCACGGTGTCAGCGGCGCCAGCAGGAACAGCGAGATCACGACGGAGCGGCTGATATAGATCGATGACAGCAGGTAACGCTTGGGCAGCATGCCGCCGAGTTTGCCGGCATAGAAGGATCCGAAGATATTGAACAGGCCGATCAGCGCCAGCGCCATCACCGCCACGCTCGGATCCATGATGCCCTTGTCCTTCAGGTACGAAGGCATGTGCACGCCGATGAACACGACCTGGAAGCCGCAGACGAAGTACCCTGCCACCAGCAGTTGGAACGGACGGTAAGCGAATGCTTCGCGAATTGCTTCCAGGATGCTCTGTTGCGGCCCGGCGGCCTTTTCCGACGGCTGCTCGCGCAAGCCGAATGCCATCGGCAGCATCACTAGGCCGACGAGCCCGGCAAGGATGTAGAACGCGTTCTGCCAGCCAGTGGATGAGATCAGCGTCTGCTCAACTGGCATCATCATGAACTGGCCGAAGGAGCTCGCCGCACCGGAAATGCCGAATGCCCACGAACGCTTTTCTTCCGGCGCCGTGCGACCAATGATGCCGCTGACTGCGCCGAACGCGGTACATGCCAGCGCCGCACCGATCAGCACGCCGGAGCCGACCACGAAGGCAGTGGGTTCTGCCACCATCGCCATCCAGAGCAGGCCGCTCATGTACAACAGCGCGCCGGCAATGACCACGCGCGCCGTGCCGAAGCGATCCGCAGCCATGCCCGCGAACGGACCAAACGCACCCCACAGCAGGTTCTGCAAGGCGAGTGCCAATGAATACGTCTCGCGCGTCCAGCCATGCGCCTGCGAAATCGGCTGCAGCCAGAAACCGAACCCGTGCCGCACGCCCATTGCCAGGGTCAGCACCAGACCGCTGGCGAGCAGGACGGTTTTCAGTTGCGGTGGACGGCTTGCGGTCAGCATGTCTTGTCTCTTTGGAACGGGTAGGAAGGAGTCGAGTGTAGCGCAAAGCAAAAAAGCATGTGGACCGGGGATTTGACCGGGCCAGCCGGCGATGGTATTGCCTTTTGTGTAACGTTATAGAATCGCGTTTTACCTCTTCATACGAAAGACGCCATGTTCCTGACCGCAAAACTCCTCATTGCCTTGGTACTCGCCATTCATGTTTATATCGTGTTGCTGGAAACCGCTATGTTCCGCACGCGTGGTCGGAAGGTCTTCGGTCTCAGTAAAGAACACGCGGAAATCCTCGCCCCCGCGATGTCGAACCAAGGCTGTTACAACGGCTTCCTCGCTGCAGCGCTTGCAGTCAGCTTCCTGCATCCGGAGCCGAAAGTCGCAAACGCATTCGCTGTGTTCGGACTGGCTTGTGTCGCCGTCGCCGGCATTTGGGGCGCCGTTACAGTACAGAAGCGCATTCTGCTCGTGCAGACTGTGCCGGCGGCATTGGCCCTCGTAGCGCTCCTGCTTGCTCCAGGAAGCTCCGCACAACTGCGCTAGGCGGAAAGCACCGTGCGCCGAATGGTGTCCGAAAACGGCTAGACGCTGTGTCGCGTGGCGCGTATAACAACGCCATGGACACCACCACCTTCTCCCGCACAGCATGCGATCCCGTGCTCGACCCCGCAAGCTGCTATCGAGCGCTCGCGGCGAAAGACACACGTTTCGATGGTGTGTTTTTTACCGGCGTCAAGACTACAGGCATCTATTGCCGCCCCGTGTGCACAGTCAAGACTCCGCGTGAATCCTCCTGTCAGTTTTTTAGCAGCGCCGCAGCGGCAGAAGCTGCCGGCTTCCGTCCCTGCCTGCGTTGCCGTCCGGAGCTCGCACCATATGCCCTGCAGCAGAACCTCGCGCATGCGGTTTGGCAGCGCATCGCGGCCGGGGCACTGAACGACGGTGATGTCGAGCGCCTTGCCCGAGAAGTGGGCTTGTCATCGCGCCAGTTGCGCCGTGTATTGCTGCAGCACTTCGGTGTGACGCCGGTCGAGCTGGCCCAGACACAGCGTCTTTTGTTCGCGAAGAAGCTATTGCAGGAAACACAGTTGCCGATGACAGAGGTTGCATATGCCGCAGGCTTTGGCAGCGTGCGCCGTTTCAATGCATTGTTCGCGCAGCGCTACGGCATGGCACCGTGCGCGATACGGCGCGCGGCACCGAAGGAAGGCGTAATTGGCAGCGGCACATTGACCCTACGCCTTGCCTACCGCCCGCCATATCACTGGCAGCGCATTACGCAGTACCTGGCGGGACGATCGATTGCGGGCGTGGAAGCCGTGATATTCGATGCCGAACCGGCCTACCTGCGCAGTGTTCGCATTGGGGAAAGCAGCGGCTGGCTGCGCGTAACGCATCTCCCGCAACGGCATCAGCTGGAGCTCGAGATCGCGCCGTCGCTATCAGCGGTGCTGATGCCCTTGCAGGCGCGCGTGCGCAGCCAGTTCGACCTTGATGCAAACCCAACCGTCATAGAAGCACATTTGTGCAGCGACTCATTGCTTTCATCGCGCATTGCAGAGCAGCCCGGCTTGCGCGTGCCCGGTGCCTTCGATGCATTCGAGCTTGCGGTGCGCGCAGTGCTCGGGCAGCAAGTCAGCGTCGCAGGAGCAACCACTTTGTCGGGCAGGTTGACGCGCCGCTTTGGCGAGGTGGTGCAGACGCCGTTCCCACAGGTGTCGCATCATTTTCCGCTGCCGGAAACCATTGCAAGCGTGGATGTGGCGGACATCGCCGCAATAGGTTTGCCCCAGGCGCGCGCGCGCACGATCCAGCATATCGCGCAGTTCGCTGCGCAAGGCGGCCTGCAGATGCCACCGGGCGTGACGCTTGACGAAGCAATCGCACGACTGAAGACGGTGCAAGGCATTGGCGACTGGACCGCACACTACATTGCATTACGCGCGCTTCGTTTTCCCGATGCTTTCCCGGCAGGCGACCTCGGCCTGCAAAAAGCGGCTGCCGAAAAAGGCGGACGACTCACAGAGAAACAACTCGCTGCACGCGCCAGCACGTGGTCCCCATGGCGCGGTTATGCGGCACTTGCACTTTGGATGACATGACCATGACTTATTTCACTGAACAGCAAAGCCCGCTCGGTACCTTGGTGCTGGCAGCAACCGAGCATGGCCTGTGCGGCCTGTACTTTGAAGAGCATAAATATTTCAAGGGAACGCACGGGTGGCAACGGAACGATACACATCCGCATCTGCAGAAAGCAGCAAGGCAGCTGGACGAATACTTTGCAGGACAGCGGAGCGCATTCGATGTTGATCTCGACTTGCGAGGCACGGCTTTCCAGCAAGCGGTGTGGCGTGCATTGCAGGCACTTCCTTTCGGCAGCACCACCAGTTATGGGATGATCGCAAATGCGTTGGCCAATCCAAGAGCAGTACGCGCGTCGGGCACGGCTATCGGACGCAACCCTGTTTCGATCATCGTGCCATGCCACCGTGTGCTAGGCACGTCGGGCGAGCTGTCGGGATATGCGGGAGGGCTGGAGCGCAAGCGTTACCTGCTCGCACTCGAGAAGGGTACCAGTCAATGAAAAGACTTCCCGGGTGCTGCGCCGCTCCCCTTCAGGCAGAGGCCGGCGAGCACACTCTCTGAGCCTGTTTAACGGGAGCCGGAACCAGAGCCGGACGAACCCGAGCCGGAGGAACCAGTGCCGGACGAACCGGAGCTGGAGGAGCCAGAAGAGTCACTGCCGGTGCTACCCGACGACGAGCCGCCAGTCGAGCCCGAAGTGCCGGAGCCGCTTGATGAGCCACCGGTCGAACCGGAAGTGCCAGAGGAGCTGCCGCTGTCGCTGGGCATGGGGGTGCTGCTGCCGGAGGTGCCGGGGCTGGTGGTCGATGAGCCGCTCGAGGTGCCATAGCCACCCGATGCGCCAGACCCACCCGATGTGCCGGAACCATAGCCGCCCGACGAGCCGGAGCTGCTTGGAGTGGAAACAGTGCCGCCGCTGGAACCCGAGCCGGATCCCATGCCGGAGGATGAGCCGGAACTCGTGCCAGAACCTTGGGTACCGCACGCGGCCAACGCAAAGACGCAGGCTAGAGGGATAGTCCATTTCAACATAGAGATTCTCCTAAAGAATAAATCGGTGAAGCATGAAATACCGCTCATGCCAAAATTGCATGCATGCGAGTGATGAGAATCTTTCAACATGCGAAAGTTCCGAGAGATTTGTTTCTGAAGTGTGTCGGGTAGTGTGTCGCAAAAACGGACGACTGGCGCAAGCAAGGCCAAGGAATTACCGCTTGTCAGGTCGCTCAAGCGCTTGCAGCCTGCAATGACGGTGCCTGTGCATGCCCCTGCAAGCAGGCAACCCGGCGGAATGTATCTTCACAGGCACTGTGGGAACGTGCCGCTCGGAGGCGCGGCGTCTTTTTTGGGGCTTGGTCCTTCATTGCCCACAACGTCGTCCGCTGCTGCGCCGCCTGCTGTGCTGCCCTCGGTGAGCACGTTGTCCACAATACCACCTTCGACTGCACCAGTGCCGATGCCCATCTGCTGCTTCAAGTGAGTACAACACGCGGAAAGAACTACTGCCAGAACGGTTTCCGTAGTTACTGACATCAAGGAATGCGAGAACATACGAGGTTCCGTAACTTTGAAAGGGGCTACATGCCTCGATGCATAGAGAGCCTGTTATGCACTCCAGAAGGGGCTTGGAATACGCCAGAACGCACCATCTGCTGCGTTGCGACTCCTTGTTGTAACTCGGTTACTGCCACGCCGTCGCGCCTTGCATCTGGCACGTTCTGGCATATCCCCAGCTACCCTTCCGGAGTACATAACAGGCTCTAGGAAGCGATGAACATATGTAAAGACAAATGCCGGTCAGGCATGTATGTCTTTGAATGTTGCCCTTCGCCGGAACTTCCAAAAGGACATTTTTGGCTCAAAATGCCGACAGGTTACCCCGCAGCGGCCGACGCACCAAACGGATACGCTGAATGGCCGACTAACTGAGAAGGCGCAGTGCGAACGGGTAGCGGTAAGCTTTGCCCTTCGCAGCAGAAAGCGCTGCCAGCAAGCAGAAGATGAAGTTCGCGAGAAAGACGAGCGGAAACAGCAGGATGCCGACGAGGATCACTTTCAGCATCATGCTTGCTGCCAGCGCAATCGCGACCGTAATTTGGAAGTTCAGTGCTTCCTTCGCCTCCTCGGCGACGAAGCCCTCCTCATCCTTTTTTACCAGCCACAGAACCAGTGAGCCGACAAAGCCAGTGAAGATGCCGAGCAAGTGAGCCAGCATGGCCAGGTTGCGCTCGTCCTTCGTGGGGCTGGTTGTCACGATCTCGTTCATTGCGGGCTCCTCAAGAGATGCTCATGCGTACGGCGAGGTCGCTATGGCGTTAATGCCGCTACCTTGCCGCCTCTCTAAGCCGCTTTCTTCGTTGCTGTTTTCTTCGCCGCGGCCTTTTTCACGGCGGGTTTTGCGGCAGGTTTCTTCGACGGCGCTGCGGCTTCTTCCTGCGCGGCAGCCGCCTTGCCTTTGGCCGGCGCCTTGGCTTTACGTTCCTCGAATTCGAAGCTCACCTTGCCGTTCTTGTCCCTCACCAGGAAAGCCTTGAAGGGGCGGCGCGTGCGCTGCGAAATGAAGCCCGGCAGCAGGTCGGTCTTGCCGTCATTGAGCAGCTTTGCCATCTGCTCCGGCACGATTTCCTGCTGCAGGATGATGCGGCCGCTGCGGAAGTCGCATGCCTTCGGTTTGGCGACGGTTTTCTCGCATACGTAGGCCAAGCCCATTTCGTAGACATTGCTGCCGCATTTCGGGCAGGCGCCAAGCGGAGTCTGCTCGGAGAAATCAACACCTTCGCCTTCTTCGCCCTCGTCCTGGTTCTGGCCAAAGTCGAATTCCAGTTTGTAGTTATTGTTATCCTCGTCGCGCACGATCTTCAGGATCGCCGCAAACGGACGGCCCATCTTCGAGCGGAATCCCTGCAACGGCCCGATCTCGCGCTTGGCCAGCAACTCCTCGACTTCCTCGATTTCAAACTGCCGGCTGCCCGGCACTTTGCTCATCGAGAATTCGCACTGCGTGCAGGCGAAGCGGCGGTAGTTTTCCTTCACGACGCCACCGCAGTTCGGGCACGGCGTCTTCAGCGTCGCATAGTTGCCCGGGATGGTGTCCTTGTCGTATTCCTTCGCACGTTTGACGATAATCTGCGTCATCTGCGCGATCTCTCGCATGAACTCTTCGCGGCTGATCTTGCCGCGTTCCATCTGCGACAGTTTGTATTCCCATTCGCCGGTCAGCTCAGGCAGCGTCAGTTCGTCCACACCAAGGCCGCGCAGCAAGGTCATCAATTGGAATGCCTTTGCGGTCGGGATCAGTTCACGGCCTTCGCGCAGCAGGTATTTTTCATTCAGCAGGCCCTCGATGATCGCCGCGCGCGTGGCCGGCGTGCCGAGGCCCTTGCCCGCCATCGCTTCGCGCAAGTCCTCGTCTTCGACCAGCTTGCCGGCGCCTTCCATGGCCGACAACAGCGTCGCTTCCGTGTAGCGCGCAGGCGGCTTGGTCACCAGCCCGTTCGCAGTGACCTTGTCGGTCTTTACCTTCTCGTCCTTCGCCACGGGCACCAGCGTACCGGCGTTTTCCTTGTCGTCGTCGTTGGCAGCTTCCTTGCCGTAAATGGCCAGCCAGCCGGGATTGGTCATCACCTTGCCTTCGGTCTTGAAGGTATGGCCTGATACTTCGGTGAAACGTGTTGTGACCTGGTATTCCGCAGCAGGGAAGAACACTGCCATGAAGCGGCGCACGACCATGTCGTACAGCTTCTGTTCCGGCTCGGAAAGATTCTTCGGTGCCTGCAGCGTCGGAATGATCGCGAAGTGGTCGCTGATCTTGCTGTTGTCGAAGATGCGCTTGTTCGGCTTGACCCAGTTTTTGTTCAGGATCTGCTTGGCGAACTGGTGATAGTTGTTGTTCTCGGCGACGACTTCCAGCGTCTGCCGTACCGTGTTCAGATAGTCTTCCGGCAGGTGGCGAGAGTCGGTACGCGGATAGGTCAGGACCTTGTGCTTTTCGTACAGCGCCTGCGCGAGGCCCAATGTATTCTTCGCAGAAAAACCGAAACGCGCATTCGCTTCGCGCTGCAAGCTCGTCAGGTCGAACAGCGCCGGCGCTATCTGCGTGGTCGGCTTCGACTCTTCCGTGACCGTGCCTTGCTTGCCGCGGCAGGCGGCGACGATGGATTCGGCAGCGGCCTTGCTCCACAGACGCTCAGCCCTCTTTTCCGGATCAGTTTCGTCCTTCTTGAATTTGGTGTCGAGCCAGCGGCCTTCATAGATACCGGCGGCACAGACAAACTCGGCGCGCACTTCCCAGTAGTCGCGCGGCACGAAATTCTTGATTTTCTCTTCACGCTCGACCACGATCGACAGCGTCGGCGTCTGGACGCGACCGACGGTTGTCAGATAGAAGCCGCCATCCTTCGAGTTGAACGCCGTCATGGCGCGTGTGCCGTTGATGCCGATCAGCCAGTCGGCTTCGCTCCGGCAACGTGCAGCGTCGGCCAAGGGCAACATCTCCTTGTCTTCACGCAGGTGCGCAAAGCCGTCCCGGATCGCAGCCGGCGTCATCGATTGCAGCCACAGACGCTTGACCGGTTGCTTGGCCTTCGCGTATTGCACGATCAGCCGGAAGATCAGTTCACCCTCGCGGCCCGCGTCACAGGCATTGATGACGGCGTCGACATCCTTGCGCTTGAGCAGCTTGTTCAGCACCTTCAGGCGCGATTCGGTTTTGGCGATCGGGTTCAAGGCAAAATGCGGCGGAATCATCGGCAAATGCGTGAACGTCCATTTGCCGCGCTTGACGTCGTATTCTTCCGGTACAGTGATTTCGACCAGGTGGCCGACGGCGGAGGACAGCACGTACTCGTCGGATTCAAAGTACTCATCGTGCTTCGTGAAGCCGCCGAGCGCCTTCGCGATATCGTTCGCGACAGAAGGCTTCTCCGCAATGATGAGGGTCTTAGCCATAAATATGATCTCGAAAGAGGCGCCTATAAATAGTGGCGCACATATACGAAGGAACTGCGGCCGAACCGGTGTTGATTTGGGTCAATTCCAGCAAATACTAACAACGATCCGGGGGATTTAGCGGCCAATGATAAGCGGGTTGCGGCGAAAACCGCAAGCGAGGAGAGATGCCGGGCGCCAACGCCTGCAAGCGTGGTTAGAAGGCAACAGATCGCAAAGACGGGAAAATTTCAGTGCAACAGACGGGGTTCGGCGTCCTCGTCGTCAGAGAATAACTCGTCGAAAATCAAGGCATCCGGCTCCTTGCCTTGGCTCCACAACACCATCAGCACAATCACCTTCAGCTTATCCAGCGTGACTTCGCTTTTACCAACAGCCAAGGCGCGCTCGATAATGATCTCGCGCTGCAGCGCGTCGATGACCTTGGCGGATTCAAGGAACTGCAGGAAGCCGACCGCCTCCGTCCCAAGCACTTCAAGTTCCTGGGGGGCATAAAACCGCATGCCGAACGAGAACGCGGTTTGCTGGGGATATCGATCGGAGTATTCGTGGGTGGCTTGCGCCAAATCGGTCAGCCAACCAAGCGCTTGGGAAATCTCTTCTTCCTCGAAGCCCACGGCCGACAACTTCTTTACCAGCGCTTCCGAATCCGGGCAGGCTTCGGGGCGGTAATAAGTTTCGTAGAGGTAAACGAGAACGTCAAACATGATTCCACTGTACCGTTAAGGTTGTTATCCCGCAAGGAGCCAGGACAACCAGGTTAAAAAATGACACTCTCGTGTTTCAGTGTCTCTTGCGATCGGAAGTGTGTCAAGCAAGAAACAGTGCCATATCAGCAACAGTACAACACAACGTGCGAATTACAGGAGCAGGATATCTGAAAAAGGCAGGCGTCAACAGCGCCAAATGGTATCAGGATGTTGCGAGGCGCCGGACCATTCCGCCGGGAAGCATTTCAACCCGACCTTCCAGTTCGAGCGTGAGCAACTCCGCGTTGATCTGCGCGATATCGATAGCACAACGCATGGCCAGCATATCGGGAGCGACCGGGTCAAAACCCATCGCATTCAGCAGGGGGGATTCTTCTGTCATGCGCACAGTTGGGGCCGGTGCAGCAGGAAGCGTGCTCTTGAAATGCTTGATCTCCTCAAGTACGTCCTGCGCAGATTCGACCAGTTTGGCGCCCTGCTTAATCAATAGATGGCAACCCTTGGAAAGAGGAGAATGAATCGAGCCGGGAATCGCAAATACTTCGCGCCCTTGCTCGGCTGCCATCCGTGCAGTAATCAGTGAGCCAGACTGCGCTGCTGCTTCAATCACAAGCACGCCTTGCGCGAGACCGGAGATGATGCGGTTGCGCCGCGGGAAATTCGCAGCGATTGCCGGCATGCCCAATGCGTATTCGCTGAGGATGCAGCCGCCGGCGGCGATCTGGTGTGCGAGGTTGCGATTGCGCGCCGGGTAAACAATATCGGCTCCAGTGCCGATCACCGCTACCGTCGAGCCCGAGCCGCGCAGGCCGCCTTGATGCGCAGCGGTGTCAATCCCCAGCGCCAGCCCCGAAATAATCGTCAATCCTGCCTGGCTTAAGGTTTCCGAGAATTTCTCCGCATTGACGATGCCTTGTGTCGTCGCATTGCGGCTGCCGACCACCGCCAGCGACGGACGAGAAAGCAGCTCCAGCCGGCCCTTCGCATACAGGATCATTGGCGGATCGGCGATATCGAGCAATGCACGGGGATAGTCGGCATCGGCAAGTGTCAGCACGCGATTGCCCGGTTGTTCGGCCCACGCAATCGTCTTGTCGATCAGTGCCTTGGTCTCATCTGACGGTGGTGCGATCAAGGCATGCGCAACCCGATCGGATACGACAGTCTGAAGTGTGGAAAAACTGGTTGAGAAGATGTCTTCGGGCAGCCCGAATGCGTTCAGCAGCTTGCGCGCAGTGTCCGGCCCGACACCGAGTGTCTGGTCCAACCGGATCCACTGCGCGAGCTCATGCTCCCAGCCTGGGTGCGCCATTAATACTGCAGCCGCTTTTTATTCAGGAGACTTCGCGACATCGCCAACCTTCACGCTGTCGGTAACCTGCATCACGAGGCCATACGAGATGTTGTCGAACACGCGGAAGATGAACAGGCTGCCGTATTGATGGTCGGGCAGTTTGACTCGCGGCTTGTCCTTCTCGGTGCGGTCGATGATTGTTTCACCATAGCGATACAGTTCCAGCACCGTACCGACATCCAGTCCCTCGTTCTTGCCGCGATTGACGGTGACGATCTGATTCTGGCCGGCCTGAGAAACGCCACCGTAGATGGACATGATGCGCGCATTCACCTGCTTCTCCGGCGGGTGCGGCACATAGTTCAGGATCGGAGTCGGCGGCACGGGCAACAAGCGATCGCCGACGCCCATCTCCTGCTTTGCGCTGACCACTTTGAGGACGTGCGCCTCGTCGCTATTCTGCGCGGCGCGGTCCAGTTTGATGGTGCCGAGGTAGGCCGCTTCATAGCCGAGGATTGCCTTGGTATCCGGATCCCGCAGCGGTGTGCCGGGACGGAAGACCTGGAAGGAAGTGCCGTCACCCAGGTCGCCGCGGACATAGGCCTTGTCGTTGCGGCCCAGGAGTACGCGACCTTCCTGCGTTGCCACAATGCGCGGTGCGGTGTTCAATTCGTTTTCGCCGACGACCAGCGGTTGCGACAGGAAAGGTTCGATCGCGTTGGACGGGATCGCGGGCACAGCGTCCTTGCCGAGGCCCTCGGTGCGGATCTGCGGGGACAGGCGCACGGTGTCTACGCCGCCCCCGGCAACCGGTTTGCCCAGACGCAGGCGGCCGGCAGCGCGGTCGAAATACACGATTTGTCCCGGATAGATCCAGTGCGGATTGCGGATCTCATCGCGGTTCATGCCCCAGACTTGCGGCCAGCACCAGGCATGCGCCAGGAACTTGCCGGAGATGTCCCACAGCGTGTCACCGCGCACCACTTTGTGCTGGTCCGGCGCGTTTGGCTTGAAGACGCAGCGGGGAGAATTCAACACTTTATCGGTTTCAGCCGCAAAGCCGGTGGAAGCGGAAGCCAAAGCGAGGAGAAGGGCTGCTGTGCTAAACTTTTTCATAGTCTGTCCGGTAAAAACGGCTGAATACAGCGTGAAGACGAGTGCCGCAAGTGGTTGCCAGAATGAGAATTTCTTCTTGGCAAAACTTGTCAAACTGAATCAAATTCTGCACATAAATCCTTGAACTAGCAAGATAAACGACACTCTTAGACGGTGGTGTTGTTGCACAAAAGCCGTATGTCCCTATTAAATATCCTGCGCTATCCCGACCCTCGTTTGCACAAGGTTGCAAAGCCTGTGGCCATTTTTGACGAACGCCTGAAGAAGCTTGTCGCTGACATGGCCGAGACCATGTACGCCGCTCCAGGCGTCGGATTGGCGGCTACCCAGGTGGATGTGCATGAACAGATTGTCGTGATCGACACCTCGGATACCCATGACAGTCTGCAGGTGTTCATCAATCCGGAAATCATCTGGTCCAGCGAGGAAAAACTGGTTTACGACGAGGGCTGCCTGTCCGTACCCGGCATTTATGACGGTGTGGAGCGGCCGGCGCGTGTGAAAGTCCGCGCACTCGACGTGCAAGGGCAACCGTTCGAACTGGAAGCGGATGGATTGCTGGCAGTGTGCATCCAGCATGAGATCGACCACCTGAAGGGCAAGGTGTTTGTCGAATATCTGTCGCCGCTCAAGCGCAATCGCATCAAGACCAAGCTCTTGAAAGAAGAGCGTGAAATGAGCAGAGACCGCAAGCTGGCCTCCGCGCGTTAATCCTTTTGCAGCGCCGGACGCACTGGCCGGATGCCATTCCTGCCGAATTACTATCCGAAGTTGCCAGTGACATTGTGATGGTCTCCGCGTAACGCGGGAGTGATGAACGTCCTGTCTTCGACCGGAAAATGTCTGCTATCGAGGTCATTTGCAGGGCGCTTGGTCTAGGCATGCAATACAATCCAGCCTCATGAAAATAATATTTGCTGGCACTCCCGAATTCGCCGCCGTGGCCTTGAAGGCGCTGCATGGTGCAGGCTTCGACATCCCCTTGGTATTGACGCAACCCGATCGCCCGGCTGGCCGAGGCATGCAGCTTCAGGCCTCGCCGGTCAAGCAGTACGCACTCCTTCATGGCATCCCGGTTGCACAGCCGGTCTCCCTGCGACTCGATGGTAAATATCCCGACGTTGCGAAAGAAGCGCACGCACTTCTGAAAAATACCGACCATGACGTGATGGTGGTTGCTGCCTACGGACTGATTCTGCCGCGTAGCGTGCTCGACATACCGAAGTACGGTTGCATCAACATCCATGCATCGTTGCTGCCACGTTGGCGCGGAGCTGCGCCGATCCATCGTGCCATCGAGGCTGGCGATGCCGAGACGGGTGTCACCATCATGCAAATGGAGGAGGGCCTGGATACCGGTCCAATGCTGTCGATGGAACGACTGCCGATTGAGGCTGACGACACCACGGGCAGCCTCCACGACAAGCTGGCAGAGCTGGGCGGCAGGATGATTGTCGACGCCTTGCGCAAGCTGGAAAACGGCACACTGACGGCGGTACCGCAACCGGGAGCGGGCGTGACATATGCAGCGAAAATTGCCAAGGAAGAGGCTGCACTCGACTTCAGTCAGCCGGCCGAAGTTCTTCTGCGCAAGATCCGGGCGTTTAATCCTTTTCCGGGAGCCACAGGTTTGGTTAATGATGTCCCGGTCAAGCTATGGCGAGCAGAGTTGGTGCAACAGGCAACCAGCGCTGCTCCCGGCGAGGTACTTGCCGCAAATGCACAGGATGCGGTGCTGGTTGCTTGCGGCCAAGGTGTATTGCGAATACGCGAACTGCAAAAACCTGGTGGCAAACGCCTGCCTGCGGCTGAATTCCTGAAAGGCTTTCCGCTCGAGGGCGGTTGCTTCCGCTAAGTCAGCCACGGCGCTGCCCCCGGCGCGTTGTGCGAAAGATCAAGAAGCAGCATTTTTGGCCTGTCACGACGAGAGATCGAAGGAAGGGCGATTTACGCAAGCCTTTGATCTCACGTATAATTTTCTTGCGCCGATTTGATTGCCAAAGTCAAAACCCAGCTTGCGGGCGCCAGGGTGAAGTCCCATTAATAAATGCAGCTAAAGCGGACATCAGACCCGGTCCCGCTTTGCAGGCCGGGTTTTTTATTGTGAGAAGAAAATGAAACGTGACGCCGTCTCCTCCACCGAAGCACTGCTGCGCGATCTGCTGTCTCAACGCATCCTGATTCTCGATGGTGCGATGGGCACCATGATCCAGCAATACAAATTGACGGAAGAGGATTATCGCGGCACACGTTTCGCCGACTTCTCCGTGCCGGGCAAGGAGCTGTTCGTCAAGGGCAATAACGAATTGCTGACGTTGACCCAGCCGCACATCATCAGCGAGATCCACGAGAAATATCTCGCTGCCGGCGCCGACCTGATCGAGACGAATACCTTCGGCGCCACCAGCATTGCGCAGGACGACTACCACATGGCGCACCTGGTGTACGAGATGAACGTGCAGGCGGCAAAGCTCGCCCGCGCCGCGTGCGACAAGTATTCGACGCCCGACAAGCCGCGTTTCGTCGCCGGCGCGCTCGGGCCAACGCCGAAGACTGCGTCGATTTCGCCGGACGTCAACGACCCTGCCGCGCGCAATGTCACGTTCGACCAGCTCGTCGCCGCCTACCTGGAACAGACGCGCGCCCTGGTTGAAGGCGGCGCGGATGTGCTGCTGGTCGAAACAATTTTCGATACCCTTAACTGTAAGGCAGCGCTGTTCGCAATCGACGCGTTCTTTGAAGAGACGGGCAAGCGCTTGCCAATTATGATCTCGGGCACCGTCACCGATGCTTCCGGCCGCATCCTGTCCGGCCAGACGGTAACCGCCTTCTGGCATTCGGTGCAGCATGCGAAGCCGCTGACCATCGGCCTGAACTGCGCGTTGGGTGCAACACTGATGCGTCCGTATGCGGAAGAGTTGTCGAAGATCGCCGACACATTCGTCTGCGTCTATCCGAACGCCGGCCTGCCCAATCCAATGTCCGATACCGGCTTCGACGAGACACCGGATGTGACATCGTCACTGCTGAAGGAATTTGCCGAGAGCGGTTTTGTCAATATTGCCGGCGGCTGCTGCGGCACGACGCCGGCGCACATCAAGGCGATTGCCGATGTGGTCAGCAAGATCCCGCCGCGCAAGGTTCCCGAGACCACGCATACAATGAAGCTGTCCGGGCTGGAGCCGTTCATCATCGACGAGAAGTCCCTGTTCGTGAACGTCGGCGAGCGTACCAACGTGACTGGCTCCAAGGCATTCGCGCGCATGATCCTGAACGAGCAGTACGATGAGGCGCTGTCCGTCGCACGGCAGCAGGTCGAAAACGGTGCACAGATCATCGACATCAACATGGATGAGGCGATGCTCGATTCGGTCGCCGCGATGACACGCTTTTTGAACCTGATTGCTGCCGAGCCGGATATTGCGCGCGTGCCGATCATGATCGACTCGTCAAAATGGTCGGTGATCGAAGCCGGTCTAAAATGCGTGCAGGGCAAGGCTGTCGTCAATTCAATCTCGATGAAGGAAGGCGAGGTGGAATTCCTCCGCCAGGCAAAGCTGTGCCGTCGTTACGGCGCGGCCGTGATCGTGATGGCCTTCGATGAGACTGGCCAAGCGGACACCTTCGAGCGCAAGATCGAGATCTGCGCTCGCGCATACAAGCTATTGACCGAAAACGTCGGCTTCCCGCCGGAAGACATCATCTTCGATCCGAACATTTTTGCGATTGCGACCGGCATCGAGGAACACAACAACTACGCGGTCGACTTCATCAATGCCACGCGCTGGATCAAGGAAAACCTGCCGCATGCGAAGATCAGTGGCGGCGTGTCGAACGTAAGCTTCTCCTTCCGCGGCAACGACCCGGCGCGCGAGGCGATCCATACCGTGTTCCTGTACCACGCGATCAAGGCAGGCCTGACGATGGGCATCGTCAACGCCGGCATGATCGGCGTCTATGATGACCTTGATCCGGAACTGCGCGAGCGCGTCGAAGACGTGGTGCTGAACCGCCGGCCGGACGCAACCGAGCGCATGATCGAATTCGCAGCGACGCTGAAAGCCGGCGGCAAGAAGGAAGAGCAGAACCTTGAATGGCGCAGCGAGCCGGTCGAAAAGCGCCTTGCGCATGCACTGGTGCATGGCATCACGCAATGGATCGTCGAAGACACCGAAGAGATGCGGGTCAAGACGCTGGAAGCCGGTGGCCGTCCGATCAACGTGATCGAAGGCCCGCTGATGGACGGCATGAACATCGTCGGCGACCTGTTCGGCCAGGGCAAGATGTTTCTGCCGCAGGTGGTGAAGTCGGCGCGCGTGATGAAGCAGGCAGTCGCGCACCTGATCCCGTTCATCGAGGAAGAAAAACGCCTCGAGGAAGAACGCACTGGCATCGCCGCCAAACCGAAGGGCAAGATCGTGATTGCCACCGTGAAGGGCGACGTGCACGACATCGGCAAGAATATCGTATCGGTAGTCCTGCAGTGCAATAACTTTGAAGTCGTGAACATGGGCGTGATGGTGCCGTGTTCCGAGATCCTTGCGAAGGCGAAGGCGGAGAATGCTGACATCATCGGCCTGTCCGGCCTGATCACGCCGTCGCTGGAGGAAATGGCGCATGTAGCAAAGGAAATGCAGCGCGACCCGCATTTCCGCATGATGAAGATTCCGCTGTTGATCGGCGGCGCCACCACCAGCCGCGCGCATACCGCGGTCAAGATCGCGCCGAATTACGAGGGCCCGGTGGTCTACGTGCCGGATGCGTCGCGTTCGGTATCGGTCGCGCAGTCGCTGCTCACGCCTGAGCAGCGCGGGCAGTACATTGAGGAAATCAAGGGCGATTACGAGCGCATCCGCGAGCAGCATGCGAACAAGAAGACCACGCCGTTGATTTCGCTGGCCGAAGCGCGCGCGAACAAGATGAAGCTGGAGTTTGCGCCGGTCAAACCGAAGTTCATCGGCCGCCGCGTGTTCAAGAACTACGACCTCGCAACGCTGGCGCAGTATATCGACTGGGGTCCGTTCTTCCAGACCTGGGACCTGGCCGGCGCCTTCCCTGCGATCCTGAAGGATCCTGTGGTCGGCGAGCAGGCAAGCAAGGTGTACGAAGAGGGCCAGGCAATGCTAAAGAAGCTGATCGAAGGCCGCTGGCTGACTGCGAACGGCGCGATCGCGCTGCTACCTGCGAATACGGTCAATGACGACGATATCGAGATCTACACCGACGAAACCCGTACCAAGGTTGCGTTTACCTATTACGGCGTGCGCCAGCAGACGGCCAAGCCGGTGATCGACGGTATGGCGCGTCCGAACCAGTGCCTGGCTGATTTCATCGCTCCGAAATCGTCAGGCATCGCCGATTACATCGGACTGTTCGCCGTGACCGCAGGCATTGGCATCGAGAAGCACGAAAAGCGGTTCGAAAATGCGCACGACGATTACAGCAGCATCATGCTGAAGTCGCTGGCCGATCGTCTTGCGGAAGCCTTCGCTGAACACCTGCATGAGCGGGTGCGCAAGGATCTGTGGGGCTATGCTGCTGACGAGTCGTTGAGCAACGTCGAGCTCATCAAGGAAGCGTACAGCGGCATTCGTCCGGCACCCGGTTATCCTGCCTGCCCGGAACATACGGTAAAAGCCGATATGTTCGAGCTGCTGCAATGCGACGAGATCGGCATGCATGTGACCGAGTCGTTCGCGATGTTCCCCGGCGCATCGGTATCCGGTTTTTACTTCGCGCATCCGGAATCAAAATACTTCGTTGTCGGCAAGATCGGCGAAGACCAAGCCGCCGACATGGCAGTACGCCGTGGTGTGAGCAAGGAAGAGATCGAGCGCTGGCTCGCGCCAAACCTGTCCTGATGCAGGCGGCACATCTTCTTGGGGATGTGCCGCTAAGTTTGCAGGGGATAATTCGACCGTCCGCCTCAGTACGCTTCGTGGGTGACGCTGTCGCCCCAGGTGAATGCTTCGAGTTGCAGGTCGCGCAGGTCTTCCACGGAGAGCTGGACTTTTTCGAGCAAGTCCATTTGCAGCGGTTCCGCTGCTTCAAGCCGTTCCGTATGTTCCACAAGCCGGAGCAGGTCGCCGTACACTCCTTGGCGATGCAACAATGCTTGGCTGACCGCATCGGCCACAGGAATCTGTTCCAGAATAGCTTCCAATGGCATGCTGAACAGCGTATCCATCAGCGACATGATGCCGACGGTAAAAGCGGTTTCTGCCATCGCCCGATTGCGCGGCTCCCGGTGCTGTGCAATCAGCTCAAGGAGCTTGCCGCGCGTCGCCGCCAGCATCAGTAACGGCGTCGCACCCGAGCCTTTCCTTCCTGGTTCCGCATACAGCATGATCTGCAGCCAGCGCTGCAGCTGGTTGCGGCCGAGGATCATTAATGCCTGGCTGATGGAGTCGACGCGGCGCCGTGCACCTGCGGCCGGTGTATTAACAAGACGCAGGAGATTGAAGCAGAGAGACACGTCCTTCTTGATCGCACATTCGATTTCAACCGTGTCCGCATCCGAGTTAATCAGGTTCAGCAAATGCACGATCGCCAGCTGCGACGGCGAGAGCTTCTTGCCACTCAGGATCACAGGTTTGGCGAAGTAGTAGCCTTGGAAATAGTCGAAGCCAATGTCCATGCAGGTCTGGAACTGCTCGATCGTCTCGACCTTCTCGGCCAATAGTTTCTTGCCGGCCTGCTTGATCTTCGGCGTAAGCGCCAGCAATGCCGACAGCGGCATGTCGCGCAGGTCGAGCTTGATAACCTCCGCGAGTGGCAGCAGTTGCCTGAAATCTGCATTGTCGGTAATGACGTCGTCGAGCGCGAACTTGAAGCCGGCATTTACCAGTTCCGTAACCCGTTCGAGAACCTGTGGCGTGACTTTCGTTGTTTCGACGATTTCCAGCACGATTTTTTCGCGCGGCAGAAGCTGGAAAATATCGCTTGCTAATACGGCGGCGTCGACATTCAGGTAACCGAGCGAATCGCCGAGCACTTTTTCCATACCCAGCTCGGATGCATGAGCGATGACGGTTGCTGTTGCAGACAGATCGCTGGTGATATTGGCGGGCCCGGCTGGAGCATTCCGGAACAGCAGCTCATACGCGACGATGGTCTGGGTGCGATCCAGAATTGGCTGGCGCCCGAGGAAGAATTCGTGCGCACGCGATGGAGTTGTGTGGGCTGAATCAGTTGTGTTGGAGACAGTCATCCGAGTGGTTCTTGCCTTGCGTGGCGTTTTTCTGTTTTTCTCCGTACCGCAGCACAAAGAGCAAGTGCGTACAGGTCGTATGAGTCACGGTCATCGAGCGTGGGCGTGCCGGGTCTCGTTTATGGTGTACTCCACGCCTGGAACGGCAACGCATACGGCCGGTCCGCACTCACCTAGTAAGAAGGAGGAGGACATCACCTCTACTCGATACACTGTAGCGCATAATTATTTTCCTTGTGGCAACTTTCAATTGTGCAGTGCAATCACGTCAGCGATAAAGCCGTTCAGAAATCGGTCGGCGCGCCTTCTGCGAAAACCTTCAACTCGCCCGGCGCGAACTGGGTCCACGTCTCGTTAGTGGTTAATGGGGCAGTAACGATGATTGCAACGCGGTCGTTCGGCGTGGTGACTTGCGAGAAGTCCACGCTCAGGTCTTCGTCGGATAGTTCCGCCGTCGAAAACGGGTGCTTTCGCACAATGTAATGCAGGTGGGTGGAGCAATGCGCGAACAGTGCTTTTCCGTCGGATAGCATCATGTTGAATGCCCCGTGTCCTGCGATCTCGGCAGTCAATTCCCGGAGAGCGGTGCTCAGGGCAGGCAGTTCCGGCGGTGCATCCCTGAACCGGCGCCGCAGTTCTTGCAACAAATAGCAAAAGGCAAGCTCACTGTCGGTATTACCCACCGGACGAAAAGCGCCGTCGAGTTCCGGCACAAAATTCTTGAGATCGCCGTTGTGTGCGAATACCCAATACCGCCCCCACAGTTCTCGCACGAAGGGATGACAGTTCTCCAGTGCGACGTGCCCTTGGGTGGCTTTTCGAATATGCGCGATGACATTCTTCGATTTGATCGGGCAACGCTTGATCAGCTCCGCAATCGGGGAGGCGATGGCGGCTTCGTAGTCGACGAAATGACGGACTCCGGCGCCTTCAAAGAAGGCAATGCCCCAGCCGTCATTGTGTACGTCGGTTCGACCGCCGCGTGTGGCAAAACCGGTAAAACTGAACACAATGTCCGTCGGGACATTGCAGTTCATCCCAAGCAATTGGCACATGCTTTGCCTCCAAGACCACGACTTGATTTCAACATAGCACGTCCTGCGCGGAGCGCTCGAGTCTTATGAACGCTCCGAGCGTAACCAGGGATCGATTTCCGGTCGCGGGAATTGCTTTGTCATGAAATCGACGAAGGTACGGACTTTTGCGGACAACAGGCGCCGGCTCGGATAGACCAGCACTACCGACAACTGGCCCAGCCGTTGTTCCGGCAGTAGCCGCACCAGGCGCCCGGTGGCGAGGTCGTCACCCAGTGAGAACGACGGCCGCAGCACAATGCCCATGCCGGCCAGCGCACAGTGGCGCAACAACTCGCCGTTGTTTGACACCACCCGTCCGGTAATCGGGATATTGACCGTTTCTCCGTCCGGCCCTCTTGCTGGCCAGTGATGACGGACCTGCTCATAAGAAAAGTTCAGGCAAGCATGCCGCGAAATTTCCTCCAGCGTTTTCGGAGCGCCGTTCTTCTTTACGTAGGAGGGGGCTGCGCACAATAGAACCTCCGACATGCCGAGCTGGCGCGCAACCATGCTGGCATCGAACTTCTGGAAATCGATAAACACGCCTACGTCGAACCGGTCTTCCACCAGATCGACCGTGCGGTTGGTCAAAGTCACGTCGAGTGTGACACCCGGAAATTCGTTTGCATAAGCGGGCAACAATTGTGCGAGCTGGTGCTGGCCAAAGCCTAGGTGCGAATAGAGGCGCAAGGTGCCGCTGGGCTTCTTCGACTGTGACGATGCAATTGCTTCCGCATCGTCGATTTCCTGCAGTATCTGAACGACCCGCTCCAGGTAAGCATGCCCGGTTTCAGTGAGCGACAGTTTGCGGGTGGTGCGGTTGAGCAGGCGGGTGCCAAGGTGTTCCTCGAGATCTGCCACATGGCGCGTGACGACGGCATTGGAGATGTTCATCACCTGTCCGGCCCGTGCAAAGCTGCCCTGCTCGACAACTTTTGCGAATACCCGCATGGATTGCAAGCGGTCCATGAATTGCGCCCTTTATTGTTTCTGCATGAGAAATAATCCTTTGTGATTATTGGTATTTTTCGTGAAATACGCAACCGATACACTTTGCTTCATCGAAATGACGCTGCGAATGTGGCGCCGTGACCACCACCTTCTCTTGGGAGAACCAGAATGAAAGCGAAACAGTTGATGGCTGCAGTTGCGATGCTCGCCGCCACCGGCGTGGCGTTTGCCGGCGATAGCACCGAGTATGTCGACTTTGGCAAAGTGAAATCGGCCAAGACCCGCGCGGAAGTGCGCGCCGAACTCCAGCAAGCCTATGCAGAGGGCAAGGTTGGCCAGTATTCTGAATTTGTCGAGTACACCCAGGTCGCTTCCTCCAAGACCCGTGACGAGGTTCGTAAGGAAGCTGTCCAGGAAGCAAAGGGCAAGCAAAACCGCGTACCGTCCTTCGGCGGCTGATTCGGGTTTGCATCGCAAGTCGCCACGCAAGTGGTGCACGGCGTCTCATAGTGGGGGACGCTGAGGATTCAAGGGTTGGGCGTGCAGTTTGCACGCCTTTTTTTTTGCCCAATTTGCGTAACCGACAGGTGCAGGTGTTAGGGCATGCGAGAGCCCGGTGCGGCAGCCGCACTCGTTTCCGTGTTTCGATCCGTGATCGCCGTGTCTTTGGACAACGTACGTTTATGTTACGTGGTTTGACAGAGACCTTTCATTCCGCCATAGCCCGCTCCATTCTCAAAAAGACGATCGAAAGCGGGTTCATTCGTTAGATTGCGCACCGGGCGCGAATATTCCAGATACTTTGGGGCTTGCATGACTAAAGAGTCGTGCTATGGCTGCGACATCCGTGACACATCTGCGGACAGCAAACCACTGAGCGAAACGGCATTGCCACAAATAGCCAAGAATAATCAAGGGCTTATGATCTTGGCACATCTATTGCGAAAAGCTCGTCAACTCCAGTAATACGCATCGGGCTGCGGCGCGTGCCGATACTGCTGAAGTACCCTCTCCGGTTCCCGCCATTACTTGCGCATGCAAGTGTGGCGGGTTTTTTACTAAAGACGTTAATGGATTCATCTGCACGCTCATTCTTCATCACTTTGTAGCGTTCAGTCGAAACGGGGCAGACGTCTCAAGCAGGACATATCTCCACATGGCTTGCGCCGCAAATGCATCCCCTTCAACTTGAACGCGCTTTTCAAGGACGCCGCACCTCACTCTTTCGCATGTTGGCTCAGTGATTCGCTCAATGTTTGCGTTTGATAAAGCATGCAGGATAACGACTGAAATATCATCAGCCCGATCACGCATTCGCATGCGGAGCAATCGAATTGATGCAGCGGGAGGTTCAGCAGACGCATGGCGAAGTTTGAGATCGCTGCAGTCGGGATAAATCCCTGGCTGCCAGGTGCAACGAATATGAAGCGGCTCCTTGTTCGATCCGGTTTTTCGATATCCATATCAGTTCTCTGGATAGCGCAGGAGGAAATATGACGCAATCAAGAAAACAGGTTCCACAACATGCCCTCAAGCATGAGGGGATGCGCACAGCGTACCGCTCACGGCCGCACGATGTCCATAATCTTTATGTGAGCCTGAAACAATGGCGCATCTTCCATGCGGTCATCGATTGCGGCGGTTTTGCAGAAGCGGCGAAAGCGCTGCATGTCAGTCAGTCTTCCATTAGCTACACCATCGCCAAACTCCAGGACCAGCTGGGTACTGCATTGCTGCGTATCGAAGGACGCAAGGCTATCCTGACTGCAGAAGGGCGCGCCTTGCTCGAGCGCTCGCGTAATGTGCTGAAGGAAGCGATTGAGCTGGAGACCTTTGCCAAGAACTTGGGCCAGGGTTGGGGGCAGGAAATTCGATTGGTGGTGGACCATAACTTCCCGATGCATCTGCTGACGCAGGCGCTCAGCAAATTCAACGAGGCAGGAGAAGGCTCGGCCCACGTACGTCTGCGTGAGGTCGTTACCTTGCAGGCCGAAGATGTGCTGCGCGATCCCAATCTCGACCTGGCCATCAGCGAGCGTGTACCGCTGGGATTGCTGGGCGAGCCGTTGACCGAGATCGAGTATGTCGCGGTCGCACATGCACAGCATCCTTTGCTGAAGCTGGACCGCGAGATTACGGCAATGGACCTTGCCAAGCATGTGCAGATCGATATGGGGGCTGCCGGTACTGCCGAGAAGACAGGCATCACTCACTCGAAGCACGTGCGGCGCTGGGTAATGAATAGCTTCGATACCGTGGTCGCTGCTATCACCGAAGGATTGGGCTATGCATGGCTGCCAGAGCACCGCGTGAGGAAGTGGCTCGACGAAGGAACGCTGGTGCGGTTGCCACTGAAGGACAAGCGCGCCTGCAAAGTTATCCTGTACCTGATTCACGGTCGCCCTTGGTGCACGACACCAGCAGCAAGCCGTCTTGCGGAAGTGTTGCGGAATTTTGCAAAGGAGTCGGGAAACGGCTTGGACAATAGCTCGGAAAATGGCCAGAAAAACAGCGAGGCTCTCGTATAAGGCCTTCGGCAGGCCTCTGCCGCCTGCTTCTTCCCGCGGTTACTTGTGCGCTTCCAGATCCGTATTGCGGCTTTTCAGGAAGGGGCCGCTTGCTGGTGGCATTGCTTCCGGGCGAATGTTGTACTTCTCGATCAGGCGATACAGCGTGACGCGTGACACGCCGAGCAGCGCCGCCGCGCGTGAGATCTGATTGCGTGATTGCGAGAGCGCGCGACGTATCATTGTGCGTTCCGCATCGGCGCGCGCATCCTCCAGCGACATCAATTGAGCCTGATGATTATGTCGATCCAGCCCTAGGTCTTCGGGTTGGATGAAGCGGCCTTCAGCCATCACGGTAGCACGCTGCACACGGTTGACGAGTTCGCGCACGTTGCCGGGCCAAGGATGACTCAGCATGGCATTCATCGCTGCCTTGGAAAAGCCGCGCAGGCTGCGATTGTGCATGGCTGCGAACTGCGCGAAGTAATGCTTTGCGATGTCCTCGATATCTTGCCCGCGATCGGCCAGCGGTGGCATGGCAATGCAAACGACGTTGATGCGGTAGTACAAGTCCTCCCGGAAGCGTCCCTGCCTGACGGCATCTGCCAGGTCAATATGCGTGGCCGCGATCACACGCACATCGATTTCAAGCGTCTCGGTACCACCGACCCGCTCGATGGTTTTCTCCTGCAAAAAGCGCAGCAGGTTTACCTGCATGTCGAATGGCATGTCACCGATTTCATCAAGGAACAGTGTCCCGCCTTGCGCTGCTTCGATGCGCCCCATCTTGCGCTGGTTGGCGCCGGTAAAAGCGCCCTTCTCATAGCCGAACAGTTCCGACTGGAATAGTTGCGGCGCAATTGCACCGCAATTCACCGCGACAAAAGGCGCATTCCTGCGCGCAGATTGCCGATGAATCGACAGCGCGGCCAACTCTTTGCCAGTGCCGGATGGCCCGGTGATCAAGACCGAGGCGTCGGTACGGGCGACTTTCTGGAGCTGGCTGAACAGTTGCTGCATTTGCGGCGTCTTTCCAACCATCATGAAGTCCGCGTCGTCGGGTAGTAAGGCGGGCGATGGGCTGCGCTGCACGTCGCGCATGAACGCCATGCCCCAGGCGTGGCGCAGCGTCAGGACGATGTGATCCAAGTCCGCTGGAAGAGTGATGAAGTTGAACAGATGCTCCGCAATGAATTCCCGCATGCGCGGCATGGAGATCAGTTCCTGCGCGATCAGGCCAACCCACGAAATCCCGTTATTGCCGATGAATGGCTCGCACTTGTCGAGCTGGGCGAGGTCCGCCTCCTGCGTCACGACCAGCAGTCCGACCCGACAGCCGCCCTGCACGGCATCATGCGCCGCCTCGAGCGTAAAGCATTCGATCAGGTTGAGTCCCTGTTCCCTCAGGGTTTCGGTATATGAGCACGGCTGTCCGCTACGACTGGTCAGGCGAAGAACCAGGACAGGCTGGTTCGCTGGTGCAGAGGAGGAAACGTACAGCATTTTCAGAATACCTTGTTTTTGTTAATGCTTGCCGACGCACCGGATAGGGAGCGAAGACTGTAATCGACGAACGGCAATTGCTGCCTTGTGTCGAATGCTCCTGTCGGCATACCTTGGTCTGGCAACGGCCGAAGGGCTGTTTCATGTTCTGAACACGAATCGAGCTTACCGGCTTTTACCTACCCAAACAATGCCATAAATAGGGGAATTCACGACTACGATGCAGCCGTTTGTCATGCGTCAAAACCTTCTTTCTGCCACGAATCATGAGGGTTTCCGTGGAAGTGGGTACTTCTCTATTGAAATATGTGCAAGCGACGCGTAAAGAAGGGAGCGGGAGTTTGGCCTTGCGAAATAGCGGTGACGAAAGGCGTGCGGACGGCTATCCGAGAGTTACCTTGCAGCGCCAGAGGGTGTGGCCGGAAGCAATGTATTTTTGTTCGAACGGGGTGATCGGGCGCTCGGTCGCGTACCGTTCACAGCCGACCTCCTGGCCGCTAAATTGAGAAAGTGCGGTCGCGAATTCTTCGATGTAGATCTCCCAATTACTGCGGCACTCCAGCTCGCCGCCCAGCGCAACGATGGTCGGGAAAACCGCATGCCCGTGCCAGCGGCGTGCCAAATGGCCAATCTTGGGCCATGGATTGGGATAAAGAATGTAATGCCGCTTTGGCCGTACACCGGAAGCAAGCATGAGGCGCCAGAAATCCACCAGGTCGGCGCGGACGCGGATGAAGTTCGGCGGAATAGGGGCATCCCAAATGACATTGCGCGCCAGGCGATGGGCAGACTGATCGACGCCAATGACGAAATGGTCGGGATATTGTGCAGCCAGATGCAGTGTCGAAAGACCGACTCCACAACCGGCGTCGAGGATCAGTGGTGCACGACCGGCGTCATGCCATGCATCCAGGCTGCGGGCGAAGGCCGCGCGATTGTAGTCGGTGACTGGTTTGCGGAATTCTGCTCGGGCGTGCCTGGCAACGAGCATCGCCAGCTGGTCATGCACGCCGGTCTGCGCGCTGCTAACAGGATTTGAATTGGCATGCATGGAGGCGTTATTTTCAATGCATCAGAACGCCGGGCCTGAAACCTGCGTCGGACGAAATGTCCGACATCATGCCATATACAGTTCATTCAAACAGGAGAATGGGAAGATTGCGACGGGACAGTCGAACCTTGACCGCCCGCAGAAACGCGTGTTCACGTTTCTGCGGTGGACCGTGTAAAAAGCGCTAGTGCAGTGTAACGGGCTGACGCATCAGAGCATCATACTTGCCGAGGAAATCATCGATTTCTTCGACACTCGGCTCAGTTGCGATCAGGTTCTCGACTTCTTCCCGAAAAGCTCGTGCGAGCGTACCACCAATGAAGATCTCGCGTTTGCCGGACTTGTCCATGATTTCATATCCGCCAAAGCGCAGGGCTTCGCGACCATCATCTGCCCCGAACTCCACGACGCTGTATTGCTCGCTGTTGTAGATTAAGTTCATTTTGCGCTCCTTGTACTACGGAATAATTGCTGGTAACCGTTTACCAATGATGCAAAAATGGGGCCAACCGTTCGCATTTCAAGCCGGTTGCGCTGCGGGACGTCGAGCTTGCGAAAACTGATGCCTGATACAGAAGTGAACGGCGTCAGGTATGCAGATCTTTAGTGAGTGAAAGCAAATGGTCGTACGGTGCCTGCAGCAGGAAAGTGCGCAGGCTTTCGATATGCTTTGCATTCGCTACTGCAATATAAAGCCGTTCTGGCGAACGACGAAGCAAACGATTTAACGTCACCCGCATGGTAAGGTTGCCGGTGCAGCAAAGGCAACCGGGAGCAATCCGCGCGATGAGTAATTCTGGATCTTGTGCGAGTGCTTCAAGTGGGGATGCGCCGTCAGGAATTCCTTCAAGAATCAGCGCGGTATGCAGGCGGGAATCAAGTGCTGCTGCAATCGCCGCTTCTCGCGCGGCGATTGTTGCACCGGTAACCAGTGTCGTGAGGGTCAACCTTTTTTTGCGAGCTTGCTCGGTTCAACACCGAGTTGTTTTAACTTGCGATAGAGGTGAGTGCGTTCAAGTCCCGTTCTTTCCGCGACGCGCGTCATGCTTCCACCTTCGCGCACCAGGTGATGCTCAAAATACGCACGCTCGAACGCATCGCGTGCTTCGCGCAAGGGGAGGTCAAAGGACAGCCCGAGCAGCGGGGACTCGGCTTGAGCCATCGAATGCACGGCGACAGCGGCGCTGGCAACGCCTGCCGGCACTGGCTGGGCGTACTGCACCGCGGTACCGGCCGGCTCGGTCGGTGTTACCGGGATGGGGCGCGCCTGATAAAGCGGTGCAGGACGAGCCGTCTCTTGTGGGCGCGTCAAACCTTGCTGTACAGCCTTCAACAGTTTCTGTAAGGCGATCGGTTTTTCGAGGAAATTGAGTGCGCCGATACGGGTTGCTTCGACGGCGGTATCGATTGTCGCGTGACCGGACATCATGATCACCGGCATGGTGAGCAGACCGTCGCGCTGCCATTCCTTCAGTAGCGTGACGCCATCGGTGTCGGGCATCCAGATGTCCAGGAGTACGAGGTCGGGCTTTTCCTTCGCCCGCATCTCGCGTGCCTGCTGTGCGTTCTCGGCCGTTGTGACGACATGGCCTTCGTCACCCAGAATTTCCGAGAGCAATTCCCGGATACCCATTTCGTCATCGACTACCAGAATATTTGCCATATGCGTACCTTGTTCGGTTCCATTACCGATTTGTAATTTTATTATGCGCCGTCTCCGGAGCACATTTGACCAACGTCAGCCCCTTATTTTTGGTCCGGGGCTAACTTTAACAGCAAAATTGCCACTTTTGCACCGCTGCTGCCAGAGCGATTCTTGATGTCGATCCGGCCGCCATGTTCTTCGATTATCTTTTTCACCACCGCAAGTCCAAGCCCGGTGCCACGCGCCTTGGACGTCACATAGGGCTCGAATGCGCGCGCAAGAATTTTCGGGGAAAAGCCCGGCCCATTGTCAACCACCGACAGGCGTGCTGCCGTGCGCTCGCTGCCATCGGAATCGCGATAGCGAACTGTTTCGGTAACGACTTCGATGCGCGCCTTCTCCGCTTCCGGCGGGCGGTCCACGACCGCGTCCTGCGCATTCTGCAGGAGATTATGGATCACCTGCCGCAGTTGGGTCGCATCACCCATCACCATCGGCAGGTCAGCCGCCAACGATGCGTGGATGATATCGCGTTCGTCGCCAGCGACATACAAATGCAGGATTTCTTCTATCAGCGCATTCAGGTTCAGGGGCTGCAAGACGGCCGGGGGGGATTTCGCGTAGTCGCGGAAGTTGTCCACCATGCGTTTCATCGCTGCGACCTGGTTGACGATCGTCGTGGTGCCTTTGGTGAGCATCGCAGCATCCGGTTCTTCCAGCTTCGGTTCAAGCTTCATCTGCAAGCGTTCTGCGGAAAGCTGGATTGGCGTCAGCGGATTCTTGATCTCATGCGCCAGTCGGCGCGCGACTTCCGCCCAAGCGATAGAGCGCTGCGCCGAGATCACGTCCGAAATGTCGTCGAACACCACGATGTAGCCCGTGCCTCCAGCTACGGGCAGGTATGAACCGCGCGCAAGCAAGGTGATGTTATTGTCGACATCGGCACCGACTGTACGGCGTGGAACCTCGATCTGCTTCTGCCAATGCAGGTCGTCGCCTGTGCTGGTGACATCGCCAGCCGACTGCGCTCGTTGCTCGGAAAATGTAGCCGTAATAGCATCGGCTAGCGGCTCCAAGCCATGGATGGCGGAGATCGGTTTGCCGATGTGCGCATCGAAGTCGCTTTGCAGGATGCGCTCTACGGATTCATTGCAGGTAACCAGCCTGAACTGGCCGTCCAGCACCATCACGCCTGCTGACATGTTGGCAAGCACCGACTCAAGGTAGGCTTTGGCATTCTCCAGTGCGGCACGATTGCGTTCAACAGAGGCTCGCGCTTCCGACAACTGACGCGTCATTGTATTGAAAGACTGGGTGAGTGTACCGAGTTCGTCTGACGAGGCGACGATGGGCCGGGGTGAAAGATTGCCCTCTGCCACGGCCTTGGTACCTTCGGCGAGCACCAGCAAGGGCTGGGCGAGATCGCCGGCGATCAGGAACGCCGCAGCAATGGCGCCGAAAATCGCCAGCAGCAAGGTCAAGGTCAAAGTCACGATATAAATCTTGCGCAAGCCGGTCCGCGCCATGGAGCGTTCCTGGTACTCGCTGTACGCTGCGCGCAGCGCTTCCGCGTTCGTGGCCAGATGCGCGGGCACGGGCTGCAGCAACTGCAGGAAGCGTTCATCATTTCGCAGCGTCATACCATTGTTCGATACTGGTATCGCTACTACGGCACGCAACTTCAGTTCAGCAGTCCGTTTCTGTTCCTCCTGCAGCTCGGCGGGCGGCTCTTCGGCGACATCTTCCTGCAGGCTGTCCTGTATGTCGAATCCGCCCTCGATCGCCGAGAAGCCGCGGGTCATGCGGGCCTGCCGCAACATCGCCGTTGTCGGCAGGTCGGGCACAAGCGTTCCGAGGCGGCCACCGACCGTCGCAATGATATGACCGCTGGCCGTCACAATAGTTGCTTCCTGGGCCTGGCTTTGCTCGCGCAGTCGCGTCAGGTGGGTCACCTGTGCGGAATCCGACATTTCGGACAATTCCAATGCGATGCCGCGCGCTTTTGCGCTCAAGTCGGCTAACGAGGAATCGAGTGCGGTGCGGCCCAAGGTCAGGCCGGCCTCGAGCGCGGACTCGACGCGGACATCGAACCAGGATTCGATCGAGCGTGACACGAACTGCACCGACACGATATAGATTACGGTGCCGGGAAGGATGCCTACCAGCGCGAACAGTAGTACGAGCCGCGCCATCAATCGCGAGCCGAATTCGCGCCGCTTGTAGCGGCGGTATAGCCGTGTGAGCAGTAGCCCCACAAGCGCCAGCAGCGATGCTGCGATCAGCGCATTGAGCATCAGCAGTTCGGGATAATGCTGGTCGAAGAATTCCGAGTTGGCCGACGCCGATGCGAGAAGGAACAGCAGAATGCTGATGATCGCGCCGCCGACAATGAGGAAATAACGCAAGAACCGCTGCACGTCTAATCGGCCCTGAAGGTGAACTGTGTCCAATCGGAGGAGAACCGCCAGTCGGAGCTGTTGAGCGCGTGTACCTGGAACGGCTTCGGCAGACGCGCGACATCAAGTCCCATGCGGACCGCGACGTTATACACCTCGCCGGATTTGAGTGCGCCTCTTTCCGCGATCACCCAGCGGGCCGGGCGCCGTACCAGAGACAACGCATCGTCGAGAGAGTTGAAACTCTGCTGCAGGCGCCCGCTGATGGACGCGTGGTACTGGTGGGTCAGGACATTGTAGGAAATGCGGATGGTTTGCGTCGTACTGACGGTTTTTTCGTCAAACCAGTACCAGCGGGGGCGGCTAAGCTGCACCTCCGTCGTAAAGTAAAGCGGGATGCCGCGCGTTACTGCTTCTTCCAGGCTGCGAGTCAGCTCGAACGAAAACGCCATCGACAGCTTGTAACCTTCATCGGTGCTTTCCAAACTGGCACGGGTGATATCCACGCCTTCTGCGGCCTGCGCGGGCGGCGGTGCAATAGCGGCTGCCAGCAGCAGCACTGCAGCCAGCCAGCTAGCAAGGAAGTGTGGAAGTCGATGAATCACTCGTGTCGCACGCAGATCAATGACGAAAGGTATTGTTATTACTGACCAAGAAGGCTTTTCTAAAACCTGCGATATTGATTCAGGGATGCTGGTCGCGATGTGAACCGAGAAAAAACCATGCTGCCATGCATTGAATGAAGGTAAGTACGCCCTGTGATTGTTGTATTCATGCGTCCTTCCGGCTGGAGACGAATTTCGGTCGAGGATGGTATTTATCAGGCCGCATTCTTTTGGAATAGCGCATAAAACAAGCCGTCGTGATCTTGCTCGGCGCTCACGGTGGGCAATAATTGACCTGGCGCGGGCAACCGGACAGCGTTGTGTCGCTTGGCAAAAGCGGCGGCCTGCAACTCCGACTCTTGCGGCCAAAGTGAACAAGTCACAAATAACAATTTACCATCCGGGCGCAGCATCTGCCACAGATTGTCCAGAATTCGCCCGGAAAGTGTTGCAAGCTGTGCGGCATCCCCTTTCCGGCGCAACCAGCGGATGTCAGGATGGCGCCGGACGATACCGGAAGCGGTGCACGGCACGTCCGCAAGAATACGGTCGAAGATTTGGCCGTCCCACCAGTCGCGCCGGCTCGCATCCCCGGTTTTCAGTGTTGCCTGAAGTTGCAATCTTTGCAGGTTCTCGTCAATGCGTGCGAGGCGTTTCGGGTCGCTGTCCAGGGCAAGCAGGTCGACCTGTGATGTTTCAAGGATATGCCCCGTTTTCCCCCCGGGGGCGGCGCATGCATCCAGCACGCGCATTCCATCATGCAAATCCAGCAAGGGTGCTGCCATTTGCGCGGCTGCATCCTGCACCGAGACCATGCCGTCCTCGAATCCGGGTATCTGACTGACCGGGACGGCACGTTCCAGCCGCACGGCAACCGTGCCAACTGCTGTTGCGGCAATGCCTTGCTCTGTAAGCGATCGCAGATAGGCGTCTCTTGAAGTTCTGCGCTGATTGACGCGCAACGTCAGAGGCGGCGCAGTGTTTCCGGCTTGCAGGATGCCTTGCCACTCTTGCGGATAAGCGGCCTTTACTGCATCGATCCACCAAACCGGGTAATTCCAGTATGCCGCAGGCTGTTTGAGCGCCTGCTGCAATAGTGCGTCACGCTCGCGCAAGAACCGGCGCAGTACTGCATTGACCATGCCTTTCGCATGGGCAGTGCGGGGATCGGCAGCAGCGGCGCTGACTGCCTGATCGACGACAGTGAATCCGTCATAGGGGGCGTCGTCAGGATTAACCAGAAGCGATAGCGCACAGCACAAAAGTCCGTGCAACTCCGCCGGGGACGGCGGCTTGTTGGCCAGCATACCGAGCAGTACCTCCGTCCGGCCAAGCTGCCGCATGGCGCGGTAGGCGATATCCTGCATCGCACCGCGGGCCTGCGCGGGAGCATTGATTTGCGCGAACATAGCGGACAGCGCTTGTGGCAAGGCAGTGCCATCCTTGACCCGGGCCACTGCCCGGGCGGCACCCAACAGGCTGAACGCGAGCGAATCAGTTTTTAAATGCAATTTCATCAGCCGACAGGTAAGAGGAGAGCTATAAAAGGGAGGATCAGTTCTTGGTGAATGCGAGTCTTGCGCCGAGTCCGATGAAGGCGATGCCGACGATCCGCTCGAGCCACAGCCTGATGTGCGGATTGCGGCCGGCACGTCGGGCCAGCGTTCCCGAGAGAAGGGCAGTGCCGCTGTTCCATCCGAGGCTGATAGCCGAAAATGCGAGACCGAGCAACAGGAAGGCCAATGTCTTTTGGGTCGCATCGGCACGGACGAATTGCGGGATAAACGCAAGGAAAAACAGGATGACCTTCGGATTCAGTACGTTGGTCAGCGTGGCCTGCCAAAAGATCGTGCGAAGCGAGCGGACATCGCGCACATCGCTCACATTCGTGCCGTCCGGCTTGGACTGCATCATCCGTAAGCCCAGGTAGATGAGATACACGCCGCCGGCCAGCTTGATCAGCATGAAGGCATTGGCAGAAGCGGCCAGGATGGCGCTCAGCCCGAGTGCAGAGGCAAGCGCGTGCAGGCAGCAGCCGGCCGAAATGCCGAGTGCCGACACGATGCCGGCTGAACGGCCCTGCGCAATGCTGCGGCCTACTATATAGGCGGTATCGGGGCCGGGCGTAGCGTTAAGCAACAGGACCGAGGCAACAAACAGACTGAAGTTGGAGATGCCGAAGAAATCCATGACGTCGAACACCGGTGCTTGGTGTAGTCGGGAGAAAGGCGTCATTGTAGCCGCTCGCCGGCACTTTGCTGTCCGCATTGCTGCGGAGGATCGGCGCGCTATCGGACGCTATCAGTTCCCTGCCGATCCGATTCCGGCCCATTATCCTTACGGGCGGGGTTGAACGGTCGAGAGACTTCATGGCACCCCGGTCGTTCAATGATGCGTCGAGCAAATCGACTCGAATCAGGGCGGAATACCGTGCAGTAAGTAACAGGCTATACGCCCCACATCACATCCTGCTTGTTGTGCTGGGCAGCGCGCAGCATTTCCAGCAATGGGTATACGCGCGTTGCAAAGCTGACAAACTCAACCGGCTCGTGCTCGTTATCGTCGCCTTCCTCGCCATGATGGGCGAGCACATCGCGGCGCACTTCTTCGGATGTCGGATGCAAACGGTTTTCCGCAATTTCCGCTTCCAGCTTGGCCACCGCACTCGGCGTTTCCGCCGCCGTGATCACGCCGCGTTTGACGTCCTTGTCCAGCAAATCCAGTATGCGTTTGGCGTGCTCTTCATACATCAACACTTCGGCAGCCGCCTTTGATTTGAATGTGACCAACATGGAATCCTCCGCAGTCCACAGTACTCCCTGATGACTAAACCATAGCATGACTTTGCAGGATTTCTACAAGTCATATCGGTTGCAAGGCCTGTGTGCATCAAGAAAATTGCACCTGCAGCCTGGTTTTCGAAAGAGACGGGGCGGGATCTCTCTATTTCAACTTGAAAGAGGTAAAGAATGCATCGGCTGCGTCCCGTTCGACCGCATTTTCTTGGCCGACCACGACGAGCTGGTATGCATGCCTGTCCTGTGCAATGAACCGTGCGAGCATCAGGCGCGGCTGTTCTGCACCAGGTACGGCCGGGCCACTGGCCTCGATTTCAGTCGTCGGCACACCATTTACTGTGGAGGACTTTTCCTGCCTGATCGTTCCGCCGATGTTTCTGACCAGCGCAGTCTTCATGGAGTCCAACGCTTTCTGCGCCTGCATTGCGTCGGGCAGCTCGGTGATACCGACCGCGAAAGTTACGCCATCCACCTCTGCGGCAGTCATCGTCATATTGACCTGAATGCCATCGAGATTGATGTTCCGCGTGTGAGAGGCGGGCTTCGCCGGAAGGACAACGGCAAATGGGGTGCTGCTGCCGTGCACTTCGCGCCAGTCGTATTTCGGGCTGCAAGCGGTGAGCAGCAAGACGCCAGCGAGGCATGCCGACGTCAAGAGAGGAAAGGTTGAAAACCTGGGCATAGCCACGATGGTAACAGGCGACGCACAATGCGCGCCGATGGGGCTCAACGTTATTGAGAACCGGCAAGGGCGGTAGAAGCGCGGCTACGTGCGTGGTGGAAGGTCCGCATGCCGAGCATGACACCGACGCATAGCAAAGCGATGCCTGCGAGTACTGACAGGGTGGGCGCAGCACCGCGCCAGATGAAGGCATACAACAGCGCCGACAAGGTCTCGAATACGATCAGCTGTCCGGCTAGCGAGGTAGGCAGATGTTGGCTGGCCTTGTTCCACAGCATGGTCCCCAGCCAGGAGGCGCATAGCCCGAGTGTGAGCATCAGTCCGATAAAAGGCAGCGGACGCGGACCGAGCGGGAAGTCGTACCCGCTTCCGCTCGCGGCAACGTAAACGCCGTAACCGGCAAGTCCCGCCAGTGCCAGCGGCAATGTCGCGAGCCCTTGTACCGTCGACCATGTCGACGAGCCGATGTGAGAATGCTGCTTGAGATGCCGCGCATTCATGATGGGATACCAGGTCCAGGCAGCCAGCGCGCCCAATGTAATGAAGCATCCCAGCGCATAGTCGGAGATGCTGCGCTTGCCATCCAGTTGTGCCAGTTCGCCTGCATTAACCAAGAGCAAGCCAACCAGGATGATGAGCAGCGACGGTGCCAGCCGTTTCCATGCCACTGCTTCGGATGGATGGCCGGGCGACCAGTTCGAAAAGATGGAAATAATCACGGGCAAGGTGCCGATCAGCATGGCCGGTAGTGGAGCATCGGCGAGCTGAATGCCGGTCGCGAGCGCCGCGTAGTACAGGATATTGCCGACCAGGGACAGTTTCAGCGCAGCGACCCAATCTGCCCGCGTCAGCGCAGCAATCCGCCGACGGTCAAGAAAGGCCGGGATGAGTGCAATCAGGCCGAAGCCGACATAGCGGCCGAACGACAATACCAAGCCCGGATAGTCGGGGAGCATGAGGGGCGCAACAAATACCAGCCCCCACATGAGGCCTGCGCCGAGCGCGCAAAGAAAACCGGTCAACATAAGATCTGAGGTCGCAAGAATCGCAAAATCGCAATGTGAACCGATTATCCGCGCTTGCCGTTCTCCGGTCTTGTACCGATTTGCTGTTGGTATTGCGCTGGAGTCACGCCATAGGCGCGCTTGAACCAGCGGTTCAGGTGACTCTGGTCCGTGAGGCCGGCTGCCGCGGCAGCATCCGAAGGCGCAGTGCGCTGTGCGAGCAACGCCTTCGCACGCGCGGCGCGGCGTGCCTGCAGATATTGATGCGGCGTAGCATGGAATGTCGCAGAAAAGGTGCGCACGAAGTGGAATACGGACAGGCCTGCTTCTGCGGCCAGTGTCCCGATGCTAAGCGGCTGGTCCAGATTTGCCTCGATACAGTCGAGCACGCGCTGCATGGATGCCATGCGGCGCGCATCGCGTATCGACGCGGGGCGCTGCACATTGCTGCCGTAGCGGGTAACGATCGCATCTACAAGATGTGTGAAACCGGACAGGAAGCCGATATCGTCCGGGGCATGCCACATCGCGCGGAAGGTCTGCCGGAAGGCGTCGGCGAGCTTCGGGTCATGCACGGTCGCATCGGCAAAAAACGCTTCGCTGCCTGTTAGCTCGAGCAAGGTTTGCGGTTCGATGTAGAGCATCTGGTAGGTCCAGCCGGTGTCGACTTCTGCCTGCCCTGTGTGCAACTCATCTGGGTTCAGTAATACCAGCGTCCCGGCAGAGGCCAGATGTTCGGCGCCCTGGTAGCGAAAGCGCTCCACACCGGCTTCAATGGCCCCCAGCGAGTAACCGTCGTGTACATGCGGTGCAAACGCATGATCGACCAGCCGCGCCGAATACAGCTCCACGCCCGGCAGGTGCGGCGTCGCTTTAAAGGTCACGAATTCGGATGGATGGTGGAACATGGGAGCGCGGAACGACGACATCAACAATCAGCAATCATAAATCCATCTCGGAATCCGTGTCCGGACGAGTTGTCAATCCCGCATTAAAGCGGGCACAAGCCGTCGGCGCAATCCCAAAAACAATACGAGGAGCAAACGGCCGAGCCCCGGGCAAGTTTTGCTTGTGCCGGCGACACAAGCGATTTCCGCCCTGGTTCGTGCATGGATGGTGATCCAGCCACTGTCTGCAAGGAGATGTGACTGTCCTTCCTGCAATGCGACGGTGTTCCGGACCAGCTGTTCGCCGATATACATCGGTGGGCTACCAAGCACGATCTCTCCCTGCAGTGCGACAACAGTCATGTTGTGAGGGGCATACAGATGCAGCTGTTGTCCCGGGTGCAGCACGGATCTCCTTGAGTGCTTTTCTTCCATGTATCTTCTCCCGCCTTCATGAATAAGAATGCCTTCATGGTAGGGAGCCGGCACGCGGCAGAACAGGCACAAGAAAAGCCAATCGGGACCGGAACAGGAAGGATGCCCGCCATCTGTTATGGTTTAATTTTCTGAAATCTATATCTGTTCGGTGCGCCGTGAATAAGCGAACATGCGCCATGGATGCGCAACCTCTTTATCGGCAAGTAGCGGATCACTATTTGTCCGCAATCCGGCTCGGCACTCTCCCGCAGGGGGAGAAAATGCCTTCCGTGCGCGCAATGATGCGTTTGCACGATGTAAGCCTGTCGACGGTACTACAGGCGTGTCGCCAGCTGGAAAGTGAAGGATGGCTCGAGGCGCGCCCGCGCTCGGGCTATTTCGTTCGCCATCCGAAGCGCCTCGACATCATGCCGGTCGAGGAGCCGAACCTGGCATTGCCTCCAGACCCCGCCCAATATGTCGGCATTCACGCGCGTGTTTCTGAATTTATTGCACAAGGGCGCAGGCATCCGGTGCAATTCAACCTGTCCGGTGCGCGTGCCGCGCCCGACCTGTACCCTTCCGAGCAGCTCAAGAATGCAGCTATCCGTGCGCTGCGACGCAAACCGGATTTGCTGGTATGCGCGGGTTCGCCCGGCGGCAACGCAGCGTTCCGCTCAGTTCTGAGCAGGCGCGCGATGGCAAACGGATTGGTGGTGGCTCCAGATGAAGTAACTGTCACGCATGGCTGCATCGAAGCCTTGAACCTCGCTTTGCGCGCCGTTGCTGCGCCAGGCGACACGATCGCGGTAGAGTCGCCCACCTTTTACGGTTTGCTGCAGATCCTGGAAAGCCTCGGTCTGCGCGCCCTGGAGATTCCCACTTCATCTACAACCGGCCTATCGGTCGACGCCCTGGAACTGGCGCTGCAGGCCTATGACAATATCAAGGCGGTTGTTGTCGTGCCGCACCTGCAGAACCCGCTGGGCAGCATCATGCCGGATGCACACAAGCAGCGACTGGTGCAGTTGTGCGAACGGCATGGCGTTGCGCTGATTGAGGACGATACCTACAGTGAACTGGTTGAAGACGCGGCGCCTCTCACCGCACTGAAGGCATGGGATCGTAGCGGTAATGCCATCTATTGCGCTTCGCTGCACAAGGTACTTGCACCCGGCATGCGGCTTGGCTGGATGGCGGCCGGCCGCTGGCGTGCACGGGTGGAGATGCTCAAGTATGCACAAACCCGTGACAATGAAGAATGGTCCCAGATCGCGGCGGCGGAATACATGGCGTCTCCCGACTATGAGCGCCATCTGCGCCGGCTGCGGCCCATACTGCGTGTTCAGCGCGAGCGCATGGCAGAAGCGATCGCCACGTACTTCCCGCTAGGTACGCGGTTGAGCATTCCGGCAGGAGGACTGACACTCTGGATTGAGCTGCCCGAAAAGCTGCCGTCCACACGTGTGTTTGATGCGGCGATACGAGAGGGCGTCCTTATCGCTCCCGGCTCCATGTTCTCCAACTCGAACCGCTTCGACCACTTTATTCGCGTGAGCTGCGGCTGGTGCTATACGGATGCACTGGATGATGCGGTGCGCAGGCTGGGCCGGCTTGTCAGCGAACTGTCGCGCAAGGAAATCAAGGCCGCGTAGGTCCTTGGAGCGTTGAACAAGATGCCGATGGCAAGGCACTTCGTCGCAGCCAGTACGCGGTGTACGGCAAGACGCCCTTAGTGTTCGCGCAGGGCCCGTCGATACTGGATTGCCTCGGCCACATGTGTCTGCGCGATGTCCGGCGCGTTGGCCAGGTCAGCAATAGTGCGCGCGACTTTCAATACACGATGATAGGCCCGCGCGGACCAGTTCAGGCGCGTCATCGCAGTGCGCAGCAACTGTTCCGCCTGCGCATCCGGTTTGCAGTGTATGTCGATCTCTGCTGTAGACAGTGCGTGGTTGCCTTTGCCCTGACGCTTGTGCTGGCGCTCGAACGCCTGCTCCACGCGAGCAGCAATCGCGCTGGACGGCTCGCCATCGGCTTGCTTCAGCAACTCGTTCTGGGGAAGTGCGCCAACCTGGATTTGCATGTCGATGCGGTCGAGCAGCGGCCCGGAGATCTTGTCCTGATAGCGCGCAACGATGTCCGGCGTGCAGCGGCATTTGTTGGCGCTGTGCCCCAGGTATCCGCACGGGCATGGGTTCATGGCGGCGACGAGCTGGAAGCGTGCGGGGAAGTCCGCCTGCCGGGCAGCGCGGGAAATCGTGATGTGCCCCGACTCGAGCGGTTCACGCAGCACTTCAAGCACCTTGCGGTCGAATTCAGGAAGCTCGTCCAGAAATAGAACGCCGCGGTGAGCAAGCGAAATCTCTCCGGGGCGAGGTGTGCCGCCACCGCCTACCAGCGCCACCCCTGACGCCGTGTGATGCGGGGCGCGATACGGGCGAGACTTCCAGCGCGAGATGGAAAAGCCGCCGTTCAATGACTGCACCGCAGCCGACTCCAGTGCTTCCTCATCCGTCATCGGCGGCAGGATGCCGGGGAAACGCGCTGCCAGCATTGACTTGCCGGTGCCCGGCGGCCCAACCATCAATACGCTATGTCCGCCTGCTGCTGCAACCTCCAGCGCACGCTTGGCTTGCGCCTGGCCTTTCACCTCGGAGAAATCGGGATATGCGGGACGTGCTCCATCCGCCTGAGCACGATGGCGCGAGAGACGTGCTTCGCTGTCGGACGCCGCAAAGTGCGCACATACCTGCAGCAGCGAGTCGGCAGGGAAGATCGCCGCGTCGCGCACCAATGCCGCTTCGTCTGCGTTGGCGCGCGGCAGGATGAATGCTCGCTGCTTGCCGGAGGCATCCGCTGCGCGGTGCATTGCGTAAGTCATCGCGAGTGCGCCGCGGATGGGGCGCAGTTCTCCCGACAGGGACAGTTCGCCTGCAAATTCATACCGGTCGAGGTCGTCGGCCGGCATCTGCCCGGACGCGGCGAGGATGCCGAGTGCAATCGGCAGGTCGAAACGACCGGACTCCTTTGGCAGGTCGGCAGGTGCGAGGTTGACGGTGATGCGCCGGGCGGGGAATTCAAAGCGCGCGTTCTGCAGCGCGGCGCGTACGCGGTCCTTCGACTCCTTCACCTCGGTTTCCGGCAAACCAACGATGGTGAAGGAAGGCAAACCGTTTGCAAGATGCACTTCGACGGTCACTTCGGGCGCATGCATGCCGGCCAGCGCCCGGCTTTTCAGGACCGCAAGGCTCATCGATCAGGGTTTGCGCAACTGCGCTTCGAGTTCGGCGACACGCGCTTCCAGCGCTTCCAGCTTGGCGCGAGTCTTGGCTAGGACTTGAGCCTGCACATCGAATTCTTCGCGGGTGACCAGGTCGAGCCGGGAAAAGCCTTGCGTCAGCATTGCCTTGACGTTTTTCTCCATGTCTTTGGCGGGGGAGTTTTCAAGTGCCTGGCTGATCTTTGCCTGCAGGTCGTTAAAGAAATTGTTGCGATCCATGATAGTCCTGAATGAGCGGCGCACATTGATGGTGCGAGCACTACGCATACGCCTCAGTGTGGTGCGTGCCTTGCGTTACATCACCTGAAACGGGCGCAAGGAATGTGCACGTTGTGCCGGAATGGCAAAAATGATAACGCAAACGCACCGAAAAAAGGTGGCATGAGTCCTGCTAAACAGTTGGAAAAATGCAATTCGCCGCATTTTTTCAACCAAACACCATAAAAGGGAACGCCATGAAAAAAATGATTCTTGCTGCTGCCGTCTTCGCTGCCTTTTCATCGTCTGCTTTCGCACAGCAAGCGGCCGCGTCCGATCATACCTTTACCGGCAACCTGACGCTAGCGAGCGACTACCGTTTCCGCGGCATTTCGCAGACCTTCAACAGGCCGGCGATCCAGGGAGGATTCGATTACGCGCACAGCAGCGGCTTTTATGTCGGCAACTGGAACTCCAACGTCAGCGGCAACCAGTACCCGGATGGCGCAAGCCTCGAAATGGACTTTTATGGCGGCTACAAGTTTGAGCCGGTGCAGGGGCTGACTGCGGATGTCGGCGTCCTCAAGTACTACTATCCGGGTGCGCGCAATGGCGATGGCGATAAGTTCGACGCACTCGAACTCTATGTCGGCGCTTCATGGAAGTGGTTCTCCGCGAAGTACAGCCATGCCATCGACGATGAGTACTTCGGCTTCACCGACGCAAGGGGTTCCTATTACCTGGACCTGAGCGCGAACTTCGAAGTGATGGAGAAGACCACGCTGGGCTTCCACGTCGGTCGCCAGAAGTTCAAGAACTTCGGCGATTACAACTACACCGATTACAAGGTCAGCCTCTCTCGTGACTTCGGTTTTGCCACGCTGGGCCTGGCCCTGATCAGCACCAATGCCGATTCCGACATCTACACGATCTCCAATGCGAGCGGCACCAAGACCAAGGATGTGAGCAAGAACACTGCGGTGCTGTCGATTTCCAAGACTTTCTAAATTTGTAGGGGTTCGTCATGAAACTGATCACTGCGATCATCAAACCATTCAAGCTTGACGAAGTGCGGGAAGCCCTGTCGGCCATCGGCGTGCAGGGTATCACCGTCACCGAAGTCAAGGGCTTTGGCCGCCAGAAGGGCCACACGGAGCTGTACCGCGGCGCCGAGTACGTGGTCGATTTCCTGCCCAAAACCAAGATCGAGGCGGCGGTGGACGATGCGATCGTCGAACAAGTGCTCGAAGCGATCGAAGGCGCCGCACGCACCGGCAAAATCGGCGACGGCAAGATCTTCGTCTATGACCTGCAACAAGTCGTGCGGATCCGGACCGGTGAAACGGGCAAGGACGCACTCTAAGGAGACACGATGATGAACAAGCTATTTACGCGCTTCCTGGCGGCGGCAGCGCTGCTGGTATCAGTCGGCCTGGCGCAGCCGGCACTCGCGGCGGATGCGTCGGCTGCAACAACGCCTGTTGCGACAGCAGCAACCGCCGCTGCACCTGCTTCGGACGTCGTGGCACAGGCAGCACCAGCGCCCGCAGCAGCGGCACCGGCCGCCGAGCCGGCCGCTCCGACAGCTGCCCCGACGCCGAACAAAGGCGATACCGCATGGATGATGATTGCCACCGTCCTCGTGATCCTGATGACGATTCCAGGACTGGCATTGTTCTACGGCGGCCTCGTGCGCTCGAAGAACATGCTATCAATCCTGATGCAGGTCTTCATGATCTTCTCGCTGATCATCGTGCTCTGGTGCATTTACGGCTACTCGCTCGCATTCACCGAAGGCAGCAGCTTCATCGGCGCGTTCGATCGCTTGTTCCTCAAGGGCATTACACCAGAGTCGGTTGCCGCTACCTTCAGCAAGGGCGTCGTGATTCCTGAGTTCGTGTTCGTCGCCTTCCAGGCCACGTTCGCAGCGATTACCTGCGGCCTGATCGTCGGCGCATTCGCCGAGCGCATCAAGTTCTCCGCCGTGCTGCTGTTCATCGTGCTGTGGTTCACCTTCTCCTACCTGCCGATCGCGCATATGGTCTGGTTCTGGGCCGGCCCGGATGCCTACACGGATGCCGCTGCGGCGGAAAAGGCGGGTGCCATTGCCGGCTGGTTGTTCCAGAAGGGCGCGCTTGACTTCGCCGGCGGCACTGTCGTGCACATCAATGCCGCCGTTGCCGGCCTGGTCGGTGCCTATGTGATCGGCAAGCGTGTCGGTTACGGCCGTGAATCGATGGCGCCGCATTCGCTGACGCTGACCATGGTTGGTGCATCGATGCTGTGGGTAGGCTGGTTCGGTTTCAATGCCGGTTCCGCACTGGAAGCGGGTGGCACTGCTGCGCTGGCGCTGGTCAACACGTTACTTGCCACTGCTGCGGCGACCCTGTCCTGGACCTTTGGCGAATGGCTGGCAAAGGGCAAGCCTTCCATGCTGGGTGCGGCTTCCGGTGCAGTGGCTGGCCTCGTGGCGATTACCCCGGCCGCCGGTTTCGTTGGCGTAATGGGTGGTCTCGTGATTGGTTTGCTTGCCGGCATCGTCTGCCTGTGGGGCGTGAATGGTTTGAAGCGCCTGCTCGGCGCTGACGACTCGCTCGACGTGTTCGGCGTGCATGGCGTGGGCGGCATGCTTGGCGCACTGTTGACTGGCGTGTTCGCTGCACCATCGCTGGGCGGCACCGGCATCTACGACTACGTTGCCAACAAGGTCGCCGAGGAGTACTCCATTGCCGGGCAGGTCTGGATCCAGGCGCAAGGCGTGCTGACCACGCTGATCTGGTCCGGCGTGGTGGCCTTCGTGGCCTACAAACTGGTCGACTTGCTGATCGGCCTGCGCGTGCCGGAAGAGCAGGAGCGCGAAGGCCTGGACATCACCAGCCACGGCGAGTCCGCTTACCACGCCTGATTACGGATACCCGTAAAGCGAGTACACATAAGAAATTTCCCCATCCGCACCGCGGTTTTTCAAAGCGCCTCAGACGAGGCGCTTTTTTTTCGTCATGATCTTTAAAATTGGCGAAATGCCCAGATTTAAGTTGTCTTAGACGTTTTTTCGTTTTGATTCATTGTCGTTTGTGAAACGAACGCCATTTACTGCATTCCCGAATAACATCCGGCAGACGCAATTTAGGGATTACCGTTAGAATCGGCGGCAGCTCCCATTGCAAAAATGCTTATACCGCAAAGGTTTATATGGTTCCGCACCTTGTCACGGCCTTGAATGGCCCGCTCCTCGACCTCGAAAAGAAAATGCTCGCGGCGACGCCGTCGATCGAACGCTGGTTCCGGCTCGAGTGGCAAGAACATACTCCGCCGTTCTATTGCTCCGTGGACCTGCGCAATGCCGGCTTCAAGCTGGCGCCGGTCGATACCAACCTGTTCCCGGGCGGCTTTAACAACCTGTCGCCGGAAATGCTGCCGCTGGCCGTGCAGGCGGCGATGGCTGCCATCGAAAAATACTGTCCTGATGCGAAAAACCTGCTGCTGATTCCCGAGCGGCACACCCGCAATACCTTCTACCTGCAGAATGTCGCGCGCCTGATGCAGATCTTCCGCCAGACCGGCCTGAATGTGCGGCTCGGCTCGCTATCGGAAGACATCAAGGAACCGACCCAGATCGACCTGCCCGACGGCAGCTCGCTGCTGTTGGAACCCCTGGAGCGCATCGCCAACGGCCGCCGGGTCGGCCTGAAAAATTTCGATCCGTGTACGGTCCTGCTCAACAACGACCTGTCGTCCGGCATCCCGCCCATCCTCGAAAACCTGCATGAACAAAATCTGCTGCCGCCGCTGCACGCCGGCTGGGCAGTGCGTCGCAAGACCAACCATTTTGCCGCTTACGATGAAGTGGTCAAGCGCTTTGCCAAGCTGATCGACATCGATGGCTGGATGCTCAATCCGTATTTCGCGAAATGTGGCCAGATCAATTTCCATGAGCGTACAGGCGAGGAATGCCTGGCCGCCAATGTCGACATGCTGCTGACGAAGATCCGCAAGAAGTACAAGGAATACGGCATCAAGGAAAAACCTTTCGTCATCGTCAAGGCGGATGCCGGCACCTACGGCATGGGCATCATGACGGTCAAGGACGCCAGCGAAGTAAAGGACCTCAACCGCAAGCAGCGCAACAAGATGGCTGTGGTGAAGGAAGGCCTGGAGGTGAACGACGTGATCATCCAGGAGGGGGTGCACACCTTCGAGCAAATCAACGACGCTGTGGCCGAGCCGGTGGTGTACATGATCGACCGCTATGTGGTCGGTGGCTTCTATCGCGTGCATGCGGAACGCGGCATCGACGAGAACCTGAACTCGCCCGGCGCCCACTTCGTGCCCCTGGCCTTCGCGCAGCAGCATGCCTTGCCGGATCTGCAGGCCAAGCCGGGCACCGCACCGCCGAACCGCTTCTACATGTACGGCGTGGTGGCGCGTATGGCCTTGCTGGCAGCATCCATCGAGCTGGAAAAGACCGACCCCAATCCGGAAATCTACTGACGGGCTGAACAATAATGGCGCGCCTGAAATTTGCCTTCCTTGCCGATCCGCTCGATCAGTTCAAGACGTACAAGGACACGACCTACGCAATGATGGCCGAAGCGGCAAAGCGCGGCCATGAGGTCTATGCGTTCCAGCAGAAGCACATGGCATTTCACGAGGGAACGGTGGTGGCCAATGTCGAGCGGATCACGCTGACCGGTGATGCAAAAGACTGGTACCGCGCCGAGGCGCCGATGGCGATGCAGCTGACCGAGTTTGATGCGGTGATGGTGCGCAAGGACCCGCCGTTCAACATGGAGTACATCTACCTCACGTATTTGCTGGAGGTGGCGGAAACCCAGGGTGCGCGCATCTTCAATCGGCCGCAAGCCATTCGCAGCCATAACGAAAAACTGGCCATCGCGCAGTTCCCGCAATTCACGGCCCCTACGCTGGTGACCAGCGACGAGTCCCGCGTGCGCGCCTTCCATCGCGAGCACAAGGACATCATTCTCAAGCCGCTGGACGGCATGGGCGGGGCCGGCATTTTCCGCGTGAAGGAAGACGGCCTGAACCTGGGTTCCATCGTTGAAACGCTGACCGAAAACGGCAAAAACACGATCATGGTGCAGCGCTTCATCCCCGAGATCACGCAGGGCGACAAGCGTATCCTGCTGATTGGCGGACAGGTTGTGCCTTATAGCTTGGCGCGCATTCCGCAGGGCGGGGAAGTGCGCGGCAACCTCGCGGTTGGCGGGCTCGGCGTGGCGCAGCCGTTGTCGAACCGCGACCGGGAAATCGGCGAGGGACTTGCTCCACTTCTTTTGTCCCGCGGCCTATTGCTGGTAGGATTGGACGTTATCGGGGATTATTTGACGGAAATAAATGTCACCAGTCCAACCTGTTTTCAAGAGATCACACAACAAACTGGCTTCAATGTGGCCGGCATGTTCATTGATGCGCTTGAACAGCAGTGCCAGTGAATTTTCCGCGCTTGTCGTGCCGCCAGCCTTGACTGGCCATGGCGGCAACCGGTCTCGTGCCGGATCTTCGCGCACATTGACCGGAGTCGACCATGGCGTCGGCCAGTTTAAGCCAGGGCTAGCATGATTGGTATTCTCCTCTTGACGCACGAACCGCTGGGCAGCGCCTTCATCGAAGCTGCCACGCATGTGTTTCGTGCGCGACCGGAAAGGATGGAGGCGATCGATGTGCGCGCCGACCAGGATACTGCCGAAGTCAACCGCCTTGCGCAGCAAGCTATCGCGCGACTGGATGACGGTTCCGGCGTGCTCGTCATCACCGATGTGATGGGCGGCACGCCCTCCAACTGCACGCTGCGCCTTAGCAACCCGGGACACATTGATGTGATCGCCGGCATTAGCTTGCCAATGTTGCTGCGTGCGCTCACCTATCGCAACGATACACTTGATGTGGTCGTCGAAATGGCATTGGCCGGTGGCCAGAGCGGCGCTGTCCGGGTGGACAACCGCGTGCGGCTTTCCCCGACTTGAAAACTAAAACTAAAAACCAGAGACATGATTCAACAGGAAATCGAAATCATCAACAAGCTCGGGCTGCACGCACGCGCATCGGCCAAGCTGACGCAACTGGCAGCGAAATTCCAGAGCGACGTATGGATGACCCGCAATTCACGACGCGTTAACGCGAAGTCCATCATGGGCGTCATGATGCTGGCCGCAGGCAAGGGTTCCAAGGTCCTCCTCGAAACCGATGGCAGCGACGAGCAGGCATGTTTTGACGCGATCGCCGAGCTGATTCAGAATAAATTCGGCGAAGGCGAGTAACAGTCACGCAATGGCTTCCTTCACGCTCCACGGCATTCCGGTTTCCCGCGGCATTGCGATCGGCCGCGCGCATCTGCTCGCGCCGGCGGCGCTCGACGTCAAGCATTACCTGATCCCGCAGGAGCAGGTCGAGGCGGAAGTGCAGCGCCTGCAAAAGGCCATTGCCACCGTCCACAAGGAATTGCAGACCATCTGGAATGACTTGCCGAAGGATGCTCCGGCAGAGCTCGGCGCGTTCATCGACGTGCACGCACTGATCCTATCCGACCCAATGCTGTCCGAGGTGCCGCTCGACATCATCCGTAACCGCTATTACAACGCCGAATGGGCGCTCGTGACGCAGATCGATGAGTTGTCGGCGCAGTTCGACGAGATCGAGGATGCCTACCTGCGTGAACGCAAGAGCGATATCCAGCAAGTCGGTGAGCGGGTGCTGAAGGCATTGACCGGCAGCGCATTGCCGATCCTCGGCGAATCCGGAGAGTCCACGGGGCGCATGATTGTGGTTGCCCATGACATTTCACCCGCGGACATGTTGCAGTTCAAGGATCGCGCGTTCGGCGGGTTTGTTACCGACCTTGGCGGGCAGAACTCGCACACCGCAATCGTCGCGCGCAGCCTCGACATACCGGCGGTAGTCGGCATGTACAACGCATCGGCACTGATCCAGCAGGATGACTGGGTCATCATCGACGGCGATGCCGGGGTCGTGATTGTCGACCCGACGCCGAATGTGCTCGAACAGTACCGCGAGCGGCAGGCGCGTCTGCTGCGTGAACGCAAGAAGCTCGGCAAGCTGAAGAAGACGCCGGCCATCACGCGCGATGGCACCGAAATCGCGCTGCTGGCAAATATCGAATTGCCCGACGATTGTCCCGGCGCACTGGATGCCGGCGCCATGGGCGTAGGCCTGTTCCGCTCGGAGTTTCTGTTCATGGGCCGCGCGGGCTATGTGCACAAACTGCCATCGGAAGACGAGCAGTTCGAGTCTTATCGCCAGGCATTGGTCGCGATGAAAGGCAAGCCGGTTACCATCCGTACGCTCGACATCGGCGCCGACAAACCGCTCGATGCGGCAGAACAGACAGCACTGAATCCGGCACTCGGCTTGCGCGCGATCCGATTCTGCCTGGCTGAGCCACAGATGTTCCTGTCGCAATTGCGAGCGATCCTGCGCGCTTCGGCATACGGGCCGATCAAGCTGCTGATCCCTATGCTCGCGCACGCGTTCGAGATCGACCAGACGCTGGCAATGATCGAGCAGGCCAAGTCGCAGCTGCGCGAGGCGAACAAGAAATTCGATCCACTGATCCCGGTCGGCGCGATGATCGAAATTCCGGCCGCGGCATTGACCTTGCCATTGTTCGTCAAACGGATGGATTTCCTTTCCATCGGCACGAACGACCTGATCCAGTATACCTTGGCGATCGACCGCGCCGACCATGAGGTTGCGCACCTGTACAACCCTTTGCATCCAGCTATCCTGTATTTGCTTTCGAGCACGATTTCAATTGCGTCGAAAGCGGGTATCCCGGTGGCGGTATGCGGCGAAATGGCGGGCGACATCAAGTTGACACGCCTGCTGCTCGGCATGGGACTGCGCGAATTTTCGATGCATCCGACGCAAATTCTTGCAGTAAAGCAAGAAATTCTGAATGCGGACCTGAATGTGATCACACCGCAAGTCAAGAAGATACTGCGCGCGATGGAACCAACGGTCATTGCAGAGGCGGTCGACCAACTGCGTGTCCTTTAAGTGTCAAGCGGCATCTAGAAACACTCGGCGACGGCCGCGGAATCTCCGGTAGCAGGATCTCTCCGGGAAGCGATCTCGTTGACGTGCCCGGCGACTCTGCCGCGTTGTCATCCCTTTAATTAATCGTTTGGCTAGTAAGACCGAAGCAGGCGATGCTGTTGCCTGCACTCAAAACGAGCTCCGTTGATACCAAGCAAAGCGTTGTTGTTTGACGCACGGAACTGTCTTGGTTATTCTTATGCAACGCGCCGATTTGAAGATCAGCTTGCGGGCGCGTAATAAATACGGCTAAAGCGCGCTTGCCCATAAGCCCTCTATTAGCCCGACGAGCCGACCGCTTTCGGGCTTTTTTGTTTTTGGGCGCATTGGAATGCGTCGCGAGACCGACGCGCACAGAACAGACACGCCATTTTTTGGACTGCTATGTCATCCCTAGGAATCGTTTTTCCGCAATCGATGCATTTCCCGGAGCCCCTGCCGCTCAGCAGCGGCGCCTCCCTGTCCGATTACACCCTGATGTACGAAACCTACGGCACGCTCAATGCCGACAAGTCGAATGCCGTGCTCATTTGCCATGCGCTGAACGCGTCGCACCATGTTGCCGGCATGTACGAGCGCGCCGACGGCGGCAAGAATGTCGGCTGGTGGGACAACATGGTGGGCCCGGGCAAACCCGTCGATACCGACCGTTTCTTTGTCATCGGCGTCAACAATCCCGGCTCCTGCTTCGGCTCGACCGGCCCGATGCATACCAATCCGGCCACCGGCAAACCGTACGGTGCCGATTTTCCGGTGGTGACCGTGGAAGACTGGGTGCGCGCACAGGCGCGTCTTGCGGATGCGTTGGGCATTCAGCAGTTTGCTGCGGTGATGGGTGGCTCGCTCGGCGGCATGCAGGCGTTATCGTGGAGCATGCTGTTCCCGGAGCGGCTGCGCCACTGCGTGGTGATCGCCTCTACACCGAAGTTGTCGGCACAGAATATTGCCTTCAATGACGTGGCCCGGCAGGCGATCCTGACCGATCCGGATTTCCATGGCGGCCATTATTACGAGCATGGTGTGGTGCCCAAGCGCGGGCTGCGCGTGGCGCGCATGGTGGGGCATATCACCTACCTATCCGACGACAGTATGGCGGAGAAATTCGGTCGCGGCCTGCGCAATGGTGATTACCAGTTTGGCTACGGCATCGATTTCGAAATCGAATCCTACCTGCGCTACCAGGGAGACAAGTTCTCGGAATACTTCGACGCCAACACGTATCTCTTGATCACCAAGGCGCTGGACTATTTTGATCCGGCGCGCGCCCATGGGGACGACCTGTCGAAGGCGTTGGCCTGTACCAAGGCCGACTTCCTGCTGGCGTCATTCACCACCGACTGGCGCTTCTCGCCGGAGCGCAGCCGTGAGATCGTGCAGGCGCTCGTCAACAACAAGCGCCGCGTGACCTATGCAGAGATCGACGCGCCGCACGGCCATGATGCCTTCCTGCTGGAGGATCTGCGCTACATGAATGTCGTCCGCGCCTATTACAACCGCATCTGGCAAGGCATCAGCGAAGGAGGCCGGGCATGAATTTCCGTGAACTGATCAAGCTGCGCCCTGACCTCGCTTTCATCGCGCACTGGGTGCGCAACGGTTCGGAAGTATTGGACCTTGGCTGCGGCGATGGCGTGATGCTCGAGTATCTTCAGTCCGACAAGCAATGCCTTGGCTATGGCGTGGAAATCGATGATGACAAAATCCCGCTGTGCGTGAACCGTGGCGTCGCAGTGATCCAGCAAGACCTGGAATCCGGGCTGGCGATGTTTGCTGACAATGCATTCGACATGGTGCTATGCCTGTCCGCCCTGCAAATGATGAAAAACGTCGAAGGCGTGCTGCGCGACATTGCGCGCGTGGGGCGCGAAGCGATCGTTTCTTTCCCCAACTTTGCGTACTGGCCGCATCGAGTCTCGTTGCTGCGCGGCCGCATGCCCGTGTCGAAATCGCTGCCGTACGAGTGGTATGACACGCCCAACCTGCGGTGTGCGACGATCAAGGATTTCGAGGAACTTGCCAATAAAGCGGGGCTCGAAGTGCTTGAATGCATCGCCTTGCACGAAGGAAAACCCGTGTCGGTCCTGCCGAACTGGCGTGGCAGCCTTGCGGTGTTCCGCCTCCGCAAGAAGATCGCTGCATGAAACTGTTGCCAGTCTATGCGCCGGGGCTTATGGACAGGGTATCTTTCGCCTTGTCGTTGTACGACGAGTTGCCTGTTTGTTTGAAATGCACCGGCCCACGGTCCTTCCACTTGGCGCCGTCACTGTGAGAAATGCCGGATGAGCAATAAAGAAGATAACAAGGCCGGTATGCGCATCCGCGATGCCTTCCTGCAGCCGTCAGCCTGGACGATGTTCTTCTTCGGCTTTGCGTCCGGTCTGCCGTTCCTGCTCGTGGCAGGGACGCTGGCTTACTGGCTGAAGGAAAACGGCATCACGCTCAAGGACATCACGATGATCGCCAGCGCGGGCCTGGCGTATTCCTTGAAGTTCCTGTGGGCGCCGTTCATCGATCGCGTGCGATTGCCGCTGCTGGGCCGACTCGGCCAGCGGCGCAGCTGGTTGCTATTGGCGCAGGTGCTGGTGATGATCGGCCTCGGTGCAATGGCCTCGATCACGCCATCGCAGCTCGGCCTGTTCGTCGGGCTGACGCTGATGGTGGCGTTTGCCGGTGCCACGCTGGATATTGCGGTGGATGCTTACCGCATCGAGATCGCACCCGTGGACGCGCAAGGCGCACTCGTCGCGACGTACTCGCTCGGTTACCGGATTGCGCTGATCGTCACCGGTGCGCTGGCGCTGGTGCTTGCTGACTATACCGTCTGGCCGAACGTTTACCGCATCATGGCACTGTGCATGCTGGTGCCCATCGTTGTGAATTTGATGGCACGCGAGCCGGATGTCGTGCGGGTCAGGGCACAGAGCTGGGCTGAAGGCTTGCGTGAAGGCGTAATCGAGCCGTTTGCCGATTTTTTCCGCCGCTTCGGTGGTCGTGTCGGCCTGCTGATCCTGCTCTTCATCCTGCTGTTCAAGGTGTCGGACCAAGCGCTGGTCGGCGGGATCATGGGACCTTTTTACCTGGACCAGGGCTTTACCAAGACGGAAATCGCCGCAGTGTCCAAGGTCTACGGCATCTGGATTGGCATCGCTGGCGCCTTTCTTGGCGGCATCGCCGTGGCGCGCTGGGGTGTGGAGCGCGCATTGCTGGTCGGGATCGTCATCGGTGCGGCAAGCAACCTGCTGTATCTCTGGTTGATCGGTGCCAACGGCAATGTCGGTATGCTGACATTGGTCATTTCCGGTGAAAACCTGGCTCAAGGCGTGTTGGGAACCACCGCGGTAGCCTATCTGTCGGCACTAGTGAACCAGCGCTATACCGCGACGCAATACGCGTTGTTCAGCTCGCTGATCACGCTGCCGGGCAAGGTGCTGGGCTTCTATTCCGGCCGCATCGTCGAAGCCGTAGGGTATGCGCCATATTTCTGGATTACCACGTTGGCGATTATTCCCGCTGTTGCCCTCTACTTCTGGCTCCGGCCGCGCGTCAAGCTGGAAGCGGGCGTGTCCGCAAGCTGACGGCATTGCAAAAATAGCCGTTCTTGCCATTGAAAACGAAGCTTGTTGACGCCATGTATCCGGCGCATGCTCGCTTCCGGTACGTTTCGGTAAACGAGCGATATTGGGATAAAGGACGATTCATGAAACGTTTGATTTCCACAGTTCTGACACTCGTTGTACTTGCGGCTCCCGTGCCTTATGCCGGTGCAAAGGATGCAGTCAGCCCGGATGGCGTACAGGTCGACGAAATGTCGCCCCTGCGCAACCTGGTACCGGAAGGGGAGCTCGAAGCAGCCGCGCTCCAGCAGTACACCGGCCTCAAGCAGCAGGCGCAGCAGAAGGGCGTGCTGGTGCCGGAAAGCGATCCGCAGGTGCAGCGCCTGCGCGCCATTGCGAAGAAACTCATTCCGCATGCCGAGCGCTGGAATCCGGGCGCGACCGACTGGAAATGGGAAGTTAACCTTCTTGATGCCAAAGAAGTCAACGCTTTCTGTATGCCGGGCGGAAAGATTGCATTCTTCAGCGGTTTGCTGACGACGCTGAAGTTGACCGATGATGAAGTCGCGATTGTCATGGGCCACGAAATTGCCCATGCGCTGCGCGAGCACGGGCGTGAACGCCTGGCCAAGTCCAGCTTGACGAATGCCGGCGCCAAAGTTCTGGGTTTCGGCCTGTCGGCTTTGCTGGGTGTCGATCCCAACCTGACCGATGCAGCGACCGGACTTGGCGCCAACCTCGCGATCATGAAGTTCTCGCGCAGTGACGAGACGGAAGCCGATCTCGTCGGGCTCGATATCGTTGCCCGGGCGGGCTACGACCCGCGCGCCGGCATCGCTCTGTGGCAGAAGATGGGCTCGCTGAGCCGGAATGCGATGCCGCAATGGCTCTCAACGCATCCCGCTGGCAAGAGCCGCATTGCGGAGATGCAGAGGCACATGCCGTCGGTGATGCCGTTGTACGCAAAGGCGAAGGGCGTGCAGCCAACCGCACTGCCGCCGTACCAGAGCAACGTGAAAGGTATTGCGCCGATCAAATAACGAATCGGATGCACGACGAAGCAGACGTCCAAAAGCGGACGTTCCGTTCCAAACCAAATGGGCCGCAAGCAGCGGCCCATTTTTTTGCGATGCCTGAAGGGCTTTAAGCCGCTGCCAGCGCCTGGTCGAGGTCAGCGATCAGGTCATCGATATGCTCAATGCCGACTGACAGGCGCAGCATGTCTTCCGACACGCCAGCTTTGGCCAGTTCTTCCGGATTCAACTGACGGTGCGTGGTCGATGCCGGATGCGTGGCCAAGGATTTCGCATCGCCAATGTTCACCAGGCGCGTGAACAACTTCAACGCATCCAGCACGCGTGCGCCGGCAGCGCGCGGGTCGGCCTTGTCAACGGTCTTCAGGCCGAAGGACAGGATGCCGGATGCCTTGCCGCCCATGTACTTCTTCACCAGCACATTGTCAGCATGGTCTTCCAGGCCGGCGTAGTTCACCCATGCCACCTTCGGATGCTGCTTCAGGTGCTTCGCAATTGCCAGCGCGTTGTCGCAGATGCGGTCCATGCGCAGCGCGAGCGTCTCGATGCCTTGCAGGATCAGGAACGCATTCATCGGCGAAATCGCCGCGCCCATGTTGCGCAGCGGGACCACGCGTGCGCGGCCAATAAACGCGGCCGGCCCGAGCGCTTCGGTGTACACCACGCCGTGGTAGGACACGTCCGGCTCGTTCAGGCGCTTGAAGCGGTCCGTGTGCTGCGCCCACGGGAACTTGCCGCTGTCGACGATCGCGCCGCCCACGCTGTTGCCATGGCCGCCGAGGTATTTGGTGAGCGAGTGCACGACGATGTCGGCACCGTGCTCGAACGGACGGCACAGGTAGGGGCTCGGCACCGTGTTGTCGACGATCAGCGGAATGCCGTGCGCATGCGCGATGTCGGCCAGCTTGGCGAAGTCAGTTACGTTGCCGAGCGGGTTGCCGACCGATTCGCAGAAGATCGCCTTGGTGCGGCCGTCGATCAGCGACGCGAAGGTGTCCGGCTTGCGCGCATCGGCAAAGCGTACTTCGATGCCCATCTGCGGCAGCGTGTGTGCAAACAGGTTGTAGGTGCCGCCGTACAGCTGGCTCGCGGAAATGATGTTGTCGCCAGCTTCGGTGATGGTCTGGATCGCGTAGGTGATCGCCGCCATGCCGGATGCGACCGCCAGCGCAGCGATGCCGCCTTCGAGCGCGGCGATGCGCTTTTCCAGCACATCCTGCGTCGGGTTCATGATGCGGGTGTAGATGTTGCCCGGGACCTTCAGGTCGAACAGGTCCGCGCCGTGCTGCGCGCTGTCGAAAGAGTAGGCAACCGTCTGGTAAACCGGTACGGCGACGGCTTTGGTGGTCGGATCCGGCGAGTAGCCGGCGTGTACAGCCAAGGTCTCAATTTTCATATCGTTCTCGTTGGTGTAAGAAAGTCAATGCCGGGTGCCATTGTGCCACGCTACCCTTGTGCAGCAAACCTTATGACAGCGCCCAGTCGTATTCGACCGTCAGCGGTGCATGGTCAGAGAAGCGCTGCTCCTTGTAGATGGCGGCGGCGCGTGCCTTGTCGGCAATGCCGGCGGTGGAGACGTGGTAGTCGATGCGCCACCCGACGTTGTTCGCCCACGCCTGCCCACGGTTGCTCCACCATGTATAGGCTTCGCCGGTGGTTTCCGGATGCAGCTTGCGGTACACGTCCTGCCAGCCAATCTCGTCGAATACGCGCGTCATCCATGCACGCTCTTGTGGCAGGAAGCCGGAATTCTTCTGGTTGCTCTTCCAGTTCTTCAGGTCGATTTCCTTGTGAGCGATATTCCAGTCGCCGCAAATCACGATTTCCTGGCCGCTCTTGCGCAGTTTCGCCAGGTGCGGCAGGAACACCTCCATGAAGCGGAATTTCGCCTGCTGCCGTTCCTCGCTGGAGGAACCCGACGGGCAATACAGCGAGATCACCGACAGCTTTCCGAAGTCGCACTGCACATAGCGGCCCTCGGCATCGAATTCATGGCAGCCGAAGCCAACCTGGATCGCGTCCGGCTCGAACTTCGAGTAAATGCCGACGCCGGAGTAACCCTTCTTTTCGGCATAGTGGAAATGGCCGTGGTAGCCATGCGGCGACAGGAATTCCGGCGTCATGTCGGCTGCCTGTGCCTTCAATTCCTGCACGCAGACGAAGTGCGGCGCCTGCTGCTGCATCCATTCGAAAAAGCCTTTTTTAGCGGCGGAGCGGATACCGTTGAGGTTGGCGGAAACGATCTTGAGCATGGTTGGTACAAGGAAAAAGAATGGCGGCTAGCATAACCGATTGCTCCTGAAATTTCCGTGGGCGCCCACGCAACACCCTTGCAACACCCTTTACAATGCCTGCTTTGCCGGCCGTATCGCCGCGTTGTCAATTTATACAGATCGAGGGCATCTTGAGTAAGCTACGTCAGGAATTCATTGCATTCTCCGTTTCCACCGGTGTGTTGCGCTTCGGTGAGTTCGTCACCAAGGCCGGCCGCACGTCGCCATATTTCTTCAATGCCGGCCTGTTCAACGACGGCGCGACGCTCGGCAAGCTGGCGGATTTCTATGCACAGACGCTGCTCGATTCCGGTGTCGAATTCGACATGCTGTTCGGCCCGGCCTACAAGGGCATCACGCTGGCCTCGGCCACCGCGGTCGCGCTCGCGAACAAGGGGCGCAACGTGCCGTTCGCATTCAACCGCAAGGAAGCCAAGGACCATGGCGAAGGCGGCACCATCGTCGGCGCCAAGCTGCAAGGCAAGGTCGTCATCATCGACGATGTGATCTCCGCCGGCACCTCGGTGCGTGAATCGGTCGAGATGATCCGGGCTGCCGGCGCCACGCCGTGTGCCGTGCTGATCGCACTGGACCGCATGGAGCGCTCCGGCAAGGACGGCGCCCTGTCCGAAGGTTCGGCAGTGCAGGAAGTGACGAAGACCTATGGCATTCCGGTCGTGTCCATCGGCAACCTGAACGACTTGCTGGAGTACATTTCGAATGCCGGCGCAGATGCCGACCTCGCGAAGTACAAGGATGCCGTTGCGGCGTACCGCACCCGCTATGGCGTGATGTAAGCAGTAAGGTTGGAATGAAAAAGGGCGCATCGAAATGCGCCCTTTTTGTTTTGAAGCGGCTTTGCGTCGCTTCAACCTGCCTCATCCATGCTTATGCGGACAGCTTCTGCTTGAGCAACTCCGTCAGCTGCGCCGGGTTGGCCTTGCCCTTAGTCGCCTTCATGGCCTGGCCGATGATCGCATTGAACGCCTTTTCCTTGCCGGAGCGGTATTCCTCGACGGACTTCGCATTGGCGGCCAGCACTTCGTCGACGATCTTCTCCAGCGCGCCGGAATCCGAGATCTGCTTCAGGCCCTTTGCTTCGATGATGTCGTCGGCCAGCGTCGGTTTGTCGGACGGCGCCTCCCACATCGCGCCGAACACTTCCTTGGCGATCTTGTTGGAGATGGTGCCGTCGGCGATCCGCTGCAACAGCAATGCCAGCTGCTCGGCCTTCACCGGCGCATCGGCAATGTCGACGCCGGCGCGGTTCAGCGTGGACGATACGTCGCCCATCAGCCAGTTGGCCGCCGGCTTCGCCTGCTCCTTGCCAGCCTTGGCCACGACCGCCTCGAAGTAGGATGCCATTGCTTTGGACTGCGTCAGCACGGCAGCGTCGTATTCCGGCAGGCCGTAGTCCTTCACGAAGCGTTCGCGCATTGCGCCGGGCAACTCCGGCATCGATGCCTTCACGCGCTCGATCCATTCCTGCGCAATGACCAGCGGCGGCAGGTCGGGGTCGGGGAAGTAGCGGTAATCCTGTGCGTCTTCCTTGCTGCGCATGGAACGCGTTTCCTTGCGGTCCGGATCGTACAGGCGGGTTTCCTGCACCACGGTGCCGCCATCCTCGATCAGTTCGATCTGGCGTCGCACTTCGTAGTTGATTGCCTCCTCAAGGAAGCGAAACGAGTTCAGGTTCTTGATTTCGCAACGCGTGCCGAATTCCTTTTGGCCCACCGGGCGCACCGACACGTTGGCGTCGCAGCGGAATGAGCCTTCCTGCATGTTGCCGTCGCAGATGCCGAGCCACACGACCAGCGAATGCAGCGCCTTCGCATACGCAACCGCTTCAGCCGCGCTGCGCATGACCGGCTCGGTGACGATCTCCAACAGTGGTGTGCCGGCACGGTTGAGGTCGATGCCGGACATGCCGTGATAGTCCTCATGCAGCGACTTGCCGGCGTCTTCTTCCAAATGCGCGCGTGTCAACTGCACGGTGCGCATTTCCGGCTTGCCGTCCTTCTCGAGAATGAAGGACACGGTGCCGCCTTGCACCACCGGAATCTCGTACTGGCTGATTTGATAGCCCTTCGGCAGGTCGGGATAAAAGTAATTCTTGCGCGCGAAGATCGACTGCGGCGCGATCGTGGCGCCGATCGCTAGCCCGAACTGGATCGCGCGCTCGACGGCACCCTTGTTCATCACCGGCAGCACACCGGGTAGCGCCAGGTCGACCGGGCAGGCCTGCGTGTTCGGCTCGGCGCCGAAGCGCGTCGATGCGCCACTGAAGATTTTTGATTGTGTCGAGAGTTGCGCGTGCGTCTCAAGACCGATTACGACTTCCCACTGCATATAGTCCTCACTTATTCTTCGTAACGGCACTCGCCGGTTTTCAGGTCCACCGATAATGCCGAGAAATTGGGGCGCGATCCGCACAATGCTGGGCAGGTCGGCGTCACTTTCATTGTTTCGCCTTCACGCTCTACCCGGATCGTGCAGCTCATGCCGCGATCAAATGTAAAGCCGCGCTTGTAGCGTGCGGCGCGCGCGTCCTTCAGCGCCACGCGCCAGCTCGCTTTAGGCTTTTCATCCCGGACTTCCGCCTTCAGACCATCGCTCTCGTCGATGCTGCAGTCAAAGCCGTGCGTGGTGCGGTACAGCGCCGATTCCCAGTGAAAGGTTTCAATGCGCTCGCCCTTGAGCCGGAATGTGCCATTGTCTGCGTAGATAACGCGCTCGCCATCCACCTCCCGAGCCACGCTGCACGAAAAATGCGTATCCAGTTCCTGTGCGGCAACAAGGCCGCTGGTCGCCAGGAGCGCGAATGCAATGGTGCGGGAGAGAGATCTCATACGCCTTCCGGTTTGCGTTGGTGCCAGTCGGTCACGCGCTGGAACTGGTGCGCGACGTTCAGTAACCTGGCTTCGTTGAAGTAATTGCCGATGATCTGCAGGCCGACCGGGCGTTTGCCATTCTTGTCGCCCTGGCCAAAGCCGCAAGGGATCGACATGCCGGGCAGGCCGGCCAGGCTGGTCGACAAGGTGAAGATGTCGGCCAGATAGTTGGCAACCGGATCATCTGCCTTGTCGCCGAGGTCCCACGCCACCGTCGGGGCCACCGGTCCCATGATCACGTCGCATTGCTTGAATGCGTTCTGGAAGTCTTGCGCGATCAGGCGGCGGATCTTCTGCGCCTGCAGGTAGTAGGCATCGTAGTAACCATGCGACAGTACGTAGGCACCGATCAGGATGCGGCGCTTCACTTCCTCGCCGAAGCCTTCCGCACGCGACTTGCGGTACATGTCGCCCAAGTCCTTGTACTCCTTGGCACGGTGGCCATAACGCACGCCGTCGAAGCGCGACAGGTTGGACGAGGCCTCGGCCGGGGCGATCACGTAGTAGACCGGAATCGACAGCTCGGTCTTGGGCAGCGAGATGTCAACCAGCGTCGCGCCCAGCTTTTCATATTCGTGCAATGCCGCGCGGACTGCCTGTTCGACATCGCTTGCCAGTCCGGCACTAAAGTATTCGCGCGGAATGCCGATCTTGAGGCCTTGCAGGCTGTTGTTGAGGTCGCGGGTGAAGTCTTCCTCTGGGCGATCCAGGCTGGTGGAGTCCTGCGGGTCGAAGCCGGTCATGGCGTTGAGCAGCATGGCGCAATCTTCTGCGGTCTGGGCCATCGGGCCGCCCTGGTCGAGCGATGATGCAAAGGCGATCATGCCAAAGCGCGACACGCGGCCATAAGTCGGTTTGATACCGGTAACGCCACAGAAGGATGCCGGCTGGCGAATCGAACCGCCGGTGTCGGTCGCTGTCACAGCGGGGGCCAACCGGGCAGCGATCGCCGCAGCCGAGCCGCCGGAGGATCCGCCGGGAATTGCCGTTTTGTCCCAAGGGTTTTTCACTCGGCCGAAAAACGAGTTTTCGTTGGAAGAACCCATGGCAAATTCGTCACAGTTCAATTTTCCTAGCGTAACCATGCCTGCCGTACGGAACTGTTTCACTACAGTAGCATCGAAGGGGCTGATGTAGCTTGAGAGCATCTTCGAGCTGGCAGTGGAACGCCAGTCGCGTGTGACAAAAATGTCCTTGTGCGCAATCGGGATGCCGGTCAGGGGCGTTGTGTCGTTCTTGGCAATGCGAGCATCGGCTTCGGCCGCTTGCGCCAACGTCAGGTTCTCGTCGACGTGGATGAACGCGTTGAGGTCGCTCTGTTTGATGCGGTCAAGGTAGGCCCGGGCCAGTTCGGTGGCGGAGATCTGCTTTGCCTGAAGCAAAGCGGAAAGCTCTTTAAGTGTTTTGGTATGCATAGGGTTGGATGGCGATGCCGGCGCCGTGCGCCGTCAGGTGTTATTCGATGACCTTGGGGACCAGGTACAGGCCGTCCTGCGTTGCCGGTGCGACTTGCTGGTAGTCGTCGCGGCGGTTCGGTTCGGTGACCTGGTCTTCGCGCAGACGCAGGGCAACGTCGTTCTGAAAAGCGGCAATCGGGTGGTTCAGCGGTTCGACACCTGTTGTATCTACGGCACGCATCTGTTCGACCAGCGCAAAAATGCCGTTGAGTTTGTCGAGGGTGTTGACTGCCTGATCATCGTTCAGATCGAGCTGCGCGAGGCGGGCCAGGCGCTTAACATCGGAGAGGTCGAGTGACATGGTTAAGTAGTTTGCAAGCCGTTTGCGGCGGGTTTCTTAGGAAAGCAAAATGTTTTCTTGTTCTGGCAAAAACTTGCCAAAACGCTTGAATTGGCTTGTATTCGGCACGTATTTTCGACGTTTCCGTCGACAAATTTCGGATAAATTATAAGGTAGAATGCTGGGCTGATACCTTGACGGGCCGCTGAGTTTTGAGTGGCCACAGGCATATAGGTTTTACTTCCATTGTTAAAGCGCGCCACGGATGCGCATCGGGACACTACATGTTTGGATTCTTACGCAGTTATTTTTCTAACGACCTGGCAATTGACCTGGGTACCGCCAATACGCTGATCTATGTACGCAACATGGGTATCGTGCTGGACGAACCCTCGGTCGTCGCGATCCGTCAGCAAGGCGGTCCGAACGGTAAGAAGACCATCCAGGCCGTCGGCAAGGAAGCCAAGCAGATGCTGGGCAAGGTGCCGGGAAATATCGAAGCGATCCGCCCGATGAAAGACGGCGTGATTGCAGACTTTACCGTCACCGAGCAGATGCTCAAGCAGTTCATCCGCATGGTGCACGACTCCAAACTATTCAAACCGTCCCCGCGCATCATCATCTGCGTTCCCTGCGGCTCCACCCAGGTTGAGCGCCGCGCGATCCGCGAATCCGCACTCGGTGCAGGCGCATCGCAGGTCTACTTGATCGAAGAGCCGATGGCTGCTGCAATCGGCGCCGGCCTGCCCGTATCCGATGCGACCGGTTCGATGGTCGTCGACATCGGCGGTGGCACCACCGAAGTGGGCATCATCTCGCTGGGCGGCATGGTGTACAAGGGCTCGGTGCGCGTCGGTGGCGACAAGTTCGACGAAGCGATTGTCAACTACATCCGCCGCAACTACGGCATGCTGATCGGCGAACAAACCGCCGAAGCGATCAAGAAGGAAATCGGCTCCGCCTTCCCGGGCTCCGAAGTGAAGGAAATGGAAGTCAAGGGCCGCAACCTGTCCGAAGGCATCCCGCGCTCGTTCACGATTTCGAGCAACGAAATCCTGGAGGCGCTGACCGACCCGCTGAACAATATCGTATCCGCTGTCAAGAACGCGCTGGAGCAGACGCCGCCTGAACTGGGCGCTGACATCGCCGAGAAAGGCATGATGCTGACCGGTGGCGGCGCGCTGCTGCGCGACCTTGACCGGCTGCTAATGGAAGAGACCGGCCTGCCGGTGATCGTTGCCGAAGATCCGCTGACCTGCGTGGTGCGCGGTTCGGGCATGGCACTCGAGCGCATGGACAAGCTTGGCTCTATCTTCTCTTACGAGTAATGCTTCAGAAGCTGCGCCTTGCCATTTCTGCGCAAGGCGCGCGAATGGACAGCGACCTTCGGTCATATTCCCGCAATATCGTTAGGCTTTAATGGAATACAGTCCACCACCACTCTTCAAGCAAGGCGCTTCCGCGCGTGCCAAAGTGGTGTTTTTCTCCCTGATCGCACTGATCCTGCTGGTTGCCGACTCGCGCCTGCGTTCGCTGACCACGATCCGGCAATTCGTCGGCACCATGCTGTACCCGCTGCAGGCAGCCGCGTTGATGCCGCGTGACGCGGCCTATATGGTCAACGACTATTTTTCAACGCTGTCGGCGATGAAAAAGGAGAACGATAACCTCAAGCTGCAGCAGGTTGCCAACGCGCAGACGCTGCAACAGGTGCAGCAGCTGTCGTCGGAAAACGCACAGTTGCGCAAGCTGCTGGCTGCCAACGAGCGATTGCCTGTGAAGTCGGTGATGAGCGAAATCCTGTACGACGCGCGTGATGCGTTCACGCGGAAGATCGTGTTGGATCGCGGCAGCCGGCATGGTGTTACAACAGGGCAGCCGGTCATCGATGACATCGGTGTCGTCGGACAGGTGACTCGTGTCTTTCCGTTCACCTCCGAGGTCACTCTGCTGACCGACAAGGACCAGGCGATTCCGGTGCAGGTCGTGCGCAGCGGCCTGCGCAGCATCGCGTATGGCCAGGGACACTCGGGTTCTCTCGATTTGCGCTTCATGCCGGCCAATGCCGACATCAAGAATGGGGACGTTCTCGTCACCTCGGGTATCGACGGAGTCTATCCGGCCGGGCTGTCTGTGGCGAAGGTGGTACAGGTCGAAAGCAAGTCATCCGACGCCTTCGCTCGCATCGTTTGCCAGCCGCTGGCCGGTATCGATCGTAACCGGCAGCTGCTGATCCTGCTGACGGAACCCAACTTCCCGCCGCTGCCGCCGCCGGAAGATGTGAAGGAACGCGCGGCGAAAAAGCATGGCGTGGACCTCGCGAAAGAGGCGCCAAAGGAGCCTCAAAAAGAGCAGCCCAAGGACCCCGCGAAAGAAGCACCGAAGGATCCCGCCAAGGCACCAGTGGCGCCAGTCACCGACGCCTCAAAGGTACCAGCGAAAGAGGCCCCTAAAGGTGTGCTCAAGGAAGCGGTGAAAGAACTCAGGAAGGACGCTGTGGCGGGCACCGCCGAGCAGAAGACGCCCGCACCTGTTACGCCTGTACCTGTGACGCCCGCCCCTGTGCAGAAGACGACTACACCATGAACCGTCCTCATTACATTCTGCTGCCCGCCAATCCGCTGTTCATCACGACCAGCCTGATTTGCGCCTTTCTGCTCAACCTGCTGCCTTGGGGGCATTGGGTCGGTATCCCGGATTTCGTCGCCCTGGTGCTGGTGTTCTGGAGCATCCACCAGCCGCGCAAAGTCGGGATCGGCATCGCTTTCCTGATGGGCTTGCTGATGGACGTGCATGATGCCTCGCTGTTGGGCGAGAACGCACTGTCTTATACGCTGCTGTCGTACTTTGCGATCATGATCCATCGCCGGGTGTTGTGGTTCAAGCTGCCGACGCAGGCCGCACATGTCTTCCCGCTGCTGCTGCTGATGCAATCCGTGCAGCTGGTGGTGCGCCTGATGGTGAGCGGCAAGTTCCCTGGCTGGCTGTATTTCATGGAAAGCGTGGTCGCTGCAGCACTCTGGCCGCTGGTGACGATGATCCTGCTGGCGCCGCAGCGCCGCGCGATCGATCGCGACGACACACGACCCATCTGATTGTTACTACTGATTCCCGGACGCGTAGCGCACATTGTGAAACGCGTCCTTATCTTCCAAAGCCGATTCGTTGATGGATACGGCGGGCGGAATGACGGGAACGGCTGCTTGCCGTCCTCGCAATACTAAACATGACCGAGTTTAAGAACACTGAACGAGAACTGCACCTGTTCCGCCTGCGCCTGTCGGTGGTGGGTGTGTTCGTACTGATTTGTTTCGGGCTGCTGCTGGCGCGCTTCCTTTGGCTGCAGGTAGTGAAACATCAGGACTACATGAGCCAGGCGAACGAGAACCGCATCTCCGTGGTGCCGGTAGTGCCCAACCGCGGCCTGATTCTTGACCGCAACGGCGTGGTTCTCGCACGCAACTTCTCTGCCTATACACTCGAAATTACCCCATCGAAGATCGGTGCGCCGCTCGAGACTGTGATCGACAACCTCGCAGCGATCGTCGACATTCAGCCCAAGGACCGCCGGCGTTTCCGACGCCTGCTGGAAGAAGCGAAGAATTTTGAAAGCGTACCGATCCGCACCCGGCTGACGGATGAGGAGGTGGCTCGCTTCACCGCCCAGCGTTATCGTTTTCCCGGTGTCGAGATCCAGGCGCGCCTGTTCCGCCAGTATCCGCTCGGTGAGACTGCTTCGCATGTGGTTGGCTATATCGGCCGCATCAGCCAGAAGGACGCCAAAAAGATCGAAGAGATGGAAGATGCTGCGAATTACGCGGGCACCGACTATATCGGCAAGGAAGGGCTGGAGAAGAAGTACGAGCACATATTGCATGGAAAGACAGGTTACGAAGAGGTCGAGGTAACCGCAGGCGGTCGTGCCGTGCGCACTTTGTCCCGCACTGCTGCCAGCCCTGGTCATAACCTGATCCTGTCGCTCGATATCGAGCTGCAGAAGATCGTCGAGGAGGCATTCGGTGACCGGCGCGGTGCACTGGTTGCGATCGAGCCGGCCACCGGTGACGTGCTGGCCTATGTGTCCAAGCCGACCTTCGACCCGAACCTGTTCGTGGATGGCATCGACCAGCAAAGCTGGGAAGAGCTCAACACCTCGCTCGACAAACCGTTGTTGAACCGCCCCCTGATCGGTACCTATCCGCCCGGCTCGACCTTCAAGCCGTACATGGCCTTGGCCGCGCTCGAGCTCGGCAAGCGCACGCCGGCGCAGGCAATTGCCGACCCCGGATTCTACTGGTTCGGTAACCATCGTTTCCGCGACGACAAGGTGGGCGGCCATGGTGCGGTCGATATGTACAAGTCGATCGTGCAATCGTGTAACACCTACTATTACATGCTGGCGAACGATCTTGGTGTCGACACGATCCATGATTTCATGAAGCCCTTCGGTTTCGGACAGCTGACCGGCATCGACCTAGAGAACGAGCGTAGCGGCGTGCTGCCCTCAACCGCATGGAAACGCTCGGCCTACAAGCGCCCGGAGCACAAGAAATGGTATGCCGGCGAGACAATCTCGGTCGGCATTGGCCAGGGTTATAACGCCTATACGCCCTTGCAGTTGGCGCACGCGATGGCCAACCTGGCCAACAACGGCGTGGTGATGAAACCGCACCTGGTGAAGACGATTGAAGATGGCGTGACCAAGGAGCGCACCCTGACCGTTCCCAAGGAGAGCTATCGCATCCCTCTCAAGCAGGCAAACGTCGACTTCATCAAGCATTCGATGGGCGGTGTCGTGCGTGAAGGTACGTCGTCGCGCGCCTTTGCCGGCGCGGGTTATGTCTCGGCTGGCAAGACCGGAACGGCGCAGGCGATCGGCCTTGGACGGAACGAGAAGTACGATGCGAAAAAGATGGCCGAGCGGCATCGCGACCACTCGCTTTACATTGCGTTCGCTCCTGCGGATAACCCGCGCATTGCACTCGCCGTTATTGTCGAGAACGGCGGTTTCGGTGCGGCGGCAGCGGCTCCGATTGCGCGGCTGGCGCTTGACTATTACCTGCTCGGCAAGCGGCCGGAACCCAAGGAAAAGACCGCTACCACTATCGAAGTCGAGGGAGACTGATGACCGCATTTGGCCTGACTGAACGACGCGCCTTCTGGCCGACCGTCAAACCGTATTTCACGGTGTTTGACGGCCCGCTGTCGCTCATCGTGTTCCTGATCCTTGCGCTCAGCACGATCACCATGTATTCGGCCGGTATCGACTTTCCCGGCCGGCTGGAAGACCATATTCGCAATATCCTGCTGGCGTTCATCATCATGTGGATCGCGGCGCTCGTGCCACCCCAGACGATGATGCGTCTTGCCGTGCCGATTTATACGGTTGGCGTCGCACTGCTGATTGGCGTGGCGCTGTTCGGCATCATCAAGAAGGGCGCGCAGCGATGGATCAATGTCGGCGTGGTGATCCAGCCGTCGGAGATCATGAAAATCGCAACGCCGCTCATGCTGGCCTGGTGGTTCCAGAAACGTGAAAGCGTGATCGGCTGGCAGGAATTCGTGGTGGCAGCGGTCATGCTGATGATCCCCGTCGGCCTCATCATGGAGCAGCCTGATCTCGGCACGTCGCTGCTGGTCATGGCCGCCGGTTTCTATGTGATTTTCCTGGCCGGGCTCTCGTGGAAAGTGATTTTCGGCTTGATGGTTGCCGGCGCGGCCTTCCTGCCTATCGGCTGGTCGATGATGCACGACTATCAACGCACGCGTGTGATGACGCTGATTGACCCGACCGCCGACCCCTTGGGTAAGGGCTTCCACATTATCCAGTCGATGATCGCAATCGGATCCGGCGGGCCCACCGGCAAGGGCTGGATGAACGGCACGCAGGGACACCTGCAGTTCATTCCCGAACGTACGACGGACTTCATTTTTGCCGTGTACTCGGAAGAGTTCGGCCTGATCGGTAATATCTGTTTGCTCGTGCTTTACCTGCTGCTGATCGGACGCGGGCTGCTGATTGCCGCGAATGCGCCGACGCTTTTTGCGCGTCTGCTCGCGGGAGCGCTGACACTGATGTTCTTTACCTACGCGTTCGTTAACATGGGCATGGTATCGGGCATCCTGCCGGTGGTCGGCGTTCCGTTGCCGTTCATGAGTTACGGCGGGACCGCGTTCGTCACGCTGGGCTTGGGCATCGGCATGCTGATGAGCATCCAGCGACATCGCAAACTGGTGCAGAGCTGACCCATGGAGCGGAACCATTTCGCTGCTCCATGGTCGGTTTAATAACAAAGAATTCCATAAGAAAACTATTCTTGCGGCAAAGACCTCGCCGCTGCAAACTGTTCAGTTGGCGGTCAGGTTGCAGGTCTGGCCATGCACACAAATACAAGATAGCTGCGCCAGGATGCCCATTGGTGCGAGCGCCAGCGAGCGTTGCGGACAGCAGCCACTGAAAAGCTTCCAGGCAAAGCCGGCCGCATTTGCGGCATGAAAAGTCGCATGGTTGCGACCGCCAAAAGCGGCTTCATGGCTCGGCAGCACGTCGCTCGCAGCTAACAAGAAACAAAGGAGAACGCGATGTCACTGCGCATTTACTGCAGCCGGTTTCGATCCATTGCAATTGCCCTGATCGCTCCGGCCCTGGTACTGGTCGGCTGCAGCAGCGTGCCACCCGCATCCCCGGTCGCTTCCAGCACTTCAACCCCTTCTGCTTCGTCCAAGGCGCCTTCGCTTCCCGCATTGCCTCCGGCCGGCTCCGGGCGTGGCGGTTATTACATGGATGATGGCCCGGGCGATATGCCCCCGGAAGGCTTGCTCGACACGCCGGACGCCGAGCCAAAGATCGAGCCGTACGCGACACGCGGCAACAAGCCCTATGTCGTATTCGGAAAGCAATATACGCCGTTCACCGACGAGCGACCCTTCAAGCAGCGCGGCATCGGCAGCTGGTACGGAAAGAAATTTCACGGCCAGAAGACTTCGTCCGGCGAGCCGTACGACATGTACAAGATGACTGCTGCACATCCAACCCTGCCTATCCCCTCCTATGCCCGTGTCACCAACCTCAATAACGGCAAACAGGTGATCGTGCGGGTGAATGACCGCGGGCCATTCCATTCCGGGCGCATCATCGACCTGTCCTATACCGCGGCATTGAAGCTCGGTTATCTGGGCAAGGGCAGCACTCAGCTGGAGGTGGAGCGCCTGCTTCCGCAGGAGATCAATCGCCTCGCAAGCCTGCGCAAGGAGCAGCCCGCCCGTGCGGGACAGTCGATCCCGACGAGCGAAGTGCTGTCGGCGGCAGCCGCAGTGCAATCCTCAGGGACAGAAGCCGTGGCAATACAGGGAAACAATCAGGTGGGCGAGGTGACATCACCTAGTCCCGTTGTTACTTCAACCGCGTCGCCAACAGCGGCCTCCGGCTTCTACCTGCAACTTGGCGCGTATTCGCAGGCAGCCAATGCCGAGTCGGTGCGCGCGCGTCTTGAGCAAACCGCGGGCGGGATACTCGCACCGATGGAAGTGGTAATGCAAGGTGCGCTCCACCGCTTGTATAGCGGTCCGTTCGCGACAAGGGCTGAAGCCGCTGCAGCAGCATTGCATTTGAAGGACCGTGGAAGCTTCAAGCCATTGATCGTGCAGCGGTGATCATTGCCCCTTCATGCGCAGCGCGCGCTCGTAAAGCGCATTCTTCTTTTGTCCGGTGATCTGCGCGGCTAGTGATGCCGCCTGTTTTACCGGACACTCTGCCAGCAGGATCGAAAGCACACGTTCTGCTTCAGCATCGTTATCGTCGGAAGACGACACCGATGCGCCTTCGACCAGGATCACGAATTCCCCCTTTTGCCGGTGCGGGTGCGCGGCCAGCCAGGCCTGTGCCTCGGCAAGCGGGCAGCGGTGGATTTCTTCAAAGAGCTTCGTCAGTTCGCGTGCGAATACGACTTGCCGTTCAGGCGCGAACATGGCCACCAGTGCATCCACTGTTTCACTCATGCGGTGCGGCGCTTCATAGAACACCAATGTCGCCTCCACGTTTGACAGGCTTTTCAGCACCGTCTCCCGCTGTTTTGCTTTGGCCGGCAGGAAGCCGACAAAATAAAACCGGTCGTTGACTAGCCCGCTGGCGGACAGGGCGCTCACTGCGGCAGAGGCACCTGGTAATGGCATCACGCGCAAGCCGGCCTCGCGCACCGCATCCACGATGCGCGCACCTGGGTCGGAAACGGCGGGCGTGCCCGCGTCCGAGACTAGCGCAATCCTTTCGCCGGCACGCAAGCGTGCAATCAGCTTCTCCGCCACTTCACGTTCGTTATGCTCATGAGCAGCGATCAATTCCTTCGACAGGCCGTAACGTGCAAGCAGCTGTGCGGTGTTGCGCGTATCCTCGCAGGCGACCGCATCCGCAAGTTCCAGCACGTTGATGGCACGCAACGTGATATCCCCGACGTTACCGATGGGAGTGGCCACCACATATAATGTGGCCAAAGGATAAACTTGCTGCGACACCTCTTGCATGAGTGGCAAGAGGGACGGCGAAGCGGATGTGGTTGATGTCATGAGGAGACGGTGATGTTAAGCCTTTGGAGGAAAGCAGCTGTGCTGTTCGGCGTGCTCGGTGGATTGTGCCTGCCCGTGCATGCAAATACAACACCAGGCGAAGCAGCCACATCGAGCACAGCGCAGGCTCCCGTTGCGGTTCCGTCCGCAGTTGACCTCTCTTCCACCGAGCGTCTGGTGCGCGTTGCGCTATTGCTGCCGCTGCGCTCCGAGACGTTGCGCACTGCGGCGGAAGCGGTGCGTGCCGGCTTCCAGGCTGCGCATGAGCGCGAAAAGGACGGCATCGCAATCAGCATCATCGAAACCGGCGACTCCCCACAGGACACGCTCGCCGGCTATCAGAATGCCAGCGCCCAGAATGACATCGTCGTCGGCCCGCTGTCGCGTACTGGAGCAACAGCCGTTGCACAAAGCGGCGCCGTCAACCGGCCAACGATCGCACTTGCACCCCCCGATATTGCAGGCAATCCGGATGCATCACAGGCACGCCCGCCGCAGCAGATGCTGGTCGTGGGGCTGTCGATTGAAGAAGAAGCGCGCCAAATTGCTGAATGGGCCGGACGTGAAAACGTATCGGGCAAGGCTTTCGCCCTGTTTACGAAGAGTCCCTGGCAGCGACGCGCGGCCAAGGCATTCGAACTCTACTGGCAGCAGCAGGGGCGTGAAGTGGAAATGGTGGAACTGGTTTCCATGGACGGTTTCCTCAATGGCCGTTCGTTGATGCAATTGAAGAAGGATATCGAATCCGGTACCCCGCCGGTGCTGTTCCTGGCGCTGGATGCGCGCCAGGCACGCCAGGTACGCGCGGTCATCGGCAATGACGCGCAGATGTACGGGACTTCGCAACTGAATCCCTTTGCCTTGTCCGAGCGGCATGCTGAGGAACGCACTGTTGAAATGGACGGCACGCGCCTGCTCGACATCCCTTGGCAGCTGCAGGCCGATCATCCTGCAGTGATGGTCTATCCACGCCTGGTGGTCGATGCAGACCAGAGACGCAGTGCCGACATGGAGCGACTGTACGCGCTCGGCATCGACGCCTACCGCGTGGCCCGCGAGCTCGCGACAGACCATACCAACTTCGAGCTCGACGGCGTTACCGGAAAGCTGAGCGTGCAGTTCGAAAAAGGCCACACCCATTTCGAACGCACCGTACAACAGGCGGTGTACCGTGAGGGCAGCGTCGTGCCCGCCAGTGAATAATGGCGCTGCTTAATGCCCTGATCCGGCCGCGTACGGCCAAACAGGTTGATGGAGACGCGGCCGAGGACCGGGCGCTGCATTACCTGCAACAGCAGGGATTGAAGCTGGTCGAGCGGAATTTCCGCTGCAAAGGCGGAGAAATCGACATCATCATGCAGGACCGTGGAGCACTCGTATTTGTCGAAGTCCGCAAGCGTGCAAACGGCCGATATGGCGGCGCGGCCGCGAGCGTCACAGCTGGCAAGCAGGCGCGCCTAGTCGTCGCAGCGCAGACCTACTTGCAACGACTGAGGGAGCAGCCGGTTTGCCGCTTCGATATCGTGGCAATCGAGAATGGAACGCTGGAGTGGCTGAAAAACGCAATTGAGGCCTGAAAACAACACTCCTTCCGCCTTCAGGCCAACTTTACTTATTACAACATTCCTTACGGAACTTTCTTGCCTGCATCTTGTCGGAGTTTCATTCGAGCAAGTGCCTCGGACTTGCCGGTGGCGCTCGGCCGGTCTTTAAATCGGCTCTAACAAGGGATTTCCCTTCCCGCGCTGCACTATAATCGCGAACACTATGACAAACCAACGCATCCAGGCGCACTTCCAGGAAAGCGCCGAACTCAAGCTTAAAGCAGCGTCCCTCCTGGCCCACCCAATCGCACAAGCTGTGGAGCTTATGTTCACAGCGTTGTCAAACGGCAACAAAATCCTCGCCTGCGGCAATGGCGGCTCTGCTGCAGATTGCCAGCATTTTGCGGCCGAACTCGTTGGCCGCTTTGAGCGCGAGCGGCTTCCGCTGCCGGCGCTGGCATTGTCGACAGACACCTCCATCCTGACTGCAGTCGCGAACGATTACAGCTTCCAGGACGTGTTTGCCAAGCAGGTGCAGGCTTTCGGCCAGTCCGGCGACGTGCTGCTGGCTTTGTCGACATCGGGTAACTCACCGAATGTGCTTGCCGCAGTCGACGCCGCACTGGAGCGCGATATGCGTGTGGTCGCATTGACCGGCAAGGGCGGCGGCGAGATTGGCCGTCGCCTGAGCGACGCTGACGTACATATCTGCGTGCCGCATGATCGGACTGCGCGCATCCAGGAAGTGCATTTGTTGACGATTCATTGTTTGTGCGACGGTATCGATGTCGCGTTATTCGGAGGAGATGTGAATGAGTAAATGGGCGCGTGTGACTCGTCCTTTGGCCGCTGTTGCGCTGTGCGGCGTCGTGCTGACCAGTCTGCAGGGCTGCGTGGAAATGATGGTTGGCACAGCCGTGGTGGGGACGCTGGCAGCATCGGACCGCCGCACATTTGGCGCGCAGACCGAAGACAAGGCGATTGTGTTGAAGGGTGAGAACCGTGTCAGGAACCTTGTCGGTGGTGCCGCTCATGTCAACGTGACAAGCTTCAACCGCCGGGTGCTGCTCACCGGTGAGGTGCGTGACGACGCCATGAAGGAAGCCGTTGAGCGCGAGATAGCCGCGATCGAAGGCGTGCAGTCGGTGGTAAACGAACTGGAAGTGACGCTCGTATCGAGCTTCTCGTCGCGTTCCAACGATTCACTTATCACTGGCAAGATCATTGCATCTTTCGTCGACACGAAGGACTTGTACGCAAACGCGTTCAAGGTCGTGACCGAGCGTGGCGTCGTTTACCTGATGGGCCGCGTGACCGAGGGCGAGGGCCATCTCGCAGCAACTGTGGCGAGCGGCGTCAGCGGCGTGCGCAAGGTCGTGAAGGTATTTGAATACATCACGGAAGAAGACTACAGGCGGCTGACCAGGGCGTCGGAACAACAGGCCAGCAAGTAAAATGGTCTGATCCTGTTTCCAGGATGCTATATTTGAAAGCCGCAAATTTTCGATTTGCGGCTTTTTTCTTTTAAGGGGAAAAATATGGTCGGAGTCATTATCCTCGTGGTGATCGCACTGCTGGTCGTCTTCTGGGCAGTGGGCGCCTACAACCGCTTGGTCAGCCTGCAGAACCAGTACAAGAATTCCTTCGCCCAGATCGATGTGCAACTCAAGCGCCGCTACGACCTGATCCCGAATCTGGTGGAAACCGCAAAGGCCTATATGAAGCACGAGCGCGAGGCGCTCGAGGCCGTGATCGCTGCGCGCAACCAAGCCGTCACCGCCAATGCCAAGGCTGCGGGCGACCCGAGCGATGCACAGGCGATGCACCAGCTCGCAGCGGCCGAAGGCGCATTGACCTCCTCGCTCGGCAAGCTCTTCGCGTTGTCGGAAGCCTATCCGGACCTGAAGGCCAACCAGAATATGATGCAGCTCACCGAGGAGCTGACCAGCACCGAAAACCGCATTGCTTTTGCGCGCCAGGCGTATAACGACGGCGTGATGCAGTACAACACCTCGCGCGAACAATTCCCAGGCTCCATCATTGCCGGCATGTTTGCGTTCCGCCCGGCAGAGCTGCTGCAGTCGACCGAGGCGCCGGAAGAGCGCAAGCCCGTCAAAGTCTCGTTCTGAACGATGCACATGGTGCGTTCGATCCCGTCTTCCCCAACATGCGGGGAAGGCCGGGATGGTACGGGCAAGATCGACGTGCGGGGGGCGGCATGCACTGGCGCACGCGGATTCGCCCGTGACATTTGCACGGCGCATTTCTAATGAACTTCTTTGAACACCAGGACCACGCACGGCGCCAGACACGGACGCTGGTCATCCTGTTTGCGCTGGCCGTCATTGCGATCATCCTCGCCGTCAACGCCGCGCTCGCGTTGATCTGGAGCTGGACACAGACAGGCTATGTGCTCGGCATCCGCGAATATCCCAAGGGCTTCTTCCTCACCAACACTGTGGTCACGTTCGCGCTGATCGCGGGCGGCACGTTGATCGAGATGTTTAATCTGCGCGATGGCGGCGATGCGGTTGCAAGGATGGCGGGTGGGCGACTGGTGTCGCCGTCCTCCACCGACCTGTATGAGCGGCGCCTGTTGAACGTCGTGGAGGAAATGGCGCTGGCATCCGGCATTGCATGTCCCAAGGTCTACCTCCTGGACCGCGAAGCGTCGATCAATGCATTTGCCGCGGGCTACAACCAGGATGAAGCGGTGGTTGCAGTCACGCAAGGAACGCTCAGGCGCCTGACGCGCGACGAGCTGCAAGGCGTGGTCGCGCATGAATTCAGCCATATCCTCAATGGCGACATGCGGCTGAACATCCGCCTGATCGGCCTTTTGTTTGGCATCCAGATGCTCTCCAGTTTCGGGCATCACCTGCTTGATTTCGGATCGCGTTCCTCGAGCTCACGCAGCAGCAACGACAAGGGCGGATCGGCGCGCGCATTCCTGTTCCTAACGGGTTTGGCGCTGGTGGTGATCGGCGCGATCGGTGTCTTCTTCGGGCGCCTGATCAAGGCTGCCGTGTCACGCCAGCGGGAATTCCTTGCCGACGCGAGCGCGGTGCAGTTCACGCGCAATCCGGACGGCATCGGCAACGCCTTGCGCAAGATTGGTGGCCTGTCGCGCAGCATGGAGCTCGGCTCGCGCATCGAGCATCCGAATGCGGAACAGTTGTCGCACTTGTTCCTCGGTGCGCCGAAGCAGAGCCTGATCAGCGGCATGTTGTCCACGCATCCGCCGATTGAAGAGCGTCTGCGCCGCATTTTTGGGCGCGCCGTCGAAGTGGTGGATGCGCCGGAGCTGCAGATTGCCGCGCCAGCGGCTGAAGCGCGTCCCGACATTCCTTATGTCGCGTCCGGTTTTGTGGGTGAAGAAGCCCCGGCGGCATACTGGGTCGCGGCAACCGACAACTGCGCGGAAACGGCACTTCCGCTCGAGCTCGACAATGCAGTACGTGAGCCGCATGCCGCCTGTGCCGTGGTCTATGCCTTGTTGCTCGATGACGGTCCGCAGTGCGATGCACAGCTGGCGATCCTGAAGAGCGACGCGCCACAACAGGCAGCCTTGGCTCCGTCACTGGCGAAGGCGGTCGCGCTGTTGCCGAAAAGCGCGCGCCTGCCGTTGCTTGACCTGGCAATGCCTGCGCTGAAACAGCTGGCGGATGTCGACCGGTCAGCGCTGCTGGCGGTGGCGAATAAGTTGATCGCCGCGGACAATCGACTCACGCTCGCCGAATTCGTGTTGCAAACCGTCCTGACGCGCCGGCTCGCGCCGCACGCAGGGCGCGCCACCCCGGTGCGCTTTGATGACCTGAGGCCCTTGCGAGAAGACTGCGCGTTGCTGCTGTCGCTGGTCGCACACGTTGCTTCGCAATCAGTGCAGCTGTCGGCAGTGGAATTGTTTGCCCGGGGTGCTGCGGGTTGTGCGGAACTTGGCTTGAGAGCGGAAGATCTGACGAAGGCCTCCGCAATCGACTATTCGCGCATATGCACGGCGCTCGACCACGTGCACCAGCTGGCACCGCTGGCGAAACCGGCGTTGATCAAGGCGCTGCTGGCGGCGTCGGGCGATGCAACACCTATGCCGGTTGTTACTGCGGATCTCTTGCGCGCCATCTGTGCTGCACTTGAGGCGCCGGTTCCGCCGGCGGTGGCGGATACCTATACACACCATCACTGGTAGAAAGAACTTCTGGAAAACTCCATGCGCCGACTCTTCATCACATACCTGCTCGCCGCGTTGCCCATGCTCATGCTTGGCGCTGGTGCACAGGGAGCGGATACCGTTACGGCGGCCGGGCCGGTCAAGGTCGTGTACCACCTCGCGGATGGCCTTGACCAGGCGTCGCGTGCGATGGGGAACATCCGTAATCACCTGCGTGCCGAGCCCGATACGAAAATCGTGGTTGTGGCCAACGGCGACGGCATCAAGTTCCTGCTTGCAGGTGCGAAGGAACGCAACGGCAAGCCCTTCGATGCCGCAGTGTCGGCACTGGCTGCGCAAGGCGTGGAGTTCAGGGTCTGCAGGAACACACTCACTGCCCATGATGTGCCGGTGTCGCAACTCGTGCCCGAGGCGAAGCTCGTGACTTCCGGCGTGGTCGAGGTTTCCCGCCTGCAAGCCAAGGAAGGCTTCGTCTATTTGCGGCCCTGAGCCGCCCGGCCGATTGATGCAATGAGTTCTATAATGCTCCTGTCTGCATCAGCTAACCCGAGTCATCTCCATGCCCTCCGAAACATCCAGCAAACGCCTGTGGCCCCGCCTCCTCGTTGCGATCGTCGTCCTCGCGCTCGCGGCGGTCGGTTATTTTTCCCTTTCGGCCAAGCAGCCTGCGCCGGACGTCGTTTTCAACAGCATCACGGGCGAAAAAGTCAGCATGCAAAGCCTGCGCGGCAAGGTCGTGATGGTCAATTTCTGGGCGACCAGTTGCACCACCTGCATCAAGGAGATGCCGCAGATGGTCGAGACGTATAACAAGTTCAAGGACAAGGGGCTGGATTTCGTCGCCGTGGCAATGAGCTACGATCCGCCGAACTATGTGCTGAATTACGCACAGACGCGCGCGCTGCCGTTCAAGGTGGCGCTCGATACACAGGGCGAGGTTGCAAAGGCCTTTGATGACGTAAAGCTCACGCCAACCACCTATGTGATCGACAAGAGCGGCAATATCGTCAAGCGTTATGTCGGCGAGCCGGACTTCGCAGCGTTGCATCGGCTGCTGGAGGATGCGCTCGCGGCTTGAAGCGCAGGCCCGGATGAACAATAAAAAAGCGCCGCAACGGCGCTTTTTTGTTTTCGGGCAGGTTCATGAAGCAGGCGCTTCATGCTGCGGCCGGTGTTCTTTCCAGCCAGCCCTCGGGAAGGGTTCCTCGCGGCCGCTGAAGTACAGCGTGAGACTGGTCAGCCACTGCTGCGTTGGTGCCGGGTGCACATAGGGGGCCTGAAGCAAGGCAACCATGCTCAGGACGATGCGTAACGGGCTAAACACATGCTTGCGCAAGGAACTGCCGGCGATACGGAGAAAACAGATGCTGACAACAGCCCCCAGTGCCATGCCGGTGACCGCCTCCGACACCGAATGCGCATGGACCGCCACGCGTGACACGCCGACCAGCGCACCGAATGCAAAGCCGAGCGCCGTGCCGGTGATCCGCACCGCTCGTGGTGCTCGTTCAAGGATGAGGTAAAGCAGAACCGGCAGCACCGCCATCGCCCGCATCGCATGCCCGCTGAAACCGGTGAAGTCGAGCGTGCGGATGCCGATGCCCCAGCCGATGAATGCCATTTTGGTGGCGATGACGATGCCCAAACCGCCTGCAAACAACAGGCTCCACCACAATGCAAGGCGCTTTTCACCTTCGACCACTAGCCATCCGGCGATGGCCAGAGCTGTAAATGCTGTGATGGTGATGTCGCCGAAATGGGAGATTCCGGACCAGGTAATCATAAGTGGTTGTATGGCAAACAGTGCCGCGAGAAGTTCATGCGGATTTGTAACAAACCTCGATGCACGGCAGACGCCAATGCCGCTTTGCCATCAAAGCGGCTGGTGCATCCGCACCAATACAACGTGCAGCAGTGAAGAAAGGGAGACGAAGAGGCGAGAGCGGCGATGGATGCATCGTAAATATCGGCAGCGATGAACGAGGCCATGCAGCCTCGCTGGGATACACCATTGTGGCCGCTCTGTGGGGAGGCCGTTTTAACTTTATCAAGCGTTGTTACATTTGCCGCTTCGGTGTTGCCGCCTCAGTGCTCCCATTGGCACGCCGATAATTGCCGGGGACAGTTCCTGTCCAGCGGCGGAATGCGCGGTAGAACGCGCTCGCGTCGGAGAAATTCAACAGCACGGCAATCTGTCCCAGGCTCAGCATGGGATCGGCAAGATATTGCAGTGCGAGTTTGTGCCTGACCTCGTCTTGCACGGCAATGAAGCTGCTGCCTTCTTCGGCAAGTCGTTGCTGAAGCGTGCGCGGCGACACGCCCATCAATGCGGCCACCTTTTCCTTGTTGGCCATACCTTGCGCGAGCAATTGCTGCAGCACTGCTGCAACACGGGGAATGAATGTTTCGGAATTGCTCAGTGATGCGAGTTGCTGACGTGCCAGCGACTCGTGCAAACGGCAGAGTTCCGGATTGCGGGCTGGCAGCGGCGCATCCAGTTGTGCGGCTGGAAGCGCGATGCCACTGAACGTACCGCCAAACTCCGGTTCACAGCCCAGCACTTCGCGATACACCTGCACATCGCTGATGGGCGCATGCGCCATGCAAACGCGTGACGGCGCAAATCCAGTCCCCATGATCCAGCGTCCCAGCGCAACGGAGCAGGCAAGGACGGCTTCCACCTGCTGTGGCGAGAAAGGCAGGCTGGCCTCGACAGGGTGATACACCAGCCAGGCAAAGTCCTCCTTCTCAAGCAGTTGTATGCGTCCACCATCGCTCACCAGGTGCTGGAATTGCTGCATATGCGCCACCGCTTCGCGCAGGCTGCTGCTCGATACCAGTGTGTAGGCAACGACATTGAACGAGGTGGGCTGGATCGACTGCCCCATGCGCAGGCCGAATGCCGGATTGCCGGTCAGTTCCACTGCGGCGCGCCACAGGTGCACAACCGCATCAAGTGGCAGGCGGGCCAATGGATCGACGGGAAGGGCGACCATGCCTGCGCGGTCGAGCAGTTCCGGTTCTGCTGCGCCAAGTTGTTGCGCCGCAGCGATGATCGCCCTGACCCAGCCAATGGCAACAGTCTTCTCGTTTGTGTGGACTGGCTTGTTCATCCCTTGGTTTGCCAGGACAAATTCCATGCTCATGCGGACAATGCGGCGCGGCGCACGGATGATTAGGATGTGCGGATTGCGGGTTTGATCATAACCGAAGAACGGAGCGAGACGAAACAATGCAAACCTACCGCAGCGAGGTGCTTGTCGTGGGCGGCGGCATCGCAGGAATTACTGCTGCCATCGAGTTATTGGACAAGGGAAAGTCGGTCATCCTGCTGGACCGCGATGAAGCCGAGGCAGCCGGTGGACTGGCGCGCGAAAGCTTTGGCGGCATGTTCTTTGTCGACTCGCCGGAACAGCGCCGGCAGGGCATCCGGGACTCTACGGCTCTGGCGTTGCGCGACTGGTACAGCTTTGCGGAATTCGGCGCGGCCGACATCTTGCCCAAGGCATGGGCGGAAGCCTATGTGCACCGCTGCACGCCGGATGTCTACGAATGGGTGCGGCGCCACGGCGTGCGCTTCATGCCAATCGTGAACTGGGTCGAGCGCGGGGAATTCAGGCCGGGCAATTCCGTCCCGCGCTTTCATATGGTGTGGGGCACCGGCAAGGAGCTGAGCGAGCGCTTGCTCGCGGCACTTCGCCAGCATCCGCATGCGCAGCGTCTCCGCTTTCATTTCGGGCATCGAGTGGAGCGCCTGCTGTTGCGCGAAGGCCGCGTATGCGGCGTCCATGGCCGGCTGGAGAAAGGCGGTGCGCCGTTCGAGGCCTATGCGGAACATGTGATTGTCGCGGCCGGCGGCATCAACGGTGACTTGCAGCGGGTAAGGCGCCACTGGCATGCGGACTGGCGCACAGCGCCCGCACAGATGCTCAACGGTTCGCATCGCTATGCCGACGGCATGCTGCATGATGCGGTGGCTGCGGCCGGCGGGCACATCACGCATCTGGACAAGATGTGGAACTACGCAGCCGGCGTACACCATCCGCGCCCCCGCAAACCGCAACACGGCCTGTCGCTGGTGCCGCCGCGCTCGGCGCTGTGGCTGAACTGGCGTGGCCAGCGGATCGGGCCACAGCCGCTCGTATCCGGCTTCGACACCCGCCGTCTCGTGACCGACATCTGCGCGCAGGAGCGGCCATATTCCTGGCAGATTTTGAACCGGCGCATCGCATTGAAAGAACTTGCGGTATCGGGCGCCGAGTTCAATCCTTCGATCCGCGACAAGAAGGTTGTCGCGTTCTTGCGCGACATTGTGTTTGGCAATCGCTGGCTGGTGGATGAACTGACGCGCAACTGCCCGGACTTTGTCGTGGCGCGCAGCTTGCCGGAACTGGTGGAGAAAATGAACGCCCTGCAAGGCGACCAGGCGGTAGAACGCGCGGATGTTGAACAGGCGGTCAATGATTACGATGCGGCAATCAAGCGCGGAACGAGCTTGATGAATGATGAGCAGTTGCGCCGCATTGCCGCGTTGCGACAGTACCGTGGCGACAAGGTGCGGTTGTGCAAGTTCCAGCCCATCCTCGACGACAAGGCGTTGCCCCTGATCGCTATCCGCGAATTCATCATCAGCCGCAAGAGTCTCGGCGGTATCCAGACCGACCTTAACAGCCGTGTGCTGGATACGGCGGGGCAGCCGATCGGCGGCCTTTACGCGGCGGGCGAGGCAACGGGATTTGGCGGAGGCGGCATGCACGGGCTGCGTGCGCTGGAAGGGACTTTCCTTGGCGGCTGCATCCTGTCGGGCCGTAGCGCTGCACAGGCCGTCACCGCAGCATGAGAAACGACGAGAAGCAACAAACAACAAGCAACAAGTAACGACTGGCAGAGGAGACGACACAATGAAAAAGACGGGAGCATGGCTTGCGACCTATGCGCTGGAACAGATCGGCGCGCGCTTCACGTTCGGCATTCCGGGCGTACATACCACCGAGCTGTATGACGAGCTCAATACCTCGCGACAGATCACCCCGGTGCTGGTCACGCATGAGGGCGGCGGCGCATTCATGGCCGATGCGGTGAGCCGCGTGTCGGATTCGATCGGCGTGCTGACCGTCGTGCCGGCGGCGGGACTGACGCATGCAGCCAGCGGCATCGGCGAGGCCTTCCTCGACGGCGTGCCGATGCTGGTGATCAGCGGCGGGCCACGTACGGATTCCGGCCATCGCTACCAGCTGCACCAAATCGACATGCAGAAGTTCATGTCCGGACTGACCAAGGCCTGCTTCCATGTTGCCAGCCATGACGAAGTCGTATCGACCATCTACGAGGCTTATATGATCGCAACGACCGGCGAACCCGGGCCTGTGTTCATCGAACTGCCTGCGAACATCTTGCTGATGGCCGGCGAAGTAAGCGAGCTGCCGCGCTACCGTGCGCTGGTGCCGGTCGTTGCTGATCTGTCGCAACAGATTGCCGAAGCGCTCGTGCTGCTGCGTTCCGCCAAGCGTCCCGGGATCTTCGTTGGATGGGGCGCGCGCGATGCGGTCGGGCTGGTCACCTCCATCGCCGAGTGGCTCGATGCACCGGTGGCGACGACCTTGCAGGGACTGTCGGTCTTTCCTGCAAACCATCCGCTTCATGCGGGATTCGGATTCGGCGCATCTGCCGTTCCTGCAGCACGCAATGCATTCAAGGATTGCGATTGCCTGCTGGTGGTTGGCACCCGCTTTGGCGAGATCGCGACCGGCAGCTACGGGGTCGACGTTCCCGAGAACCTGATCCACATCGACATCAACCCGGAGGTGCTGAATGCGAATTACCCGGCCAAGGTCGGCATGGTGGGTGACGCTTCCGCCGTACTGGGGCAACTGCTGGTCGCATTGCAGGCGGCGATGCCCGAGCGTACACGACGACCGGAGCTGCGCGAGCAGATTCGCTGCGACAAGCTGAACTATCGCGAAAGTTGGTACAAGCACGATGCGGACAATCTCGTGAATCCGGCACGCTTCTTTGATGAGCTGCGCAGGCAGACGCCGGACGACGGCATCATCGTGATCGACGACGGCAACCATACCTTCCTGACTGCAGAACTGATGCCGGTGTATGCCCCAAAGAGCGTGATCCTGCCGACGGATTTCAACTGCATGGGCTACGCCGTTCCGGCTGCGATCGGCGCCAAGCTTGCGCAGCCAGGCCGGGTCGTGCAGGCCATCGTTGGTGACGGCGCTTTTACGATGACATGCATGGAGATCCTGACGGCGGCCACCAACGGCCTGGGCATCATCTATTACGTGTTCAACGATGGCGAGTTGTCGCAAATCGCGCAGGCGCAGGAGATCCCGTATAACCGCAAGCCATGCACGCGGCTCGGGCTATTGAGCGTCGAAGGCGTGGCACGGGCGACGGGTGCAGCGTATGTGGAGATGCCGGGCAATGCATCGATCTCCAATGCGATCAGCACGGCCACCACTATTGCCGCTGGTGGCAGGCCGGTGATCGTCGACGTGCGGATCGATTACTCGAAGCGCACTGCCTTCACCGAAGGGGCGGTGAAAACGAACTTCAAGCGTTTTCCGCTCACGCAGAAGGTGCGCGTCTTGACACGCGCCTTGGCGCGCCGTGTAACCGGATGACGACGGCCGATGACGAGATGATTGCAGCTTCGCCGTCGTAACGGCGGAGCTGTTGAGCGAACTGTGCGGTGCATGCCGCACAGTGAGGAGATCATTCGACCTTGATGGTCCGTTTCTGCGGCTCGCTTTTTTCCATCTTCGGCAATTCCACGCGCAGCACGCCGTTCTTGTAGCTGGCTTTCGCCTGGTCGATCACAACCGCTGCTGGTAATGGCATCACGCGGCGGAAACTTCCGTATGCACATTGCAGCACACGGTAACGGCCTTCCGTTTCTTCGCGTTCGAAGCGCTTTTCACCGCGCACGATCAGGGTGTTGTCCTGCACTTCGATGTCCAGGTCGTTCTTGTCCAGCCCGGGCACTTCCAGCCGCACGACGACCCGCTGTTCGTCTTCAAACAGGTTGCCGCCCAGCATTGACCAGCCGTGCGACGGGATGAAGAAGGCATCGTCGATATCGCTTTTCGCCGGCAGGTTGGTCTGTGCGCTGGGCTTGAAGCCGGTAATCGCGCTGGATGCCGATTGGCGCAAGTGCTGCCAGCCTTCGGCGACCGAATCCCAGAAGGAAGACAAGCCTTCTCTGATGTCCTCAAGTTTCATTGCTAGCCTCTATCAAGTCGCACCTGCCGGAGTGACGCCGGAAGCGCCTGCACCGGCAGGTGTGTGCAGGGCTTCCGTCAGGCCGAATTGAAGACCTTAAACACTTAAACAGCCCTTACTTCGATCTTGCGTGGCTGCGCATGTTCCGCCTTCGGGATGCGCAGCTTGAGTACGCCGTTCTTGAATTCCGCCGTGGCCTTGTCGCTGTCGAGCTCGCGCGACAGGTTAAATACACGGCGGTAACGCGGCAGGCGCACTTCGGCATGGCTCGATTCCATGCCTTCCGGCAGGTTTAGCTCCAGCTCGCCTTCGATCGTCAGGCTGCTGGCTTCCAGCTGCAAGTTCAGCTTTTCTTTCGGCACGCCCGGCAGGTCGGCAAACAGGGTGATGCCGGATGCATCCTCGACCACGTCCACCGCCGGCAGCAAGGCAGCCTCGGGCCGGTTGGCGGTGTCGGTCGTCTTCGTCATATTGGTTTTTGCGTCCATGATCTTTCCTCCTTGCTTACTGGATAGCGATGCGGCGCGGTTGTGGCGCCTGGCGGCGTTTGACGCTGATGTGCAGCATGCCGTCGCGGTATTCGGCGGTGACGCCGCTCGGGTTCACATCGTCCTCCGGCAGGCTCACCACGCGACGGAAGCGGCCGGCAAAACGCTCATTGATATGCAACGCCATTTTCTGGTCCTGCTGCGGCAGGTCGCTGGCACGTTCACCGGAGATGGTCAGTACGCCACGCTCCAGGTTCACTTCAATGCTTGCGGGATCAAGTCCCGGGGCAAATGCGTACAGCTCCACCGTTTCCGGGGTGCCGCCGACGTTCAGCGCAGGAAAGCCGCTCAGGCCTGCGCCGCGAATGTTCGATTCCGAGCCGAATGTCTGCTGCATCTCCCGTTGCAGGCGATCAAATTCGGCAAAAATATCTTGCGGAAACATCGTCCGATACATCATGTTGTCCTCCATGTGGTTGAACCAGCCGAGCACCGCGGTTGGCGCCGGCCAATGCCTCTGCAGCCAAAATAGGAACGCGCTGCGAAATTTCAATGCCTTGATTTAGAGCCTTTCCGCCACCACTCTTTTTATAAGGATCAAAAGACAGAAGGAGAATCGTGTGGAATTCAAGGACTATTACGACACTCTGGGCGTCGCGCGCGATGCGACTGCGGACGAAATAAAAAAATCGTTCCGCAAGATGGCGCGCAAATACCATCCGGACGTTTCCAAGGAAGCGAATGCGGAAGCACGCATGAAGGAAGTCAACGAGGCCTTCGCGGTGTTATCCGACCCCGAGAAACGTGCCGCCTACGACCAGCTCGGGCAGCGTTACCATGCCGGCCAGGAATTCCGTCCGCCGCCGGACTGGGATGCCGGTTTCGAATTTTCCGGCCGTGGCTTTTCCAGTGCGGAAGCCGCCGACTTCAGCGACTTCTTCTCCGAACTGTTCGGTGGCCGCATGGGCGGCCGGGCCGGCCCACGCGGAGCATCTTTCCATGCGCGCGGCGAAGATCACCACGCCAAAATACTCCTCGACCTGGAAGACGCCTACCAGGGTGCCAGCCGCAGGGTGACCTTGCGCGTGCCGCGCATGGATGAGCTCGGGCGCACCGTGCTGGCCGAACACACACTGGACGTGCGCATCCCCAAGGGCGTGCACGAAGGCCAGGTGATCCGCCTGTCCGGGCAAGGGAGCCCCGGCCTCGGCGGCGGACCGCCGGGAGACCTGTATCTCGAAGTGCGTTTCAAACCGCATGCGCGTTATCGCGTCGAAGGACGCGACGTGTATGCGACGTTACCGGTTGCTCCGTGGGAGGCTGCGCTCGGGGCGATGGTGAAGGCGCAGTTGCCGGACGGAGCGGTCGAAGTGCGCATTCCGGAAGGATCGCAGTCGGGCCGCAAGTTGCGCCTGAAGGGCAGAGGTATCCCGACGGCCTCGCCGGGCGACCTGTACCTGGTGCTGGACGTCGTACTGCCGCCGGCCAATACGCCGAAGGCGCGGGAACTTTATCAAACCATGGCGCGCGAGATGGCCTTCAATCCGCGCCAAGGAGCGTGAGTCATGACACAGGAACACATTGCCCTTTTGCTCGATGAAGCGTTGTTGACGCTGGAAGAACTTGCCTCGAGTTGCGCGGTCAGCCGAGAGTGGGTAATCGAACAGGTAGAGGCGGGTGTACTGATTGCACAGCCGGAAGCGGACAGAGACCCTAGTCATTGGGCATTTTCCGGCCGCGAAGTGCTGCGCGCACGCCGCCTGTGGGGTATCGAACGCGACTTCGATGCCACGCCTGAACTGGCCGGACTGGTGGCCGACCTGTTTGACGAGCTGGAACGTCTGCGTGCACGGTTGCGGCGCGCGGGCATGTCAATCGAATAAGCCGACGAGGGAACGGAGCCATCATGTCCTTGCACATTGTTTGTCCCCATTGCCACGCGGTGAACCGCGTCCCATCGGAGCGCCTGCATGAAGCACCGGATTGTGGGCGGTGCCATCGGGCGCTCTTTACCGGCCATCCGGTATCGTTGTCCGCCGCAGATTTTGAGAGGCATGTCGCGCGCAGCGATATTCCGTTGCTGGTGGATTTCTGGGCGCCATGGTGCGGTCCCTGCCGCATGATGGCGCCAGCGTACGAACAGGCGGCGGCGCAACTGGAGCCGCATTTTCGCGTCGTCAAGGTCAACACCGAAGAAGAGCAGGCGCTAGGCGCACGCTACGGGATCCGCAGCATCCCGACGCTGGCCGTGTTCCGTAACGGGCGAGAGGTGACACGCCAGGCCGGTGCGATGGGAGCGGCCGATATCGTGCGCTGGGCACGCGCAGCGCTTGGTTGACGCCGGTTCTCTGAACCACGCACGTTCAAGCGCAGTGCCGCTGCTGTTTGTGCTATTGCCGCTATTCCAGCCGTTCCCGCTGTTTCTTTACCTGCGAGGAGATTGATATGGCAACCAGGCAGCTTGATGACAAATGCGCGCTACCGCGCTGCACCTGTACCGTTCCTGCAGGTCAGTTGTACTGCAGTGAAGAATGCAGGTGCGAACACACAAACCCCGATGAACAAAGCGAGCAATGTCCATGCGAGCATGCCGAATGCTCGTCTGCCGGGCCAAGCGGTGGTGTGACCTTGTGACGTGATGGTGTGATGAAAAGCGAAGCAGCACGCGCCGCTGAGGCATGCGTGCTGTTTGAGAAGGGCGTTACGTGCCTGAAGGGTTACTTGCGCGAGGTGTCGACATCGACACCTGCGCCATGCGCTTGCATGTCGGCGTGGTAGGAACTGCGCACCATCGCGCCGACGGCCGCATGTGCAAAGCCCATCTTGTACGCCTCGTCCTCGAACATCTTGAAGGTGTCCGGATGCACATAGCGGCGCACCGGCAGGTGGTCGCCTGACGGCATCAGGTACTGGCCGATGGTCAGCATCGTCACGCCATGCGCGCGCAGGTCGCGCATGACCTCGAGGATTTCTTCATCCGTTTCACCGAGGCCTACCATCAGGCCGGACTTGGTCGGCACGTCCGGATGCTCTTCCTTGAAGCGCTTCAGCAGGCTCAGCGAGAACGCGTAGTCGGCGCCGGGGCGCGCTTCCTTGTACAGGCGCGGCACGGTTTCCATATTGTGGTTCATCACGTCCGGTGGTGCGGCCTTCAGCGCTTCCAGCGCCTTGTCCATGCGGCCGCGGAAATCCGGCGTGAGGATCTCGATGCGGGTTTTCGGTGCCAGCGCGCGCACTTCGCGGATGCAATCGGCAAAATGGCCGGCACCGCCGTCGCGCAGGTCGTCGCGGTCGACCGAGGTGATCACGACATACTGCAGGCGCATTGCGGCAATGGTCTTCGCCAGCGTCTTCGGCTCGTTAACATCGAGCGGGTCGGGGCGGCCGTGGCCGACATCGCAGAACGGGCAGCGGCGCGTGCACTTGTCGCCCATGATCATGAAGGTGGCCGTACCCTTGCCGAAGCATTCGCCGATGTTCGGGCAGCTTGCCTCCTCGCACACCGTGACCAGCTTGTTCTCGCGCAGGATGTCCTTGATCTCGTAGAAGCGCGTCGACGGCGAACCTGCCTTCACGCGGATCCAGTCCGGCTTGGCGAGTTTTTCTGCGGGAACGATCTTGATAGGAATGCGCGCGGTTTTGCCGGCGCCTTTCTGCTTTTCGCTGGGGTTGTAGGCGGGAGCAGCGGGGGTGTCTTTTTCGGTGGTCATGGGTATTTCCCTGTGCTGTCGCTTCGACGGCACGTCAAGCGCAAGTCGTGCAACACTCCTTACGCCGTTAATAAATCGATCAGGTTGTGAGCCAGTGCCTGTTGCACATCCCGTAGCGGCGCTTCGACGCCGACGGTTTTCATATCGACTGTCGCAAGTCCCTCGTAGCCGCAGGGATTGATCCAGGAGAACGGCGCCAGGTCCATCGCGACATTGAGGGATACGCCGTGATAAGTGCAACCATTTCCTCGCACCTTCAATCCGAGTGCGGCAATCTTGGCGCCTTTCCATGCGCCATCAGACATGTAGATGCCCGGCGCGCCGGCCTTGCGCTCACCGTCCAGATTATACGCACGCAAGGTATTTATGACCGACTGTTCGATTTTATTCACGAACTCCCGCGCGTACAGACGCGCACCCGGCTTGCGCCGCAAATCCATGAGCAGATAGATAACAACCTGGCCGGGGCCGTGATAGGTGACCTCGCCGCCGCGGTCGGTCTGGACCACCGGCGTGCCGTGTGCATCCAGCACGTGCGAGGGATCTGCGCCGAGACCCAGCGTAAACACCGGCGGATGCTCGACGATCCACAGTTCGTCGCGCGTGTCGGGCGTACGCGCGTCAGTGAACGCTCGCATCGATGCGAAGCTCGCTTCATACGGCTCGATGCCGCGCTCGATGATGGCCGGAGTATGCATCAGTTTCTGCACTAAAGGGGGATCGTGTAAAAGTGGTGCTGGTCGTTGTGCCGTGAATTATCGATCACTTTCAGGATACTCGGGTCGATCGCGCCGCCTTGCGGATCGAACAGGCCGCACAGGCGCATCGCCTTGCGTACATCGATGTCCTTGCCGAGAAACTCGAATACCACGCGCGTGCAGGCGATCGCACGCTGGTTGCTCGATGCGACGCCGAGCATCAGGCCAGACAGCCGTGCCACCTTGTTGCGGTAAGTCGGGAACAGTACCGTCTGCACGATCTCGTTGCCGGTCAGTGATTCGTAGTCCACCAGGAAGATGCGGTCATTCAGGTAGAACGTGCTGCCCACGTACTTGCACTTGTAGGTCTGGTCGAGGTTCGCATGCTGCGGGAAGCGCTCGAGCCGTTCGTGATAAACCGCGCCGTCGTGCTGGAAGATATGCACCAGCCCGCGCAGCACCTTGCCAGGCGCGCTCATGGATTGGTAGTACTCGTAGTAGTAGCCGAGGTACTTGTCGAACTTCCCCGCCGACAGGTGCTGCAGGCGAGCGACGTGGTCGGCGTAGATGGCACGTTCGGTGCGCTGCTTTGGGCGCACCTGCACGATCTGGTGGAAGTGCTCGCGCGGCAGGTAAATCTCGGCCGGCTCGACGCCAAAGAAATCGCAGATGCGCTCCAGTGTGTGGTTGGACGGCTTGCTGGTGCCATTCAGGTAGCGGTTGAATTGCGCGCGGTTGATGTTGAGCTTGCGGCAGACGTCGGCGACCGATCGGTAGTAGCTGCACAACATGCGCAGGTTTTCGCAGAATTCCCGCTGCGCGGCATGGGTCGCTCTTGTAGAGGGCATCAGTCCCGGCATGGCTTGATCAGCTTTCTAAAGGGAAATAAGTCGATGCTACGTGATGCTATAGTAGCATCAGGCAGCATCTACTCGCGTCAATTAGCGAAATGGTATTCGTGCCGGTTTGTGCATAAAGTTGCGATCCAGTTGTAGCCGCTTTTTCAACAAACTGCGCACAGAAACGACGCAGCAGAAACCGCGGCTCCTCTTGCAGGGATAAGACTATAAAAACAAGAATTATCGCAACCAGGCAGTGACTGCAGGCGAGACAGCTGGCCACGAACCGGCGAATCTCAAGTGCAGCTTGACCTCACAAGGAGACAACAATGGGTACCGTTGGAGACTGCATCCTCGGCAGTAGCGTTCTGCACGATCGCTTTTTTGCCATCACCGAAATCCTCGCCAAACTCGTATCAAGCGCACCGCGTTCGGTAAGCATTCCTCAATTGGAGGACGCGACCGGACGCAATACCAGGGAACTGACAAGACTGTGCAGCAGCTTGGCGCGCGCCGGCCTGTTGCGCCCCGATCCCCGCGCACCGCAAAAGCTGCAGCTGACCTGCGACGCCAGCCAGGTGACGCTGGAAGACGTCTACCGCTGCGTGCTCTCGGAACAGACGCGCAACAAGGCGACCGCCCGGACGTGTGCAAAGGCCGCACCGCCCGAACGTGTTGCCAATGATGTCGACTTGCTGGTAACCCAAGCAATGATTGCGATTAATCAAAGCGTGTTCAAGCACCTGCGGCAGTTTTCTCTTGATCGGTTGAAAATCAGTGCTGCGGGCATGTTCCCCGAACGCAGCCGCCCGCTGGGGAATTCCTGTCTGGATGATGCCTTCGATTTAGCGATTTCGGGCCGCGAGGCCCAGCTTGTTTCGCCTGTACAGATGCCCGCATAGGCGACCTTTTGCAGTACCTTGTTTGTTCAACATTAGGAGACAACTCATGCAGTTCAAGACAAGAATGATTCCGTTGGCTGGCGCGATTGCATTTGCCTTTGCAGGTGCTGCATCGGCACAGGAACAAGTCATCAGGATCGGCCACGTCGGCCCGATCTCCGGCTCCATCGCTCACCTCGGCAAGGACAAT